>Ga0207421_10004887_pt1 | contig 15254 bp, 15 predicted proteins | sample SodLakKL_010_SED_4_FD_187542 | JGI IMG/M metagenome (GOLD analysis project Ga0207421, IMG submission 187542) | Alkaline sediment microbial communities from Lake Tanatar, Kulunda Steppe, Russia - 8KL_010_SED (SPAdes) (version 2) | ecosystem: Environmental > Aquatic > Non-marine Saline and...
CCCGGTGGATAAAACCACGGCAGCGTCAACGACTGAAACCACTCGCTTTCAGGCGTCGTAAACACGATTCCGCTTGAGCCGATCAGGTTCACGACAAGCACGGCAAGCGCCGCACCGACCAACTCGCGCGGCTCGACGTTCGGGACGTCGACCGATTCTCGAAGAGACATGCACCATATATCAACGCAGCGGACTAAACTGTGTGGATCGCTCAGATATCAGTGACACGGTGATACGCATCGTCGAGTGCTTGGGCGTCCTCCGGCAGCAGGGCCACAACGATGGTCTCGACATACTCGCTGAAGTACTCGATCAGGGCGGCGATCCGGTCAGAATCAATAGCCTCCAAGGAGTCCAAAATCATCACCGGCACCGTTTCGTGAACTTCGTGGACGAGATACCCTGCCAGTGCGAACACCAGTCCTGTCACCTCCCGTTCGCTCTCGCTGAGGTGATCAATGCGGTCTTCGTAGGTCCGGCCGTCGTCAGTCTGCCGAACGATATGGAGCCGGAACACCGACTCGTCGACGGTTCGTCGACCCTGTTTTTTCTTTTCGGTCGACCGTTCGATCCAGATGCGAGCTAAGTTCTCATAGCCAAGTGTCGAAAGCACCCGATCCATATGCTCGTTAAACGCCTCGACTGCGTCGGCTTCGAGGTCGTCGATCCGGGTTCGAAGCGCGGTGAGTCGCTCGGCGAGTTCAGTGCGGTCTGCTTGCAACTGATCGCGCGTTTCGAGTTGCTGTTCGATCTGTTCGATTCGATCCTGTAGCTGCTGGCGTTCGGTTTCTTTGCGACCGAGTTCGAACTCGAGGTCGTTAATCTCTGTGTGGCGCTCCAGCAGTTCGCTGTGTTTCGATTCTTCGTGGGCCTCGATTTCGGCTTCGAGTTCGCTGGCGGTCTGACGGCATGTTTCGAGTTTCTCAGCGAGCGTGCCGACGCGGTCGCGTCGGGTCTCGATTTCGTCGGTGGTCTGTTCGAGTTTTCGTTCGAGTGTTTCTCGTCGTTCTGCAGTGTTCGCAAGCGTTCGCTTCTGTTCGGAAAGCGTCTCGATTTCGGCTCGAAGTTCACGTCGTTCGGCGAGTTTTTCCTGTCGAACCCGTTTGAGTCGCTCCAGTGTTGATTCGATATCACCCGGCTTGACCTCGCTGCCGCAGGTCCAACAGACGACCTCGTCGTCGACGAGCGTGTCCGTAAGATCCGTCTCGGCGGGGTCCTCCCGGAGGGCCTGGGCAATCGCTGGGTTCGTGCCCTCCAACATCTCCTCGTTGAACTGGATCACGCTCTGGAGTTGGCTGGTTGTCGAATCGAGTTCCGAACGGCGTGTTCTGTGCTGGTCGAGCTGTCGTTCGAGCCGCTCGGCTTCGCCGTCCGACGTTTCGGGCAGTTCATCGAGCGCCGTGGAAAGGTCATCACGTTCGGCACACAGTGTTTCGATGCTCTCTTGTTCGGTTTCACGGCGAAACCGAAGCTCTTCGAGTTCGGAGTGAACCGACTGCAGCTCTTCGAGCGTTTCTTCGACGACGTCCTGTTCGGCCCGTGTGGCCTCGATAGTGCCGTCCATTGCGGCCAACTCGGCGCGTTTATCTTCGATTTCAGCTTCGATGTCGACAATTTCGTCATCGATCTCGCTGCGTTCGGCTTCGAGTACTGGCTGTTCGGATTCGAGTGTCGACAGCTCTTCGATTCGGCGGTCGAGTTGGCGTTTTTGTTCGACAGCGGTATCGATTGCCGTCTGAATCTCGTCGGTGTCGACCGGCTGCATAATCAGCTCGCGGAGGTTCTGGCTGCGAGCGACCGCTTGTCGAGCCTCGTTAGATTCCAACAGAAACGCAAACAGATCCGCAACGGTGGGGTCCTCAAGGTACGGATCGCCGGAGAACGCGACTGATTCGCCCGTGCGTTCGAGTTGGCGACTGTAGCTGTCAGTCGGCGTCTGCAGGGTAACACTCCCGGCGTCGGCGCTGGCTTTCAGTGAGACACGGTCGCTGCCGAGTGCGGCCATCAGCGCGCGGCAAAACGACGTTCGGTTGGTCGCGTTCCGACCAGCCAACACGTTGACGCCCGTCCGGAGGTCGACGCTGGTTTCGTCGATGCCACCGAGATTCCGGACTGCGACAGCTAGCTCCCCCGTGTTCACGTGCGACTGTTCCATATCCCCTTGTTACCTGCTCGGGTGGTTAACTATTATCACTCGTTCCGACAGGTACAGCCACCCTGCTCGAACAACTCGCCGACCTCGTAGGTCGTCCCGCAGTCAGCACAGACGACTTGGAGGTCGACGAGAACGCTGAAATCGCCGATATCCAGTTGGTCAGTCGAGGCCAGTCGACCAACCGTGTTCTCGGTGACGACTTCAAGTCGGCTTTCGAGTCGCTGAATCGTTTCGCGGTCGCGCGCGCGTCGGTCGGCCGCTGACTCGCGTTCGCTTGGCGGCTTGATATCGCGGTCGTCGGTCAGATATGTGTGGATCGCCTGATGGGAGACGAAATCCGTCCGTAATCGGTCGATATCAAGCCCGTCGCGTTCGAGGCGGCGTTCGACCTGTGTACGCATCCCCGCGCTCACCTCGTCGTCGGTTAACAGTCGGTAGGTGTTGTCGACCTCGCCGTCGAGCGGTGTGAGCCCGGCTGCCTCCATGCTGGCGGCCAACAGCTGTCTGTTGAACCGATCCGCAAGCGACCGCAGACTCTCACGGTCGTAGCCATCACCAACCCACCGGGCTGCGAGTTCGTCACCGAACCCCGAAAGGCCGTAGCTGTCGACGACTCGACGGACTTTCGTTACCACTGGACGGCACCTCGCTGGCTGTGTGGACGACTGTGCATACGTGAACGCCCGAACCGTGACCTTCTGAATCTATCGGAGAACGTGAGATAACTCGCTGCTGTAGAATTATCAAATAACTCGACTGTATTTAATTCATGACATAATTTTATACAGTCTGGCCGAGATAGCTGCTAGTGGTCCCCGCCAGACGCACATGCGGGATGATTCGTACCAACAACTCCTCCAGTGGGTTCGCACGCCTGCCACGGACTGCTGTCTTCTCACCCGACGCCTGAAATACCGCCGTTATGATTCGGTGATTCGGCGTCGAGTGCGGCACTCACAGCAACTCAGCTCAGAACCCGCCTTCGTCATCCGGCCCCCACGAATCCACCCGCCTCTACTGGGTCGACCCACTGAGTCACTGCTCGGTGGTATCGATGTCAAGTGCATTGTTCAGCCCACAGAAACAGGTTGTCGCGTTGAATCCGAAGCCAAGCGCCCCAAGTCCGGCACCGATCACGACGGAATAGCGCCGGTTTTTGAGCGCGTCGACGGCGACAATCGTCAACGCCACTGCAAGCACGGTGCGAACGAGTCGGTCTGTCCCTCCGACGTTCTGTTCGAGTTCCATACCCAATCGTGTGCGGCCATCCATTTGTAGCTTGGCTGGCTCGCAAGTCAGGTTTCTCTGTACTGTCGACTGAGTGACGTCATCAAAAGGAGGGAATCAGGGTCCCTACTGGCAGGAATGTACACTTCCCCCGAGTGCCCCCACATTCCTGCCAGTACATATTGGAATTTGATATAAAAAAGCGCTGCTGTATTGGAAATAATCAGTACAGCTGACGACACTAGTTGATTGAGTAGCTATTCGGGGTGTTGATTAGCTGTTTCTGGTGGATGACTGGCCAATACCGGGAATCGACAGGCGAACTTCGAGTTTGTTCATCAACAGCGCAGTCGTAAGGACGAGTCCGAGATAAAACAGTGCGACAATCAAATAAATATCCGTATACTGGAAGGTGTCCGAACCGATATCCCGGGCCCGACGGAACAGTTCGGGGACCGTAATAAACGCAGCCAGCGAGGAGTATTTAAGTAGATAGATGAACTCGTTTGTCCAGCCCGGAATCGCATATCTGAGGCCCTGTGGCAGCACAACGTGTCGGATCGCCTCGGATTTCGAGAGGCCTACCGCCCGAGCCGCAGTGAGTTGCCCTGCCTCAACTGACTGGAGTGCCGACCGGATGTACTCCGCCTGATACGCCGAGGAGTTGATCGTGAACGCCACGATTGCGACGATTGCGGCTGCACGAGGTGCGCCAGTCGACTCCATCACACTGAACGAATCAATAAACCCTGCCAGTGGAAGACCGAAATAAAAGAAAAACAGCTGTGCCAACAGTGGTGTTCCGCGGATCAGTTCGGTGTAGGCCAACGAAACTCGGCTACTGATGGGGCCACCGTAGATCCGAGTGATCGCTGCCGGAACCGCAATAAACAGTCCGAGAAACATCGAAATCACCGTCAGATACACGGTCAGAAACGCTCCGGAAGCTAACGCCGGCTCGGCTTCTGCTGCGAGTGCTATCAGCTCGAATGGCCATGCAAGCCACTCGAATATGACGCCCCCCGGCCCGCTGGCAGCCGTCTGCAGCGACTCTGCAGCTGCGGCAAACGGTTCGACCGGCACCCACGGCTCGCGCTGGCGGACGCCCTGATCTGACTGGAGGAGATCCGGGAGTCCGACGGCCGTAAACAACGAATCAAGCAGGCTGTTGTGGTAGATCCAGCGGGCCACGAGCCACAGCCAAAACACCCCGCCAACGACCCCAACGACGAGTCGTTTTCGACCCCTTATACTGCCAACTGCTCCATCTCGACCTATCGCTGTCTCACTCATTATTCAGTCCGTTTAGCTCGCCGAGAAACGCCCGCGTTCGGTCGTGTTCGGGGTTCTCAAAGAGCTGTTCGGGTGGGCCGCGTTCGACGAGTCGACCATCATCGAGAAACGTCACTGTCGAGGCTGCCGAGCGGGCGAATCCCATCTCGTGGGTCACACACAGCATCGTCATCCCCTCTTCGGCGAGGTCCTCCATAACGGCCAGCACCTCACCGATAAGTTCTGGATCGAGCGCACTCGTTGGCTCATCGAACAGAATGAGCTCCGGATCCATCGCCAGTGCCCGAGCGATCCCAACACGCTGTTTCTGGCCGCCCGAAAGCTCTGCGGGATAGGAGTCGGCCTGATCGGCGAGGCCGACACGGTCGAGATAGTCATCGGCTTTCGCGTCCGCCTCGTCCTTCGAGGCCCCCAGCACCTCACGAAGCCCGAGCGTAATGTTATCTCGTGCGGTGAGATGCGTAAACAAGTTGAAACCCTGAAACACCATGCCAACCCGTCGACGAAGCTCGTTTTCGTCGACCGAGTGGATTTCATCGCCGTCGAGATAGATCTCGCCGCCGTTAATCTCGGTGAGTCGGTTCACACACCGCAGCAGTGTTGATTTGCCCGACCCGCTCGGGCCGACGATCACTTCGACGCTCTGTCGTTCCATGTCGAAGCTCACATCGTGCAGTACTGGTTCGTTGCCGTAGGATTTGTCGACGTTTTCGAGACGGAGTAGACTCATCTGCTGTCACCTCGGTGAAAATTCATTCAGTTCCTCCTGGGATTGCATACTGGCTGTGGACGTAATCGAGCGCGCGGTTCGTCGTGAACGTGAGCACGAAGTAGATCGCACTGATCGTAATGATAACCTCGATAACCGCAGTGTCGCGACCGGGCTGGAGGTAGAGCTGTTCGGCACGCGTTAGCAACTCGGCCAACCCGATTGCGAACGCAACGCTGGTGTCTTTGAGGACGATTGTAAACTCGTTTTGAAAGCCGGGGAGTGACCGGCGAACAGCCTGCGGAAAGATAACGTGTCGAATTGACTGTATTTTACTCAGTCCAACCGAGCGTGCGGCCTCCATCTGACCGCTGTCGACTGACTGGATTGCCCCCCGAAACACCTGTGCTTGATAGGCTGCACTCCGCAGGCCGAGTGCGAGCGTCGCCGCAATAAATGCGTTCAGTTGCAGATCGATTACCGGCACCGTCCCGAGCCGCGGAATCGGCAAGGCAAAGAAAAACAGGACGACCAACACGACAATTGGAGTCCCGCGCAGGATGACTCCTGCCGTATTAGAGACGGAAGCGAGCCAGCCGTCGCCGTAAACCTCGATAGCGCCGGCTGGAAAGCCCAGTGCGAAGCCAAGCGTGAGGCTCGTCACGGTTAGCATGATGGTGACGACGACGCCCAGCGCGAGAAACTGCCAGTTGTTGAAGATAAACTGCCAGTCGCTTACCTGCAACAGTACAGCGTCCATTCGACTATTCGAACCACTCGTCGACGAGGTCGTCGTACGTACCGTCCTCTTGCATCTCTGCGAGCGCCGCGTTGATATCTTCGATTCGGTCGTCGTCTTGGCGCATGCCAAGGCCGAACTCCTCGCCGGTTTCGATCTCGAAGGCAATACTCACTGCGCGACTGTCGGCAAAATTCTGGGCAACTGGAATGTCGACGACGATCGCATCGACGTTTTCTGCTTCAAGATCGTCGACGGCCAGCGTGTAGTTGTCGTACTGCCGAAAGTCGTCCTCGTCGACGATTCCGTCGTCGATTAGGTCGCCGACTTCGTCTCGGCCGGTCGTCCCCGACTGCGCGCCGACACGGAGACCTGCGAGATCATCGGTCGATTCCGGTTCGAACTCGCCGTCGTCCCGAACGAGAACCGCCTGATCGGATTGGTAGTAGGCGTCTGAAAAGGCGATCTGCTCGGCACGCTCGTCGGTGATTGTCATCGCGGCGGCAATCAGATCGATGTTGTTCTGTGTGAGCGAGGGAATCAGCGAATCGAACTCGACTTCAGTCCAGTCGCCGACTTCGTAGCCAGCCCGTTCGATTGCTTCCTCTGTCAGATCGATATCGAAGCCGACGAGTTCGCCGTCTTCGGTAAACTCGAACGGTGGGAAGCCAGGTGCAGTCCCAGGGTTGATAACAGGCGTATCGTCGTCACCCAGACAGCCAGCAACAACCGCGGTACCCGCGGCGGCACCGACTGTTTTGAGATACGTTCGACGGTTGACTGTGGCGTCGTTTGTCATACTCTCGCAATTGTAGGTATCGGTGTTTAAGGTTTCGACACAGAGACTGTTCGTTTGTACACTAATCTCGACTGACATTCACTGGTCCAGTTTCTCGGTACCGACTTGATGGTCGACGGTGCTGGCTGTGCCGACGTGTTACAGCCAGTCTCAAATCACGTGCGAGCGGTACGGCGGCCGCTCGCCGTCTTAGTCTTGAAAAATGTGCCGGCCGGGATTTGAACCGGAGCAAGACGGTCGCGCTCACTCCGTTCGCGCGCTGCGACTTGCAGGGTTCAAATCTCTTTTGGAATTTTTGGCTCACGTCGTTCGGCAGAAAATGTGCCGGCCGGGATTTGAACCCGGGCCATGAGCTTGGAAGGCTCAGGTCCTGCCACTAGACCACCGGCACGCACAACGTCGACCACGGCACTCGTCGCGTTCCAACGCCGCTTGATCGACGTATACTCCATTTCTCGACGGGCCGTTAATTACCTTACCGTTTTCGTCTGCGGTCAGTCGTCGCCGAACGTGCGGGCTGCTTTTTGAAGCTTTGTCGACACACTTGGTACGTCGGTCTCGGCAACTGGCCCCTCGGCTTCGATCTCGTCGAGTGATTTGGGGAACGTCCGTAGCTCTTTGTGAATCGCCAGTCCCGCTTTCGCACCCTTGCCCATCGCCACCGGCACTTGGTTGTGTCCCGGTGTGATATCGCCGACGGCGTAGACGCCCTCAACGCTCGTCTTCCCGTGGTCGTCGACCACAATCGTCCCATCGTCGTTCAACGCACAGCCCAGCGACTCGGCCAGGTCGGTGTTGTAGTTCGAGCCATACAGCGCAAAGCCGCCTTTATACTCTCGGAGCGTCCCGTCCTCGAACTCGAAGCTTTCGAGCCAGCCGTCCTCGCCCTTGTTCATACCCGAGATATCCGATTCAATCACGTCGACCGGGTGAGCCTCGAGGAGTTGCTGGGTCTCGTCGCTCCACTCGATTTCGTCACCGCGCGTGAGTATGTCGACCTCGTCGGTGAAATTGAGCATGATCATCGCCACGTAGGCCGCCGAATCGCCTACACCCATCACATAGACGGGTTCGTCGATGAACATGTAGGCATCACAGTGCAGACAGTAGTGGAGTCCCTTGCCGGTCCGCGGCAGCGGTGGCTCGGGTCGTTCGTCCGAAAAGCCAACACCCAGGACGACCCGGTCTGCCAGCACCTCCGTCGAGTTTCCTGCCAGCCGAAACCGACCATCGGCTTCGCGGTCGATCTCGGTGACAAAATCGCGGACGACCGTTCCACCGTACTCTTCGACCTGCTCGGTCGCGGTAGCGAGAAATTCGTTGCCCGAGACGTCTTCAGTAACACCGATCACGTTGTGCGTATCGAGCATCATCGCCGCCCGGCCGCCGCCGCGGTCGACGACAACCGTATCGTGGCCCAGCCGCGTTGCGTACAGTGCTGCCGACAATCCCGCCGGCCCCCCGCCGACAACCGCAACCTCATATGAATCGACAGTCGACTCCTCGTCCGCACCGTTGGTCTCACTCATTGGCTACTATTCGGGTTCCTGTGGGATAAATACATCACAGTTGTGCGCCAGCCTTACAATACCTCGGGCGGCGCGACCACCGCATAGCAGTTTCCACTGGAGACTCGGCAGTCGACTACGCTGAGTTCGGCAGCCTCTAGGTCTTCGCGGAACTCCTCGGGATCATAAATGTGGTAGAATCGGCCAACGCGCTTGCCGCCGGGCAGCGTCCAGTCGACGGTGGTGTCGAACCCCTCAGTTGCCTCAAAGCGGTCGTGAGCCGTACTCCACGCCGAGACGAGCCCTCGGCCGTTCGGGGCCAGCACACGGCCGACCTCTGAGAGACTCTCACGTCGCGCCTCGCGTGTGGGAAGATGGTGCAACGTCGCAACGTAGACGACCTGCGAGAACACGTCCGTGGTAAGCGGCAGTCGACCAGCATCGCCATGGACGAGATCGACATCGAAGTCGCGGTCGGTGGCGCGTTCGCGGGCCTCTGCGAGCAGCCCACGGCTCACATCAAGGCCGATCACCTCGGCTCCCTGTTCGGCCAGCGCCTGGGCGTGTCGACCGTTGCCGCAGCCGAGATCAAGCGCACGCTCAAGGCCGGCGCGGTCGATCTCGTCGCTAATAAACGACTCAACCTCCGGCCAAGCGTACTCCCGGGTCTGTGCGAAGTGGGTCGCAATCCGGTCGTAGACGGCCTGAAGATCCCCGGCGGCTGGCCCATCGTCGGTCGACGCCTCGGCCCCGGGCTCCGAGTGGTCTGTCATTGGCTCATCTCTGAGGTGTAGTAGCAAAGCGTCTGTGGATCGGCGTGGCCTCGGCTCTACACTGTCTCGGTTTCCGGCACGCTTGGGACACAGCACAACCTACATACGATTCCTCTTCGTATCCGAAGCTATGTCATCCAACTCCGAGACAGTCGTCGACCACCGACCGTTGGTGATCGCCGGCACCGGCATCTCTGGGCTCACCGCCGCCATCTATGCGGCACGCTCGAACAACGATCCTCTCGTCTTAGAGGGCGATGAACCCGGTGGCCAGCTCACGCTGACCACCGAGGTTGAAAACTATCCGGGCTTTCCGGACGGCATCTCCGGCCCCGAGCTGATCAACAAGATGAAAGCACAGGCCGAGCAGTTCGGCGCGGAGACGAAAAACGGGATTCTCGAATCAGTTGAACCGGAAGGCGAGGGCACCGACCGCCAGTTCCGGATCACCCTCAACAACGGCGATGTGTATACGGCCGACGCCGTCATCGCCGCCTCCGGCGCGAGTGCCCGGACGCTTGATATTCCCGGCCAACAAGAGCTGATGGGGTACGGACTGTCGACCTGTGCGACCTGCGATGGGGCTTTTTTCCGCGATGAGAAGATCATGGTGATCGGCGGCGGCGATGCCGCCATGGAGGAAGCCCACTTCCTCACCAAGTTCGCCTCGAAAGTGTACCTCGTCCATCGCCGCGAGGAGTTCCGCGCCGAAGATGTCTGGATCGACCGCATCATGGACAAAGTCGAGGCCGGCGAAATCGAAATCATGCGCAACACCGAAGCCATCGAACTCCACGGCAGCCGTGAGGAAGGCGTCGACTCGGTGACGCTGGTCGAACACCCCGAGGGCCATCCGACTGCCAAACTCGACGATCCCGAAACCGAGGAGTTCGAGTTCGACGTGGGTGCGGTGTTCTACGCGATTGGTCACACACCGAACACCGGCTATCTGGAGGGCACCGGCGTCGAGACCGACGAGGAAGGCTACCTGCAGACGGAAGGTGGCAAGGGTGGCAACCAGACCGCAACTGGCGTCGACGGGCTGTTCGGCGCGGGTGATGTGGTCGACTTCCACTACCAGCAGGCCGTCACCGCAGCGGGGATGGGCTGTCAGGCGGCGATGGACGCCGACGCCTATCTTGAAGACCTCGAACGGAGCCGTGGAAAAGCCGCTGCAGCCGGCGGTGAGACGGCGGCTGCAGAATCCGACGACTGAGCCTCGTATACCTGTTGTAGACGTTGTCTCACGCCCGATTCTCTGCTGACGACACCCTTCTCGCCTCGGCTGAGGCTACAACCCGTTTATAAACTCACGTCGACCTGATACCGCTCGACCAGTTGATCGAGTGCTGTGTGGCGTTCTGTCGAGTGCGGCGCAGTCAGCGGCGAGACGCTGATTTTCCCGTCGGCGACCGCCCGACGGTCGGTGCCCTCCGGATCTGTGAGTGATCCCGAACGCATCAACTCCCAGACGCCGTCTTGGAGGTCGATCTGTCCGCCGTTTCGTTCGGCACCCATCTCGTAGCGCGTCGACGGACGAGTGACAACCATCTCCGTCGGCTCGGCAACTCCCTCGTCGGTCTTGATGTAGGGAACGTTGACGTTGAGATAGTCGGCCGTCTCGAAGATCTCTGTCTTATGAGCGTGGTCGACGAGATACCGGGTGGCCGCGGTGGCGTGCCGGAAATCGTCGGTGTCGGTCGCCAACTGCTCCCAGTCGTCACCGGCGTCGATATACAGGGAAACGGAGATTGCTGGCACCTCGAAAAAGGCGGCCTCGACCGCCGCGCTAACTGTGCCCGACCGACCCAAGACGTAGGCTCCGATGTTTGCGCCTTTATTACAGCCCGAGACGACGAGGTCGACGTCTGGACAGAGCGTGCCGAGCCCGGCGATCACACAGTCGACCGGGGTGCCATCGACGGCGTATCCAAGTTCGTGTTCGCGGATGTCGACCGACCGTGAGATCGACCGACCGACCGAGCTTTGATCCTCCGCGGGCGCGACAGCCGTCACCTCGCCGAGTTCCGAAAGCCCCTCGTACAGTGCGCGAAAGCCGACGCTGTCGATTCCATCGTCGTTCGTCAACAGCAGTCGTGGCCCGTCCATACAGGGAGCAAGCAAGGCAGGACGAAAAGTACTCGGCTCGCGTCCGGTTTTGTCGACTGAAGCCACAACAGACACAAAGCCAGACACTCATGGATGGGTATGGGACTTGGAAGTACAACAAAGAAGATCCAGATGCTCGCTGAGACGGCCGAAAAGATGTACCACCGCCTCAACGAGGTCCGCGAACAGGTCGAATCAACCCAGAACACCGTCCAAGACACCGGCGACCGCGTCCAGACGCTTGAGTCGGAAATTATCGAACAGCGTGCGGTTCTCGATGCGATTGCGACCGAACTCGATATCGACCTTGATGCCGTCGCGGCGGATGCCCACATTCGTGATGCCGAGGCCGCTGGGGCCGATTCTGACGGCCAGAGCGTCGATACAGCCGACACCGATGCCGACGAGACTGACGGCGACGAAGAGACTCCGACTGAGACGGACGCCTGATTACACAACCAGCCGCTGGTGTTCGATTTTCATACATCGATTCGAGACCACAGTGAGCCCGGCGTCTTCGGCTGCTGTTTCGGCTGTATCGTCCCCGATTCCCAACTGAAGCCACAGCCCCTCGACATCCGCTTTTGTTTCGTTTCGGTCGAGTACTTTTTCGACAATTCCGGCAACCTCCTCGCTGGGCCGAAACACGTTGACGAGATCGATCTCACCGTCGACGTCGGCCAGTGAGTCGACGGCGACCTCGCCGAGTATCTCGTCGGCAAAGGGGTTGATCGGGATGATCTCATAGCCGTGTCGCTGGAGGTAGGCGGGTATTTCGTGGGCGGCTTTGCCGGCTGTGCTCGAACAGCCGACAACGGCAATTCGATCCATCGCGAGCAGTGTGCGGAGCGTGTCATCGGAAACAGTCATAGCTCAACAGACGGCAGGCGGCGACAAAAACGTGCGTTCGATCAGTGGGCCAGCCGGATATCCGGCTCTTTGTCCTCTTCGGTTCGGATCACACCGTCGAACAGCTGTGTGAGCGTGTTCATCTCTTGGTCGTTGTGCGAAGACGAATCGATACAGAACACACCAAGGCCGTCGACACTCTGGATGCGCCCAGTAAAGACGTGGAGAAACCGGAAGACAGTCTGGAGATCCGAATACATCAGCAGCGTTGAAAGCGAATGAACCATAATCCGGTTGTGACTGATGCCCTGCTGTTGGTGGAATGCCTGCAGGAACTCCGAGAGCTTGATTCCGATTCCGGTCATATCAACCGGTGAGGATGTGTACTTGATTCGTTTGTCCTCTCTGACCTCACCGACACCCTGCTGGCGGGTGACACAATCGACAACGGCGACGGGTCGACCTTCGTAGGTGGTTCGACGGGCGAAATCCTCTAGGACACGGGTCGCGCTGTCTTTTGTCGTGACGATAATCGCCCCTTCGTCGTTTTCAACACCGTGGGCGAGCATATCGAGTGCGAGTGATCGCTTTCCTGTCAGTGGTGGCCCGGAGATGAGAATATTCGTTCCCGGCAGAACTTCCGTTTCGAGATCCGCAGTAAGGTCATACATTATACCGGCCTCATATTGCTGTGGCTCCTCGGTTGCGTGCTGGTTGTCGACAGTCGGACACTCCGAGGATCATCGGCTGAATGGATGATACCGGTTGCGGGTAATATTCTTTTTGATTATGAGACTCCGATTGTCTGTGTCCCTCTCGGTTCAGACAGCTGCCACCTCCATCGCCCGCCCGGCAACGAACGCCACGGCGGCCAACAGCATCCCGCGTTTGATCCATCGCTGGCTGGCAGCCGGATCGCTGAACGCGGTTGCGGTCGCCCACAGCATCACGAAATCGGCTGGAATCACGACCGCAAGATACACCAGCCCGAACGTTCCGACGTAGTATGGCCAGCCGCTCGCGGCGACCGCAAGCACCATCGCACCCACGCCAACATAGAGTGCGCGGCGCTGACCGATCACAATCGGTAGCGTCCGAAGGCCCTCCTGTCGGTCTCCATGTATATCTTCGACGTCTTTGACGATTTCGCGTGTGAGTGTTGCAACCGCAGCCAGTCCAAACAGTGCAAGCGCACCCAGTGGCTCGTCGACGGCTGCGCCACCAAACAGGAACGTACTGCCAGTCAGATACCCCACAAGTACGTTCCCGACGCCTGGCAGCCCTTTGAATAGCTCCGTGTAGGCCACCAGCGCGAGGAAATTGAACACCGCAATCCCGATGGCGACTCTGGGCAGTGTAAGGGCGGCCGCAATCGCAACGCCAAACAGTCCAAGGCTGAACCACAGCGAGCCGCGCGCGGAGATGTCCCCCCGTGGAATCGGTCGGTCTGGTTGGTTGATGGCGTCGATCTCGCGGTCGAAGTAGTCGTTTATTGCATTGCCGCCGCCGGTTGCGGTGACGGTTGCGACGACTGCGGCTGCGACCGCTGCTGGGGCCGTGGTTACCCCACCCGCCACGAACGCGCCGGTAAACGTGAGCGCGCCGGCCGCGACCGCATTGGCCGGCCGGGTGAGCTCGATACAAGCCCACATTCGCGCTGCCGCCGATGTCATACCTCTCGGTCATCAGTCTCACCGAATAAAGAACGTGGATTCGGATCGAGTATCGCTGTCGGCTACTCGTATGTCGTATGTGAGCGGTCGACTGGTTGCCCTCAGACCGACGCTCTTATTATTACAGGTCGGATTCGTTCGAATGCGGGCGCTTAGCTCAGCCTGGACAGAGTGCTTGGCTTCGGACCAAGTTGTCGCGGGTTCAAATCCTGCAGCGCCCATCATTCTGCGTGACGGGTAACATTTGGCAGACGGCGGTACGGCGTTTATAAAGGAACCCCTCCTTGGCCGATTTGATTTCGTCACGCTGCGTAACGGGGGTCGCCGGTGTCATGCGATTCGCCAACATTTGATTGACAACACAGGAACATAATTGTATGGGTAACTGTCGATCACATAGCTGTAAATTCAGGATTTAGTGTTGTTTTGTCTCCAAGCCTATACAGGCGAGCGGGTTACCAATTCTGCGAACAAGCAGGTCACACTGTCCAATCCCCGTCGGAGCATGAGATTTATGCGCAAATCGCCCGTTCTCTTCACATTCACTAACAATTCCAGCCTCGCGTCCAATACGACAGCGGGCAGTAGACTGTGACTAACTGGATTCGAGTACCGAAACGACCTTTTTCAAGCTAACGAGCTTGAGATCATCGCGCTCAGCTGCTGCTTCTTCGACTGAATTCTTGAACCCGGATCGACTGAATAGGACGTATTCATACGCCGGCGTCTCACCGGTGTTCGTCGTCCAGTCAATGTGGTCGGTTGTGTTCTCAAGCTTGGCGAGAACATCGTATCCGAGCGGGGAGCTCGTGAACTTCGCTTCCCCGACAATCAACGTGCGCTGGTCGGTTGGTGCGACAACATCGATTTCATGCTGTTTGTACCACCACTGGGCAGGCAGCTGTGTCAGTCTGTAGTCCGGGTAAAGCTTGGGAAGTGCTTGGTGGCAAAGCGATTCGAACGTTTCGCTCACAAACTCGGGAAGCTCCGGTTCGATTAGATCCGCATACGCATTGGCTCCGTACAGGTCGTACTGGCCACTCCGGCCGTATAGGTAGCGGAAATAGAACCGGAAGACGGGATCTCGAATCTGGTAGCGTGTTCGCTTGCTCCGTGTTGGATCAGACAATGCGGGGTACTGTTTTTCGATGATCTGGAGCGTTTCGAGCCGGTCAAAATAGTACGACGTGTTGGTCGATTCGATTCCAGCAGCCTGCGCGATCTCATTGCGGCTCCGATTCCCGCTCGCTATCGATTCCAGGAGCGAAAAGTACGTGTCGACTTCGGTGAGTTCCATCTGGAGAACCGTCTCCGGCTCGGAGTGAAGCGCGCCATCAGGATCACAGAGCAGCGTAGTGATATTTTCGCCCAGCGATGCTGTTGAGTCGAGCGGTTTGAGATACCGCGGTGTGCCGCCGAA
>Ga0207421_10004889_pt1 | contig 15253 bp, 10 predicted proteins | sample SodLakKL_010_SED_4_FD_187542 | JGI IMG/M metagenome (GOLD analysis project Ga0207421, IMG submission 187542) | Alkaline sediment microbial communities from Lake Tanatar, Kulunda Steppe, Russia - 8KL_010_SED (SPAdes) (version 2) | ecosystem: Environmental > Aquatic > Non-marine Saline and...
GTCGGGAGCCCCGCCGCGAATTACCTCAAACCGCGCGCGCTGCTCGGCCGGGTCGCCCCAGGCGCCCTCCTGCAACGGCTCGTCGTCGTCATCATCATCATAATCATCATCATCGAACTCGAGCGCGGTTTCCACCTGCAGACGGCCGGACGCCAGCGCCTCGGCGAGCTCCTCTATGAGCGGTTCATACCGTTTCAGCGTAAACTCGTCGACCGAGGCCGGATCGTTGAGTATCTCGACGAACTGCGATAACCGTCCGCTTAAGCGCGCAAGCCGCCCGGTCTCCTCCATCGGAAACTCAGCAGGGTCCACCCCGCGATAATCGAGACTATGCAGCCATTGCCGCTGCTCTCGGATCAGCTCGAGCACGCGGGCGCGAAGCCCCCCCACCCGGCGTTCGTCATCGCTCACCGGCAGCGCGCACAACCTACTCCAGAGTTCGTGAATGAACTCTTCGAAGTTCTTGCGCTGCCGCTCGTCGTGAAAACTCAAGGTCCGCCCGCCGAGAGCGCCCTGTAGCGGGCCGTACAGATCGGATTCGCCGCGCAAGACAGCGTCTCGGAAGAACGCCTGGAGCTCGGCCGCGGTTAGATCAACGCCCAGGTCCTCAAAGATTGCATCGAGCGAGTCGCGGTCTCCGCGAGACGGGGCGAACCCCGGGAACATAAGCGCAGCCTCCGGCTCGTCGTCGGCGTGCCAGAGGATCGCCATCCCAACGAGGCTCTGCAGCCCAACCTTCGTGCTGCGCTCGAGGTACTCCTCCAGCGCCAACCGAGGCTTGGTCCGCATCGTCTTAGGACCCAAGGCGTAGGCGTGAGCGAGCGGGACGTGGGGCGGAACGTCCGGACCGTACTGCTCGAACGCCTTGCAGAGCTCGCGGTCCATCCAATCTACCCAGCGCCTCTGCTGCGCCTCCGTTCCCCGGAGGGTGCTCGGCAAGCCGGTCTCGACGCGAAACGCGCAGTCGGGAAAGGAAAGCAGCTCAAACTGCAGCAGCGGGGGCTCATCGGCCTCGGTACGCGTCAACAGCTCGCCGATATCTAGTGCCGGCAGATCCACTTGGCGGCGCTCGGCTTGTATCGTGTCCTCAAACTCGGGATCCTCAGAGCCGTCCCCCGGCAGCAGCAGCTCCGGCGGAACCAGCAGCGGGAAATGCTCGCCCACATACCGCAGCGAGCGCGAGACACGCCGCACCTTGAGCGGCATCCCGTCGGGGCCCTCGAAATGAAAACGATGCAGCTCTAATCCCGGGGGCGCAAGCCCCAGCAAACGCTGCTCCGGAAACACGATTCCTTCCTCCAGCTCGTCGTCGCTGAGTCGCGCAAGGGTGCGAGCGCCCTGTAGCACCGTCGCTTTCGGGATCAGGCGCTTGCCGGAAACCACGACAAGGCCGCCGTCCTCGAGAAGCTCGATCGCTCTGCGGGTGGTGGTCTCGTCGAGATCGATTCCCGCATATAGCAAACGGCCGATAAACGTCAGGATCTCGATCGGCCGATCGAGCTCGGTTGCGATCTCGTTTACCACCTCGGCGAGTGAGCGCGACGGCTTTTTCTTGGAGCCTTTTCGCTTCGACATACTCTTATAGCGTAGTGTTCCCGCGAGGCTTCTGCAAGCACCGTCTTCTACACACGTCAACACACGTCCACACCGTCGTCTACAAGGGCAGCGGTGTCATCGGTCTGTAGTCGGGGGCTGTAGTCGCAGGGTCTGCAGTCGTGCTATCTTTAGCAGTGGAGTAGCGCGATGCAAAGCCTCGTAGTGCTCGTGATGGAACGGACCGCCTACCTTATGGAGATCTCTCGAGAAACGTATCAGGTCAACCCGTTTGTGTTCCTCGTGCTGTACTTCGGGTTGGGCCCGGTGTTCTACTACGCGCTGTACCGCGTGGTGCGCGCGGTTATCAAGGCGCTGCACCGCGAGATTAGCCTCTGGAGCACGGTGTTCTTGATCTCAACCGCAGCCCCGTTCATATACGTACTCGCGTTCGGCAGAAATCTGCCGTGGTGGTCGTATGGCGTCATCAGCGCGATCGTGCTTCAGGCGATCTTGATGCTGCTCTGGAAGCTTCGCCAGGTCTCGGCACCCAAGGTCCGCAACGCCCTCCGCCGTCTGAGAACACGCAAGCTCGCGGTAGCGCGCAATCGCTTCCGGCATCCGGGAGAGGCGCTCGCGCGTCGGTGTCACGGTTTGTCGCACACCATAGCTCGCGTCGCCCGTCTGCGTCCGCTCCACCCCGGGCGCCGGCACACGCGCCTGCCCCAACGGAAGATCACGCACAATCGGCGAAGGATCACACGCCCCGCGCGACGCATCGGGCGCCCGGCGGTAACGCGCACCGCCCGCCGCTTCATCGATGTACATCGGTCCCGCCCTCCGCTTCGAGTACGCGCGGTTAGAATACGGGCGCCTCGAATTGTACGCCTGAGACAGTTCGTGTAGGATAACGAAGCAACACCGTGTTATATCTGTAGGTGATGAAGATCGAGATCACCGACAAGCCGTTCGACGTCTACATCGGAACCGATGCGGGCTCGCAACTACTCGGCGACATCCGCGGCGCCGAGCACCGCATCCGAATCATGTCGCCGTACATCAGCCCGCGCGAGATGCAGCTTCTGAGCGACCAAGCCGGGAACGGCTGCAAAGTGGACTGTATCGCCACGATAGACCTGCAACAGTTCGACTGGCGCCAGTCCGAGACGGCTCGCAACGTTATCGCGCAGGAACGCACTCCACGGCCCGCCTTGCTTACCGTGTTCCGCGGCTTACTCGGGCTCGCGGCGGCGCTCACGGCAGCAGCGGTAGCGGGGCTGGTGTTGCTTTTCGCGCGGCTCGAGCTCCTGCTCGGCATCGAGCTACTCCAACCGTTGTGGGTAAGCTTCCCGGTCGTGATCGGCGGCGCCGTCGCGGCGTACGGGATTGCACGCCTTATCCCTGTGCACCGCTACCGCTACAGCAACCGCTTCCCGGTGAAGTTCCTCGTCAAGAACGGCGGCGGAACCGACGCCACCCCGTTTCATCACGTGAAACTCTACTTGATCGATGAGCGAATCTCGTATCTGGGGTCACTCAACTTCACCGACGCCGGACTTCAAACGAATGTGGAGTCGTGCATGCGCAGCACCGATGAGGAGCTCGCGGCCGAACTCTCGCGCTACTTCGACCGCGTGCTCGAAACCTACCCCGAGGCCGAGGTCCAGTGGCTCGGGAAGCGCGTCTACCGCGAGGCCAAGAACCCGCTCAGAAAGGGCGCGACGTAGCGCCGGTGCAACGGCTACGTGGCGCAGCGGGGCGCAGCGGGGCGCAGCGGGGCGGAACGGGGCGCGGCTCCTGTGGCATCCCTACCGTGGTGAGTACTCGAGCACTGTTGCCCGCAGGCGCGCCGCCCACTGCGACAGCGCGTGAACCGTAGCTTTGCGCGCCGGCGGCATATCCTTATCCTGGGCGAACTTACGGCATTTCTTTTCGAACTCGGCGAGATCGATCCCGGCACCTGCCGGTGGAAACAGAATGCGCCCCGCGCAGAAACTGAGCCAGCGCTTGTGCTGCTCCGAGTCGAAACTCTTGGGGTAGTTGCGGCCGATGAACCGCCACAGCATCTCGGGGATGCGAGGGTCCTCGAACGACAGTCTCAAACTCTGCAGCGGCGCGAACTCCCCGGCTGCTGCCGCGTCGGCGGCGGCGTGAATCTCGGCGAAGCGCTCACGATCGGCGTCCTGAAAAAAGCCGCCGGAGTATATCTGTAGATCAGGGTCCTTTGGATCCTCGAACGTGCGACCGGAAAACGCCGTCGTGACTTTCTGCGTCAGCAGAGGTTCCGAGAGCAGACGAGCTCGGCGCGCTTCAGCCGCAGCGAGGTCAATCTGCAGGCGCTCGGCCGCGGCGTCGTCGAGAACGCTCAGCGGCGCCACAACCGGGCATTTGTTCAGCGCGACCGAGGTGATATGTATGCGTTCTTCATCCTCCGACATAGCCTCGCTCGGCGTAAAGAGCCGCTCTTGGACGAGCTCAACCGGGGCCGAGAGCAGTAGCTCGGGATCGTAGCGCAGGTCGTAGCAGAGCACCGCGTTGGGGTTGTTTGGGTCTACGGTGAGCGGGGCGAGCACCGAGGTGCAGCCGCTTTCTCGCGTATAAAGCGGCGAGGTGTGCAAGAACGGTTCGCGCCGGTGTAGGTCGATCACCTTGCCAACCTCGCCGCGTTTCCTGCGGCGAAAGAAGTACGAGAACAGTTTCGGCTGTGCGCTCTGAATCAGTCTTGCCAATCCAATCGTAGCATAGACATCCGAGAGCGCGTCGTGGGCGCTCTCGTGAGTGAGATCGTTGGCCTCAGCCAACCGCTCGAGCCGGAAGTCGGGCCTTTCGTGCTCGTTGCGCGGCCAGCGCATACCGTCGGGACGTAGATCATGCATCGCCCGCACCACGTTCGAAAGATCCCATCGAGAGTTCCCCGCTGTATACTCGCGCTCGTACGGATCGAAGAAGTTGCGGTACAGAGAACTGCGAATGAACTCATCGTCGAAACGGATGCTGTTATAGCCCACCGTACAAGTGTTCGGGCGCATCAGCTCGCGGTGAATGCGCGAGATAAACTCGTACTCCGGCATACCGCGCTCCCGCGTGGTCTGTGGGGTGATTCCGGTCACGAGGCAAGCGCCCGGGTCGGGAAGGTAGTCATCGGTGATTCGACAGTACAGCACCAACGGCTCTTCGATCGGATTCAGCTCGGCATCGGTGCGTACTCCGGCGAACTGCGCGATCCGGTCGTACTGCGGGTGCCGACCGAAGGTCTCAAGATCATACCAATAGAAGGTCATTGCCGGACATTGTACTGCGAAGCATGCCGCGGGTGGAACCGTTACGCCGGCTTTGTTACACTTGAGGTGTGATGAGACGAAGCACAGTGCAACCCACGCTCGATCCTGAGCTCGCGGTCGTTTACAGCTCGGACTCGGAGGCCCCGGTTCGGCAACTCGTCGAGACGTTGCAGCCGTTTCGCGGGATCACGCCGGAGAGTCGGGTTGTTCTGAAGCCCAATATCGTGGTGTCGCGTCGCAACTGGCTCGGGGCGAACACGCGACCCGAGGTCGTAGAAGCGCTTGTGGTGATGCTCCGCGAGTACGGCGTACACGACATCACGATCGCCGACGGCAGCGGCATGGGAGAATCGGCAACGCGTGCGTTCTCGATCTGCGGCTATAACGAGATCGCCTCCCGACACGGGGTGCGCCTGTTGGATATCGAGCGCGACCGCTTCGTGACGATACCCACCAAGAGCGCCGGGCCGTTCCGCGAGCTCTCGATCTCACAAACCGTCGCGCGCTGCGACTACCTGATCAACATCCCGGTGATCAAAGCCCACTGCCAGACGCGCATGACCTGCAGCCTCAAGAATCTCAAAGGTGTCATGCCGCGGCAGCTCAAAAGCGGCTTTCACGGCACCGACCTCGAGCGCGCGATCGCGCAGCTCGCCGAACTGGTCCGCCCTGATTTCATCCTCGCCGACGGAGCGTACGGCGACCTCAGAAGCGAGCTCGGCGGGAACCCGGTAAACCTCGGCGTGATCGCAGCCGGGCGCGATCCGCTCACGATTGATTACTTCGCGGCGCAAACGCTCGGGTTTGCGCCCACCGAGATCGCGCACCTCGCACAGTACGCGCGCTTTCGCGGCGTCGACCTCAACTCCTTCGCACCTCGAGTGACGGAGTTGAACCGTCCGGCTACCGCGCCGCGCGTTCAGGCCGAGCCGCTCGGCGCGAAGCGTTATCGCTGTACAACACAGGTAGGCTCGGTTTGTTCGACGTGTTACGCAAACCTGCAGGTCGCGCTCGAGCGCCTCGCCGAGCATCGGCGGCTGCAGCCCACCGATACCGTTCGAATCGGGCAAAACGCCGAGGGTGCCGGCACCGACCGCACGCCGCACGGCGGCGGACGCACGGTTCTCGTGGGAGACTGCCCGGTGCAGGAGCACAGATCGGCTCGAAATCCGCTCCGCGCGGCGAGTGCACGCGACGGCGCCACCGACGGCGCCACCGACGGCGCCACGGTCGAGATCGAAGGCTGCCCGCCGAGCGCCGACGAGATCGTCGCGCAGCTTGCCGCGCACCTCGACGCCGGTCGATAGCCCGCAGTATAGTAGTAGCATGAACAGCGATGAACGCAGCGGCGCAGAGATGCGCATCCATACGATCGAGGAATGCATCGGCTCAACCCCATTGGTTCGACTCCGGTCGCTCTACGACGGCCCAAACCTGGTGCTCTGCAAGCTCGAAGGCAATAACCCCGCCGGCTCGGTCAAGGATCGCCCGGCCTACTGGATGATCCGCAACGCCGAGCGCGCCGGCCGCATAAAACCCGGCGATACCCTGATCGAGGCTACCAGCGGGAACACCGGGATTGCGCTCGCGATGGCGGCCGCGGTTATGGGCTACCGCATGCTGCTCGTGATGCCCGAGCATATGAGCGCCGAGCGCCGCGCCACGATGAAGGCCTTCGGCGCCGAGCTCGTGCTGACCTCCAAGGCCGGCAGCATGGAGGAGTCGATCGACACCGCACGGCGCATGGAACGCGAGGGGCGCGGCGTGATTCTCGACCAATTCGCGAACCCTGACAATCCACAAGCTCATTACGACTCTACCGGGCCCGAGATCTGGGGCGATACCGCCGGGCGGGTAACACATTTCGTCGCCTCCACCGGCACAACCGGCACGCTGATGGGCAGTTCTCGCTACCTCAAGGAGCAAAACCCGGCGGTGCGCATCATCGGCGTTGCGCCGGACGGCGAAGGCGGCATACCCGGTATTCGCGCCTGGCCGGAAGCCTACCGGCCGAAGATCTTTGAGCCCGCTCGCCTCGATGAGAAGCGCGAGATGCCCAAGGAACGCGCCGAGCAAACGACTCGCGACCTCGCTGCGCGAGAAGGGATCTTTTGCGGTATATCTTCAGGCGGTAATGTGGCGGCGGCGGTGGAGATTGCCCGAGAGCTCGAAGCCTCCGGCCGGACGGACGCGGTGATCGTAACGATTATCTGCGACCGCGGCGACCGTTACCTCTCGACCGGGGTATTCCCGGCCTGAGGCGCTAACGCCATGAGGCGTCGCACGCGCTCGGCGGTAGCCGGGTGGGTGCGAAATAGGCTGAATTCGTTTCGCATCGGAACGGGGAATAGTAACTCGAGAAAGCTTCGGCTCCCGGAATTGAGCCGCCGGAGGGCCGACGCGAGCGCGAGGGGATCGCGAACCTGACAAGATAACTCCCAAATATTGCGCAGTGGCCGGGCACATGCTATCATACTCTGCGTAGACGGCTAATGGTATCAACCAAACGTTACGCCCGGAACACCTACCTGCCTTTCTCCCACGTTCAGCCTCATCGCAGAGCGAACTCTAGCGCGCCTTATGCGCAGCATTGCGGCGTCTCACCGCTTCCCGGCTTGCGTTCCAGCGCCAGAAGCACAATAATTCCATTATGGGGAATAATACCGAGGTAAACAAAGGAGTCTATGTCTTGATCCATGAATTCGATGCGGTAATAGTCGGCGCCGGTGGGGCCGGGCTATACGCAGCCCTCGAGGCAAGCAAGACCGCGAAGACGGCGGTACTATCGAAGCTATACCCTACCCGCAGCCACACCGGAGCGGCGCAGGGTGGAATCGGCGCGGCGCTCGGCAATGTCGACGAGGACACACCCGAGTGGCACGCATTCGACACGATCAAGGGCGGCGATTATCTCGTCGACCAACAAGCGGCAAAGATCCTCGCCGAGGAAGCGGTGCAGGCGGTCTACGACCTTGAGAACCGCGGCCTCCCGTTCAGCCGAACTCCCTCAGGCAGGATAGACCAGCGCCGTTTCGGCGGGCACACTCGCAACTTCGGCGAAGCCCCGGTTCACCGCTCCTGCTACGCCGCCGACCGCACCGGCAACATGATTCTCCAAACGCTGTACCAGCAGTGCATCAAGAACAACGTCCATTTCTTCGACGAGTTTCAGGTGCTCGAGCTTCTGCTCGACGGCGCGCGCGTGGTTGGGGTGGTGGTGTTTGAACTCGCGAGCGGAGAGGTGCACGTATTCAAGGCCAAAGCGGTGATGTTCGCCACCGGCGGGTTCGGTCGTATGTTCCGCATCACCTCAAACGCCTACGCCAATACCGGGGACGGGCCCGCGGTAGCGATGCGCGCCGGCATTCCGCTCGAGGACATGGAGTTCTTCCAGTTTCACCCCACCGGCATCAAGGACATGGGAATCCTGATAACCGAAGGCGTTCGCGGCGAAGGCGGCATCCTCCTCAACAACGCCGGCGAGCGCTTCATGGAGCGCTACGCACCCACCTTGCTGGACCTCGCCCCGCGCGACATGGTCAGCCGCGCGATCATGACCGAGATACAAGAAGGCCGCGGGATCCGCGGCGATCGCAAGATAGACGACTACGTCATGCTCGACGCGAGCCGGCTCGGGCGTGAGGTGGTAGAGAGCAAGATCCCGGACATCGCCGATTTCTGTAAAACCTACCTCGCGGTAGACCCGGCCCAAAAGCCGATGCCGGTGCAGCCCACCGCGCACTACGCTATGGGCGGTATTCCCACCGATATCGACGGTCGCGTTGCAACAGCCGACACAGTGTACGAAGGCCTGTACGCCGCCGGCGAGTGTGCCTGCGTCTCGGTTCACGGGGCGAACCGCCTCGGAACCAACAGCCTGGTGGACCTCGTGGTGTTCGGGCGCCGCGCCGGTCGCCACATCGCCGAGTACGTCACAGGTGCGGCGATGCCGAGCGTAGCGCCCGACGCCGGCGACGCGATGCGCGAGCGCATCGCCAAGCTCAAGACCGAGAGCGGCGACCACCCCGGCCCGATCTACGGTCGCATGCAGTCCACCATGATGGAGAACGTCGGCGTCTATCGCGACGAAGCGCGCATGACGCGCGGGCTGCAGGATGTGAAAGACCTTCGCGAGGCGTTCAAGGCGGTGCGCGTGCAGGACAAGGAGTCGCGTTTCAACACCGAGGTGCTTGCGATCCTCGAACTGGAGAACCTACTCGATCTCTCGCTGATAACCGCCGCCTCGGCGTTAAACCGCACCGAGAGTCGCGGGGCACATTCGCGCGTCGATCACGCCGAACGCCGCGACGAGGAGTGGCTCAAGCACACGCTTGCCCAAATCGAGAACGATGACGTCACGATATCGTATAAGTCGGTAGACACGAGCATATGGGAGCCAAAGCCGCGCACCTACTAGCGCACCTATTCGGCGCGTGTGCCCGCTTCGGCGCGTGTGATCGCGCCCGAACTATAACCTAAGGAGTAGATATGAGAGTTACCCTTGCGGTACAACGCTATAATCCCGAAACCGACAGCGATCCTTACGAGCAACGCTTTGAGGTAGAGGTGGAGCCCACCGACCGCGTGCTCGACGCGTTGATGGAGATATATCGGAACCAGGACGGCAGCCTGAGTTTTCGTAAGAGTTGCGCGCACGGTGTCTGCGGGTCGGACGCGATGCGCATCAACGGAAGCGAGCGCCTCGCCTGCAAAACCTTGATTCAAGACGTTGTTGATGATGTGAACACCGTGATCGCGCTCGCGCCGCTGAAGCACATGCCGGTACAGCGCGACCTGATGGTAGATCAGGCAACATTCTTCGCGAAGTTCCGCTCGGCCAAACCGTTCTTGATCGCCGAGAGCGAGCCTGAGGAGCGCGAGTTCATTCAATCTCAGGAAGAGCGCAAACTGTTCGACGACGCAACGAAATGCATCAACTGCTCGGCTTGCTACTCCGCGTGCCCGGTGTTGGATGACAATCCCGATTTCATCGGTCCGGCGGCAATCGTCGCCGCGGCGCGCTTTGTGTTCGACAGCCGCGACAAAGGGCTCGACCCAAGGTTAGAGGTGCTCGATACGCCGAACGGCGTCTGGCCGTGCGAGAACCACTTCGAGTGCACGCGCGTCTGTCCGCGCGACATCAAGATCACGAAGCTAATAAACCTCACGAAACGCGAGATCAAGAAGCATCGAGAAGCGCGCGGCGAGCAGACCGCCGAGGCACAGTAACGCGTTCACGGAGCCAGACAAAGGAGTGCAAGGTGAAGGTTCACGAGTACCAAGCGAAAGAGCTGCTTGCCGAGTACAATATACCGGTACAGCAACAGGAAGTGGTTGACGACGCGGCGGCGGCCGGAGCCGCCGCCGAGCGGATCGGCGGCGAGGTTGTGATTAAGGCGCAGGTCCTCGTCGGCGGACGGGGCAAAGCGGGCGGCGTGAAGCTCGCCGCCTCGCGCAACGAGGCCGAGGAGAAGGCCGGTGAGATTCTCGCTCTTACCATCAAGGACCTGCCGGTAGAGAAGGTACTGATCGCGCCGGCGGCCGAGATTCTGCAGGAGTACTACCTCGGCATGATCTTGGACCGCACATCTAAGATGATTGTGCTGATGATCAGCGCCGAGGGCGGGGTTGATATCGAGGAACTCGCGGTCTCGAGCCCCGAGAAGATTCACCGACTCGCGATCAATCCTACCGACGGCATAGACCGTACCGCGCTCGTCGCGCTCCTCGAACAGGTATTTGAGACCGTCGCGCTTCGAAAGCAGGCCGAAAGCGCCGTGGAGAAGCTGTATCGGCTGTTTCTCGAGAAAGACTGCTCGCTGGTTGAGATCAACCCGTACGCCAAGATAGAGAACGAGCAGTTGGTTGCACTAGACGCCAAGATAAACTTCGACGATAACGCGCTATTCAAGCACCCCGAGATCGAGCAGCTCAAGAACCCGGAGGAGTACTCGGCCGACGAGATCGAAGCTCGCAAGCACGGACTGAGTTTCGTCAGCCTCAACGGCAACATCGGTTGTATCGTAAACGGCGCCGGGCTCGCGATGGCTACCCTCGATATCGTGAAGCTTTACGGCGGGGACCCGGCCAACTTCCTCGATGTCGGCGGCAGCTCGAGCCCCGAGAAGGTTCTCCACGCGCTCAAGATCATCCTCGGCAACGCCAAGGTCAACGGGATTCTGATCAATATCTTCGGCGGCATCACCCGCTGCGACGACATCGCGAACGGCATCCTGATGGCGATGGATCAGATCGAGATCAAGGTACCGATGGTGATTCGCTTGATCGGGACCAACGATGTAGAGGGCCGCGCCCTCCTTACCGAACGCGGATTCCTGGTCGCCGAGCGCCTCAGCGACGCGGTCGAGCAAGTTGTCAAACAGGTATAGGCGAAGCGAAGGAGCACGGAGCGATGAGCATTCTAATCGATAGCAACACGCATGTGATTGTGCAGGGTATAACCGGCCGCGACGGGTCTTTTCACGCCAAGGCGATGCTCGCCGACGGCACCAAGATCGTCGCCGGCGTCACGCCCGGTAAAGGCGGCGGTGAGATCGACGGCATCCCGGTCTACAACTCGGTCAAGGAAGCGCAGGCCGCGGTGCGGGTCGACGCAAGCGTCGTATTCGTACCCGCGAAGTTCGCGTCACAGGCGGTGCGCGAAGCCGCCGACGCCGGAGTACCGCTGATCGCGTGCATCACCGAGGGTGTCCCGGTTCTCGAGATGTTGCAGACCTACTACTACGTGCGTGAACGCGGGGTGCGCCTGATCGGCCCGAACTGTCCTGGCTTGATCTCCCCCGGCAAATGCAAGATCGGGATCATGCCGCTGAGGATACACGAGCCCGGCGGTGTCGGCGTGATCTCACGCAGCGGCACGCTCACCTACGAGGTAGTTTACAACCTCACCACGAGCGGGCTCGGACAGTCCACCTGCGTAGGTATCGGCGGCGATCCGATTATCGGCACCGGTTTCATAGAGTTGCTCGAGATGTTCGAGCATGACGACGAGACCACTGCGGTGGTCCTGATCGGGGAGATCGGCGGAGAAGATGAGGAAGCCGCGGCGGAGTATATCGCGAACAACATGACGAAACCGGTTGTTGCGTTCATCTCCGGACGCTCGGCACCGGCTGGGAAGCGCATGGGTCACGCCGGAGCGATCATCTCGGGCGGGAAAGGGACGGCCGAGGCCAAGGTCGCGGCGTTCGCCGCCGCCGGCGTGCCGGTGGCCGAGAAACCCGACGAGATTCCCGGGCTGTTGAAAGAACGCCTGTAGGTAAACCCGTGCTGAAAGAGAGGGTGAACCGTTGAGCACCGAATCAATGAGCTTTAGCGATGCGGAGTATCTGGAGTCGTTGTACGAGCAGTGGTGCCGAGACCCGGCTGAGCTGCCGGACGAGTGGGACCGCTACTTTCGCAGCCTCGAGAACGGGGCGCCGGCGACACTCGCTCCGCCGGGGACGCGTTCTCAACCCGCTGCGTCCGGGCACGCGGCTGAGGAGGCTGCCGTGGCGTACAAGCAAAGCCGCGTCAACGCCTTGATCTGGGGCTATCGCGACGTGGGCTACATCTACGCCGACCTCAATCCGCTCAAACGCTACAGCACCCCCGAGCTCGAGTACATGTACTACACCATGGAGTCGAACTTCGAGACGCTGCGGATCGAGGATTTCGGTCTGAGCGAGGACGATCTCGATCTCGAGGTGACGACCGGACGCTACTTCGAGCCCAAACGCGCGAAGCTGCGCGACCTCCTCACGATGCTCGAGGAGACCTACTGCTCGCGGATCGGCGTCGAGTTTCTCCATATTCAGAACAAGCCGATGCGGCGATGGTTGATCGAGAAGCTCGAGAGCCCGCGCGCAAAACGTGTCTGGAGTTCGGAGCAGAAGACCAGACTCCAGAAGGACCTCATCAAGGCCGAGGAGTTTGAGCGCTTTGTGCAGGCAAACTTCATCGGACAGAAACGGTTCTCGCTCGAGGGGTCGGAGTCGCTGATTCCGGGTCTGCATTATTTGATCTACTCCGCCGCGCAGCACGACCTGCAGGAGATCGTGCTCGGGATGGCACATCGTGGGCGGCTCAATGTCTTCACCAACGCGCTGCGCAAGCGCGGGGCCGAAACCTTCGCGATGTTCATCGAGAACTACCAGCCGCACACTTACGGGGGCAGCGGCGATGTGAAGTATCACCTCGGCCACAGTTTCGACTGGACCAACAAAGCCGGCGACGCAATCCACATCAGCCTCGTCGCGAATCCGAGTCATTTGGAGTCGGTGGATCCGGTGGTGGAGGGCAAATGCCGTGGGATACAGAGGCGGCGCGGTGATTTCAATCGCAAGAAGGTCCTTCCGGTTTTGATACACGGAGACGCCTCGTTCTCCGGACAAGGCGTAGTCGCCGAGACGCTCAATCTCTCGCAGCTCAAGGGTTACCGCACCGGCGGCACCGTGCATATCATCATCAACAACCAGATTGGGTTCACAACGGCGTCACGCGACGCACGCTCGACGTTCTTTGCGACCGATATCGCGAAATCGATGCCGGTACCGATCTTTCACGTCAACGGCGACGACCCTGAAGCGGTGATCCGCGCGGTGGACCTCGCGCTTCGCTATCGGCAGAAGTTCGGCTACGACGCGGTCGTCGATATTTTCTGCTATCGTTTGCGTGGTCACAACGAGGCAGATGAGCCGGCCTTCACTCATCCGTTGATGTACTCCATGATCAACGAGCACGAGCGGGTTGCAGCGCAGTACGGCCGCAAGCTCCATGAGGAGGGTGTGTACTCCCACGACGAGCAGAAGGCCTTTCTCGAGCAGTATCGCGGAGTGCTGCAGGACGAGCTCGAGCTCGCGAAGAGCGGCTGGCAACCGTCGCTGAAAGACGCCTATGAGCACGGCGAGTGGGATGAGCTCGACTCGAAGTACTCTTTTGATCCGGTTGAGACCGGAGTAGAACTCGAGCGGTTGCGGCACGTAACCGACGCCCTGACGACGATCCCGGAGGATTTTGGGGCGCACGCTAAACTGAAGCGGCTGATCAAACAGCGCCGCAAGGAGTTCGACGGAGACTCGATCGACTGGGCCTTCGCCGAGAGTTTGGCGTTTGGTTCGCTGCTGCTCGAGGGTTACCCAATCCGCCTTAGCGGCGAAGATAGCGCGCGCGGAACCTTCAGTCAGCGCCACGCACGGTGGTGGGATACCACCACCGCGAAGCCGACGAGTTACGTCCCGCTGCGCCACCTCGCTACCGACCAGGCCTCGTTCTCGGTCTACGACAGCCCACTATCCGAGTTCGCCGTGCTTGGATTCGATTACGGCTACTCGCTCGCGAATCCGCATATCCTGGTGCTCTGGGAGGCTCAGTTCGGCGACTTCGTGAACGGCGCACAGGTCGTGATCGACAACTTCATCGCCTCGGGTGAGGTCAAATGGTTTCGTGCCTGCGGGATGGTACTGCTGTTGCCGCACGGCTACGAAGGACAAGGCCCCGAGCACTCCAGTGCCCACCTCGAGCGGTTTTTGCAACTCTGCGCCGAGCGCAACATGATCGTCACAAACTGCTCCACACCGGCACAGTACTTTCACATTCTACGAAAGCAGATGCATCAAGGGTTCCGCAAGCCGCTCGTGCTGATGACGCCGAAGAGTCTGCTGCGGCACAAACGCGCCGTTTCCTCGGTGAAGGAGCTCATCGAAGGGCGCTTTCACCCGGTGATAGACGACGATGCCGCGTATCAAGACGCCGAGCGGCTGCTGCTGTGCAGCGGTAAAGTCTATTACGACCTACTCGAACGCCGCGAGGAAACCGCTGATCGCAGCACCGCGATTGTGCGGGTCGAGCAGCTCTATCCATTCCACGGCGATGAGCTCGCCCGCTTGGTCGGAACGTACCGCAACGTGCGGTCGATCGCATGGGTGCAGGAAGAGTCCGCAAATCGCGGAGCATGGAGCTTCATTGAGCCGCGGCTGCGCGAGGCGCTCGAGCGCAATGAGATCGAGTATGTGGGCCGCCGCCCAAGCGCGAGCCCGGCTACCGGATCACACCAGCGACACCAGCAGGAGCTCGAGGAGATTCTGCAGCAGGCCTTGCCGAATGCCGGCGAAGCCGCCGGAGCGGTCACACCGGCCCACAGCACCGACACCACCGAAGACACCCAGAAACGAGGAACACCATGAAACATGACGTACAGGTCCCGGAAATCGGCGAGTCGGTCTCAAGCGGCATCCTCGCCTCTTGGCTGAAACAAAGCGGCGAGGCCGTCGCGGAAGGCGAGGAGATCTTCGAGCTCGAGACCGACAAGGCAACGCTCGCGGTGCCCGCCCCGGCGAGCGGGGTACTCGAGGTTATGGTAGAGGAAGACACCGAGGTAACGGTTGGACAGGTCGTCGCCGGCATCGATACCGAAGGCGCTCCCGCGGACGCCGCCGCGG
>Ga0207421_10004892_pt1 | contig 15248 bp, 17 predicted proteins | sample SodLakKL_010_SED_4_FD_187542 | JGI IMG/M metagenome (GOLD analysis project Ga0207421, IMG submission 187542) | Alkaline sediment microbial communities from Lake Tanatar, Kulunda Steppe, Russia - 8KL_010_SED (SPAdes) (version 2) | ecosystem: Environmental > Aquatic > Non-marine Saline and...
ACGAAGGTCCGACTGCCGATGAGATTCAACCCGGCGAAGGGGATACCGAACGCGACGACCTGGAGGTATGCTGCCCCCTCCCGGATGATTGCCGGGTTGTCGGTAATGAGGCCGATGAACCACTCCGAGTAGAACCAGAAGGTCGCGACCAGCGGTGCCGACACCACGACCACGAGAAAGGCACTCGAGCGGATCGCTTGCCCGAGTTGATCGTAGGCTTCAGCCCCGTAGCGTTGGGACACCAGGGCGATCGTCCCGCCGGCGACCCCGCCACCAACCGAAAACGCGAGGCCCCAGAACGGGCCGGCGTATCCGACACCAGCAATGGCGGCCGATCCGGAGGCGATACCGACCATCGCGACGTCGACCGCACTTTTCGACATTCGGGCCAATCCCGTGACGACGCGTGGCCAGGCGAGATCCGTCGTCCGACGCGCCCGCTCTTTGTCGATCAGCCCCGCTCGAGCGAGGGCGAATCCGATCCAGAGGATCAGGAGACGGATTGGGTTGGGGACGCGACTGGCCACGAGAACCACCGATGGCTAATCAACCTCGGGTAAAAGCCCTTCCCGACGCGGCAGTGACCACCGGTTTCGATTCGAAACCATTGCCCATGGGTCGTGCTATCGTCCTCACTCACGATTCCCGTCGTGCCCATTCGCCAGATCTGACACCGTCACCCTTACACTCAGTGACCAGATCCAGCCGTCTCCGTCTCCTCGAGTCGTCGTTCGTACTTCTCGAGGGCGGCCTCGAGGGCCGCCTCGGCGTCGACCTCGAGTTCGACACAGAGGGCAAGCAGGGCGAACAGGGTGTCGCCGAGTTCGTCTTCGGCGACAGCCACTGCGTCCGGTTGCTGGCCGTATCCTGTGGACGCATTGACCTCTTTTGCCACCTCGCCTGCCTCCGAGAGCAGGTCGAGTACCCGAAAAGTCGGTTCGGTCTGCAGTTCGTGTTCCTCGAGAAATCGTTCGACGCGGTGTTGACTGTCCATACTCCCACGTCCAACGCTCGCGAGAAAAATGGTCTGATTCGGTGAACCTAGAATGGGTGGAATCACCTGAGACGGGACGACGTCTACGGACGTTCATACTGTTGGCTGTAAGCCGACGGTATCGGGAGTGCGCGTTTCACGTCGCACCATCTTTTCATTGCCTCTCTCGAGCGCTTTGCCGACGATCGACCCAGACACAATCCTTATACTCGAGCCAGACGGATCCAGTTACATAAATGACGAGTTCGTCGGCGGGGAAGACGTCGATTCTCCAGGCGTCGGGATTACGCAAGACGTACGGGAGCGGCGACGACGCCGTGGTCGCCGTCGACGGCATCGACTTCGAGATCGAACGAGGCACCGTCGTCGGCCTTCTCGGGCCTAACGGTGCCGGGAAGACCACGACGATCAAACTCCTCCTCGGCCTCATCGAACCCGACGACGGGACAGTCCAAATCGACGATATCGACCCTATTTCGAATCCAAAAGCGGGTTACGACCGGGTTAGTGCGATGCTCGAGGGTGCACGGAACGTCTACTGGCGACTCACCGTACGTGAGAACCTGCGCTTTTTCGCCCGCTTGGCGGACCAGCCCGCTGATCCGGATCGAATCGAGGCCTTACTCGAGCAGGTCGGCCTGGTCGAGAAAGCCGACGAACCCGTCAACGACCTCTCTCGAGGGATGAAACAGAAGGCCTCCCTGGCCTGTACCCTCATCCGGGAGACACCGCTTGCCTTCCTGGACGAACCGACACTTGGACTCGACGTCGAAAGCTCACTCGAGTTACGCCGCCAACTGCGCTCGCTCGTCGAAACGGAATCCCGAACCATCGTCCTCTCCAGTCACGATATGGACGTCATCGAGGCCGTCTGCGATCGGGTCATCATCATGAACGAAGGACGTATCGTCGCCGACAACCCCCTCGAGGACCTCCTCGACGTGTTCCGTGCCCAGTCCTATCGTCTGACGCTCGCGTCGGGTGTCTCTGCTGAGGGGAGAACCGCGCTCGAGCGTAAATTTGGGGCGACGGCCTGGGAGGAACGCGATGGGAAGGTGCTGGTGACGATACCGAACGTCCAGAGTGCGGAGTTCTACGACCTCGTAGAGACGTTGCGCATGCACTCGTGTCGCGTGCTCTCGATCGAGCCCGCGGCACAGAACCTCGAGCGCGTCTTTTTGGACCTCACCGGGGGGCAGGCCAGCGCTGCGGAGTCACGACGAACGGACCCCACAACAGACGCAGCCGAACGCCCGCTCGAGGATGCCCTCGGGGAGGGTGACCTATGAGTCGTGCCGGCCGTACCGGATTGGTTGCCGCAGTGGTGGAAAAGGAGCTGTTGATCCTGCGTCGGTACTGGATCAACACCCTGATGCGCCTCGTTGGGTTCTACCTCTTTTTCGCCGTCATCTTCTTCGGTGGCCAGGCCGCTGGCGGGGAGAGCTTCGACGGCACGCTCGACGGCCTCGTCGTCGGCTTCTTCCTCTTTCTCGCGGTCACTGCTGCCTACTACGACGTGGCCGGGAACGTCATGCGAGAAGCCCAGTGGGGCACCCTCGAGCAATTGTTCATGTCGCCCTTTGGCATCGGCCGGGTGTTGCTGGCCAAGACCGCGTTCAACGTGGCGTTCAGCACCGTGATCGCGATGGCGTTGCTCGCCGTGATGCTCGTGACGACCGACCGGACGCTGACCGTCGATCCCGTGACGATCATCCCCCTGCTCGTCGTCACTATTTTTCCCGCAATCGGGCTCGGGTTCGTCTTCGCTGGCCTTTCACTGCTGTACAAGCGCATCGAGAACATCCAGCAACTCCTGCAGTTCGCCTTTATCGGGCTCATTGCGGCACCGGGAGCGATCGACTCGACCATTTTGTACGTCGTCCCGTTCAGTCTCGGCAGTGAACTCCTGGCTGACGCGATGATCGACAGTCTTGCCCTTTGGGACTTCGACCCCATCGTTCTCGGCGCACTCCTGGTCAATGCGTTAGCGTACTTCCTCGGTGGCTACGCCGTCTTCACGGTGTTCGTGCGACGAGCGCGGCGACTCGGCGTGATGGGTCACTACTGACTGGGGCCGACTAGTGACCGTGGTGGCCCTCAGAAGGTCTCTTCGATGATCTCGCCGACCGCAAAGTTCGATTTCACTTCGGAGACTTCGACTTTGACGCGTTCACCGACTTCTGCTCCGGGAACGATAATCACGTAGCCACGCTCGACTCGAGCGATTCCGTCACCTTGCTTGCCGATATCTTCGATTTCGACGTACCGCGTCTCGCCAACATCAACCGGCGGTTGCGGTTCCGTCGACGGCGTTGGTGACCGAGATGGTGACGGTGATGGTGACTCCGTTTGCCCCCCAGCGTCAGTCGATTCATTCGACGTCGTCCGCTCACGGGAGATGAGTGCAACTCGATAGACCTCCCCAGCATCGACGTCGCCCGTTTCGATTTCCTGTCGCGGAATTTCGATGACGTACCGATCGTCTTCTTCCGAAATTTCCGTGCTGAACAGACACAGCAATTTTTCAGATATTTCCACAGGTAGACCCTCAGGTTTCAGTCTGCATCCGATACGTAATAGAACTACCGACCGATCGATGAAAGATACCCGCTGAATAGGCAGTAAATCACTGTTTTCGCTCGAGTGGCGACTCGAGAATCGCTCCCTCAGCCGGAGTCCCATCGACGTCGACACTGGCGACAGCAGTCAGCACTTCTCCGCCCGTCTCGAGGGATGGCACCGTCTGGTGTGGACGGTTGACGACGAGGTCGCCCGCCGTGGCACTCCCGACACCGGGCAGCGCCGTCAGCTCCTCCATCGATGCCGTATTCAGATTGAGCGGATACGGAACCCCGGTGACCGACCGATAGCCGTGGTCGACGACGGCGACGTCGAGGGTCTCTCCAAGTGGCCGTTCACCGGGGATTCCCACGAGGAGTGGATAGGTCCCGAGCTGGCGACCGAACGTCCGACCGTCCTGATGGTACTCGAGGTGAACGTTTGGCAACACGGTGCCGGGCGGGGCCACTCGCTCGAGCATGGGGTTATCGATCGTCTCCCGGACCCGTTTTTTGTATCGTTTGAACCGCTTTTTGTGGGCCTTCGCGATCGTCGCCCCCGTCTCCGACATCTCGGTTCCCGAAAAGGCCATCACCTGTCTGATATTCACCCGCCGGAGCATCAGACCCTCCTCGTAGACGCGTTCGAGGAAGCGCTGATTGTGGTCGTAGGTCTCCTCGCGTTCGTCCATCAGCCCGTGTAAGAGGTTGATGCCCGGCAGGAGTTTCGGGAGGCCTGGCTGGCTCTCTGCACCAACCGCCGGGTTGCTCGAGGGGCCGGACCCCGGGTCCTCGCCCGGTCGCCACCCACCTTCCTCGTTGACGATCCGGACGGCCTCGAGGCACTCTTCGGCGCTCACGTTGAGATTGTTCGCCTCCTGGACGACCGGGTCTGCGGACTCGAGGCCGAAGGCGGCGGTGTCGCCGGGTGTGTTGTGCTCGGCGATGACCCGGATCCCTTCGCGACTGGCCTCGGGCCACTTCGCGATGGTAATGGGGTTCATATTGTCGAGGTGGAGGGTCTCGAGGTCCGGGGCGACAGACCGGATTCCGCCGTAAAGTTCTCGGAGTGCCTCGGGGTTCGGTGCCTCGCCGTCGCCGCCGTAGGCCAGGATATCAGCCTGTCGGCCGAGTCGAAAATGCTTCACGCCGTGATCCGCCAGGGCGTCGACTTCGTCGACGACGGCCGAGGGCGGTCGAAACGACGGGTTGCCATAGAGCGGTTCGGTACAGAACGAACAGCGGTAGGCACACCCACGGGATGTCTCGAGTTCACAGATGAGATAGTCGGGGTGGTTCGGATGGTGTTCGACGACGAACGCGCCTTCCCGGGCCCAGCGGCTCACCTCTTCGATGTCTCGCATCCGGTTGTTGAACCCCTCGAGGCCGCTTTCGACGAGGTCGTACACGGCGGCCTCGACGTCGCCTTTGGCGACGAAATCGAAATCGAGGTCCTGGCGTTCGGTTTCTATTGCCCCTTCGTTCGCTTCGCCGACGCCGAATTTGATCGGCCCACCCATGAGCGTCGTCCCGGAGGCCGTCCAGGCGAGCTTCCGAACCTCGTCCGGTTCCGCAGGGGTTCCGCCGACGTATTTTCCCGGGACGGTCATCCCACCGAGATAGATGAGCAGATCGGCCTCGTCGACGTCTTGCCACCGATTCGGTTCGTCCCGGAGTCCATCGATCGTGTGATAGGTAATCGACTCGCGAGGGACGCCAGCGTCGACGAGCGCACCGGCAGTGTAGCGCGGATACGTCGATACGTACGGAGGGACCCCGAAGTGGGCAGGTTCGTCCACGTAGCCGTCGACGATCGTCACCGACAGCGTTTCGGGGGAAGTCATGGCTCGGGGTAACGCCTGGAGCGGTAAAACCGTGACTGTCCGGATTGGGTTTCCGTCGGTGCCGGTTTCCCGAGATTATTAACGCTGCTCAGCATATCCCTGCGTATGCCACCAACTGAGGAGATCAAATGCACCGACGAGTCGTGTTACGTCGATATGTTCGAAAACCACTACACCTACGACGTTCCCGACGACCACGACGTCTCGGACCTCGCTTGCCCCGTCTGTGGCGGTGTCGATTGCCTCGAAGTTATCGAGGTTTGAACCAGTTGGTAAAAGATGGCCGGCGAGAGCACGTCTGACGTTTATTTAGTCCACCCAAAAAGAATAACAATGAGGGCGTGTTCTAGTGAGACAGACACCGTCGTGCCGGTCGCCCTGACCCGTGCCCTAAGGTGATATAACGTGAGTCTCAGATCATTTCGCGAAACCGTCGGGGGTGCTCTTTACCGTCAGGTAGGGCGCGCCCGAAGCCACGTCCAGGAGCATCGTTCACTTCCCGTCGACGTCCTCGAGAACGAGGACTCGTATCTCGTCATTTTCGACGCCCCGGGAGCCGAACCAGCCGACGTCCAGGTCCGATACCTCGAAGGTGACGTCCGGATTCGAATCGATCGCTTTCGGGCGTATCACGATGGATTCGACATGCGGTTTCCAGGCCGAGGGATGGCTCTCGATGGGGAGACGACGTTACCGGACGACGCACTCGTCAATCCGGATTCGGGAAAAGCGACGCTTACCGATTCGGGCACGCTCGAGGTAACGATTCCAAAGGGGGAGAGCGAGGAAGGGGACCCAGGGGATTCAGTCGAAGAACCCAAGGCGTCGTCGACGCCCGAAACGACGGACGTCGACGTTGATGTCGATAGTGACGGCGGACACCTTTCAGCAGAAGACTAGTCCCCCTCGCTCTCGAGTGCCATCCCTTCTCGAATCTCGAACGCCTCGTCGCCAGCGAACCGCGTCGGATCGAACCGATCGATTCCATCGCCGCCGAGTATCTGATCGGCGATTCGGCGACCGATGGCAGGTGCGCGCATGAACCCATGGCCCTGGAAGCCAGTAGCGACGTATAGCCCGTCAGCGAGTTCGCCAACGAGGGGGTCCATATCGGGGGTGGCCGTACAGACCCCGGCCCAGGCTCGTGTGACCTCGAGGTCCGCAGGGCACAACTCGGGGAAGCGGTCGCTCAGCCGCGAGATGAGGGCCGTATCGAACCCCTCGGTTGCCGTTCGCTGGTACTCGTCGGGATCGATTTCGACCGTTTCCGTGCCGTTGCCGGCGAGGAACCCGTCGTCGTGGGGCCGGATGTAGAATCCGTCTGTGGCGTCGTAGCACATCGGTTCGGGAAGTGAACCCGTCGCAGTGATCGCCTGCACGCGATAGGGTTTCATCGCTATGGGGTAGCCGGCCGCCTCGAGCATGCGCCCCGAGTGGGCTCCTGCAGTGACGAGCACGGCATCGTACTCTACGTCCGTCCCCTCCACGATCACTCGAGGTGGGTCCCCCCGAAGTTCGACCGCGGTGTGCGTCTCGATGGTCGCCCCTGCACCACTCGCGGCCGCGGCGAGGCAGGCCGTGTACCGACCGGGATCGGTGTAGCCCGCGGCTCCGGCGATGCCTGCAACGGCCACGTCGTCGGTTCGCATATGTGGGAACCGCTCCTCGAGTGCATCGGGACCGACCTCGAGGGCGATGACGCCGTGTGCTTGCATCCGTTCGATCCCCTCCTCGATGACCGAGGCACGCTCGTCGTCACCCGTCCGGGCGAGCCAGACGTACGGACACTCGACGAACGGGAAGGTATCATCGCCGGAGAGCTGGCGGAAGCGCTCGATCGCTTCGGTCCCGATGTCGGCGTCTAACCGGTCGGTAAAGGCGTTGTAACAGACCCCAGCGGCGCGGCCACTCGAGCCACTGGCGATCTGGCCCTTCTCGTATAGCGTGACGTCAGCGCCTTCTCGAGCCAGGTCGTACGCTGCGGTCGCGCCAACCGCGCCTGCGCCGATGACGGCGACCGAACGACCGTCGCCGCGATCGACGAACGCATCAGCACCGACGGCGGCCTCGAGGTCCGCCGTGCCAGGAGCGTCCGACGGCATCGTCATACGTGGGCCGCCGGCCAACACTCCTCGAGCGAACGGTCGGCAAGCCAGTCGATGAGCGCGTCGAGTTCGTCGCTGGCGGCCTCGAACAGTGTCGCGCCCTTTTCGGGGTCGGCCTGTGTCGGCTTGCCGACCGCACCTGTCTCCGAGAAGTCGATCGTATCGAATCCAAGCGTGGCTCCGTGAACGGTCTCACCCCAGCCCGCACTCGCCCCTGCTTCGGCGGCCTCGAGGCGGTCGGGATGGATCAGATCCTCGCGGATGTGCCAGAGGACACTCGATTCCATCGCGTCGGCGTGGCCTCCAGCCTCGTCGAATAAATCACTCGAGAGTTCACCCACGCTGTCCCACCAGTTCCAGGGCGGGGCGAACGCCGTTTGTTCCTCACGCAGGGTTCGAGCGGCCTGCCGCAGGGCTCCGGCGTTCCCGCCGTGGCCGTTGACCACGACGGCTTTTCTGACGCCGTGTTCGGCGAGACTCGAGAGCGTCTCTCGGACGTAGCGTTCGAACGTCTCGGGGGTGACGTAGAGCGTCCCGTCGAACTGGCGGTGGTGGACGGAGACGCCGACTGGAATCGTCGGCAGGACGAGCGTATCGTCCCGGTCGGTCGCCGTATCGGCGAACGCGTGGGCCGCCATGTGGTCCATCCCGAGTGGCAGGGCTGGGCCGTGTTGTTCGGTGCTCCCCGTCGGAAGCACGGCAACCTCGGTTTCTTCGAGGGCGTCGGCGACATCCGTCGTCGCGTAGTCAGCGAGTCGTGGCATACGTGTCCGTGTGCGTTGGGACCACTTACCTGTAGGTGGTTTCAGGAAGGGAGGACCCTGTGTCTACGCGAGGAACCCCGACACGCCTCGAGCGGGATAGCCGACGACGGTCGTTGCGCCAGCCTCCTCGAGTGTCTCGATTTGCGTTTTCACCTCGCGCTCGGTGCCGACGAGAGCGTAATCGGTAGCTGCGGCGAGGAGGACTTCGCGGGCACGTCCGGTTGCACTCGAGTCAGTCGACGCCCCGTCTGGGAGCGCCCGTGCCACTGGTCGTCTACGGGCGACGTACGACCCAACGGCGTCGAGGACGGCATCCGGATCATCGGTGAGCACTGTCGGGGCGTAGACAGCGATATCGCCGTCGAACCCGGCCGCGCGGACGGCCGAGAGCTCACGGGCGGTGTGTCTCGAGAGCAAGTCGTACTGTGTCGCGCCGGTCGCCATCGCGATTCGCTCGACGCTTTCGGTGCCAACCCAGGCGTCGGGAGCTGACTCGAGGGCAGCCCCAAGCCGGGGCGCGACGGCGCGCGTTTGCTCTTCCTCGGTCAGGTACGCCGGATGGCCCGCGACCAGCACGCGGTCGACCGTTTCTGGAACGGCCTCGAGCAGGGCATCGTCGCCCAGGGGGTCGAATCCGTCGGCGCGGACGGGTGTCGTGAGTTTGACCGTCTTCTCCTCGGCCAGCGCCCGTAGCGCGTCCATACTCGGCAGATGCTCACGTCCTTCGTAATCGACTGCAACGGTGTCGGCTGGCAACTCGAAGGCAACTGACACGTCACACTCCGCCGGTTTGAGTGCAATTGCGTGCAATCCGGCTCGTTCGACAGCAGTGGCTGTACGGCTCAACATCGAGACTCACCGCGGGAAAAATCACGCGTCACGCGGAACTCGATCCATCGTCTGTGCGACCATACACGATCCGTGAGTCACCCGAGGACAAAAGGCTGGTGTTCAGCGCAAGGTTGTCCCACACAGGAGGCCGGAAGAGGAAGACAAATACTCGCGCCGTCCGAACGATCCAGTAATGTCCACCGCCACGGTGAAACGCCGGGTCAAGCACAACACGCTCGAGACGACGGTCATCCTCTCGATCATCGGCTACGCGCTGGTGATCGGGACGTTCGTGCTCGATCTGCCGATCTATCCCGAACTGAGCCAAAGTCAGGTGAACGTCTTTTCGCACACGATCGCGCTCATCAATCTGGCGACGACGATCTGTCTCGTCGCCGGTTGGTACTGGATTCGTGCGGGAGAGGTAGACAAACACCGCAAGGCTATGACGGCTTCGTTCGCCCTCATTTTGCTGTTTCTCGTGTTCTACCTCACGCGCGTGGGCGGTGGGGAAGGGACGAAAGTCTTCCAGGGACCCGAGCTGGTTACCATCGCCTATCAGGCTATGTTGGGAATCCACATCCTGCTCTCGATTCTGGCCGTTCCCCTCGTGCTGTTTGCCATCTTACTCGGCCTGACACACACCCCTGCAGAACTTCGAGAGACGGCACACGCTCGAGTGGGGCGAATCGCCGCGGGAACCTGGCTCCTTAGTCTCGTCCTCGGTGTCGTCACGTACCTCATGCTCGATCACATCTACGAGTACGAGTTCGCGATGCTCGTTTTCGTCTGATACCGTCGACTCCCTCAGGAACACGGCATCCGCACACAGGGTGTTGACGTACGCCGCCGTTGATGGCCAGTCTATGCACTGGGTATTTGCACCTGTCGGCCTCGTAGTACTTGGTATCGTCATCCTGGACATCCTCTGGACGACGCTTTGGGTTGACGGTGGCTCCGGCCCACTCTCGAGTCGGCTCACGACGGGCGTCTGGCGTGGCCTCCGACGTCTATCCAGCCAGGATGATCGACTGTTGAGTGCAGCAGGACCGTTGATCCTCACGCTGACCTTGGTCCAGTGGATCGCGTTACTCTGGCTCGGGTGGACCTTCCTCTTTGCAGCTGACCAGACCTCGCTCATCAGCACCCACACCGGCGAACCTGCCGACTGGACGGGGCATCTCTACTACGTCGCCTACACCATGTTCACGAACGGCAACGGCGACTATATGCCAACGAGCGGCACCTGGGAGATCGCCAGTTCGTTCACGACTGCAACTGGCATGGCGTTCGTCACCCTCGGCATTTCCTATGTTCTGACCGTCCTGGGAGCAGTGACACAAAAGCGATCCTTCGCAAGTGACATCATGGGCCTTGGAACGAGCCCGGAAGCGTTTATCGAAGCTGGGTGGAACGGCGAAACCTTCGACGGCCTCGAGCTACCACTCGAGTCCGTGGCAACCCAACTGAGCGAGTTGGCAGCGAAACACAAAGCCTACCCTATTTTGCACTACTACCACAGCGAACAGGCAGAACGCGCCGCGGCGATGGCCGTCCCAGTCCTCGACGACGCTCTCCTCGTGCTCGAGCATGCCGTTGATCCGGCTGACCAACCGGATCCGGTCCTTCTCACCCGAGCGCGCTCGAGCACCGACAGCTATCTCGACACACTCGAAACGGCGTTCATCGACCCGGCCGCAGAGACCCCACCGCATCCGTCGCTCGAAACGGTTCGAACGGCTGGGGTTCCGACGAAAGATGATGGGTCTTACGAGCGAGCAGTCCGCGAGACTGAAGCCCGAAGGCGGAAGCTTCTCGGCGTCGTTCGCGCTGATGCCTGGCGGTGGCCAACAGGCTCACTCGACCGAGACCGAGACCGAGATGGCCACGACCTGGCAGCGTGAGCGCTCATCGATCCACCCGTTCGGCACCCCTGGACCGAAACAAGGTCACAGCAGGGGTGTTTCGGTGGTGAGGGCACGGGTTTTTTATCCCGACGCTCGAGTGAGACGTATGCAGATTCGTGGCTCTCTTTCACGGCAATCGATACGACGATACCTCGAGGAGACCGTCGTCCCGGTACGACTCTCCTGTCACACCCCGACTGACTCGTTGTGGATGCTGTCGCTGTGGTTTGAGTGGGTCGATGACGCGACGATCCGGTGTGCAACGGCCGCCGATGCCGACGTCGTCAGGTATCTCGAGCACGACGAGCACGTTGCGTTCGAAGTTTCGACTAACGACCCACCATACAGCGGCGTCCGGGGCTCGGGCACGGCAACGGTCCATCCTGATCCCCAGAAAGAGCGCCTCGAGCGGTTGCTCGAGCGGTACCTTGGGGGGACGGATTCATCACTCGCACAGCGACTCCTGGATCCGGAGCGAGACGAGGTCGAAATCGTCATCGAACCAGCAGTCGTCTATGGCTGGGACTTTGGTCACCGTATGGCCAACACCGATACCACAGCGCGGTGATCAGTCCGTTCTCGGGATCGAACGGGCGCCAAGCACGAAGGTGACGACGGCAAGGAGGGCCAGGACGCCAAGGTTCGACAACACGGGGTCGAAGCCAGCGACGCCAGCGACGCCGGTGCTCGACTCGGGATACGAGGCGGCTCGAACACCGCGGGCGAAATAGGTCAGTGGCGAGAGATTCACTAGCGGCTCGAACCAGCCGGGCAACTGCTCGAGTGCGATGAACGTCTCCGAGAGAAAGAGCAGCGGCAATCCGATGGCGTTGCTCGCGGCGATGGCCCCATCCTGGGAGTCAGTGTAACTGCCGAGCATCGAGCCAATACCACAGAAGCAGATGACGCCGACGAACACGTAGGCCACGAGTACTGGCGAGTAGACGATTGCTGCACCCGTGAGGATCACGACCAGCCCGAGAATCAACAGGCTCGCCAGCCCAATGATGAGTGCGTTCACCAGGGTCTGGGCAAACAGCCACTCCGCTCGAGAGAGTGGCGTCGTGGCGAGCTTTTCGAATCGATTGTCCTCACGGTGACGGGCGACTTCGCTGCCGAGTCGAGAAAACGGCGTAAAGAGGACGACAACGGCGAGGTATCCGGGAACGTAGTAGGCTGCAGGCTCGGTAAAGAGTCCCTCGCCGGTTGGATCAGTGCGGACCAGGGCACCGAAGATGACGATGAGGATGACGGGAAAGAAGAACGTAAAGAAAACCGCCGTTCGTCGCCGGGCGAACGAACGCCAATCGGCGCTCACTTCTGCTCGGATTCGGTGAAAACGCGTCATCGGTTTCCACCCCCATCCCTGTCATGTGGCGGCGCTCCCCCATCCCGTGCCGGTCCGGGTGCCGTCATGTATTCGAGTGAGCGTGCACGTTCCCCACGGCCTGCCGCTTCGACATCACGTGCAAGGCGTAGATAGACGTCTTCGAGGGCGGGTTGGCGCCACTGAAATCCCGTGAACTCGACGGTTGCCTCCTCGAGTGTCTCCAGCACCTCCCCTAATGCATGTGGCGCGGTGTCCCGAATCTCGATACTGGCTGTATGTGGTGGCATCTGGACGTCGTAACCGGCCGTCTCGAGTGCCTGGATTGCCGCATCCGGGGGTCGTTCACCGGTGAATTGAATCGCTAACCGGTCCGGGCCGCCATGGGCTGCGATCAGTTCAGTTGGGGTACCGGTAGCAACGAGGTTCCCGTTCGCGAGCAAGCCGACACGGTCGGCCAGTCGCTCCGCCTCAGCCATATCGTGTGTCGTTAACACGATGGTCGTCCCGGAGGCCGTCAACGCCTCGAGAAGTTGCCACACCGTTCGGCGTCCCGCCGGATCGATACCGGTCGTCGGCTCGTCGAGAAAGAGCACCTCTGGGTCGTTGACCAGGGCAGCACCCACACAGACCCGACGCTGTTGCCCACCGGAAAGGTCCTCGTACCAGGTTGCCCCGACGTCGGCGAGGCCGACGTCTTCGAGTACGTTCGATGGAGACCGTGAGTCAGTGTACAGGCCGGCGTAATACTCGAGTAACTCACTGGCCGAAAGTCTCGCTGGTGGCGAAAAATCCTGTGGGAGCACCGAGATCCGGTTCCGGTCAACCATCGTCGGCGAGTCTCCAAGTATCGTGGCTTCACCGTCGTCAGGAACGGTGGTCCCGGTCAGTGCCCGGACGAGGGTGGTTTTCCCCGCGCCGTTTGGGCCGATCAGGGCGAACACCGATCCACGAGGGACTGACAGGGAGACGCCATCGAGTGCCGTCGTCTCGCCATACCGTTTCTCCACTTCACGCGCGGTGATCGCGATGGACCCCCCATCGGCGTCGTCATCCCGGCCCACTGGCATACCCTCGAGTACTGAGGCACGTAGGGTAAGCCGTTCGATTCACGACTGATCAGTGTGTTCATGGCCCGCACGCTCATCGATGTCAGAGAAGACGGCCTCGAAGAACTTTCGTTCTGCTTCCCGAAGATGTTGCGTGAACGTGGCTGGAGAGATATCGAGTCGTTCGGCTACTTCTTCTCCCGTACTCGTCCGTGGCCAGTCGAAAAACCCAGCCCGGTAAGCGGTCTCGAGCGAATCGAGTTGCCGCCCGGTCAGTTTTGACTCGACGACGCCCCGATCTGGAATCGTTGGTGCGGATCGCTCAGCCGTCCGTTGGGCGACGTAGCTCGCGGTGGAACAGATCGATTCGACCATCTCGATGAGTTGAGCGGTGTCGGTCCGTCTCGTGACCTCCATGATGATCCTGCACGAGGTATCATCGAATCTGAAGGTTGTGATACGGCCCCCGTGATTTGCGACCGTCTCGAAGAGTGACTCCTCGTCGCACATTACCAGTTCGAAGTCGTACTCGGTCTGTCCCGGCGTTACTACCCGGAACCCGGACACTCCTTCAGTGTTCTGTACCGCGTCCTCGAGGGCGTCCTGGGAAATCCCCGTCGCCGAGCCGTATGCGAGGACGTCCTCACTCGAGCGGATAAATTGACGCAGTTCCAGGGTGCCCCCGACAGTCTCGACCGCCGAACGCATCGGTTCGAAGAGACCGGCTACTTCGAACTCGAGTTCGAGCATCGTGTCACTGTGGAGTGCCTCTTTGCGCTCCAGGGCGGTGATCGCGTGGGCGATAACGTCGCTCAATCGCTCGAGAAACTGTTGTTCGTAGGTGGAAAATGCGTTCGGCCGGGATGCATAGACGTTCAGTATCCCGTATCGAAAGGTCTGGTGAATCAGCGGGATTGCCGCTGACGCGTGAAAGGACCGGTGCAGGGCAGACTCACGCCAGGGTTCGAACGTCTCGTCCGTCGAAAGGTTGTGAGCAACCTGTATCTCGCCGGTGCGAAATGCTCGACCGGTTGGTCCATGTCCGGTATCGGTATCGTCGACGGTAATGGCTATTTCGTCGAGATAGCCCCGTTCATTACCTGCCATTGCACGAGGAACGATTTCGCTTCCTCCCGGCCCGACGTCGCCGATCCAGACGAACCAGTACGCGTCTTCGGCAGTCAACCGATCACACACGGCCTGTTCGAGTTCCTCGCGGCTGGTCGTCGTGATGACGTCCCGGGTAATTTCCTGTCCGATCTGGCTGAGTCGATTGAGCGCCTTGAGCTCGGCCTGCCGTCGTTCGCGCTCGAGTTGCTGTTGGTGACGTTCCATCGCGTGAGCGATCGTCCTGACGAGCAGCGGTGCGGTAACGTCGTCTTTCACCAGATACTCCTGGGCACCGCGTGAAACGGCTTCGATCCCCGTCGTGTTGTCTCGTACCCCGGTGAGGACGATGACGGGGACCACCGGTTCGCAGTCCATGACCGCCGTCAAGGTGTCCAACCCCGTGCTATCAGGAAGGTTGAGATCGAGGAGTACGACATCGATGCCGGCAGGCTCGCCTATCGAAGTCGGCCGACCGAGGGCCGTAGGATCCGGTGGCCGTGACTGGGTGGGGGCCCCAGACTCGAGGGAGGAAAGACCGTCCTCGAGGCGACTCTCGTGGTATAGTGTCGGTGAGTCGTTCGGATCCGCTTCGGGGGCCAACCGTTCGGCTAACTCATCACTCTCTGTGAGTAACTCCTCGATCAACCGGGCGTCTCCAGGGTTGTCCTCGATCAGTAAAACCTCGAGTGACGCAGACTGCGACTCGCTCATGCGTTCGCCTCAGTTGGTAACCGTGCGGTCTCGATCCAACACTCGACG
>Ga0207421_10004893_pt1 | contig 15243 bp, 15 predicted proteins | sample SodLakKL_010_SED_4_FD_187542 | JGI IMG/M metagenome (GOLD analysis project Ga0207421, IMG submission 187542) | Alkaline sediment microbial communities from Lake Tanatar, Kulunda Steppe, Russia - 8KL_010_SED (SPAdes) (version 2) | ecosystem: Environmental > Aquatic > Non-marine Saline and...
ACCCCCGGTGTGGACCCCCGGTGTGGACCCCCGGTGTGGACCCCCGGTGTGGACCCCCGGTGTGGACCCCCGGTGTGAACCCCTGGCGTGAACCCCCGGTGTGAACCCCCGGTGTGAACCCCTGGCGTGAACCCCTGGCGTGAACCGCCGGCGGATCGGCCGGACCGGATCACTCCGTGTCTGAAATCGGCGTGACCGGCTTGTGCAGGAGTTGCACCGTGGAGGCGCGAAATTCCTCCTCCAGCCACCCCTCTTCGTTCTCCATCTCCACATCGGGTTCGAAGCGCACCTCGGTCCCCTCGGTCAGGCGATCGTAATCCCCATGCAGCACGGCGTCGCGGTGGAAGGTGTAGTGCGTGCCTGCCGCATCCTGAAGCACTCCATATTCGAGCGCCGGGTTGAGTTCGATCACGATGCCGCGCGGCTCCGAGTCATGCTGCTTCACATCGCCGCGGCGCTTCCCCTGCTCCTTTTTCAGTTGCCGTTCGATGGCCTCGAAGGCCCGGCGGATCACCGGCCGCAATTGCACCTGCGGGTCGCCCACCGTACCGGTCTTCTCCGCGATCAGGTCCTTTTTGGGCGGAATCGTGACCTCCACCCGGACGCGGTAGGGATTCCCTGTGTGCTGATGGCCCTGCTCCTGTTCCAAGGCCACCCGGCAGGCGATCATGTCGTCGGCCAGGTTCGCGAGCCTGCCGATCCGCTTGTCGATGTAGTCCTCGATCCATTGCGAGCGGGACATGTGATGAAAGCTGATTTCCGGGGCTACCTGCATGGTCGTCACCTCATGTTGAAGATCCGGCATGGCGCCGTCGGCCACCCCCGCATCACGGGATCGGAGACGCCCTTCGGCCTGTGCATTTCATTCGACGGGCACCACCTCCAGCGCGATCTCCACCTCGAGTTCGGCACCGTCACGCCAAACGGTCAGCGTGACCACATCGCCTTCATCGCGCTCCAGGATCACGCGTTGGATATCCAACGGTTGCCGAACCGGTTGCCCATCGATCCCCGTGATCACATCCATACCAAAAGGGAAAGGTTCGTTCTGAATCAGGATCACCCCTTCGGGACCCCGGATGCCGGCGCGATCGGCCGGGCCGCCTTCCGCGACCGCAGTCACCACCACGCCCCGTTCGGGCAGCTCCAGTCGTTGCCGCAGGGTGTTCGGGTAATCGTCGACCTGCCGGGCAATCTCCAGGCCCAGGCGCGGACGATCGGGCAACTGCGCGGCTGCCGCCGCCATGCCGCTCATGCCTCCCGCCCGGAGTTCTTCCATCGAGTCCCGAAGCAGATTGCTCGGCACCGCCAGACCAATGCCCGCAAAGGCGCCGGTGGGCGCGAGGATTGCATTGTTGATGCCGATGACCTCGCCGGCTGAATTCAACAGCGGCCCCCCGGAATTGCCCGGGTTGATCGCCGCGTCTGTCTGCACGTAGGGAATCTCGATGCCCACCAGACCCGGCCGCTCCCGTTCGACGGCGGAGATGATCCCCGCGGTCACGGTGGATTGCAGGCCAAAGGGATTGCCGATGGCAATCGCCTTCTGACCCACCTGCACCTGATCCGAATCGGCCAGCGGAATCGGCGACGGATGCGCGCCGGGCGGTGGGTTCACCACCTCGAGCAAGGCGAAATCGAAGTCCGGATTCGCGCCCAGGACGCGCACTGCGTGCTCCTGATCGGGGGCGCTCAGGTAGGACACGTGCAACGACGCGCCGGGGGCCAGCTCCAGCGACTCATCGGAGGCATCGGCGAGCACCATCGCCACCACATGGAAGTTGGTGATGATGCGCCCCTCCTCATCGACGACGAAGCCGCTGCCTCCCTGAAAGCGTTCGCCATTGGGCGCCGGCCCTTCCAGCGGAGGGTCGCCGTTGGCGATCCGCACCGAGACGACGCTGGCGCCGACGGCCTGGACCACCTCGATGGTGTTGCGCTCGTACTCGATCCAGGCCGCTTCGGGCATATCGGCCTGCGCTGCGGCCGACCCGGCCAGCAAGCCCAGCAGGAACCAAAGCATCAACCCGCCGGTCGCCACCGGAGCGCGAACCCAGGCGCGCCAACGGCGAACACCGGATGTCTCGGAACCAAAGCTGCCCACCGCCGCACCGCCTGAGTTCGTCATCGTCATCTCCTGTCCTGTCGGTTATGGAGCCTGCGTGCGTTCCTCTGCTGCTGCCTCTGTTCGGCCGCGCTGTCCCGTCGTGCCGTCGCGCCGTCGCGCTGGTGCGCTGGTGCGCTGGTGCGCTGGTGCGCTGGTGCGCTGGTGCGCTGGTGCGCTGCGCTCGATGTTAATGCTCCCGCAACCCCTGCTCCTTGGCACTGGCTGCGGCCAGCGAATCGCGCAGCTGCCGCTCCAGCGCGTCCAACTCGGCGGTGGCTTCGGCACGGGCCGCGCGGCCTTCGTCGGCAATGCGCAGGCTGTCCTCGATCGCGCCGATCAGCGTGCGGTTGGCCTCGGCCACCGCCTGGATGTCGAAGACCCCCCGCTCCATCTGCTGGCGCGCCTCGACGTTCGCCTCGCGCAGGTTTTCGGCGTTCGAGCGCAGCAGTTCATTGGTAAGGTCGGTGGCAGCACCCACCGCGTGCGCGGCCTCGCGCGAGCGCTGGATGGTCAGGGCCTGGGCCAGTTGCTGGCGCCATAGCGGCACCGTGTTGACCAGCGTCGAGCCGATCTTGCCGACCAGGCCCTTGTCGTTCTCCTGCACCAGCCGGATGCTCGGCAGGCTCTGCATCGTCACCTGCCGGGTCAGACGCAGGTCGTGAATGCGCCGATCCAGATCATCGCGCATCGCCCGGGTGTCGCGCAGGCGCTGGGCCGCCAAGGTGTCCCGGGGGGACTGTGCCGCCTGCACCAGGCCCGGAATCACGGTTTCGTCCAGTTCCGCGAGTTTCGCCTCGCCCGCCGCGATGTAACGTTCGAGGTCACGGAAGTACGCGAGGTTGGCCGCATAGAGCCGATCCAGGGCCTCGATATCGATCATCAAATCGGTCTTGTGGCGATCCAGGCGTTCGGTGATCTGATCGATCTGATCCCGCACCCGTTCATACCGCTGCAGCAGCTTGGCCGCATCCCGCCCTTTGCCGCGCAGGCGATCGAGCCAACCGGCCCGACGTGTCGGGTCGAGCCCGCTGATGTCGAAGCCGCGCAGGGTCAGCACCATGTCGTTGAGCGCGGACCCGGCCGGCCCGACATCCTTGCTGCGCACGCGCTCGAGCATGCTGTCGGATACGGTGGTCAGTTGCTGCTGCGCGCGGCCGCCGAAGAACAGCACCGAATGGCTGTCGCTGAGGTCGAGTTCGGCCAGCAGCGGCTCGAGTTCGGCGCGAGTGAAACCGTGCTCCGGCAGGCGGGCTTCGGGTACGGCATCGGCCGCGGGCTTCGGCGCCGAGTGCGACGTGGGCTTCGTGCGGGAATCATCGGACGCGGTCATACGGGGTCCTCGGTTGGGCGGTCTTTTTCTGGGTGATCTATTGTCGGGCGTCCTCTGTCGGGCGGCCTGTTGTTCGGTCTGCTGTCGGGCGGTGGCACAGGAGGTCATACGGCCTCCCGCTCGAGGCGCTGGCGCAGGACCTCGATCTCGATGTCGAGATCGGTCACGTCATGCTCGCGCAGCGCCGTGCGCTGGCGCTCGAAGACCTCCTCGATCTCCACCAGCACATTGCGGAAATTCTGCTCCAACTCCCGCGACGGCGCGAGGCGGTGGCTCCGGGCATAGCGGCTCGCCACCCGCTCGGCCCCTTCCAGATACACGTTCAGGAACTGACGCGCCCGGAACAGCTCCTCGGGCCGCTCGGCGATCATGTCGAGGATCACCCGGCCCTGGTTTGCGATGCGCAACAACCGTTGTTCCAGTTCCCGATTGCCGACACTGTCGGCGGCACTGTGCAAAGCCACAATGCGTTGCTCGGCCTGCGCCAGCGCCCGCTGCTGTCGTGGCTCCCGGGTGGCCCGCGTACGCGAAGCCCGATCGGTGGCCGGCAAGGTCAGGCGATAGGCCAGGTGGTAACCACCCAAAGCCAGCGCACCGAACAAAACGCTGCCGACGAGATCATGCCCCGCGACTCCGAAAGCGACCAGCAGGGTAGCGCCACTCACCAGCGCCGCACCCAGGGCCTTATAGGGCACCGGGGACGGTTGGGTGTAGCGCCGCTCCGGGGCAAACCGTTCCTCGCGCAGGCCACGCCGGGTGAACCGGGCGCCACCGATGAACGCCACGAAGGCGGCGGCACAAAGCACCGCCACCAGCCATTGCCCCCGGGCCAGCGCAATCACGCCGGCGAAGGGCAACGGCACCGGTAGCACGTACAACAGCCCACCACGCAACCCCAGCCGGCCGCGCTGCCAGTTCGTCCACCGCTCGCGCAACAAGGCCAGTTGGCGTTCCGTGAACGGGTCGAAGCGCTCAGAGGACATGCACAAAGGCCTGACAGGAAACCAGCCCCACGCTGATGAACAACAGCAGCCCCCCCAGCAATCTCACCAGCATCCGTTCACCCCACTCGATGGATACGCCCTGCCCGCAACGCCGGACCGTAGCCTAGCTTGGTCCCTTCCCGCGCACCTCATTCGGATCGTGCTCCTTGGCCCGCTTGGCGGCCTCCTCTTCGGCGTGCTCCAGCGCCTCCTGCTCTCTGGAATCCGCAGGCTCGGCCTCGTGCGCCAATGCCTCGGTATCGTGTTCCTGGACGAATTCCTGTTTCTTCTCGTTGGATTTGCGGGCCGAACGCTTGTCGCCCTCACCCTGGATATCGTGCCCCGAAGGATCCTTTCGGTCATTCATCGAAAACCCTCCTCCATCGTTGCCTACCCCTAGGACAACACCCACAACCCAGGAGTGCCAACCGATCACCCGCCCCACCGACCAAGAACGAGATTGGGATCGAGATCACAAAATTGGGACACAAGATTGGGCACAAGGTTGGGATGGGCACAAGGTTGGGACACCCACAAAAAACAAGGTTGGGACACCCACAAAACAAGGTTGGGACACCCACAAAAGGCACAAGGTTGGGACACCCACAAAAACACAAGGTTGGGACACCCATTACTCAGCGGAGGAATCGGGACATCCATCACTGCCGCGGTCGGATCGCGGACAGCAGCGAGGGACGGCAACCAGGACATCCATTACTCCGAACGGATAATGGGGTCACCCAGGATCATGCAGCAACACATGAGCTCTGTTGCACGATAACACCCGTACGATCATTGATCGGCGATTGGCGACGGGTTGACGCCACCGAGGCCCCCCGCTAGCTTCTAGAGTCATTCCCGGGACAAGGAGCACCCCGTGACCAGAGCCAGGAAGGAACTCGTTCATCCAGACACCACCCCGTACTACCACTGCATCGGCCGCTGTGTGCGTCAGGCATTTCTCTGTGGGGTGGACCCCTTCTCCGGTCAGAACCACGAACACCGCAAGGGCTGGATACTGGAGCGCCTGCGCGTCTTGCAGGACATCTTTGCGGTGGACATTTGCGCCTATGCCGTCATGTCGAACCACTACCATCTTGTCGTTCGCCTAAACCCCGAGCAGGTCGAGGGCTGGTCCGAGAACGAGGTGATCGAACGCTGGTGCCGGTTGTTCTCGCTTCCGAGCTTGGTCGTAGCGTATCGGGACGATTTTGCCCAAACCGAGGGCGAACGGGCCGAGGCGCGACAACGCATTGCCCTCTGGCGCGAGCGGCTGGGGGATCTTTCCTGGTTCATGCGCGGCCTGAATGAACACTTAGCCCGACGGGCCAACGCGGAGGATCGCTGCAAGGGGCGGTTCTGGGAGGGCCGGTTCAAGAGCCAGGCGTTGCTGGACGACGCCGCGGTGCTCACCTGCATGAGCTATGTGGACCTGAATCCGATCCGTGCCGGTATCGCGGCGACACCGGAGGCTTCGGATTTCACTTCGATCCAACAGCGCATCGCCGAGTTGGTGCAGGACAGATGGATCGCGGAAAACTCTCCGCAGCCACCGCAACTGATTCCGCTGGACAGTATTGATGCGGACCCTCATCGTAACGTCCTCGAATTCGCCACGCAGGACTATCTGGAACTGGTCGACTGGGCAGGGCGGGCAATTCGGGACGAAAAACGGGGTGCGATTCCAGAACACTCGCCGCCAATCCTGCAACGCCTACAACTCGATGCTGCGCAGTATCTTCGGCACGTTCGCCGGGGTGGGCGCCATCATCATGTGAGCGTGCTGGGACACGCGGACCGTATCCAGCAGGTCGCCCAGCGACTGGGCCGCTCCTTCTTTAAGGGGCTATCCCAGTCGCGCCGGCTCTATCGTCTCCGACAGCCAGCCTGAACTCGCGAGACCACTCGACCTTTGGTGCTTGATACGGCGCCCAAAGCGCGAAGGATCTTAGATGTCTTGGTCGGTCCGTGGGTGTCCCAATCAGGCCGATCCGCACAGGACGTCCCGATCGGTCCGGTGGGTGTCTTAAGCCGTGCTGTTGATCCGGCTGCGTTGGCGGTCGGAGATTATTGGATGTCTTGATCCGGTGTTGGGTGTCGTAATCCGCGCTCGCTGCTGATCTGCTGCTCGGGAATCTTGGGTGCGAATCTTGGGTGTCCTGATCTGCTGTCCTGTTGGGTGTCCTGATCTGCGGCTGATCTGCTGCTCGGGAATCTTGGGGGGGAATCTTGGGTGTCCCGATCTGCTCGATCTGCTGCTCGGGAATCTTGGGTGGGAATCTTGGGTGTCCCGATCTGCTATGATTCAGCTGGCTGATTCAGCTGGATTTGTGGGTGTCCTGATTCAGTGCTGATTCAGCCCTTGATTTGTAGCGCTCTGCCCGGCGCTCGGCGAAAGAGCATCGATGCGAAGTCAGGTGATGGCGACGCTTTTGACCAGCGCGTACACGGCCGCTCCGGGCTGCAGCGCCAGGTGATCGAGGGAGCGTCGGGTGATGCGCGACAGCAGGGTCACCGGACCGATGGCGAGCCGGACGAGCACATGCCCAGGGTGGGGGTCGTCGGAGACGTCCAGCACCCGTGCCGGCAGGCAATTGAGCACGCTCGAATCCTGCGGCCGGGTAAGATTGATCGCCACGTCACGCGCCATGATGCGCACGCGCAGCCGCGCGGATCGCTGGAGGTCTTCCCGCGAGATCCATAACGTATTCCCGTCGAAGCCCAACGCAGTCAGGTGATGCCGGTCGTCATGACCGATCACATTCGCCTCGATGACCGCTGCTGCTCCCTCCGCATGCGCCAGCGGCAGATCGCTGCGGGTGATCAGGTCATAGATCGGGCCCTCGGCGCGCACCGCGCCGTCCTCCATGAACAGCATGTGGTCCGCCAGTCGGGTGACCTCGTCGATCGCGTGGCTCACATAGAGCACGGGAATCGACAGTTCGTCATGCAGCCGTTCCAGGTACGGGAGGATCTCGGCCTTGCTGATCGCATCCAGCGCGGCAAGCGGCTCGTCCATCAGCAGCACGCGCGGACTGGTGAGCAGGGCACGGCCCACGGCCACCCGCTGGCGCTGACCGCCGGAAATCTCGGTCACCCGGCGCTTCAAGAACCGTTCCAGGCCCAGCAGTCTTGCGACATCCTCGGGCTGCACCACGCGTTCAACCGCCGGGATCCGCCGATAGCCGTACAACAGGTTGCCCAGCACCGACAGGTGCGGAAACAACTGCCCCTCCTGAAACACGTACCCCAACGGGCGCTGGTGCGGTGGAATGAACCGTGTGCCTTCCTGCCAGGTTTCGCCGTTGACCACCAACCGGCCGCGGGCCGACGGTTCGAGCCCGGCCACGCAGCGCAGCAGCGTAGTCTTGCCGCAACCGGAGCGCCCAAACAGGCCGGTCACCCCCCGCCCGGGCACCCACGTATCGACGGTCAGGCGAAATCCGGGACGCTCCAGGTCAAATTGCAGTTCGACCGTCAAGAACGTGTCGTCTTCATGGCATCACCATCTTGATGCGCCCGTTGATCGCATACAGCGCAAACAGCATCAGGAACGAAAGCGCGAGCAACAACCCGGAAAGGACATGCGCCGACTGGTAATCCACCGCCTCGACATGATCGTAGATTGCAATGGACACGACCTGGGTCTCGCCGGGAATGTTGCCGCCGATCATCAGCACCACCCCGAACTCGCCGACCGTATGCGCGAAACCCAGCGTGACCGCAGTCAGAAACCCCCGCCTGGACAGCGGGATCATTACCGTGAAGAACCGGTCCCAGGGCCCCGCCCGAAGGCATGCCGCCGCCTCCATAGTGCCGGTACCGATGCCGGCGAAGGCGTTCTGCAGCGGTTGCACCACGAACGGCAGGGAGTAGAACACCGAGCCAATCACCAAACCGGTGAACGTGAAGGCGAGCGCCGGCCCACCCAGGGCCTGGATCGGCCCCTGGGAGCCCAACAGCATCAGCAGGTAGAACCCGATGACGGTGGGCGGCAGCACCAACGGCAGCGCGACCACCGACTCCACCGCCAGCTTGAAGCGCGACTGAGTGCGCGCCAGCCACAGCGCAAGCGGCATCCCCAGGATCAGCAGGACCACCGTCGTCACCGCGGCCAATTTCAGCGTCAGCCACAAGGCGGCGATATCGTGCGGGCTGATCCACGGCGACAGCATCGTGGCGGGTCCCTAGCGCGCGCCGCACGCGCTGGCAATCGTCGGGCGGGAGTCCATCGGGCTGGAGATCATGTCAGCGATAGCCGTCCGATGCGATCACCGCCCAGGCCGCAGCACTGGTCCGGACCCAGTCGAGGAACGCACGCGCCGCATCGGGATTCCGCGCGGCCGTCAACAGTACCGCCTCCTGCACGATCGGCGGGTAGGTTTCGAACGCGGGCACCCAGCGCGAACCCGGCCCGTGCTGGCGCTCGTGCAGGATCACCTGCGAAAGCGCGACGAAACCGACCTCGGCGTTCCCCGTGATCACGAAACTGAAGGCCTGACCCATGCTCTGCCCGGTCACGATCCGGCCCGGTGCCAATTCGATCCCGTGGGCGTCGATCACCGCCGCGGCCGCAGCCCCGTACGGCGCCACGCGCGGATTGGCCATCGCGACACGGCGGTACTCCCCACCCTTCAGGAAGGCCACACCGTCTTCCGGGACACGGTCGGCCTCCGGGCTCCACAGAACCAAGACCCCTTCGGCATACCTGAAGCGGCTGTCGGCCACCGCATGGCCGCTCGCGACCAGATCCGCGGTTCGCTGATCATCGGCGGAGAAGAAGAGGTCGAAGGGGGCCCCCTGGCGAATCTGGGCGAAGTGTTTTCCGGATGAGCCGCTGCTAATCGCGACCCGGACCGCGTTCTCCGCCCCGTAGACCTCCACCAGACGCTCCAGCGTTGCGGTGAAATTGGCCGCGACAGCGATCCGCAGCTCAGTGGCCGCCGCGGGTGCGGCGGCCAACAGGACCAGGCAGACAATGAACAGGCGTCTCATTCGGGGGTTCTCTTTCAGGAGCGCATACCGGGTATCGAGCGCCTTCAATCGGACACGGCGAGAATGACGTGTGGGGCCTTGATCAGCGCACAGGCCCGGCCGCCCTCCTGCAGCCACGCCTCATTCACCGCATCCAGGGTCACGATGGCCGTGAGCGTGCGGCCGGGGGAAAGCTCGAGCGTCACTTGCGCGTTCACCGCGCCCGGCTGGATGTGGCTGACGGTTCCGCAGAGGCGGTTGCGGGCGCTGTAGCGAACCCCATCCACGTCCTCGCACAGCATCACGAAGGCGGCATTGATCAGTACCTGGACCTCACGCCCTTCGCGCAGCAGATCCAGCGACTGCGCCGCCTCGTGCGTGATCACCGCAGCGATCTCGATCCCGCCCCCGATATCGACCGTGATCACGTCGTTCACGGTGCCTTCGCTGAAGCGATTCACCGTGCCCTGAAGCTGGTTTCGTGCCGAGGTGCGCAGGGTCGATCTCCGGATGAAGTTCCAGCCGTCCGGAGGATCCTTCAGGCCCAGGTGTTCCAGGTTCTCGCGCATCAGGTCCAGGAAGCGCCGGTATTCGTGCTCCGCGGCGCGGTACTGGCGGATCACCCGCTGTCCGTAACCGGTCAGCCGGGTACCGCCCCCGTGCCGGCCGCCGACCTGCCGGATCAGCAGGGGCTCATCCGCGAGGTTGTTCATCGCGTCGATCGCATCCCACGCGGCCTTGTAGCTCATGCCCATCGCGCGGGCGGCGGCCGCGATCGAGCCCGTGGCCTCGATCTGTTCGAGCAGATCGATCCGCCCCAGCCCGAGGAAGCCTTTGCCCTCGACATTCAGCCAGAACCGGCCATCGATGTCTGCCTTCACCGTTACCCCCCACCGCAAAGCGTTATATAGTGAAAAATATAACGCTTTGCAAGCAGCCACGCTGGGACCCCGGGACCGCACGAGGGCGCTCAGGCGTTGTGACGAATCTGGCCGTGACCCGACAGGTCATAGCCGCCCAGGATCTGGGCCTGGCTGCGAAAACGATCGGATTGCGCAAACTGCAGTAGCGTCTGCACCTTGGGTTCGAAGTAAGCCCGCCGACGCAGACCCAGATCGAAGCGTTCGTTGCACAGCGGAATGAAGTCCAGGCCATGCCGCCGCGCCGCGGCCTCCACACCCAGCCCGCAATCCGCGCGGCCCCGCAGCACCTCCAAGGCCAGGTCGTCATGGGTCAAGGCCCCGTGCTTCAGAACCTTCAACCCGGCCAGGCCGAGCTCCGCCTGCCGCAGCAGTTGGCGAAACAAGACATCCGCACCCGCGTCCTCCTGCCGACGCACGATCCGGACCCCCGGGCGGGCCAGCGCACGGATGTCGTCGATCCCGAGCGGGTTCCCCGGCGCCACCACGAGGCCCTGACAGCGTCGGGCCCACTCGATGGTCACCAGGTCGCGCAGCCCGCCCAGGCCGCAATGCGCCGGGTTGTTCCAGGTGCCGTCTTCGTGGATCAGATGAAACCCGATCACCTCGGCCTCGTTCGCCAACAACCGCCGAGCCCCGTCGGCGCTGCCTTTCAAGAGCAGCGCCAGTTCCGAGCCCGACTCCCGTACCGCCCATTCCAGCAACGGATCATGACTCCCCGCCAATACCGCCGGGGGGTCGCGCGCGATCCGTGCATCGGTTTCGAGGTGGTTCATCAGCCACAAATCGATCGCGTGCCGCGGAAACAGCAGCTTGCCGGTCACCCGCACACAGGGAATCACCCGGTCCCGCACCAGATCGTAGATCTTGCGTTCCCCCAGCCGGAGGTATTCCGCGACCTCGGCGGTGGTCATCAACTCCTCACGCGGCTGCATATTCATGCTTTTGACACCTCTATTTCCGGCTCTCTGCGATCGCACGAACCAAAGCCGCTATGCTGCCGGAATTATGAAACGACGAGACTGCGTTGGCCAGCTCCGATCCCTTCACCCAAGCGTCGCTGCTCATCCTTTCCGGGGATCCGGGACTGTTCGGCATCATCGTGTTGTCGCTGCAGGTCAGCCTGTCTGCCGTCCTCATCGCGAGCCTGATCGGGCTGCCCCTGGGGGCGGCCATTGTCCTGTACCGGTTTCCCGGCAGGGGCCTGGTGATCACCCTGCTCAACGCGCTGATGGGCCTGCCGCCGGTGGTGGCCGGCCTGCTGGTGTACCTGAGCCTGTCGCGCGCCGGTCCTCTGGGCGACCTCGGCCTGCTGTTCACCCCCACCGCGATGGTCATCGCGCAGACCCTGCTGGTGCTTCCCATCATCGCCGCCCTTACCCGGCAAGCCATCGAAGAACTCTGGGAGGAGTACCGGGAACAACTTCAGTCCCTGGGGTCGGGACGGCTCCGGGCCATACCGACGCTGCTCTGGGATGGTCGCATCGCGCTGAGCACCACGGTACTCGCCGGATTCGGCCGCGCCAGTGCCGAGGTCGGGGCCGTACTAATGGTCGGCGGCAACATTGACGGGGTCACGCGCGTGATGACGACCGCCATCGCGCTGGAAACCAGCAAGGGTGACCTGGCGCTGGCGCTAGCCCTGGGACTGGTGCTGCTGACCCTGGTCGCCGCAGTGAACGCCACCGCCTACCTGCTCGGCCAGGCGAGCCGAAAGGGCATGCAATGAGCCGAATGCCGCCCGTTCCGGTGCAGGATGCGCTGCTCGAATTGCGCGAGGTGACCTTCGTTCGCTCCGGGAAGGAGCTCCTGGCACCCACCACCCTGTGCCTGGCGCGAGGGGGGCGGACCGTGATCATCGGACCCAATGGCGCCGGCAAGAGCCTGTTGATGCGGCTGGCCCACGGGCTGTTGAAGCCCTCTCAAGGCGCGGTGGTGGCGGGGGGGCACAGCTCGGGCGAATCTCATGGCGCCGGCCGGCTTCTGGCGGAATCGCGTCAGGCCGGGGCGCGTCAAGCGATGGTGTTCCAACGGCCGGTGCTGCTCAGACGCTCGGCGCTCGCCAATGTGGTGCACGCGCTGGCCCTGAACGGCGTCCCGCGGCGTCTGCGACGCCTTCAGGCCGAACAGGCCCTGGAGCAGTTCGGCCTTGCCGGGCTCGCCCAGCGCCCGGCACGGATCCTGTCCGGAGGCGAGCAGCAACGCCTCGCGCTGGCCCGCGCCTGGGCCCTCGAGCCGGGCATCCTGTTCCTGGATGAACCCAGCTCCGCGCTGGATCCCGCCGCCACCAAGGCCGTGGAAGACGCGGTCAACCGCTTCCACGTCAAGGGCGTGAAGATCGTGATGACCACCCATGACCTCGGCCAGGCGCGTCGTCTCGCGGACGACGTGGTGTTCATGCACTGCGGCCGCATCCTGGAACACACGGTGGCCGCACGTTTTTTCGCGACCCCGGCGACGGCCGCCGCCGCCACCTTCCTGCGCGGCGAGCTGGTCCTGGACCTTCCCGCCGCCGCTCCGTCGCCTACCTGACCGCCCCCGTTGATCGTTCCCCGGCTGACCCCCTGAATGGAGATGAGCATGTCCCTGTCCCGTGTGCTTGCGACACTGGCCTTAGGGTCAGCCCTGATGTACATCCCGGCTGCAGTGCTCGCCGCGGATTCACCCTTCATCACCCTGGCCTCGACCACCTCGACCGAGCAATCGGGTCTTTTCCGGCATCTCGTTCCGAAGTTCACCGCGCGCACTGGCATCACGGTGCGGGTCGTCGCCGTGGGCACGGGTCAGGCCTTTGCCATCGGTCGCCGCGGGGATGCGGACGCCCTGCTGGTGCACCATCGGGCCGGAGAAGAGGCCTTCGTCGCCGCCGGCTATGGTCTCGAGCGCCGCGACGTGATGTACAACGATTTCGTGCTCATCGGCCCCCGCGCGGATCCGGCCGGCGTTGCGGACGCCGGCTCCATCCAGGATGCCCTGGTGCGCATCGCGGCGTCGAAATCGGCCTTCACGTCCCGAGGCGATGACAGCGGCACCCACCGCACCGAGCAGGAACTGTGGGTCGCGGCCGGCATCGAGCCTACGGGCGCGTGGTACCGCGAACTCGGCAGCGGCATGGGCCCGACCCTGAACACCGCCGCCGCGATGGATGCCTATGTGCTTGCCGATCGCGGCACCTGGCTCAGTTTTCGTAACCGGCAGGATCTGGTGATCGTGTTCGAAGGCGACGAAGCCCTGTTCAACCCCTACGGCAGTATCCCGCTCAACCCGGAACGCTTTGCCTGGGTGAAGAGCGATCTGGCCCGGCAATGGCATGAGTGGCTCGTCGCCCCGGAAGGCCAAGCCGCCATCGCCGACCACCGCATCGACGGAAAACCGCTGTTCTTTCCCGCGGTCCCCTCCGACGCCGGACCTCAGTAACACGGATCAGGACACGGATCAGAGGGCTCGGATCGGGACACCCATGATGGGCTCGGATCGGGAGCGGATCGGGACACCCATGATGGGCTCGGATCGGGAGGGCCCGGATCGGGAGCGGATCGGGACACCCATGATGCGCTGGACCGGCCCGTGGGCTCGGATCGGGACACCCATGATGCGCTGAACGGACCGCGTGAATCCGGACAGGATCATGGCTGTCCCAGTACCTCTATGTGGCTGTCCCAGTACCTCTATGAAAAACACAAGGCACCGGCGCATTTTTGCGTAAATCCGATAGTCCCCGACCTCTGCACTGGCTAGCATCACCGGTCAATGTTTCTCAAATAGCGGTTCCACTTGCCCGGGGCGCTGTGTCGACACACCCGGATGAGAACCAGACCGCCGGCGGCGAACCATCCATTTGGCCGCCCCATTTGCAGATCGACTGGATCCTGATGTGGATCTGCGTACGGATCGAGAAATGATCTTGAACAAGAGACAATAGGGGCAGGGCTTGATGACGCTACCATCAATGTTGGGCAACGGCATTTTTTCCCGCGCATGCTCTGCCTCGATCCGGAAACGCTTCCTTCTTTTTTTGCTCCCTTTCGTCCTAGTTGCCTGTGGCGGCGGTGGTGACGATCCCACACCGACCAGAACCACCCTTAGCGGCTACGCCGTCAATGGCCCCCTGAACGGCGCCACGGTCGAAATATTGAACAGCCGTGGTGAGCGCATCGGCGAGACGAGGACCGGCAGCGACGGTCGGTACACCGTTCGGTCGGTACATCGTTACGGTCGGTACACCGTTGATGTGAACGTCGAGGCGCCCTACCGCATACGGACCAGCGGCGGCACCCTCGACGGTGCCCCCTACGAGGGTGTCCTTGAGGCGTGGTGCGAGAGTGTCGAATGCAACGCTACACCCTGGAGCACGTTGGTCGTGCAACTCATGAACGACAAAGGCTTCAACGCTGGCGATGCCCGGGCGTTTCTCTCCGGCCCGTTCGGAAGTTTTGATTACGACCCCTTCACTCGCGAACTGCTGACCGATGAACCGGTACCAATGAGCACCTTCAACCTCGGCAGCGCCCGGATCGCCATTGGCGATGGTACCGGACTGAAGGAGTGGACGGAGCGTTTCGTCGTCTGGTTGACCGATCCCTCCAGTGATCCTCCGGCCGGCGTCCCCCAGCCCGAACCAGAATCCCACACGGTCAGTGCCTCGGCGGGCACTGGCGGCGTCATCGACCCGACCAGCCAGACCGTGACCAGCGGTAATACCGCCGCATTTACCGTCACGCCGAATACCGGTTACACGATCGACACGGTGAGCGGCTGTGGTGGCAGCTTGGACGGGAGCACCTTCACCACCGGTACCATCACCGAGGCCTGTGCGGTCGATGCCCGCTTCAGCCCGAACAGCTACACGGTCACGTTCAATGCCAACGGCGGCACCACGCCGGATCCGGCCTCCAAGGAAGTCAGTTTCGATACCACCTACGGCGATCT
>Ga0207421_10004895_pt1 | contig 15240 bp, 11 predicted proteins | sample SodLakKL_010_SED_4_FD_187542 | JGI IMG/M metagenome (GOLD analysis project Ga0207421, IMG submission 187542) | Alkaline sediment microbial communities from Lake Tanatar, Kulunda Steppe, Russia - 8KL_010_SED (SPAdes) (version 2) | ecosystem: Environmental > Aquatic > Non-marine Saline and...
AAAAAAAGGTTCTCAAGCTTTTCAGCCTGAGAACCTTTTTAATTTTAATTGCAGGTTCTGTTACTACAAAGAAGCAATTTGTTCCAATAGATCGCGGTTACTCTCAGTACGCTTCAGAACCTGAAGCATGCTGTGCATTTGATCCTTGGGCGTTTTCTTCAGCAGGTAGCGACGAAGCACGTTGCGTTCTTCGACGGAGTCTTCGATAAACTTCTCTTCGTTACGTGTACCAGATGCAGCAATGTTGATAGCGGGGAAGATACGGTCGTTGGCGATTTCACGGTCAAGCACCAGCTCCATATTTCCGGTTCCTTTGAACTCCTCAAAAATGAGGTCATCCATGCGGGAGTTGGTCTCGATAAGGCAGGTTGCTATGATAGTAAGCGAACCGCCGTTTTCGATTTTACGGGCTGAGCCGAAGATGCGCTTTGGTATTTCAAGCGCGCGAATATCAAGACCGCCCGACATGGTGCGCCCGGAGCCCGTCTGAGCGCCGTTGTAGGCGCGGCCCATACGAGTCAGGGAGTCGATAAGGAGAACGACGTCATCACCCATTTCCGCGCGTCTCTTGGCATAACCCAGCGCAAGTTCGGCAATACGGGTGTGGCTGTCCACGCTGTTATCGTTCGATGAGGCAAATACGCGGCCTTTGGTTGTGCGGATGAAGTCGGTTACCTCTTCAGGACGCTCATCAACTAGCAAAACACAAAGCTCGAGATTCGGGTGGTAGGTGTCTATTGCGGTTGCAATTTGCTTGAGAAGCACAGTTTTACCGGTACGCGGCGGAGCTACAATAAGCGCCCGCTGTCCTTTGCCAATAGGAGCGATCAGATCAAGTACGCGCATTTCGGTTTCTTCAGGCTTAAATGCCAATTTAATCTGACTAATGGGCATTATTGGCGTCTGAAGTTCAAACCGTTTGGCTTTAGTCCATTCGATTACAGGACGCTCGTTTATCTTCAGAATTTCCTTAACACGCTGGTTTCCCTTGTTATCTTTCTCGATTGTTCCTTCAATTACCAGGCCGGGCTTGAGATACAGCATGTGAACCATATTCACATGAATGAAGGGATCTTCGTCTTTTTTAGTAAACTCGTGGTTCAGCTTACGCAGGAAACCATATCCCTTTTCATTGATTTCGATGATGCCACTGTAAACTCCGGCATCTTCTACAGGCTGTTGGGTATTAAATTCTGGGACCAGCTTATTATGCTGCTGTTTCTTCTTTTGATTCTGATTTGGGTTTTTCTTGCCTTTGGGCTGTTTTCTGCGGCCTTTTGGCTTGTTGCTTCTTTTTCTTGGTTGTGCCATAAAAATGTTATTACTGTAAATAAAAAAGGTGGTTGATTCGTGACTGATTAGCTGGATTTCACGATGAGCATTTCCAGATGAAGCAGAATCCGAATCGGGCTTATGAAAGCCTGATGATCATTATGAGGCTGATTGGGCCTCAGCTGGTACTAACAAAAAAACATTTGCTGGTGCCAGGATTGGTTTCAATAAAGGGTTCAGACGGTTTTTGAAAATCAAACTGCGTCTGAAAAGTATAGGAGGGCTGATGAAAGATGGGCGGTGTGCATAAAAAAAGCACTCACGGAATATCGTGAGTGCTTTTGAATTTAGCAAGATAAACTTAAGGAAACAGTGCTAATTAGCGTACGGTTGTGGTTTCAGAAATCCATTCGTAGCAGCTGTTCAGGTTACCGCCAACGTTAATGCTGTCGCCGTTTTCCCAGTTCATGTAAAACTTCTCTTCAGCTGATGGTGTAAAGCCACGGTAGCTGGCAATATCACGCTGGGCTCTGGAGGCAACAGAATTGTCTACACGGGCAGCACGCTCCAGATAGTCGATAACAAGCCAGTAGACTACTTTATCGGTACGGTCCAAACCGCCATCAGTACAATCGGTAACGGCTTGAGCGTAAATCTGTGCCATGTGGATTAATGGAATCCCCCAGCTGTTATCCTGTTGTATAGCACGACGGGCGAATGTTCTCGCCTGCTGCAGTTCGCGCAGCTGATAATAATTATCCGAAATGCTGTAGTTTAGTCTCGAGCGCTGTCTGTCGGTTTCAGCCACGTCCAGTGCTTCGCGATAATAACGGATGGCATCGCGGTTGTTACCACGATTCTGAGCGTATTCTGCCATACGCATTATATTTTCGTACGATTTGTCTGCTTCGTAGAGCGCGCGTGCCATTTCTTGTTGTTGCTCGCGATTACCAACCTGTCCGTAAAGATCGAAGAGTTCGGTTTTGATTTCGAGTCGTTGTTCCGGGCTTGCATCTTCAAGCTGCTCGGATATGAATACAATGCGTTCATCCGGATCACTGAAAAGGTCTGCACGGGTTTCCTGAAAGAAATCAACCACGTTCTGAGGCGACATTGGCTGGGCATCATTCATTATACGAATGGCGTCGTCTCTGAAGCTGTTTGTAACTTTCTCGGAAACAAGGTACATGATGAAGTATCCATCGCCTGAATCGATAAAACGCTGTGGATCGAGCTCGTAAAGCTTTTCATACTCTTCCATCGTCATTATGCGACCGTTTTCGATATCGCGCTGATTGGATTGTATGAAGCGGGCACGATTGAAGCCCCACTGATAGTGATCAATTTCATCTTCATCGAAGATTGCAAGCGCACGATCGTACATTATAAGTGCTGAATCCACATATGCTTCACGAAGCGATGGGTCAGACTGTTGGCCTGCGAGCCCCTGGTATACATCAATCATACGACGAAAATTACGATCGCCCCTGTAGTTGGGGTTATCTTCCATCTCTTTTGGCCGGTAATTTACTAACCAACGGCCATACCTTAGAGCATCGTCGAACTGCTCGTTCCTCACGCTCTCAGCAAAAAGTGACTGAACGGCAATTGGAGGCAAATTTAACGGTGTAGGCGGCTCTTCTTGCTGTGCATGTGAAAGCTCAAGAGCAAAAAGTCCGATTAAGACGGTTAATATCAGCTTTTTCATATGGCTATTGTCTGAAAAGAGTATATGTTACTATTAATTGACCCTGCGCTGTAGAAACATGAGTTCTGACAAGTTTAACGAAAGTCTTACTCCAAATATTCTTTCGCGTACTAAATCATTACTCTGCGTGCCCCGGATACCGTATTCAAGATTAATATCGATGGAAGAAGTTCCGGTACGTGAAGGAATACCAATTCCGGCAGTAAACAGAAGGGTTTCAATATTGGTGTTATTCACCGTTAGGTGACCGTCGTCGTAGGAGGCACCCGCCCGGTAGATAAGGCTGTTAAAAAGGCCCGGATTACCGCGGCTGTAAACGTCATATTCCAGACCTAAGCCAACTTTCAGACGATCTTTCATATTCTCGTCGAATTCACCATTAAAACTGTTGTGTTCACTCCATTGCTGGTAATGTGCTTCAGTAGCTACCATAAAATAGCGTGAAGCAAAATAAGTTAATCCAACGGTGGTTTCAAACGGAAAGGTTACGTCTCTGTTACCATATGTTGATTCCGGAATAAGATCGAGACTGCGCGTAGTGTTGCCCGATATAAGCTGACTGGTAATGCGTCGGTTTGCACTCAACTCTACAGGCAGGGTAGCTGTAGCTCCGAATATAAGCTGATCCCTTCCTCTAAATACATTTGGAAGTAAAATCATGGTACCAAAACGATGAGCGAATGCTCTGTAGCGGGTACGCTCGGTGAACCGTGCCGGGCCGTAAAGCGGGCTGTTAAATAAAAACTGGTTGTCTTGTTCCTTTAGGCCAAACATAAGGGAAGGAGCGTAACCAACGTAGAAATTGTCTGTAATTCGGAGGCCAAAACCTGCTTCAATACGGTTAATTCCGCCAGTGCCGGATATTGCAGACTGGTAATCAATCACAGAAAGTGAATCTGCGGTCGGAAGCGTAACAGAGTCGTTTGTAAGCAGGTTGTACCTAATGTTGGTGTCCTGATACATACCAATAGATAAACCGAGCCGGTCTCTTATTACAGGGAACTGAGCCTGAAAATGAGAAAATCCAAGCGTTGTACTGGACGATGAACCAAAATTGTCTGTCGCATCGTGCGTTTGCAGATTGAAACCCGCGCTCATTGAGGTAAAATAAGCTGACCCCCAGAATGCAGGGTTAGCAAGACTGGCGCGTGAACGGTCTGGGGTGGCTACGCCCACTATGGCCATACCCGCTCCTTGTGAAGAAAGTATGTCCTGAGGCGTACCTAAGCCGAGATAAGAATAGATAGAAGCGCTGTTGGCCTCGTTTTCCTGAGCCTGTGCTTCTGTAGCCGCGAAAACGACCAGAGCACACAGTATAATGCTGAAGTACTTCAATTAATTTTCCGGGTTTATTCTGGTTATGATAAGTTTGGGCGAACGCTCACCGCTTTCGGGACCAGCCAGAATAGCTGGTAAAATCAGGCCGTTGTTGTTGCCTGATGTAATGTAAAAGCGGGTTTGCGTGCTTTGTCCGGTCTGGAAATTCTGGATAAAGCTGGTTACATTCACCCTGTATGAGTTATCGCCCTCACGGAACTGAGGCTCGAATACGGGTAGTTTAACTACTTCAAACTGTCTTTCCGTATCGTTGAGCGTATAGTACTGAAGTCTTCCGCTTTTAGGACGGAAGTGATTTTCAGGCAGGTCTTCTATAGCTTCAAGGTCATCGAAAAGCAGTATTTCAGCCCGGCTTATTACCTGGTCAAGTAATCCTCGTCCCTCAAGATCCATTTCAAGAACCAGGTTCTGTTCAAAAGTATTCAGAAGGGGTAATGATGTGCCTTCATAGTCAGTATTTTCACGCTGTATGTTGAATGCGCTGCCTCGCAGTAAAACTGAAAATGTGTTGCGGCCCGGGAATGGATCTACGAAATCGCCATTTCCGTTGTCCATGGTTGAGCTTTCACCGTTTCCGTTTCCATTTCCATTGTCATCGCCGTTGTCATCATCATCGCTACCTTCGGGGTTAACGACGAATAGACGGGAACCGGAATAAAATGAGTTGCCCAGCGTATCCTGCTGCAGAGATTCGGTACGAAAGCCAACAATTACGTTGTTATCGTCGCGGGGAACCAAAGCGAAGCCGAATTCATTGGCGCGGAGGTTTTCAATTGGGTTTTCGGTCTCATTAAAAAAGCCCCGAAAATTATCTGCCCACTGCTGAGGTAGCTGAAAGAGAACAGAATCGGTTTCGGCTGTAATTTCAATTGAGCCAATGCTTACCGGATCGGTGCTGAACTGTGAATTTACATTCGCATCATTTGGTCTCCAGCGTTCGGTAATGTAGTGGAGATCGAAAACAGCAGTAGAGGTGGTATCACCATAAAAGTTGAAAGGCTCGAGAACCAGATAGACTTCGGCGCCAGCTTCCATAGAATCTGCCGGGCTTAATGTGCTGATTCCTGGTGCCAGAAAGGAAGTGCTTTTAACCTCACCGTATACCTGATCCTGATACTTACCTGCGGAGAAGTAGGTAAGATTACCTGTAAAAGTAACCAGCTCTTCTATGGTAAGATTGGTGATGTCGAGTGTATCGACTATGATATTACGATCGCTTGGAATAAAGGTCGACCCAACAATATTGTTGTCGTCGCTGCATGAGCTGATGATTCCAAGTGTAATTAAGCTTACTACAAACAGCCCTGTTATTCTTGTATACATATACGTTTTACGGTGATCCTTATGTGGAGTGTCGTCTGGTGAGGAATTATTCCTCCGGTTTGATGGTACGATAGAAGTCAGCAAATTTGGCAGATACGTCCTGAGGTGAGCCCTGGATTTTTGTGTTTTCGATGTTTAACGCTTTAAACAAATCGTCAAACTCTGTGCGAATGTCGTTTCCTGTTACAACATGATCGGAATAGCTAAGACCGGCTTTGAGGAAGTCTATCTTCCCGTCAGTTGTAATTTTGTCCTGTTCAACGCTTTCCGGAAGTCTCATAACGCCGAGTTTGTCGATGTCAAAAATTCCTTCGTTTGCAGGACTGTGTATGTTATAAATAACCTTTGTATTCTTAAAAATAGGCTCGTTGGCATATACACTCTTCATGTAGACAGGAATAAAACCGGATGCCCAGTCGTGGCAGTGGATGATATCCGGCTGCCAGCCGAGTTTCTTAACGGTCTCGAGAACGCCCTTATTATAAAATACCAGACGCTCAAGATTATCCGGGTAATATTCTTCTGTCTTGGGGTCTTTGAACATGCCTTTACGCTTGAAAAACGTATCGTTGTCGAGAAAGTAAACCTGAAGCTTAGCGTTCGGTATACTTGCCACTTTAATGCGCATGCTTTCGATTTTGTCGTCTACTTCAACTTCAATTCCGGAAAGGCGAATTACTTCGTGTAGCCTGTTTCTGCGATCTTGAATTGTGCCATATTTCGGAAGGAGAATGCGTATTTCGAAACCTTTATCCTGTAGCGATGCCGGTAAAAACCGAAGCATATCTGCATTATTGGTTAAGCGGGCAAAAGGAGAAATCTCTGCAGCTGCGTAAAGTATTTTCATAGGGCTGATCGAAGGTTTACGTTTAGATACGGATGTAATACTGAATTTAGCAAGGTCCGGAAGCCTATTATAAAGTAGGCTCTGGAATTGTGAAGCCACTCTGAAATGCGGCTGATAGAGCGTTTCTCGATGTCTTCATGCAGGTTGTTTCCTGAGCGTAAAACGAATGTATGTATCCGCGCTGCCATTAATGTGTGGAATTGCATGAATGCTGGAATTGAAAATTCAGATATCAAATATCAGATATACTAAAAATGGCTCTGCCATAACCGTTTGGCTATGGCAGAGCGCAGAAAATCGAAGTTTTTAATATAACAAAACCTCGTCAAGGATTAAAGGCTAATTTGCCTCTTCGGTCTTCAGCTCGATGAGATTCGAATCGGCCAGACCAAGCTGGGGATCCCGGTTCGATATATTTACTAGATGAAGAAGGAAATTTTTGTCAACTTTGTCGAGCATATCAGGAGTGTAGCGCCAGTCCCAGTTTCCGTCGGTGGTGCCTGGATAGTTCATCCGGTGTTCGGTATCAAGCCCCATTAGATCCTGAAGCGGGAAAATGGCCTGATCTGCACATGAAAGCATAGCCAGGCGAATTAGCTCCAGTTCCGGCTGCTCGCAGGATGAACGAACATACTCGCGCAGACGATGTGTCTCAAGTCCGCTTGCGTTGTTATACCATCCAAGGCTGGTATCGTTATCGTGGGTTCCGGTATAAACCACGCAGTTACTGGTGTCGAAGTTATGCGGCAGAAAACCATTACCGGAATTGTCATTCCATGCAAACTGAAGGATTTTCATGCCGGGCAGATTGTACTTATCGCGTAACTCCACTACTTCTTTGGTAATCATACCCAAATCCTCAGCGATGATGGGCAGCTCGCCAAAATGCTTGTAAATAGTATTGAACAGGTCGGTGCCGGGGCCTTTCACCCAGCGGCCTTTCATGGCGTTAGGCGCATCAGCCTTTACTTCCCAGTAGGCATCGAAGCCACGGAAGTGATCTACACGGATGGCATCGGTCATCACCATCATTTGCTCAAATCGCTTAAGCCACCATTTGTAGCCGTCTTTTTTGAGCGCTTTCCATTTATACAGCGGATTGCCCCAAAGCTGGCCGGTCTCACTGAAATAATCCGGTGGTACTCCGGCTACAAGCAGTCTGTTGCCCTGATCATCAACTTCGAAAAACTCTGAGTGTGCCCATACGTCCGAACTGTTGTGATCCACAAAAATCGGGATGTCACCAATTACGGTTATTTTATTATCGTTGGCATATTTCTTGATATCCAGCCATTGGTTGAAAAACTCAAACTGAACCCAGCGGTGGTAGCGAATGCGGTCGGCAAGTCTTTTTTCGACGGCTTTCAGCGCTGATGGCTTTCTTTTCGCAAGGTCTGCATCCCAGGTATTCCACGGCTGGAAACCATGCTCTTCGAGGCAGGCCATGAAAATGCAGAAATCTTTAAGCCAGTAGCTGTTGCTGCGGACAAACTTACGCATGGCGGGTCCCCCATCTTTACCATTCTGTTCTTCAAAACGGGTAAACGCCTGGCTGAAAAGAGCGTTCTTATTGGAAAAAGCCTGCTCGTAATTCACCTTTGTGGAAGCACGTAAAAAAGTGCTGCGAACTTCGGTCTGGGTGAGCAGCCCTTTATCTACAAGGATATCGGGGCTTATCAGGTAAGGATTTCCGGCGAACGCAGAGTAGCTGGCATAGGGCGAATTTCCGTAGCCCGTTGGCCCAAGAGGCAGAATTTGCCAGATGCTTTGTCTGGTTTCTATCAGGAAATCAATAAATTTTTTAGCGGAATGGCCCAAATCGCCCATCCCGTAGTTTGAAGGAAAGGAAGTGGGATGAACCAATATCCCACTCGCACGATTAAATCTCATAGCTGTTCTTTTTCGTGTAATAAAATGTTTATAAATAAAATTTACTTCTTGAGTTTCATCATTATACCACCGAGTGGCGGGATCTCTATATTGATGTGGTGAGGATGTCCGTGCCATTCCCCGGGCTCGGACTCCACGCTCAGGAGACCTTTGTTGCTTCCGCCATAGTGCTCGGAATCACTGTTGAAGATGGTTTCGTAAGTACCTGCTTTTGGTACTCCGAAAACGTATTCTCTGTGGAAAACAGGCGTAAAATTATACACGCACACCACGAATTCCTTTTTGTTTTTCGAGTGGCGAATAAACGCAAGTATGCTGTTGTCCACATCCGAAAAATCGATCCATTCAAAACCGGCCCAGTCGAAATCCACTTCATAAAGCGCCGGTTGAGATTTGTATAAATTGTTCAAATCGCGGGTCATGCTCAGCAGCCCGGAATGCTTCTCCATATCGGTTAGCGACCAGTTCAGCTCCTTGGCTTCGGTCCATTCGCTCCACTGACCGAATTCCCCGCCCATGAACAATAGCTTTTTCCCGGGGTGACCATACATATAAGCATATAGTGCCCTGAGGTTGGCGAACTTCTGCCAAACATCGCCGGGCATCTTATCCAGCATGGATTTTTTCATGTGCACCACTTCATCGTGGCTGAACGGAAGAACAAAATTCTCCGTAAATGCATAGATGAAAGAAAAGGTGAGCTGATTGTGATGGTATTTTCTGAAAAGCGGGTCAGTCTCAAAGTATTTGAGTGTATCGTTCATCCAGCCCATATTCCACTTATAGTCGAAGCCTAAGCCGCCTATATAAGTTGGCCGGGATACCAATGGCCAGGAAGTGGATTCTTCAGCCAGTGTTACAACACCGCTAAAATCGGCATGCACGACTTCGTTGAAGCGTTTCAGGAAGTCGATGGCTTCAAGGTTTTCGCGCCCGCCATGCTTGTTTGGAATCCACTCGCCGGCCTCTCTGGAGTAATCCAGATAAAGCATGGACGCAACGGCATCAACCCGGAGGCCGTCAATATGATATTTATCGATCCAGAAAACGGCGTTTGAAATCAGGAAGTTTTTTACCTCATCACGCCCGAAGTTGAAAATTTTGGTGCCCCAGTCTTTGTGTTCGCCCTGGCGCGGGTCTTCGTGCTCGTAAAGCGCGGTTCCGTCGAACTGCCGTAAACCATGTGCGTCTTTGGTGAAGTGGGCCGGAACCCAGTCCAGAATCACGCCTATGTCGTTCTTGTGGCATTCATTTACGAAAAAAGCAAAGTCTTCCGGGCTGCCAAACCGGCTGGTAGGAGCAAAATAACCCGTAACCTGATAACCCCATGAAGGGTCGTACGGGTGCTCCGAAATGGGCAGTAACTCTATATGCGTGTAGCCAAGCTCTTTTACATAGGAAATTAGCGTATCGGCCAGCTCGCGATAGCTGTAGAAGCTATTGTCTTTAAGGTGGCGGCGCCATGACCCCAGATGAGCTTCATAAATGGCCATCGGCTGATCGAATGCCTGTGAGCGTTTTTCGATCCATTTTTCATCATCCCACTCAAAAGTTTCGATTTCCTGAACGATGGAGGCCGTTTGCGGGCGCTTTTCGTATGAAAAACCGTATGGATCTGCTTTCAGAAATGGCGTTGGTGAACCCGAGGATTTGATTTCATACTTATAAACGGTTCCTGTGTCGAGACCCGGAATGAAGATCTCCCAAATACCCTGATCAAAAAGTTTACGCATGGGATACACGCGTCCGTCCCAGTTGTTAAATGGACCTACAACGCTTACACGGGAAGCAGAAGGAGCCGCAACCACAAAATGAACACCCTTAACGCCATCGACTTCGCGTATGTGAGCACCCATAAAATTGTAAGCCCTGGTATGGTTGCCTTCACCCCACAGCTGCAGATCGAAATCGGTAATCAGGCTGCTGAAACGGTACGGGTCTTCAATGATTTCAGAGACGCCGTCGGTGTATGTTACCTCAAGCTGATACGGGAAAAACTTTTTACGGCGCGGCAAAAATAGTTCAAAAAACCCATCGCCTTCAATCAGGTTCATTTCGTGCGTGGCTTTTTTACCGGCTTCAATAACGTTCACAGATGATGCGCCCGGCCGGAAAACCCGCAGGACGAGCCCTTGTGTTTTACCAGAAGTGCCTTGCTGTAAACCCAGAAAACTAAATGGATTTCCGTGACTGCCGTGTATTAGTACGCTAATTTCACTGAGGTTCGTCGCTTGGGTATCCAATTTCGATGTGGTTTTTCGTTAGTAAAGGATTAACTTTAAAAATACAAAATTTGGCTCAATTCCACTTACGTCTAATTAAACTCTCTGTCGGATTTCCTTAAGGCCCTTACGGATGCCTTACAAACGCTTCTATGAACCCATCATCACTAATAGCGCGTCGCTATTTATTTTCCAAAAAGAAGGTGACGCTCGTCTCGGTACTTACCCTTATCAGCATTTCCGGAGTTACGCTGGGCACTGCTCTGCTCATCGTGGTTTTGTCTGTGTTTAACGGTTTTTTTGATCTGGTGCAGGGCTGGATGATGGCACAGGATCCCGATATACGCATCGAGTCGGCAACCGCCCGCTCGCTTTTCCTGGACGATCAGCAGCTGGCCGAACTCAGCAATATGGATGAAATCCAGGTGGTTTCACCCTACGTGGAGGGCAAAGCGCTGGTAGCTCTGCGCGGCGGCGGATTTAAAGTGGCCGTGGTGAAGGGTGTGGAGACCGAATCGTTCTCACAGATATTTGAGCTGGATACGAACTTCCGCGGAGGTGATTTTAACCTCGAAATCCGCGATCGTCGTCCCGGTATGCTTATGAGTCGAAACATGATGAATCAGCTTGGCCTCGAAATCGGCTCCGATGCCAGCCTTCTGAGCGCTGAATCAATCCAGCGCTCGCTTACCCAGTTCTCCGGCCCCAGAACCTTCAGTTTTGATGTGCGTGGTTCCTACCGCCTGAGCGAAAAGCAGGACGACAGCACCATCTACGTGGATAAACGCGCGGCTCAGCGACTGTTTAATATGAGGAACTCCATCAGCGGGGTCGATATAAAGCTGCATGATTACAACCGCGCTGATGCCGTGAAAGCCGAGCTGCAGCAGATGTTCGGTGATGAGGTGCTCGTCCGAACCTGGTACGACTTGCAGAAACCGCTGTATGATGTGATGAACCTCGAAAAGTGGGGTGCCTACATCGTGCTGATGATCATCGTTCTTGTAGCCGTGCTTAATATTTTGGGTTCACTCACGATGATTGTGATCCAGAAAACGAAAGATATCGCCATGCTGCGGAGTATAGGCTTGAGCCCGAGAGACGTCCGCAATATTTTTCTCAAGCAGGGCTTTTTTATCGGGATGATAGGCTGCGGACTCGGTGGCGGCCTGGGCGTGCTGCTCACCTGGCTTCAGGCGGAATATGGTCTGGTGAAAATGTTCGGCTCGGAATCCTTCATCATAGATGCCTATCCGGTTGCCTTCGCAATGTCGGACCTTGTATTGATCCTGTCCGGAAGCCTCATCCTCTGTATGCTGGCCAGCCTCTATCCCGCCAAACGCGCGGCTTCTGTGGAAATTAGTGAAGCGTTGAGATATGAATAATTTGAATTGAGCCAATCTGCTAACATATTCGACATTTACAGCAGCTACGAGGAGAGCAAAAATGATAGATTGACTTTTCTGGGGATTTTCCTTTTTGCAAGCACGTTTTTGTCAATGATTTTAATCCCGCAATACTATTATGTAACCGGGATTGTAGTTTTGTTCTCACATTTATCAGCGATGACGTTGTTAAGTATTGTGCAATTCTTCAGAATGCCCCCATACACTTATGGATACAAAGGGAAAATGACTATTGAACCAAATGCTATCCATATTGATGAAGAGCAGTTCCCAGTGAGTGCAATATCTGATTTTAGCATTGAGTTCAGTACCTATAAAAGCATGTCTAAAGACGGTTTATTAAAGCACTTTACCAGATCTTATACACATTCCGCTTTTCAGCCCAAACGACACACCGGAATATCAGATAATCATGTACAATTCAGTGTAAACGGTACAAAGCACAAGTACCTGTTTTACATTGAATCAAGACAGCAATTGAAAAGCTTTGAAAATCTGATAATTATGTTAGCCTTTTCCGGGTTACTGACCGAGACTGAAGCCGTTCGCCAGCTGAGACAGAATCATAATTATATGTATGCGGATATTCAGAAATTCAAATCAGCTTTGAGAGACGGGGAAAAAATCAGCGCGATAAATCAAGGAGGCATCGGGGACGACTTATTACGCAGATTTTTGTGATGTGCATTTCCCCATATTCGAACCATTTTAAGTCAATATGAAACTTAATGAGGTCTAAACAGAGGCCTTTAAATATCCTGAAGATAAGGTCAGCCTTTCTTTTGTTCATAGCCCGTAAAAATACAGCCCGCCCTTTTAGCCGCAGTTTAAGCCGGCAAACCTATGGGGCAAACATCTCCTGTAACGTCTTCAATACTTTTTCTTCAGCTGTTGAACTGACAGAGCCAAGGTTTTTGATCAAACGACTTTTATCAACAGTACGAATTTGATCTAAAACTATCTGCCCCTTTTTGCCCTGAAATGTAACAGGGACCCGGGTTGGGTAATTTTTGATTGTAGAAGTCATCGGTGCGATGATTACGGTTCTGATGTGCTTATTCATTTCATCGGGTGAAATAACGACGCAGGGACGCGTTTTTTTGATTTCAGATCCTTTTGTCGGATCAAGCGAAATCAGATGAACCTCAAATCTGCGTACGGGATGACTGTCTACCATGTCCACTCCGATTCGTCCCAATCGGATGGTTGTTCAACCTCCTCATGATCAATTAAAGAATCATCTCCTTGTTCTGCCATTTTTTTGAAAGACGCTTCCCAATCTTTTCTGATTTTTCCAGCAGAACGAATAACAATTTCGTTGTCGCGGAGGGTCATTTCGATTTCTTCAGTTATGCCACTTTCTTCAATCAGAGGTTTTGGAATCCGAACCCCCTGAGAGTTCCCGATACGAATTAATTTAGTTTTCATGGCTTCGATTGTTAGGTAAGCTGATTTTAAAATATAATTACAATGTGCTTACGTTTCAACGGAGGAGATGAAGTTTTATTTAGCCATTTAGCAGGATTACTCATTGTGAAAACGGCTTTACGAATAACGGGCGCAGAGATTATGAGTTGATTAACGATGGAAATCATTGGTGTCCGGTAAAACTCGACCGATTCAACTTATTGCTTTTGAGATCAAATATGGACTTATTTTAAGAACCACCTAAAAAACGAACCCTTTAGCTGATAATTTTATGAGTTTTCGTGTGCCAGATGATCATTATTACCGAATAAACCCAACCCCCTAAACAGGCTTCTCATTATACACATCCGGCAGGTCGTTTTCGAGCAGGACCACATCACCCTCTTTTTGTTCTTTTTGGAGATGGTCACGGGCGTCGAAAAAGCTGTTAAACACCTTCACATTTTCTTCGGGGTAGCCGGCATCCTGAAGACCCTGCGCTATTGGTCTGGTGCGCTGTTCACCCACCAGCCATACCTGATCGATACCAGATTTGCCAATATGCTCGCCCCAGCTGCGGTTTTCTTCAATTTCTTTGTCGCCGAGCTCCACCATTCCGGGAGTTATTATGATGCGCCGCCCGCCCGTAAACTGAGACAGCACGTCAACGGCATTTCGTGCCCCGACGGGATTGGAGTTGAAAGCATCATCAATGATAGTAATTGGTCCGGAAGGCTTCAGCTCGAGCCTGTGTTCAACCGGCTCAATATGTGAAGCTGCAATGGCCATGGTCTGCAGGCGAAGCCCGAAATGATGACCGGTTGCAAACGCAAGCAACAGATTACGGATGGTGTGCTCACCCAGCAGGCGGGTTTGGACTTCCGCTTCGTTGCCTGAAGCATCAGAAACGGTAAAGGTGCAGCCTTTTCGGCCGTAGGCCACATTTTGTACGCCGTACATGCCGGAATCCATCCCGGCTTTGAGAACCGAAATATCGTCCCGCAAGGGCATACCCATCACGCGTTCATCATCTGAGTTGAGTACCGCTATGCCGTTTTTGCGAAGCCCGGTGAGCAGCTCACCCTTGGTTTTGGCGATGTTTTCAACCGAACCGAACGTTTCCAGATGAGCCTGACCAACATTGGTGATTATCGCCACATGAGGCCGCACAATGTCGCAGAGCTCTGAAATATTACCTTTGTACCGGGCGCCCATTTCCAAAACCAAAATCTGATGATGCGCCTGCAGATCATTATTTATCACCTTACAAATGCCCATTGGCGTATTAAAGCTGCCCGGGGTGAAGCAAACGCTGTAGCGTTCTTCCAGCAGTGTTTTCACCATAAACTTCACGGAGGTCTTCCCGTAGCTCCCGGTAATGGCAATAATTTTAAGATCGGGCATTCCGGCAATTCGCTGTCTGGCCTGCGTCTTGAATCCTTCCTGAATCCGGTTTTCTATCGGCCTGGTGAAATAAGCAGCGAGAAGCACCAGCAGCGGCATCAGCATATCGGCTATGAGCCAGAACAGAGCCATGATGGTAACATCCGGCAGAAACACCCGGAAGCTGAATCCCAGATTGACTCCCGTAAGCACAATGGCCAGGTAAAGAACCAGAAGCACGACTAGCTGTCGTTTCAGGCGGGGAGTGTAGGCCAGGGGCTTTTTAGGTTTATCAGAAGTGATATAGCCGGTTGGCAGAAAAAATGCTATACCAAAGATGCTCAAAAGCAGCGCGAACGAAGTAGGAGTGAGCTTGTCCTCGGCCAGTCCAATCAGAAATAAAGGGAGAACATAAAGATGGGCGCTGGTCACAAAGGCGCCAAG
>Ga0207421_10004896_pt1 | contig 15240 bp, 13 predicted proteins | sample SodLakKL_010_SED_4_FD_187542 | JGI IMG/M metagenome (GOLD analysis project Ga0207421, IMG submission 187542) | Alkaline sediment microbial communities from Lake Tanatar, Kulunda Steppe, Russia - 8KL_010_SED (SPAdes) (version 2) | ecosystem: Environmental > Aquatic > Non-marine Saline and...
TCGTACCCACCGGAACCATCGTTGAAGAAGAGCAGCCCGATGAAGGACCACTGCCGGACACAGCCGCAGCCGCCTCCCGGGGCCGTATGTACGTACCGGAAGACGGGATCATGGCCGAAGGTGCCGTGACACAGCTGACGTACGTTGCACCGGAAGGGCACTCCGTTTTGGAAGTTCACCGCAGTTATGAACAGGCCTTTGCAGACGCCGGATTCGAGATCATCCACAGTGCCAGCGGCGAAGGGGACATCGGGCCCTATGAAGTCTGGCACGTAAACCGCTATGGTGCCGGCCCCGAACACCGCGGTTACCTGCTGCGTGAATCCGTGGAAGAACAGTATTTGGCAGTGCGTCTAGAGCGGACCGAAGGCGATGTCTATGCCGCCCTTTATGTCACGTATAGCGAAGGCGGTGAATTCCCCGGCCAGCCCGTAACGCAACTGGATATCGTGGAGGAAGAGACCATGGAAGAAGGACAGATTGCCGCTCACCCGGACTACGAGCGAACCGAGCCCGATATAGAGCCCATGGCAGAGGAAGATTACGAAGGAAGCAGCAACCATCCCGTGCTTTCCCGCTTTTCCGGCTCCTTTATCTATGCCCAAGAACACGATGCTTTTGACAAATACATTCTTCCCACGGGACAGATCGTGGAAGGCGACCTGCCCGAAGACGACGAAGATATGCCCGACTGAGCCGCGGCCCGGCGGCGGGATATCATAAAGCCGGCCCAGGGATTGGCCCTGGAAGGAGAAGTGACCAAGCTGACCTACATCGTGCCCCAGGGACGCTCCGCCTTGGAGGTCTACCGCAGCTACAAGCAGGCACTGCATGAGGCCGGCTTTGAAGTTCTTTTCTCCACCACCGATGCGGGGGAAATCGGACCCTATGAAGCCTGGCACGCGGCCCATTATGGCGACGGGCCCGAACACCGCGGCCACCTCTTGCGCAGTCCCCAGGACGACTATTATATCGCAGCCCGCTTAGCGCATCCCGAAGGCGACGTCTATGCCGCCATCTATATCCTCTTCAGCGATGAAGGCCGGGATTACCCCTATAATGTCCGTGTCCAAGCCGATATCATCGAAGAAGGGACTATGGAGGAAGGCCTAGTCCGTGCCGACACCATGGAGCAGCGTTTGGACATCCATGGATCGGTGGCAATCCACGGCATTCACTTCGATTTCGACAGCGCGGAACTGCTTCCCGAGTCCGACGAAACTCTAGCGGAAATAGCCGGACTCTTAGCCGATAACGACGAACTGGAGCTCTACGTGGTCGGTCATACCGATGATGTGGGCGACACAGCGTACAATCTCGAACTTTCCGAACGGCGAGCCGAAGCGGTCGTGGAAGCTTTGGTGGAAGATTATGGCGTGGCATCCCACCGCCTGACTCCCTTCGGCGTCGGCCCTACGGCGCCGGCGGCCTCTAACGAGACGGAAGAAGGCCGAGCGCAAAACCGCCGCGTCGAGTTGGTACAAAGGGCACAATAAACCGGAAACAGCAACTGCACCGCGTCACGTCTACAGGGCCTCCCGCACACAAAGTGCAAGAGGCCCCTTTCCTGGCGATCCCTGTCTGCAAAGAACCCGTACCCATCCGCTGCCCTCGCTAGGGAAGCAGTCACCCCTACCCTGCACCGCGGAAGGCCGCAAAGCGGTGCTGCAGCCGTTCCCGATCCGGCCAGTCCTTTTTCTTCACCGGAAGCAGCAGGCGCTGGCCGTGCAGCCCTTGGATACCATAGCGCAGCATCGGACCATCCTCCTCTTGGAGAAGATCTTGCCGCACTACGATTTCAAAATCAGGAGTTACGCCCGCAAACTGCCGATCAAAGACGGCGTGATGCATCTTGCACAGCGATAGACCATTGTTCACCACTGGCTGCCCGGCTTCTTCCCCGTCGGCAATAATATGCGCCGCGTCCAATAGTTCGCGGTGACGGAGGCGGCAGAAGGAACACTGCCGTTGGTATGCGTCCAAAACCCGCTCGCGGAAGGAGCGCTGGTGGAGCCGGCTGCGGACTAACGATGTCACATAGCGGCGGCGGTGCACAGCTCCTTCGGCTACTGCCTGATGGGCTGTCTGGTCTGGAATGATAGCCCGTTCTTCGTCAACGGCAACGGTGAACGTCAACCGCCGAGGATCGTCATCGACAATGAAGATCGGCTACACCGCCAGATAGCGGCCGGGGATCAGGGCATGGAAATAGACCAGCGGTATCTGCTGGCGCATGGCCTCCCGCAGCCCCGCGTTGTCGCGATGGCCAGGGTCGGTCCCCCGATAACGATAGAGCAAAAAGCCATCGTCGGTGACTGCATCATCGTAGGGACCGCTGGACGCAGTCCGTATGGAAAGCGGAATTTCAGCGAACACCTTGGGTTTCCAGATCCCCGGCTGGCCCACTAAGGTCACCCGCTGGCCCTGGAAATAAAAGCCTCGCTGCAGATCCGCCCAGGAAAACACATCATCGACTTCGCTCTGTTTCGACAGCCAAGCAAAGGCCGCTAACCGGACCTGAATTTCGTCCATACACTCGCCTCCCTGCCTGCAATCCAACGCCAGCTACCAAGTGGGCATCCACCACCACTTGGTCACGCGCCCCTACTGATTCTAGAATTAGCCATACGCTCCGCCCATCGGCCTGGCTGCCTCCAGAATAGGCATTGGACGTACCTGTCACCAATCTATATATCCCTGAAGAGCATGTGCCATGCATGGGAACGCCTTTTCCCATAATCTGCTAAAGCTTCTTACATTGCATCACATAAGAAGGATAAAGTCAACAACAGTGCCAAGTTCCTATCGTCTGCCATCACAACAAAGGTAAGTTGCGTGCGTTTGACGAAGATTTGGTTTAGTTTCGTCTGGCTTGCAGGCGCAGGACATAGTCGAGGCTGTGCCGCTTGAGGGAGCGGCCTTTCGGATATGGACTCAAGCCAGCGCCCCGTTGGGCGCCGGAGGCCGGCAAGAAAAGCAGCAAGAACTGTCTGCGCAGCGGCGGGTCTGGCCGAACACTGTCTGTACCAAAAACCTAAGACGAAGGGACGGATGGCCCATGAAGGAAAAAGTGCGTGTGGGAATCATCGGCACGGGAGGGATTGCCGGAGCCTATGCCCGCGCCTACCACGAACTGGAAGATTTGGTGGAGGTGGTCGGACTCTGCGACATTGTACCGGACAAGGCAGCCGCCTTCGGCGAACGGTTTGGCTTTGACAAAGCCAAAACCTTTGAAGACCACCAGAAGATGCTGGAACGCTTGAAACTGGATGCCGTCAGTGTATCCACTTACAACACAGCCCATGCCGGTCCCACCATCGACGCCTTAGACGCCGGCCTGCACGTGATCTGCGAAAAACCCATGAGCGTCACCTTGGACGAAGCCGTTTCCATGGCCAAGGCAGCCAAGAAAAACAAGCGCATGCTCTCCATCGGATTCCAAACCCGCTACGACCCCAATGTGAAGGCCCTGCGGGACCTGGTACAGTCGGGAATTCTCGGCGATGTCTATTACGTGGAAACCGGCGGAGGCCGTCGCCGCGGGATCCCCGGCAAAACCTTTATCAGCAAGGAAGAAGCAGGTTTCGGCGCCATCGCAGATATCGGATGCTATCCCCTGGACATGGCCCTCAATGCCTTAGGGTATCCCAAGCCATTGACCGTATCCAGTTATGCAGCCGACTTCATGGGTAAGAACCCTAAATACGCTGTGGGACCTAAGGGCCGCAATTGGGATCCGGCCGAGTTCAACGTCGAGGACTTCGGCGTAGCGCTCGTTCGCCTCGAGGGAGGCTTGGTACTCAATTTCAAGATCGCCTGGTCCATGCACATGGATACCTTAGGCCCCGCCATGTTCCTCGGAACAGACGCAGGGCTCAAAGCCACCTCCGACTATGTCGGGCCCTATGGCGGGGGTTGGGGAGCCATCGCCAGCATGGAACTCTTCCATGATATCCAGGGCCATACCACATACAGCCCCATTCCCGTGCAAGAACGGCAGCGCAACGTCTTCACGGAAAAGGTCAGGGACTTTGTGGCCAACATCCAGCGGGGAGGGGAAGCACCCATTCCCGGGCTGCAGATCGTGCGCAACCAAGCTGTCATCGACGGCATTCTCCGTTCAGCCCAAACCGGCCGGGAAGTGTCCATAGACATTCCCGAAATTTGACAACACCAACGGACGCGGCAGGGAGCGCACCAAAACGGTGCGCTCCCTTCGTTTTGCCTGCTTGGACTGCTCTCCTCAAGGGCGCCACAGGGTGGCTGCGATGTAACGCTCCCCTTCGGGATCATCGTTGTAGTAGTACACCGTCACCACCGTGCCGTCGGCTCGGACCACCGTCCGCGGATAACCAAGATCATGGTTCCCGGCATCATCCCGCAGTACAACCGGATCCGTCCAAGTGCGGCCGTCGTCTTCGCTCAGCACGGCTTGAATGCCAAAGGGTTCCGCCCGATGGCCATAGATGATGCATAGACGCCCATCGGGAAGGCGGTGCAAGGTCGGCGGATTGCCTCCATAGCCGGTAGAAGGCGCCGGCCGGGCCAGCCACTGCCACGATCGCCCTGCATCATCGGAGGCGTAGAGGTCGATGAAATTGTGTTTGACGTCATCGCGGCAGCGCAGGGCCGAAAGCAGGCGTCCGGATGGAAGGGCCAGACTGGCCGGCATAATGGTAAAGCCTTCCGGTTCCGGGCTGACCCAGGACAGGAACTGAAAGCTGACGCCGCCGTCGTTGGTTTCGGCGCAGAACACCCGGCCCTCGCCCCCGTCGGACTTCGCTCCCGTGAAGAAGAACAGAGCATGCTCGGAAGAGCGGACCACGTAGTCTGTACGGGCCGCGGTTCCCGGCACATCAAAATCTGGAAACAGATAGGGGCCCTGCCAGGACCGGCAGCGGTCCCGGGAAGTATAAAACCACGAACGGGCGCCGGCAGCCAATCCGGTGCGCCCGCACATCAGGGCCAGTTCCGGGTCCTTGAAATCCAAGGCCCGGGGACTGCCCAGGGGCAGATCGTCCCAGGCGGCCCTGTCGCCGATCTTCAGTTCGTCCACCACATGTTCATCGGCGGAAAGGGAACCAGCGGCGGGAACATGGCAGTTCGTTTCTTCCACGGTCCAGGAGAAACCGCCGTCGGATGAGCGGGCCTGGTGGGCTGTGAGCGGCCGTGTGCGATCCCGGGGATGAAACCCCGCTCCCTTGTCGGGATAGCCCACAGTAAAGCCCACTACAATTTCCCCATTCCAGCACCAAATTCCATAGTTGGCCGGCCAGCCGGCATAGCGCTCGGCATCTCGAAATACCGTTACATGTTCTGGCATTGTCATGTCTCCTTTCCACTGCAGAGAGTTGCGGTGAAAACGCCGCTGACTGCTATTCCAGCGGGCCTGCCGGTGAGGACTGCAGTTCCGCTTCTGTGAGCGCGACGTGTTTGATGGCGGTGCGGTGATGGGTATAGGCCGCGTGGATCAGGCCGTCCCTTGCAATCACTGCCGGATAACTGTATTCGTGGGCGCTAGGCACGGCAATGTTGGTCAGGCTCGCCGCATAGTCCGATGTTGCCGGACCCTGCTCCAATTCCCGATCATGGTCCCAAGTGTGCCCTCCGTCCGATGAAAGGGCTATGTTCAGCGGACTGCGGGGTCCCCAGGCCTGCTGTCCGTCGGGCCTGGTACCCGCCCCCAAACCAGCGCGGTTATATACCAACACCAGGTTCCCTGAGGACAAGCCGACCATATCGATACCGCTGTTGTTGTTGGGAAGTTCCGTCGGCTGCGGCTGTGTCCAGGTCTTGCCGTCATCGCGGGATTCCATGGCATAGACAAAGCCCTCCCAACTGCGGGCTAGGGACAGCAGGGAGCCGTCAGGGCGCTCAGCCACGGTCGGCTGGATCACCCGTTCGCGGCAGTCGATCATGATCAATTGCCAATGGCGGCCCTGATCTTCAGAGCGCAGAAAACCAGGGCTCCACGTGACCTCGTTTTCCACAGGAACCAGCCAGGTGCCGGCGCGGGTTCGCAGCGGCTTGTTCTTGCCTAGAATACCCGGCTGTTCCCAGAAAAGTTCCAAATCGGTCCAGGAATGCCCTCCGTCCGGGGAGCGCTTCAGGAATAGGCGGGATCCTCCCTGGCACCATGTACCGTAATTGATCGGTGCGATCAGCCACAGATTGTCGTCCGGACCCGCAAATAGACGGGGGTTTCCCGCGGCCCGCTGGTGGACATTGACCCACACGGAAGGTGGCGACCAGGATGGGGAGCCTGCCGGCTTGATGCTGCCTAGAATGGCCGAATCCTCCGCCGACTCCTTGCTGCCGGCAAACCAAGCGGCGGCCAGGCTGCCGTCCTGCAGGGCCGCCAACGTCACCGCGTGGCAGGACGGGTAGTCATCCCGCCCGGTAAAGATATACTGCGATTCCATGAAGCCCATCTCCTCTCCGTCTTTCGTGCGCTGCCTGCTGGGGGAACACCCTGCAGCGGCAGGCAGATTGTCCCCGGCGGGCGCTGCCGCCCTTGGCCGGCACCCATGGAGCTAGGTGCCGGCTTTGTCTTCGGCCGTACACCCCCCATCCAACCTGTACTGCTCCCGCATTTGGGAAGTCAGCTGCTGCAGCTGCTCCACTTCCAGCCGCTGCGCTGCCGTAAAGCGGTCCGCATCCTGTGTGCGGCAGTGGAGATGGATCGGTATTCCTTCCAGACGAAAATGGTACTTGGCGTTGACCGGATAGAGCTGCCGTTCAATGACCGACGCCAATCCCAAGAACGCCTGCAGCCGCTCGCCTTCCCGCAGCCGCTGCCGCCAATGGCGATGGAGCCAGACATACAGATCGGCGTGGAAATTGGCCATCACACCGCTGTAGCCGGCGACGCCGAGTCCCAGGGACAAGAACAGAGTAGCGGCATTGGCATTGTAGATCTTGAGCGATGAATCCTCCACGGCCGCCAGCTTCGCTTCCATATCTTCCAGGCTGCAGCTGGTATCCTTCAAGAAGACAAACCGTCCTGAGGCAGCACACCACGCCAGCAACTCAGGACTGACCAGGCGCTTGTAGGGATAGGGGCACTCATAGAGTCCAAAGGGGATATCGGGTATGGACTCTAGGATCCGTTCCGCATGGCTGCGCCAGACATCGTCCGATTCCCCTTCCCCCGCTAGGCGGTTGGTCACCAGCACCAATGCTTCCACGCCCGTGTCCGCCAGTGCTTTCAGTTCCTCGATCTGTGCAGTGATACTAGACCCGGTATGCCCCGACGCAACCACCACCGCCCGTCCAGCCGCCTTGTCTTGCACAAACCGGGCCAAGCCCAGCCGTTCCTGCAGGGAAAGATAGAACATTTCGCTGGACTGGCAGACTGCGAATATTCCCTGCACGCCACAGCGGATGTACCATTCAACCACGGCTTCGGCGGCCCTATAGTCCACGGCCCCGCGGTCGGTGAACGGGGTAATCATTGTCGGCCACACACCGTTGGGAATTGTGGTGTTAACTGTCATGGGGCATCGCTCCTTTTCTCGATTCTGCGGTGGTGGAACCCCCTGGTGTTTCACCGCACAGCAGCTGCTGCACCCACCAGCTGGACAAACGGACCGTCAGATCGTGTTTGATGCCGCAGTACTGGGAGTGGTGCCAGAGATTATGGACCTCTCCCGGGTCTTCGTCCATGTCATAGAGTTCGCCGTCCACGGGATGTCCTTCGTCAAGATAATAATAAAGACTGAGCTTATAGCGGTCATCCCGGATCATCACCGCGTGCATTTCCGGTCGCACACTGCGGTTGGTCCGAAAGCAGGATACGGCTTCCTGGCGCCGTGTTCTTGCACCATGCCCCGTAAAGAGCGGGCAGGCATCGGGCATCCAAGCCGTCAGTTCCCGGCTGGAGTACGCAGCGGCCGCCAAGATCGTCGCGGTGATGTCCTGTGTCTGCACCAACTGCTGTCGCCGTCTGCCGCCCGCAGCCTCCGGTTGCTGGGGCCAGCGCATGATCAGGGGAACCCTGCTGCAGGCATCGTAGAAGAACCCGCCCTTGGTCAAAAGCCTGTGGTCGCCCAGCATATCGCCATGGTCGCTGCTGAAGATCACAAGGGTGCTGTCACGGCAGCCGCTGTCGTCTAGGGCCTGCAGTACCCGGCCCACTTCTTGGTCAATTAGGGAAATGGACGCATAATAACCGCGCCGCATGGCCAAGAGCTTGGACTCCGCGTCCCTTTCGGGATAAGCCGCCTCACTGGCCCGCTGCACAGCCAGCGGTTTGTCCCCCAGGGGCTCCTGCACCGCTGCCGGCGGCATCAGGCTCCCTTCATCCACGATCTGCAGCAATTCTTCGGGGCCGTCATCATAGGGATCATGGGGATCAAACAAGCTCATAAAGCAGAAGAAAGGCTGGGAGGTCCGGCGCCGGGTAATGAAATCGATGGTGCGCTCTGCTGCCCAATGGGTCATGTGCCGATCCCGGGGAACCGGACCCGTCCTGCGGCCGCGATCGATCATGGCCTCTCGAAACGCCGGATCCTGCTCTTGCAGCCACTGGCTGTAGGCATTGAAGGGCGAGTCATGATGCAGGGCCGGATCATGGCACCATTCATAGATGTCGAAACCGTCATGGGGATGGCGCTCTTTAGCCTCTGAAAACCGACTGCTGACATGGAATTTGCCGAACAGGGCCGTCTGATAGCCCCGTTCCTGCAGGCGCCGGGGAAAGCACACCTCCGCCGGGGAAAGATTATCGTAGAGCCGCTGGACGCCATGCTGCGGAACGGTCTTGCCGGTCATGAGACTGGCACGGCTGGGCGTACAGATCGTGTTGGGAACATAGGCGTTTTCAAATAGGCAGCCAGTGGCGGCCAAGCGGTCTAAGTGGGGAGTCGGCACGGCCTTCGATCCATAGCAGCCTAAGGAATCAAACCGCTGCTGATCGGTCATAATCAGCAGGATATTCGGACGTTCTTGATGCATCGCCGTACCCTCCATTCCTTTTCTGCAGGGCGTGACCCCTTTTGTTTTGACTCTGTCTCTGTGCGGCCACCTCCGGCCAGGAACCGCCCAGTCAGTGCTTGGCCATGGCTTGAAGCGACGAGCGTTTTCGTCTGCGCCCGCCACGGGGGCGAAGCAAGCCCGCAGGGTCAAACTTCAAGGTTGGCACCCCGCCTTTCGACCTCGGAGCGCACTGCTTGAACGTCCAGATCCCGCAGTTCGCAGCCTCTATCCACGGCCATACTGGCGGCAATGCCAGCGGCCTGCCCCATCATGGAACAGCTCGTTGTGACGCGGGCGGACGACAGGGCCAGCTGATCCGCGGAAAGACACCGGCCGGCTCCCATGAGATTGACACTGTCACGCACCAGCAGGCAGCGCAGGGGAATTTGGTAAGGCGGTACATCCAGCTCGTCCGGCGGCAGCTGGTATGTGCGTTTGTCGTCATCGGGTTTGTGGCCGTCCAAGTAAAAGGTGCCGCGGGCAATGGCATCGTCAAAGCTCCTTCCGGCCCGCAGATCGTCCACGGTTAAACGGTACTCGCCCACAATGCGGCGCCCTTCCCGGATTCCGATCTGTGGGGAACAGTGGTCCAACAACCAATGCTGTTTTTCCACCCGCTGGTAGTAATCGAGAACTTCCATCATTCTCCGCCTGGCTTGGATTTCAGCCGCGGTCATGGATTCGGTATCGGTGGAGTCAAACATGGGCACCTTCAACTTCACTGCATTGCTGCGGGGACCGTTGGGCCACAGCGTCGTCATGGGCAGGTCTTCTTCCCGGTCTATGCGGCCAAACCAGCCCTCGGGCAGCTGCACCCGGGCATCCTGTTCTTCCACATGGCGTATGAAGAACATCAGCGACATGGGCAGCTGCAGTCCGTCCTGCTCCCGCCCCTTCTCCGTGGCAAAGCCGGCTGTATGAACCACCTCCGCCTCACCGGTGCAGTCAATGAATTGCTTGGCCTGCACAGCCTCCAACCCGGATTTGCCGCAGAGTATGCATTCGGTTATGCGCCCGTCGCGGGCCGCGGCACTGACAAAGCGGGTATGCAAAAGCAGTCTGACACCGCGGCGCAGCAGCAGTTCCTGCAGAACAATGCTGAGAATTTCGTGGTCAAACACCCGGGCGTGCACCGTTCCCGGACGATAGGGGGCAATGGCATCAAATGCTTCTAGATCCGCCACCACCGCATCAAACACTTCTCCCTGCCCCTTGGTTTCACCGCAGAACGCCGCCACGCCGCCGGTGGTGGCATTGCCGCCCACGACACCAAACCGATCCGCCAAAACCACGTCGGCACCGGAAGCCGCTGCCGAACAGGCCGCGGAAATGCCGGCCATGCCGCCGCCCACCACCATAACGTCGGCTCGGTATTTCACAGGCACGTCCTGGCTGAAATGTACATGCATCGCTGCCTCTCTCCTTCCCTGTCTCCCATGGTACTGCCACCCTAGCTGCCTTGGCCTGCTTCTGTCACCGCTTTTGGATCCGGCCGGGTCAAATCCAGGTTGGCACCCTTCGCTTTTAGATGCCGACTGAGGGCCCGGCCGTCGATGGCGCGCACGGAGGCACCCTCCTCGGCCGTCCAGGCAGCCGCTCGTCCCGCCGCCTGCCCCATCATGGCACACGTGGGCATGACCCTAGCCGAGGACAGAGCCAGCTGATCGCTAGAAAAGCAGCGGCCGGCCATGAGCAGATTGTCCGTCCCGCGGGCCATCAGGGACCTCAGGGGGATGTGGTACGGAGGCACTTTCTGTTCTTCCCGGCTCAGCAGATAGGTCCGCTTCTCATCGTCGGGCCGCATGCCGTCTAAGTACATGACGCCCCGGGCTACCGCGTCTTCAAAGGATCGGCCCGCCCGCAGATCATCCACTGTCAGAACGTAATCTCCGGCAATGCGGTGCGTTTCCCGCAGGCCGACGATGGGCGAGCTGTGGTCAAAAAACCAGTGGCGGCTTTGGGCCGCCGTCGGCTTTCCTTCTGCATAGCCGAGAAAGGCCCGCCGGTTGCCGTCGGTGTCCCGCTGGTAATAGTCGACGATTTCCCAAGCTCGCCGCCGGGCCCGGATCTCCAGGGCCGTCATGTCCTCGGTTACGGCGGTGTCAAAACCGATGACCTTCGCCTTGATGGCCAGGGCCTTGGGCCCTGCCGGCCAAACGCTGGTCATGGGCAGCTGTTCTTCACTGGCAATGGTATCAAGCCAATCCTCCGGCACCTGCGGTTCTGCAGGCTGCTCCAGCTCACGGACGAAAAACATCATCGACGGAGGAAGAAGTCCCAGCGGAGCCCGGGGCAGCATTTCGCACCCGGCAGCCCGAGCCAGGCAGGCGTCGCCGGAAGCATCGATGAATACCGAGGCCCGCAGTGCTTCCAGGCCCGAGGCGCCGACGATCAGGGCAGGGCCCAGTACAGGGCCCTCCCGCATGACATCGGCAAAACGGGTATGCAGAAGAACACGAACACCATATTGCGACAGCAGTTCCTGTAGAATAATGGCAAGGACTTCGTGGTCAAACACCCGCACAGAATTGGTGAAATTGTCCGCTGGACCCGGGTAGGGGGCGATACCTTTCCACTCTTCCTGCATGGCCAGGATTTCATCGAAGATCCTGCCCTGTCCCGCGGTTTCTCCCTGCCAGTTGGCCACACCGCCCACAGTGGCATTGCCGCCCACGGCGGCAAAGCGTTCCACCAAAACGACCGAAGCCCCTTCCTCCGCAGCAGCGCAGGCGGCGCAAACACCGGCTATACCGCCGCCGATCACGGCCACGTCCGCCTCATACTGAATCGGCACCGCCCGCTTCCAGTTCACATGATCCATGGAAAGCCCTCCCTTGAGATCCACGCCCGGTCCTCAGCTACCGGGCATTTCCAACCCGCAGTACGTCCAGTGCCGCGATCTCGATCTTCAACACTTCCACCGATTGCTTGGCACTGCAAAAGGTAACATAGATGCTGCCGTCATGTTCGATGGCGTGAGGATAGTCAACTATGCGTCCTCCCACCAGATAACCTAAGCTGTGAAAGACCAATCCGTCGTCACTGACCGCGATGGTCAGCGGATCCCGCTGGTTGGGATTGCTGTTGGATATGAGAACGTAGCGGCCGTCGCTGAGGCGAAAGCCGAAGAACTTGGAACGGGCATCGGGGAAGTTGGTCGGCGCGGGCTGCGTCCACGTCCGGCCGTTGTCTGCTGAAAAAGAGCGAAACAGAAAACCACTGCGATTGTTGTCCCGAAACAGGGCCGCCAAATGATTATCGGGAAGGACCCACCAGCAGGGTTCCTCTGCCGCCACTGAGCCCGTGTCGTAGTGGATATCCACAACATCCCACTGATCATAGGCCTCGGCGCCGCCCACCAGCATGGATACACGTCCTTCCTTGTCCCGCCGGCTCATCAGCCAGCGGCAATCGGGCAGCTGTTTGGGGGGAAAATTGTTGATCGAGTTGTCTTTGACCAGGCCCCCATACCGCCACAGCCTTTCACCGTTGGGTTCGCAGACGAAGCAGTGCAGCTGCAGGCCGTCACCGGTGTATCCCGGCGCCTGGTAGCGGGCAGCCAGGGCCAAAAGTTTCCCCTGCCGCAGCCAAAAACCCCTGGCAATCCAGCCGAAGCCGTCATCGGGAGGTCCTGCTACGTCGCGCGGCTCTGACCACCGCACCCCATCGGGGCTGGTAGAATAGGATATCAGCTGCCCCGGCTGATCGTGGCCCGGGGTAATATTGCGATGGGCGGCAGCATCGGCGTCCCGGGGGAGGCCGGGCCCATCGCTCCACATGGCCCAAAAGCGGTTGTCGTGATACACCAGGTAGTTGTGCTGATTGACTTTCCGTCCCCACGCGTAGCGCACATCACTGACGGTGCTGTGTTCCACAGTGACCTTCGGCAGAGTGGAAAAGTCGAATTGAAAGGGATCTCCGTCCAGCTGGGGGCAGTGAAGCATCAGTGGCGATGCAGGGTTTTCCTTCGGATCTGGCCAAGAAAGCTCGCTTTTCGGGTTCACGGCACAACCTCCCATTTTAATGATCATTCGGCATCCAGGAGAAAATGACAGGCCACATAGTGGTCGGACCCAGCCTCCACCAAGTAGGGCTGTTCGGTGACGCAGCGCTCGCTGGCAAACAGGCAGCGGGGATGAAAGGCACAGCCGCTGGGCGGATTGGCCGGGTCAGGAACGGCACCGTCCATCTGGGCCGCTTCCTTTTTGGCATCGGGATCGGGTATGGGGATCGCCGACAGCAAAAACTGCGTGTAGGGGTGGATGGCCTCCCGGAAAATCGTCTCCGTAGGCGCCTGCTCCACTACCTTGCCTAGGTACATGACGGTAATGCGGTCGCTGACATGCTGCACCACACTGAGGTCATGGGTGATAAAAAGATACGTCAAGGCAAATTCTTCCTGCAGATCCAAAAACAGATTGAGTATCTGTGCCTGCACCGAAACATCCAGGGCTGATACGGCCTCATCGCAGATGATCATGGATGGATTGAGAATCAAGGCGCGGGCAATACTGATCCTCTGTCTCTGTCCGCCGCTGAATTCGTGGGGATAGCGACGCCTGTAGTCGCCGTTCAGTCCGACGGTCTCCAGGCGCCGGACTACGGCATCTTCCCGTTGACGGCGGCCTTTGACGCCATTGACCAGCAGCGGCTCCCCAATGATGTCGCCGACGAGCATGCGCGGGTTCAGTGACGAATGCGGATCCTGAAATACCAGCTGCACTTGCCTGCGATAGGCCTTCAAGTCCCGCTCCTTCAATGTGGTAACGTCTTGGTACCCATCCCCCATCCGAAAGCGTATCCTCCCGCCGGTCGGGTGTAAAAGGCGGGATACGGTACGGCCGAAGGTTGTCTTTCCGCAGCCGCTCTCACCCACCAATCCCATGGTTTCTCCCGCAGCCATGTCCATTGTTACACCATCGAGTGCCTTAACATGGCCCACGACTCGCTTAAACAGTCCTTTCTTCACCGGGAAATATTTCTTGAGATCATCAACCAGCAGGAGCGAATCCGCCCTGGTCTGTCCCTGGGCCGTCATGGCCGATCCCTCCCTTCATACAGCCAGCACCGCACCAGGCCCTCTTCCACAGCAAACAGGGGCGGCTCCTCGGAGCAGCGGTCCATGCGCTGGGGACAGCGGTTGCGGAAGCGGCACCCCTCAGGGATATTGAACGGATCCGGCACAGAACCTTCAATGCTGGCCAAACGCGATTTACGGGGCAGCTTGTTGGGATTGGGCACAGACTTTAAGAGCGCCATCGTATAAGGATGCTTGGCACCATGGTAGATGCGGCGCACACTACCCGACTCGACAATTTTGCCCATATACATCACCTGGACATCGTCGGCTATTTCGGCGATAACGCCCAAGTCATGGGTAATAAACATAATGGCCATGCCTAATTCCTGCTGCAGCTCCTTCATCAGCCGTATAATGGAGGCCTGCACAGTCACATCCAGAGCCGTGGTCGGCTCATCGGCAATTAGAAGCCGCGGCCGGCAGGACAGAGCCAAGGCAATCATGGCCCGCTGCCGCATGCCGCCGCTCAACTCATGGGGATAGCGGTTGATGACACCCTCGGCTGACGGCATGCGCACCCGGCGCAGCATCTCAATACAGTATTCCGTTAGTTCACGGGGCGGCATCTTGCGATAGGCCAAGACACTTTCGGCAATTTGGTTGCCGATGGTATATACCGGGTTGAACGCCGTCATCGGTTCTTGGAATATCATGGAGATGTCCCGGGCCCGAATGCGGCGAATCTGCTTCCCTAAGGGATCCAATTTCACCAGGTCCGTGACCCGATCGCGGTCATCTGTAACTCGAATGCTGCCATAGAGTGTGCCGTGGGGCCGCGGCTCCAGCCGCAGCAATGACAATGCGGTTATGCTCTTGCCGCAGCCGCTCTCGCCAACCACACCCAAGACTTTGTCCGCATCAATATCGAACGTGATGCCGTCCACGGCCTTGACAATGCCATCTTCGGTTCGGATGTGAATGCGCAGGTCTTCGACTTGCACTAAATGGTTTGCGCCAACCAACAGCCATCACCTCGTCTTTCGCAATCGGGATACCGGTGCTGTTATTGTAATCAGAGTGGCACAGGGGTGTTGCGATCACAGCTTTTGGAAGGGATCGGCGGCATCCCGGAGGCCATCGCCGACGAAATTAAAGGCCAATACCGCGATGACGACAAATACCGAAGGCAGCAGAATCCAAGGGTACATGGCCACAGTCTGAAAACTTTGGGCCCGCTGCAGCAG
>Ga0207421_10004899_pt1 | contig 15236 bp, 14 predicted proteins | sample SodLakKL_010_SED_4_FD_187542 | JGI IMG/M metagenome (GOLD analysis project Ga0207421, IMG submission 187542) | Alkaline sediment microbial communities from Lake Tanatar, Kulunda Steppe, Russia - 8KL_010_SED (SPAdes) (version 2) | ecosystem: Environmental > Aquatic > Non-marine Saline and...
GCACGGCTCAGCCTTTACCCCTTCGCAGGCTACCCTCGACAGTCGCCGGCACTCAACTGATTAAAAAGATGCAGTTGCAGTGCCGGCTCCGGGTCGAGGCGACACTGAAACCATGTACCGGCCTGCTACGGGGCAAGGCTTCGTCGGCTACTTCTAACACTCGTTGACAGTCACTCCGCCATTAGCGACCTGACCACCTTCTCCTTTTAACGGCCTGAGTAGTTACAAAAATTATATGATTTTGCGCAGGGGGGGGACAATCTGAAAGACGCTCGATTATATTGATTGTGGAAATTTTCCAAATATGAAAAAATGAAGCCTGACCCCGAAGGAAGGAGTGATTACTAAGATGCTGAGAAAAATACTGGAAGAATGGAAGCAGAAAAAAGAAATTATAAATAATGTAAGCCGGTGGGAAGTGCTGCCGGAAAAGCATGGCGAATACGCGGATTTCCCCGGATGGCTGCACCCTGACCTGCAGGCCTCGCTCTCGCGTCGAAGCGTGGAGCAGCTTTACTCGCACCAGCGTGAAGCGCTGGAGGCAGTTCACCGGGGGGAGCACACCGTAGTGGTCACCCCTACCGCCTCGGGGAAAACCCTGTGCTACAACTTGCCCGTGGTGAACCGCATCATGGAAGCTCCCCACGTGCGGGCCCTCTATCTCTTCCCCACCAAGGCTCTCTCCCGGGATCAGGTGGCGGAACTGCTTTCCCTGGTGGAGGATACCGGCATAGAGTTGAATACTTTTACCTACGACGGAGACACCAACCCGGACATCCGGCGCAACATCCGTCAAAAAGGACACATCGTGGTAACCAACCCGGACATGCTTCACTCGGGGATCCTACCCCATCACACCAAGTGGATGCGTCTTTTCGAGAACCTGGAATACGTGGTGATAGACGAGGTCCACCACTACCGGGGCATCTTTGGCAGCCACCTGGCCAACGTGCTGCGGCGCCTCAAGCGAGTGGCTCGCTTCTACGGGGCCAACCCCCAGTTCATCCTCTGTTCGGCTACTATCGGCAACCCCGGAGAACTGGCAGAATCTCTCCTGGAAGAACCGGTAACAGAAGTTTCCCGCAACGGGGCTCCCCGGGCGGAGAAGCATTTCCTCTTCTACAATCCCCCGGTAGTCAACCAGGAGCTGGGCATCCGGCGCAGCTCGGTGCTGGAAGCTCAAAAGCTTGCCGTCTCCCTCATCCAGAAGGGAGTGCAGACCATTATTTTCGCCCGGAGCCGCCTGGTGGTGGAGGTGCTGCTTTCCTACCTGCGGCAGCGGATCAAACGACCTGCCGGCCACGATTCCGGTATCCGGGGGTACCGGGGCGGTTATCTCCCCCGGGAGCGGCGGGCCATCGAGGAAGGCCTGCGGCGCGGGGAGATTACCGGCGTGGTCACTACCAACGCCCTGGAACTGGGTATAGACATAGGGCAGCTGGATGCCTGCATCATCACCGGCTACCCGGGAAGCATCGCCAGCGCCTGGCAGCAGGCGGGAAGGGCCGGTCGCCGCAAAGGGGTCTCCCTGGCGGTGCTGGTAGCCAGCAGCGCTCCCCTGGACCAGTATCTGGTGGCCTACCCGGACTACTTTTGGGAGCGACCACCGGAAAAAGCGCTGGTAAACCCCGATAACTTGATTATCCTGACCAATCATGTGCGGTGTGCCGCCTTCGAGCTCCCCTTCCGGGAGGGCGAAAACTTCGGCAGCGCTCCAGTTGATGAAATACTGGAATTCCTGGCCGAAGAAGAGGTCCTCTACCGCAGCGAGGGCCGCTACCACTGGATGGAAGATGCTTTCCCTGCCGAGGAAATCAGCCTGCGAAGCGCTTCTCGGGAAAATGTGGTAATCATAGATACCACTCATCCCCACCGGCAGGTTATCGGCGAGGTGGACCACTTCAGCGCCCCCATGCTGGTCCACGAGGAAGCTATTTACATGCACGGCGGGCAGCAGTACCAGGTGGAGAAACTGGACCTGGAGGAAAAGAAGGCTTTCGTGCGAAAGGTCTCGGTGAATTACTACACGGACGCCAACCTGGCGGTGGACCTTAAAGTGCTGGAGGTTTTCCAGGAAGAAACAGACAAGATTACCTGCACCTGGGGCGAGGTGCGGGTTAACGCCCTGGTGTCGATGTTCAAGAAGATAAGGTTCCACACCCACGAAAACGTAGGAGCGGGAACGGTGAACCTGCCGGAGACGGAGATGCACACCACTGCCTTCTGGATTTCCTTCCCCGAGGGCTCCCTTCACGGGGCTCCTCCATCGGCGGTGCAATCGGGCCTCATGGGGCTGGCTTACCTGGCGGCGCACATTGCCCCTCTGCACCTGCTGTGTGATCCGCGGGATTTGCGGGCGGTGAGCCAGGTGAAGGCCCCCTTTACCGGGCTCCCCACCCTCTACCTCTACGACAACTACCCCGGCGGGGTGGGATACAGCCAGGCCCTTTTCGGCTCCTGGAAAAAGATTTTCCAGGCGGCCCGCCAGGTTATTTACACCTGCAACTGCCAGGAGGGATGTCCCTCCTGCGTGGGCCCCGTGGAAGAGGTGGGCGAAAAGGGCAAGGAGCACACCCTGCGCTTGCTGGAGGTGGTGCTGGCATGAAATGTAATAATTGGGCATTGAGGTTAAAAGGACTGGGAGCTCACTGCATTTTTTCTTTAAAGACGTTAACGCCCCCGGTTCGCCTGCCAGGCATCCTTTCCGAGAAGGTGGTGCTGACATGAGCGGTGTTAGCGGTGTGAGCGGGGGAAGCGAGGAATATAGAAGGAATGAAAGAAACGGCAACCCGGAAGACGGGAAACCCATGGGAGGCATGGATGACATGAGGGGCACAGGAAGCCCGGACGACTCGGATAAACCAAATAGCCCAAATAGCCCGAAAAACCTGGATAATCATGATTGCCCGGAAAACCTGGATAACCTGAATAGCCCGGAAAACCTGGATAACCTTGATAATCTAAATTGCCCAGCTAACCTGGATAACTGGAAAAAGGATAGAGAGAGGAAACAGGTTGAAAAACGGGAAAAGGTTGAACAGGAACCCGCCCCCTCTACAGGTAAGGCATGCCGTGATGAAGGCAGAAACGATAATATTATCAACAAGTCAGGTGCAAATGCTCATAACCACGGTGACAGCAGAGATGATAACAGAGATAAAGAAGATAAAAGTGATAAAGGTGATAAAAGTGATAAAGGTCAGCACCTGCGCCAGCGACTGCAGCGGATGAAGGAATCCGGGATGATCTCCACAGGAAAGCGGCTCCAGGAGGAAGCGGACCGCTTCCTGGAATTCAGCCTGTTCCCCGGGGAAGAACGGCAGGAAGAAACTCCCCTGGGTAGCTGCTATATCCGAGAAACCTCTCTCCCCCTTTCCCGCCGACACGGTTCTATCGTCATAGAAGAGGCCTGGGGCTGCACGGAAAGCTCGCTTAGGCTCCTGATGAACCATCCACCGGATAAACTGGAGCCCTGCCGGGGATTGTTTCTGGACCTGGAAACTACCGGCCTAGCGGGAGGGACAGGCACTTGGGCCTTCCTGATAGGCACCGGATGGATAGATGGGGACCGGCTTTACGTTCGCCAGTACTTCCTGCGCCGCCCCGCGGAAGAGCGCGCTCTACTGCATCATTTTGCCCGGAGTTTTCACTGTTTTGACACCCTGGTGACCTTTAACGGGAAATCTTTCGACCTGCCCCTTATCCACACTCGGCAGGTATTGAGCGGGATTACCCCCGTGCTGACTCCTTCTGTCCACGTGGACCTTTTCCACTGCTCCCGGAGGCTTTGGAAAGAGCGGCTTTCCAGCTGCAGCCTGCAGTCCCTGGAGGAAAACCTGCTGGACTTTCAACGGGAAGAGGACATCCCCGGGGAAGAGATTCCGGGAGTATTCTTTGATTACCTGCGCCGGGGAGAGACTGCCCGGCTGAAAGAAGTTTTTGAGCACAACCGCAAGGATATCGTGTCCATGGTGGCGTTGCTGGGGTTGCTGGGAAAACTGGAACGGGACGATTTCCTGGAGGAAGCCCCGGCGGAAGATTGCTATACCCTGGGGATGCTGCTGTGGAAGGCCGGGGACCTGCGGCGGGCGGAAGATTGCCTGCGGGAGGCACACAGACGCGCCTCCGGGCAGCAGGAGCCGGTAATACTGAAGGGCAGTAAGATAACTGGTTGTCCGAGCCAGGCCGGTAAGCCCCCCGGCAAATACGAAAGCAAGTTTGATAACAATAACCACCATCATAACAGGAGCAGGTTAAACCGCCGCTACGAGGAAAGCGTAAGCCGGCATAACCTTTGGAAACAATCCCTAAAAAGCCTGGGCTTACTCTATAAACAGCAGAAAGAATGGCAGCAATCGGCTGACTGTTGGAAAAAGCTCCTGCAAGAAGATGGCAGATCCCTTGATTTAACCCCTTTTGTGGAACTGGCCAAGATATACGAGCACCGCATCGGGAATCTGGCGGAAGCTCACCGCGTAACCAGCGAAGCCATGAACCTGGCCTTCCGCCGCTATAACATGGGCCGCCGGGAGGAAGACCTTGCTTCCCTGCGCCATCGCTTAGATCGCCTGAAAAGAAAGCTGGACAAAACCAGGGAAGCATAGGCACGGCAGACTGTGTGATAAATCAAAATCTGCATTATGCAACCCTTAAAAGTAGAGGACGAATTTAAAATTTCCCCGTAAAGTAAAGATTCCATCCCAAAATTAAGCCTTATAATTGTTTACCTATTTCGATCTATTTTCTTGTTAAGACTGATATTATGTTTTCAATTATAACTGCTTAGCCCAATAAAAACCAATAAAGCCTAACCTCCTCCCCCATCTCAAAAATATGCCCAGAAAAGCGAGAATTTGTGTTTCCCGACATTCTGGGCATAAACTCCGTAGAATGGTTGTAGAATCAAATGGTTGTAAATCTAGTTATTCACGGCATTTTGGCCTGGCATAATTAGCCGAGGCAAAACCAATAGTTTACATAATAATTAGAAAACAAATGAAGCCTGACCCCTTAGAAGAAGAAGCTTTTGATGGTGGAGAGGTTCCTGGAAACGTTGTCCTCGCCTTCTACCAGATCCATGTGTCCGGGAAGGAGCCACTTGACTCCCTGCAACTGGGCAAGTTTATCTACGGATTTACCAAGAGCTTTCATATCCCCGCCGGGAAGGTCGGTACGTCCGATGCTGCCCCGAAAGACAGCGTCTCCACTGATAAGGGCTCCTTCATCAGGGATAAAAAAGGAAGCCGAGCCGGGTGAATGCCCGGGAGTATGGATAACCTGGATGTTTTGCTTTTCTTCTTCCCCCAGTTCAAGCTCTCCTTCCTGGAGCAGGAGATCCGGTTTCACCGGATCTATCCGGAACATGCGCGAAACTGCCTCCAGCACCTGTTCTTCCTCATGGTATATGGCTATACGGGCACCGCTCTCTTCGGCGACTACCCCTGCTGCTTCACAGTGGTCAGGATGGCCGTGAGTTAACAGGACCAGGGCTATGTCTTCCAGGTTAAAGCCGTCAGCCTTAATTTTTGCTCTAAGTTTTTCCAGGCACCTTTCACCCGTTTCGTTGCGTACGTGGCCAGGGTCTATGAGTACTGTTTTTTCCCCTGCCAGGAGATAGGAATTACAGTTGTTCCCCATCCCCTCCCACGGGTACCAGTAAATGTTGCCGCTTAAATGCATGTAAATTCCCCCTTTGAAGTGTATAGAGTTTGAAGCTCTGGTTTTCCCGGGACGGATGCTAATGATATAATAATACCAAAAGCAACATAATTAACCAAACTTTTAAACCTCCAGGTATTATATCACACAAGTTGCCTTTCAAACATATTTCAGGATTATATTTAATGATTATATTTATGATTATAAATACTTAAACAGGAGATATGTGTAAATATCTTTCTGGGCTGAAGGGGGGTGACCAAGGGACAGCATCGAGAGCATCACAAAAAGCATCACGAAAGCATCACGGATCCTCATGAAGGTGAGGCTAATCGCAAAAGTTTATAAAACGCGCTAACCTAATCGCGCCAACCTGCCCCCGTGTTCTGGGAGTAGCAAGCACAAGAAATTTCCTTTGATTTAATTTTATAACCAGGTTTATTATTTTTTAACAGCATAAGCATAAAAGGAGGGTCTGTTAGTGAGCCGCATCAAGTCCGCCGCTGAACTGGCCATGGAAAAAACCAAGAATTTGCAACAGAAAAAGGAAGCAACTTCTGCACAGACAGAGCAGTACGTCCAGGCTGCTCGTAAAATAGCTCAAAATCTAACCGAGGGTAAATCCGAGGTAGAAAAAGTCAAAGAAGCTTTAAAGCGTTACCCGGAAGATGTTTTGCCTGAGGTTACCCGAGCCATGCTACAGGAATTTTCCCGGGGCATTAATCTGGATAACACTACTACGCTTTTAAAAGCCGTAGCCCTGCTAAAAGATGATAATGCCACCAGCCAGGCACTTAAAGAAGTAGAAGCACTTTATCAAAAGTATTACCAGTGGAGAGAACAGAAGGTTAAAGAAATAGAAGAAGCTTCCTTAAAAAAATTGCTTAAAAAATTAAAAGATGAAGGTATATCGGGCAAAGCTATCTATCGGGTAAGTTTAAAAGGGGACCGGAGAATAGAAGGTATCAAAGAAGAAATTGACCAGGATTACCGGCAAAATCTTTCCGGGTTCCTTTCCTACCTGACACAAGAATCATAAATAAAGAATCATAAAAAAAGCATCATGAATAAAGAATTATAAAAAAGAAGGTAACAACCTGGAATTATTCCGTGTTTTTTTCCTGGTAGTTTGCCTCCTCCAGGGAGGTAATAGTCGGATTATCCCCGCACACGGGACATGCGGGATCCCGGAAGAAATTAACCTCCAGGAAGTTCATCTGCAGCCCATCATAAATCAACAAGCGATTCAGTAAGGGTTCCCCGATTTCCAGTAGTAATTTCATGGCCTCGGTTGCTTCTACAAGGCCGATTATGCCAGGGGCCACCCCAATTACGCCGGTTTCCTGGCACCCTGGCACCGATCCTGGAGGCGGAAGCTCTTTAAAAAGGCAGCGATAACATCCGCTACGGGGTGGTGCAAAGACAGAAGATTGCCCTTCAAAGCGCATTACACTACCATAGATAAAGGGTTTCTTTAGCATAACACAGGCGTCGTTAACCAGGAATCTCGTAGGCAGGTTATCGGTGCCGTCTACCACCAGGTGATATTGACTGATAATCTCCCTGGCGTTGCCCACATCTATCCAGTGGGGATAGGTTTCTATTTCGACCCCGGGGTTCAGGCGATGAAGGGTTTGGCGTGCTGAATCCACTTTCTTTTTTCCCAGATTATGATGCTGGTGTAAAATCTGCCGCTGCAGGTTGCTTATGCTTACTTCATCGCTGTCTATCAGTCCCAGGGTACCCACTCCCGCTGCTGCCAGGTAAAAGGCCGCCGGTGACCCCAGGCCACCAACTCCTACCAGGAGGACCCGGGAGGCGCGCAATTTTTCCTGTCCATGTTTTCCTACTTCCGGAATTACCATCTGGCGGCTATAACGCTGGCTGTCTTCTTCGGAAAATTTCACGGCTCATTCCTCCCCACGTCTTTCTTTTCAATTATCAGGTGTTCTATGACCCGCCTACATCCCGCCCCCCCCTGGTAGCCTTACACTTTGAATTTCAATCTAAAGAAGACTTACCGTTAAATGATTATTTTTTATAGTTACTACTCAGCTATAAAAGTAGCTTGATTAATTGGTGGTGTGGGTCGGCTTATCGGCTGTGTAGTTACTTTTTATTTTAAACCCCAAATCATTCCTTATCAACATAAACTGTAATAGTTATAAATCAAATGCATCATAAAAGTTGAATGCCGGACAGGATCGCTGGTAACTGGCTACCGGATAAATGCAACAATTATTTTGAATATTCAGTATATATACAAATGAAGCCTGACCCCAAAAAAGTAGTAACTTTTATTTGATCTGCTGCATAAGATAGTAGGGCATCTTCATGATAGTTTCTGATTCCTGAAGGGGGATTAATTATGTTGTTTCCTCTTGCCGCGATTTTCCGGGATATTTTTTTACTGATAAGTTATTTTAACAACAGTTCTTTTCCCCATCCCCTGCCCCCAAAAGAAGAAAAGGAGTACCTGCAGCAGATGAAAAATGGGGATGATGAAGCCCGGCAAATTTTAATTGAGAGAAATTTAAGGCTGGTCGCCCACGTAATTAAAAAATTTGACGATTCCGATGTTGACAAAGAAGATCTAATTTCCATCGGTTCCATAGGGCTGATCAAAGCTATCAATACCTTTAACCCGGATAAGGGAACTCGTCTGGCCACTTATGCCGCCCGCTGTATTGAAAATGAGATACTTATGCATTTTCGTTCCAGGCAAAAGAAACGTGGAGAGATGTCCTTGCAGGAGCCACTGGGGGTAGATAAAGAAGGGAACGAAATCAAGTTGGAAGACATCCTTAGCTGTGATGAAACCTTGTTCGACCAGGTAGAGCTATCCCTGATCAAAGAGCAGGTTAAGAAAGTTATGGGTAAGCTTGATTTCAGGGAGCAAAAAGTTTTAAGTTTACGTTTCGGTCTTTCCGGGAGCAAACGGTACACCCAGAAAGAAATTGCCAGTCTGTTAGGAATTTCCCGATCTTACGTCTCCCGCCTGGAAAAAAAGATTATACAGAAGCTGGAACAGGAGTTTCAGGCTCAGTAAAACAATCCAGGTTAATCCTGGTTTTTATCCAGAAAAGCCTGGCCAACTTCACGAAATACCAGGGAAGCTCCCGGTTCTTCCATAAAGACTACTATGACTGCCCGGCTACTTTCCAGGGGGACCATCCCGACAAACCAGTAATTGGTGATCTCTTCTTCGTTCCTCCAACGCCCGGTAGACGCTGCTGTTCCCGTTTTACCTCCCACGCTGGTACCCGGGATATCTGCTTGGGTCCCGGTACCATAGTCGGTAACTGCCTGTAACATATACTTCAACTGGTTGGCGGTAGAAGAACTTAATACCTTATTCCCCTGAGATGGAGAATAATAACGGACTGCTCTCCCTGCTTCGTTTTCTATTTTCTTTACCAGGCGTAGTTCTCTTTTTACCCCGTCATTGGCTATAACCGACATCATACGGGCTATTTCCAGGGGAGTTACCTCCAGGCTCCCCTGCCCTATGGCTTTATTATCAAGTTCTGCCGGGTCTATATCCGGGCCCGGGATAGAAGCTGTTTTTTCAAAAAGGGGCCACCCGGTCTCTTCCCCCGCCCCCATGGCAAGAGCATAATCCCTGATTTTTTCCCAACCCAGTTTTTCTGCCAGCGTCATAAATGACGGATTGCAGGAATGGGCCATAGCCTCCTTGAAAATTTCTTTATCGCCGACAGGTTCATAAAGGCTAACGGTGCCTTCTTCCAGGGCGGCAGCGGCCAGAACCGTCTTAAAAACTGAACCGGGTTGGTATTGGTACACCGCCCGGTTTATCATGGGATGTCTTTCTCCATCATCAAGGTAGTCTTCCACGTGAAGAGGATCAAAATGAGGGCGGCTGGCTACAGCCAGCAGATCTCCGTTGGAAGGGTCTGTAACTACCACCGCTCCAACTTCCACCAGTTTATCCATGATCTCTTCTACTGCTTTTTGTAATTCATTATCAATAGTTAAGACCACGTTTCGAGGGGTATTTACTCCGCTACTTTCCTGTAATCGGTAACCCAGGCCTTCTATAAAGTTATTCTTTGCATCTACCGGGGCTACCAGGCGGCTGGGGTCATCCCCGGCAAGGTATTCATCAAAAAGAGCTTCCACACCGTATACCCCTCTACCGCTGTCCCTTTGCACGTAGCCTACGGCGTGATGAGCCAAAGAACCGGGCCCGTAACGTATCTCTTTTTCCACCGGGACCAGGCCGGGCAAATTTATGTCCGACCCCTCAAGACCCGAGCCCTCAAGGCCCGCTCCCTCCAGGGAAAGCGTACTTGCCTTTTTAGCAACAAAAGGGGTATTTTGCCCGGCTTTTTCCGAGATTTTATTTATTAACTCAGGCGATCTTAATACTTGCCGGACTTCCTCCATATTATCTCGATAAATAAAAGGAAACGCTGCCAGGACTTCCTTTTCACTGCTGTCCAGGAGAGAAGTGCCGTGCCGGTCCAGGATATCCCCCCTGCCGCTGTCCAGGACCAGTCCCGGCGTCCTTTGATTTACTGCCTCTTCTGCCAGTGCGCTCCCGGAAAGTAGTTGCAGGTAAAACAGGCTGTAAGCGTGAAAAGAAAACAACAGCATAAATAACAGGATAATTAACAGTATTCTTCTCTGCCTGTAGAATTGCTTCATAAAAAACCCTCCCGGAACTCATTGTTAACCCCGGGAGGGTAAATTATACTGAAGCGGATAGCAAAAAAGGGAAGGCGATGGAACCGTCCCCATTTGCTAGCGGATTATACCTGATTTGAAATAAGCTTATATCCTGAGACATCAGCCTGGTTTTTAAATTAACTTGCCTGCTCCACGTACTTCCTGAGAAGGTCATGGGCGGCTACCGGATGTTGAACAGGTATTTTGAGAATCTGCTGAGGATGAGGGGCACGATCAACCTCTTCCCCTTCCTGGTTATAGATATTCTGAATTTCTACCGTAAAAGGGTCTTCTCGCGGATTTAACACTTCCAGGGAGTCTCCCACCTGAAAAGGGTTACGCTGCTCTACCAGGGCAGCTTTCGTTGCAGGATCATAATCCAGGACCACCCCCACCAGGATGCATTTCCGGTGATAGCTTTCTTCTTCACCGGGGTCGACTTGCATGGGGGTATTGTAAAAAAAACCTGTGCTGTAAGGCCGGTGGGAAACTTTTTGCAATTCTTCTTTCCAATCATCCTTGCATTGATAACTTTCCGGCGAATGCTTGCATAGATCCAGGGCACGGCGGTAAACCCGGGTAACCGTGGACACGTAATGAATGGTTTTCATACGTCCTTCTATTTTAAGCCCCTGCACTCCGGTGGAAAGGAGATCGGGGAGATGTTCTATCATACAAAGATCCCGGGAACTCAAAATCTGGGAACCTCTGAAGTCTTCTTCCAGGATCAGGGGTTCGTCAGGGCGGTATTCTTCCACCAGGTATCTCCACCGGCAGGGCTGGGTGCATTCTCCTTGATTTGCTCCGCGCCCGGTCAAGTAAGAACTCAGAAGACAGCGACCGGAATACGCCATGCACATGGCACCGTGGAGGAAAGTTTCCAGTTCTACCCCCGGCGCCTGTTGTCTCACCTGTTTAATCTCTTCCAGGGTAAGTTCCCGGGCCAGGTTAATGCGTTTGAACCCACAGCGGAACCAGAAAAGAGCACTTTTCCCGTTGGTAACCCCGGCCTGGGTGCTCAAATGGAGGGGGACACCGGGAGCGAATTCCCGGGCCAGTTCCGCTATGCCCGGATCGGAGATGATCAAAGCGTCTACACCACTTTCTTTCAAGAAATGCAAAAGGGAAGGGGCTTTCTTCAGGTGCTCATTGTGGGCAAACACGTTAACGGTAGCATATACGCGGACGCCTCTACTATGAGCGAATTGCACGCTTTCTGAGAATTGCTCCCGGCTAAAGTTTGCCGCGCCGGCCCTCAAGCTTAACTCTTTTAGCCCGGCATAAACTGCATCGGCTCCATAATGGACCGCCATGCGAAGCCTTTCAGGATCGCCTGCCGGGGCAAGCAGTTCAGGAAAGTTGACTTCTTTGCTTTGTCCGGTCATGCTTCCATTAACCTCCCTTTTGCTTGCTGCTGCTTACTATTGGTTACTGTTCCTCTCGTGCTTTCCTGATATAACGCTGGTGTTGAGAAAAGGTTTCAGAAAAGTAGTGCCTGCCGGTACCGTCTTCCCTGGCCACAAAGTAACGGTAATCAGTATCTTCAGGATATAGAGCAGCCAGGATGGAACTTTCTCCTGGAGAAGCAATGGGCCCCGGTGGCAGGCCTGGATAAACGTATGTATTATAATGGTGCTCTTCTTCCAGGTGTTTATTCAACAGAGTCTCTTTTCTTTCTCCTATGGCATATTGCACCGTAGCACATGATTCCAGCGCCTGGTTAATTTCCAGGCGATTGTGGAAAACCGAAGCTATCTTCTCCCTTTCCTCCGCTGCCCGGGCTTCTCTCTCCACGATAGAGGCCAGGGTCAATAGCTGATGTACGTTCATATCTATTTCTTCCAGCCTGTCCAGGTGCTTTTCATCCAAAATACTCTCCATTTGCCTTAACATTAAAGAAATTAACTCCCTTTCTGTAATACCGCTTTCTACCTCGTAAGTATCCGGCACCAGGTATCCTTCCAGGGCGTATTTTGCATCAGAAGGTATCTCTGTTAAAAAAGAAAACTCTTCTTCCAGATTATCGCCAGGGGTCCGGGCCTTCTCCAAAAAATTTTCTTTTTCTGCCAGGTTCATTTCTTCAAGCCTGCCGGCAATCATCTCCACATCCCAGCCTTCAGGGATAGTGAACCAGACATTTTCCCTGGTGACTTCGCCGCTGGCCAGTTTACCGGCAATCTCCTGTAATTCCATGGAAGGGCTCAACTGATAGTCCCCGGCTTTAATATGCTTATCCAGCTCCTTGATACGCAGGTAACCTTGAAAAACCAGCGCATTTCTAATAAAGCCTTCTTCTTCCAGGTTTTCCGCTATAAATGCAGTAGAGGCGCCGGACGGTACCCGGAATTCTGTTTCCCTTGAGTCATGGGGATCTACCGGCTGCGTAGCCTGATAAACCATGAACCCCGTCAGGCCAGCCACCAATAAAGCACCGACAAATATGAATAAAATTAATATTTTTACAAATCTTATTCTTCTTCCCAGCCAGCGGCGGAACCTGCCCGGCCATCGGTTTTCTCCCACCAGTACTACCCCCTTATATGATACGTTACCGGTAACCCTCCAAAAACCAAGTGCCCTTTATCCGGGCACCGGGGCAATAATATTTATCTATTAAATTTAATTAAATTTAATGAAAGAGCTATCTTATATCTTTTTTTATTCTTCTTCACCTTCGCTAAACTCTTCCCACTGCTTCAGGCGGTTTTCCCACTCAGCAGCTACGTTGTTCCATTCCTCTTCGCTGTCTACTTCCACCAGGGTTTGTTCGCCGTCCACTTCTTCAATGCGAAAGATATATGCTTCATCGTCGCCTTCTTCTTCTTGTTCTTCCTCCAGGTTTTCCAGCGGGGCCAGCACCGCATAATCTTTCTGTTCTACCGGGAAAATATCCACTACTGCAAATTGATGCTCCCCACCTTCTTCATCAACCAAAACTACTACGTCATCTCTTTCTTCACTCATTTTTAACACCTTCCTTTTTTTTAATGTACCCAACTTAAACGCCCGTATATTTTTCCCGAAAACTTGTTCTGGCATTACTGTTTTCGCCTTTCCAGGAATGATTCCAGGATAAATACAGCAGCCAGTTTATCCCTGACCTTACGGCGTTTATGACGACTAACATCCGCTTCCAACAGTACATTTTCCGCCGAGCGAGTGGTTAACCTTTCATCCCACAGATGCACCGGCAACCCAATTTCCTGCTGTAATTTTTCTTTAAAATGTTCTGCCTCCTGGGCTGCGGAGCCGACCTGACCGTTCATTTTCAGAGGATACCCCAGTACTATTTCTTGTACCTGATGTTGACGGCACATTTCTTTTAGAGGATCCAGGTTAGTAAAAATATTTTCACGTTTAATTACACCCAATCCCCGGGCGGTTAGCTGAAGTTCATCGCTTACCGCAATCCCAACTCTTTTTTCTCCCAAGTCTATTCCCATTATGCGCATTTTATCACCTAAATAATTCTCCAGCAAAAAGTTGGGCAGGCTGCCCCGCAGTAGCCGCAGCAGAGGCATTTAGCTTCATCAATCACCGGACCACCATCCCAGGTAAGAGCATCTTGAGGGCAAGCCTCCAGGCAGCTTAGACAGCCGTTGCATTCCTCCGGGAGGTGCAGCAATTTCTTTTTATGGTTTCCTGCTCTTTTTTTTACTTCTTCCGGCACTTCTTTAGCCCCGAAAAAATTAAGGGCGTAATCAATTTCTGCCGGATTTCCCAGCCCCACGGCTATTGAATCGGCCTGGCATTTGTCCCGGGCAAAGCCCAGGGCTTCATCCACGCGCCCCAAAAGGTGACCTCCGGCCAAGGGTTTCATGGCATAAATTCCTTTCCCGTTCTCACGGGCTTTACCGATGGCATCAACCATGTCTGAAGCAGAGCCGTCTCTGATCCCCGTTCCTTCCAGGTTCACCAGGGGGTGAATTATTTGTACTTCAGGCATTAAAGTAGCTACCCTTACGGCTTCTACAAAATGAGTGGAAATACCTGTCGCCTTTATTATGCCCTTTTCACGGCATTCATTCAAATACTCCAGGGCAGGGCGATGCCCTTCCAGAGTCTGGCGGGATTCCTGCTCATGTAGCAGAAAAATATCTACTACTTCACGGTCCAGCTCTTTCCTGGCATTTTCCAGGCTCTTACGTGCTTGTTCCCGGGTGTACACATAAGCCTTGGTAGCTACTACTACCTCCCCGTACCAGCCTCTAAGAGCACGGGAAATGTAGGGGGAGGTATCATAAATTTCAGCGGTATCAATAAAATTTATTCCGCCTTCCAGTGCACGACGGATTAACGATGAACCTTGATGTAAAGATAGATTTTGCTGCAAGGGGCCCAGAGTAAGTGAGCCGTAACAAAGACGGGAAACGCGAATGCCAGTATCTCCCAGGTATTGATAGTGCAAGAATGCCTCCCTGCTTTACTAAAATATAGTGGGGTTATCCTGGTTTACCTAGAAAATAACCTGAAAAATATGATGCTACTCTACTGGATTACCATCAATCATCAGCTTCATCCCTTTAATCCTTATATTCTTCTTCGTCCGGTTGAGTTTCTGCTTCGACGTTGTTAATATAGTTCTTCACCAGCTCTTCCAGAAGTTCGTCCCTTTCCACTTTTTTAATCATGCTGCGGGCATTACGGTGGCTGGTAATATAAGCAGGCTCGCCGGAAAGCAGGTAGCCAACCAACTGATTCAGCGGATTGTAACCTTTCTCTTTCAGAGCAAAATATACATCCAGCAGGATCTTCCTGGCCAGGTTTTCTTTTTCTTCCCTGGTTGATTCAAAGCGTGCCGTGTGTTCCCCGGTATTATCCCTGTAGTCTTCCAATGGAAAACCCCCTCCTTTTAATATTTTAAGGAGCTAGAAAGATGGCCCTGGTTA
>Ga0207421_10004900_pt1 | contig 15236 bp, 14 predicted proteins | sample SodLakKL_010_SED_4_FD_187542 | JGI IMG/M metagenome (GOLD analysis project Ga0207421, IMG submission 187542) | Alkaline sediment microbial communities from Lake Tanatar, Kulunda Steppe, Russia - 8KL_010_SED (SPAdes) (version 2) | ecosystem: Environmental > Aquatic > Non-marine Saline and...
GGGTGCCCGGCTGATAAATTTCCTGGTAGCCCATCGACTGCCCCACAGGCCCATAAAGAGTGCCAGCGCAACCATACCTCCGATCAGATAGTACCATTCGCCATACGGCCAGACAAGTTGACCAAACTGGGGTATGTAATAGGGAATGACAAACTGGAAAATCACCCAGTGAAATCCAACGGCGATTCCGGCGGCAAGCACTCCCTGGATCAATCCCTCGAGCAGAAACGGACGCCTGATAAATCCGTTGGTCGCCCCCACCAGTTTCATGGTCCGGATGATTTCCCGTTTCGCATAGATGGTCAGCCGGATGGTATTGAATACCAGCACCACTGCCGTGAACAGAATAAAGAGGCCAATACCGGCACCTGCGATAGCCAGTATTTCGAGACGTTCCTCCAGTGTTTCCAACAACTGCTGATTGAAAACCACCTCATCCACACCCTGGAATTGCGCAATTTCATTGACCATTTGCCGGATGTCACCAGAAGATGCATCAGGAGTCAGAGAAAGCACCAATGAGGCGGGTAAAAAATTGAGGTCGGCCAGCGACTCCCCTTCTGTTCCGAACTCCTCCCGGAAAATCACTTCGGCTTCTTCTTTACTGATGAACGTCACATCGACCACCTCCGGATACGCCAGCAGGTCGGCCGTAATGCGTTCGGTCCGTTCATCATCCACATCCAGCAGAAACACTTCCACATCAATAGACTGTTTCATCGCCTGCACCACATGATATCCATTATACCCGAAATGTGCCAAAAGGCCCACGAGCAGTGTGGCGATGACCAGAGCGACTACCGAAGTAACACTTGCGAGTTTGGTTCGGCTGAACCCTGAAAACCCTTCTTTGATGACGTATGATACACTCATGAACGGACTGCTGTTATGGTGATTTTTCTGATGGATAACGTTCCGGTTACCTGTAATACAAGTGACATAACGCTATCGACTAATTACGAAGTACCCAACGGATACCGAATCGAAACCGGCGGGCCGGCATAGGCTGATAAGCTGTCTCAAAATAGCCCGGCATCAGCCAATTATCCAACGCGTTTTCCAAACGGAATAAAAATATTGCCGAACGAACTCGTGCAGTAAGATCCAGATCGAGCCGGACAAACTCAGGAATGGGCTGCGCTTCTACCTGTTCGGGGGCGGGATGCCAGGAGTTGGAATCCCAGTAATCCATCGACGGATAGTAACGCGAGGCACGATAGGCGAGCGGCGAAGCCTGAATATAAAAACCAATTTTCATAAACGCCGCGCTGTTATAGACATAATTTTTATAATACGCCGATGCCCGTGTCCAAACACGCTGCCCGCTCAGGTCAAGCAGTTGGTTTTCCAGTCTCGCATCATCCGAAAAATATTGCTGAACCGTACCCGATAGCATAAACTCAAAACGGTCGCCATCATACCCCATCCATCCGGTCGCCCCGGCAGAAGTGTATGATCCCGCCTGGACAAATGTGCTGTCCACGCCAACCAGTACCGGCCTGTCAAAAAGTGATGCGTGAATTTCGCCGCCAAGATCCCAGCTCCCCGACCGGTATCGCACCCCAACTTCGGCACGCTGGATGATTTCGTTCTGCAAATCCGGATTCCCATACACCGGTGCACGCTGCCAGTACAGGTGACCGGGCCGGGGCATCTGTTCACCACGGGCATAGGAACTGTATAATTTCAGGTTTGGAATGAAGCGTAACTCCAGCCGGGATCCAATTTCATGATCAAAAAAATTATCGGTGCGCCAACCCGATTGGAGCCATGTAAAAATCCGGGACCGGGCCGGAAGCGGCAGCATCACCATCCCCTTGCCACGGGTGTAGGCCCAGGAGTGTTCATCCATGGTATCAAAGCGATCCCGGTCAATGACTGACCATTCGGATTCCAGTTCGCCGATAATTTCCATCGGACCGATCTTTCGGATGTGTCTGCCGGTTATTCCTGATGATAGGGTACGAACAAAAGAACTGTCGGAATTGTCATAATGGGAGCGACGATAACGATCGTGGTATGCGGTTAAACGGGTAGTGGCTTCCGATTCAGGGTCAGACCGGTGAAAGGCGGTTATCCGGAATAGCGAGTTCCGCATGGACGACTGAGCCTGGTTTTGGTACGCAAACGCCTGAAAACGGTCAAACGAAAATGTCTGCATATCGGTTATCTGATACCCGTGCGATTCCCCCAACTGCAGTCCGCTGTAGTGAAATCCGCCTTCCAGCATCCATTCCTCCGAGAGATAGTGGTACATGGTGACCGCGGCGTTCCGACCGCCCATGGAACTGTTTTGATACCCCTCATCCTCGTTTTTTCCCCAATACGCCAGAGACAAATTGGTGCCCGGCCTGATGTTCTGCGTCAGGAATCCCTCGGTGCTCCTGTAGTCGTAAGCAGTCTGCTCATAGTTGATGAAGGTAAGCGGACGGGTGACGTGGTACCGGAGGGTGGAATAATCGGAGCGGTACCGGATTTGGGAAGAGAACTCGTGAACGGACTCCATTCGGCTGTAATGGGGAAGCCGTTTGCGGTTTGCCGAGCCAAAAATGCGTTCGTTCAGAGGAATGCCCTCCCGGTAGATCCGTTGATGCCGGTTCTCATGCCCCCGGATGATGAATCCGTCATTGCGGCCAAGTCCGCCCAGCTGTGATGAAATGGCACCCGGCTGCCGGCTGAGCCATTCGCCGTGATCCGACCAAAGCTGCCATCGGCTGAGGCTGTCGCTGGTAACTTTCCGGTAGAACTCCGGGGTAGCACCCACAAAAGGTTCGACCGGCTCCAGATCCAGCGGCTCTTCGGGGTCCGCTTCGGGTCCCATCATGGGGTCGTCGTCGAGTTCAGGAATGTCACGATCCGGCGGATCCACACCGGGTTGAAGCGTATCCCCCGGTGCGGGGCTATTCGTGACTTCGGCTTCTTCGGGACCAGTTTCTGCAGATTCTGCTTCCTGTGGTTCTGATTCCCCGGGTATTTCCTCACCCGGCGGATCGGGAGGTTCCGTTTCTGTGGTATCAGCCGGAGACACACTTTGCGGGCCGTCAGATTTTGGCAAGGTCCCGGGGTGAACCGGCAAGAGCCCCGCAATGGAAAACAGCAATATGAGCAGCATTCCGGTCATGAACGAACTATCTCAGGGTGGTGAGGAATACCGGGTATCTGTCGGATGTGCCGGCGCAGCAGATCCATGGCGACGGCAAAACTGCGCTCCTTGTTCACCAGTCGTTCACTGGTAAGTTGGTAGCGACAGGCAAAATGGGTACCCTCACGAGCCCAGAATCCGATCCAGACGGTTCCCACCGGTTTGTCACCGGTTCCACCATCAGGCCCGGCTATACCGGTGGTACTGATCCCAAAATCTGCATCCATCCGCTCCCCGACACCATGGGCCATCTCCAACGCAACCTGTGCGCTGACGGCACCATGCTTTTCCAAAGCCGCTTCACCCACACCCAGAAATGTCACTTTGATTCTGTTGTCATAGGCCACTACGCCACCCCGGAAACAGGCACTGCTTCCGGGAATATCGGTAACAGCATTGGCCAAATACCCACCGGTGCAGCTCTCGGCAACAGCGAGTGTCTGCCTGGATTCGGAGAGCAGGCTTACCAGATGATGTGCCAGAGATTCATCATAACGCTCCGAATAGACATATTCAGCGGCCGTCCGGTGGATCCAGTCAACCAGACCGTCAAATCCATTGTCTGTCAGTCCGTTCACCTCTGTGACCCGCACATCCACCCCCTTAGGATGCGGAAGAAATGCCAAATCCACGTTCTGCGGGATCCGGTCCTCCAGTCCAACGAGAATGCGGTCACTCAAATCACTTTCACCAATACCTGTCAGCCGCAGATAGCGTTGCTGTACGCGCCGTTCGGATGAATGCCATCGGCGTTCAATCTCCGGAATCAGCCTGTTTTGTGTGATATGATACAGCTCATAAGGGACACCGGGCATGGCTGCCAGCAGGCGGTCCTGCTGTTCAAAAAAGAGTCCGGGTGCCGTTCCCAGTTCGTTTTCAAGTACGATGGCTGTCGAGGGGACATCGGCCTGTTCCCGGTTGATTTCCGTAATGGGACGGTTTTTTCTTTCAAAATAGTTGGTGACCATCTCTAAAACCCGTTCATTGCGAACCAACTTATCCTCAAAAAACGACAGCAGCACTTTTTTGGTCACATCGTCACGGGTAGGGCCGAGGCCACCGGTAATAATAATCAGATCATGAGCCTGCCACGCCTGTTTGAGCGCCTGCAAAATCTGGTCAGGTTTATCGCTGACAGTCAGCATAGTACGACACGGAATGCCGATGCGGCGAAGTATCTGTCCCAACCAGGATGCATTGGTATTTACTACGTCTCCATTCAGTAACTCATCGCCGATGGTCAAAACACAGGCAGTGTGCGCAGTCATATTCTCAACAGAAATTAAAAATAATAGCTATTTCAGCCCACTAAGATAGGATTAATCCCGCTTCAAAAGTATAAAAAAAACGGGTATCCGGCATTCCGGACATCGGCAAATTTCATCGGACGTATATAAACCGGAGCATTCCCTTACAATTCTCCTTTTAGAGTGACACAACTTTTTTATCTTTGTCGGTGTGAAACGTATCCCAAATATATTAAGTGCCCTTCGTATCCTGTTGGCGCCACTGTTTGTATTTCTGTATTTGCAGGATGCATTCCTGTGGGCAGCACTTGGTATGGCCGTTTTTGTGCTCGCCGCTGTAACCGATTACCTGGACGGCTATTATGCCCGCCGATACAAGGTCAGCTCCCACCTGGGAACATTCCTGGATCCGCTGGCCGACAAGATTCTCACCTTCGCGGGATTCCTCTGTATCCCTTTTATCGATTCTGCACAATTCCCCTGGTGGATCATCGGGATCATCGTATTTCGCGACATCTTCATCACTGTCTTGCGTGTTTGGGCCGATCACAACGGAGTTGTCATGGAAACTCGCTATCTTGCCAAGGTAAAAACCCTGTTGCAGATGGTTTTTTTATATGTCGTGCTGCTCACGGGAATGCTGGTAAAAACCGACGGCGTCGTGGGCCGGCCCGCTTCAGCATTTCTCGAATCAGGGGTTCTGGGCTGGCTGTTCCTTCTTGTGATGATCATTACTGTCTATACCGCTATTGAATATCTATACATAAACCGGAGACTTTTCACACGTGCGTCAACTTAAATTCAACTGGTCTGTCCTGGCGGGCAGTGTGTTCTACATCGGTTTTCTGCCAAAAATACCCGGCACATGGGGCAGTCTGGCCGCCCTGCCGTTCATTTACCTGGCTTCACAATACATCCACCCCCTGTTCGGACCGCTGCTGATTGCTGTCTTTTTTTCTCTGCTGACCCTCCTGGCATCATCCGGAATCGAAAAGGTACTTGGTCCGGACCCGGCAGAATGTGTCTCCGACGAATTTGCCGGACAGGCGATCGTCTTCCTGTTTATTCCCATCTACACCAGCTGGGAGTACAATCTGCTGGTTTTCGTCGCCGGGTTCCTGCTCTTTCGGATATTTGATATTCTTAAGCCCCTGGGCATCGGAGCCATCCAGAATACCGAAGGAGGATGGGGAATTCTGCTGGATGATATCGTTGCCGGGATGTATGCACAAATGTGCCTGTTATTTGTTATATTTATAATTCTATAAACTTTTTCCGGCCTGATACCGGCAAGGCCCGGGAGCATACGAGAAGAATGAGATGCAGCCGGTCTGCAGAATCGATTTATTGAATTATGATTTATGACAAACCATTTGCCCGTGAGTTGGCAGGGGATCTTCTTGATATCAATGCCGTATTGTTACGGCCGGAGAATCCCTTTGTTTGGTCATCCGGGTGGAATTCCCCCATTTATTGCGACAATCGCCTGACCATCCTCTACCCGAAACTTCGCAACCGGATTGCCGACAAACTATCCGATCTGATCACCGAAAAGTTTCCTGATGTCGATGTCATTACAGGTACTGCTACCGCCGGTATACCACATGCCGCCTGGGTGGCCGACCGTCAGAACAAGCCGATGGCATATGTACGGGCAAAAGCCAAAGCTTATGGAATGGGGAACCAGATTGAAGGCGGTGTCCGAAAAGGGGAATCAACGATTGTCATAGAGGATCTGATCTCAACCGGGGCATCCGCTCTGTCCGTACTTGAAGCCCTGCAATTTATCGGTGCCAATGTGCTTGGCCTGCTGACAATTTTCACCTATGGATTTGACATCTCCAATCAAAAAATTGCAGATCACAATATCCCGTTTTATTCGTTGACCGACTATGAAACCCTGGTGGATGTTGCCCTGGAAAAGGATAAAATCCGCCACAGTGATGTCGATTTCCTGAACGAGTGGCGTCAGTATCCGAATTCCTGGCCGGAAACACCTTAGAACGACGGTTATCACAAACGGGCGAAAAGCGGATGCCTGCAATCCGTCCGGCAGAAGCGGCATCATTCCATAATGATCACATGGAAATCGGGTTATAAACTCTGTAATTTATGGAGTTATTTACATTCGCCACCCATTTACATCACTTTCAAAATAACGACGGATTTTGGCTGATCGAAAATTTTATATAGAAACCTACGGATGCCAGATGAATTTTGCCGACTCGGAGATCGTCAATTCGATCATGGTCGAGCGTGGCATGACACCCAGCGAAACACCGGAAGACGCCTCCGTGGTTTTCATCAACACCTGTTCCATCCGGGATAACGCAGAAAGAAAAGTCTGGAACCGGTTGCACGACTTCCGGAAAATGAAACGCCAGCGTAACGGAGACATGGTGGTCGGGATTCTGGGATGCATGGCCGAGCGGCTTCGTGAAAAATTCCTGGAGAAAGAGAAGCTGGTGGATCTGGTCGTCGGGCCGGACGCCTACCGCGAACTACCCTCCCTGCTTGCCGAAGTCGAAGATGGCCGAAAAGCGGTAAACGTGATCCTCTCCCAAGAGGAGACCTACGCCGACATCACACCCGTACGGACTACCGGAAACGGGGTCTCCGCTTTTGTATCGGTGATGCGCGGATGTGACAATATGTGCTCTTTCTGCGTGGTTCCGTTCACCCGCGGACGTGAACGCAGCCGTGCCGTTGAAAGTGTCCTGGATGAATTCAAAATACTCAGCGATCAGGGATACCGGGAAGTGACACTGCTCGGCCAGAATGTTAACTCGTATAACCACGAGGGCCGGAATTTTGCCGAATTGATGTATCGCTGCAGTTTGATCGACCCGGAGATGCGAATCCGTTTCTCCACCTCCCACCCGAAAGATTTTCCCGATGAATTTCTGCAGGTGATGCAGGAGCGCCACAATATCTGCAACTATATCCACATCCCCATTCAGTCCGGAAACAATGAAGTTCTGGAACGAATGCGCCGTACATACACACGTGAAGAATATCTGGATCTGATCGACAAGATGAAGAAGATGATCCCCGGTGTTTCGCTGTCAACCGATATTATTGCAGGCTTTTGCGGGGAAACCGAAGCGCAGCACCGCGACACCCTGGACGTCATGAAGCGGGTGCGGTATGATCTGGCCTACATGTTCGCCTACTCCGAACGGGAACGGACACTTGCTCACCGAAAGTTTGAGGATGATGTCTCCGGGGAGGAAAAAAAACGGCGCCTCTCGGAAATCATTCAGCTTCAGCAGGAGATAGCCGCAGAACAAAACCGCCTGGAAATCGGCAAACGGCATGTGGTTTTGGCCGAAGGCCGAAGTAAACGATCGGCAGAGCAATTATCGGGTCGCACCGATACCAATAAAATGACTATTTTTGACAAAGGATCGTACCAGAGTGGCGATTATGTCGAGGTGGAAATTATTGATGCCAACTCGGCGACGCTTAAAGCGACCGCACTCCGGAAGGTGACTCTTTCGGAAACCGTAGCAGAACCCATTACCGTATGACAATTGACCAGCCGGTGGACAGAAACCAGCTTCAGAAAAAATATGGAATCATTGGAGAGTCGCCGGTACTTAAACAGGCACTCGACAAGGTTGTTCAGGTGGCTCCTACCGAAATCACGGTCCTCCTGAATGGAGAGACCGGTGTCGGAAAAGATGTGACCGCCCGTGTGATTCATGACCTGAGCAAGAGAAGTGCAAATAACCTGGTGATTGTCAACTGTGGTGCCATCCCGGAAGGAATTATCGAAAGCGAACTGTTCGGCCACGAGAAAGGATCTTTTACAGGGGCACACGAAGCCCGAATGGGTTACTTTGAACAGGCCGACGGCGGAACCATCTTCCTGGATGAAGTGGTGGATACCCCCAAAAATGTCCAGGTCAAGTTGTTGCGGATCCTCGAATCGGGCGAATTCTTCCGGGTCGGCTCAAGCAAGTTGCGTAAAGTGGATGTCCGCGTGATCGCCGCATCCAACAAGGATATGTGGAAGAGTGTCGAGAAGGGGGAGTTCCGGGAGGATCTCTTCTACCGCCTGAACACGGTTAACATCGCCATTCCGCCGCTGCGGGAACGTAACGAAGATATTTTGCTGATTTTCCGGAAATTCGTCTCGGATTTTGCCAAAAAATACGATTCTGTATTCCGGGGGATGTCGGACGAAGCCCGCCGGTTGCTGCTCTCCTACCGGTGGCCGGGCAATATCCGTGAACTGCGCAATGTTGCCGAACAGCTTGTGGTTCTGGAAAAATCCCGTTTTGTTGACGAGGAAGTGTTGCGAAAGTACCTGAAAGGGCGGCAGAAACTGGGGTCACCGGATAATCTGCCCATGTTATTCGGACAGGATGACGACCAGCGCGAATCGTTCCAGGCTTCCCATAACAACGATATGCGGCTGATCTATCAGGCACTCCTGGATATGAAGAGTGACATGAGCGATATGAAGCGCATGATGGGCACCCTCTTCTATAATTCATTCCGCGGGGGTAATGTCCCAAAACCGCTCCCCTCTCCTGCGCAATATGGATACAAAGAGGATTCACGGGCCAAACCCGATGATCCGTCAGAAATGATGGTGGGTATGGCTCCGTATTCCGATATTGATTATGATGATGAATCGGGTGACCCGGAGGAATCAACAGAATCCGGCGATATGGCAGGAACCGAAAACACGTCACAGCCCGGTGCGCAGTCGCATGGCGATGCCCCCGCCGGAGCAGATTCCCTGAATGATGATCAGCGCGAAGTCATGGAGCTGTTTGATGCTGAAGATCTGCCGTCGCTGGAAGATGTTGAGAAATTTTTGATTGAACGCGCACTGAAAAAATATCACGGAAACCGTCGTAAAGCGGCACGCATACTGGGGATGAGCGAACGGACGTTATACCGAAAAATAGATCAGTATGAACTGGTATAATCCTGTTTCAGGACCTTCTTTTATCAGGAGCGGTATCGTTATGCTGCTGCTTGTGGCCGTTGGCCTGGGCGGATGCTTTCGGTACAGTTTCACAGGGGTAACCATTCCTTCGGGAGTACGGACCATATATATTCCATTCTTTCCGGATCAGTCAGGTAGCGGCCTGGGCGACATGAGCGACTTGCTGAATGATGCGCTGATTGATCGGTTTGTTAATCAGACCCGCCTGAATCTAACCAGTTCCGTAGAGGATGCCGATGTCGTTATTGACGGAGAGATAACCTCATACTCCAACCGCCCGTTCAGTGTCGCAGGGGATGAGCGTGCCAGCCTGAACCGGGTTCAGATTGGAGTGCGCGCATCCTACTCCTATACGGACGCTGAACAGCCCAAATTCGATAAAAATTTTTCGGGCAATTTCGAATATGATCCAGGCGAAGACCCGATTGATGGTGAACAAGAGGCTGTATTTGAGGCATTGTCCCGTATCGCCGATAATATGTTTAATGATGCCATGGGCGACTGGTAACCTGTTTCAGGCCCGATTGTTTTATACTTAATTTTTTTATAATCCCTGCTGTTTCTATATTTTACGTTCATCACAGAAACCCATCCGGCCATGCAAGGATTACCTTTCGAAATACCCAGGAGCCTCAGCTCCTATATTACTCAGTTTGAAAACGATCCCGATAAGGGAATTGCCAATCTGGAGTCCCATCTTAAAAAGCGGGGAATGGATGCGGTAGGCTATTTCTTATTGTCCTGGCTTTATCACAACAATAATCAACAAAGCCAGGCCATCTATTATGCACTTAAAGCAAAATGTTTTGCACCCGGGAGCCCCCTGTTTGAACACCTCCACTACTTCCTGGTACACCCCGACCGTTTCGATGCCTGGAAACCATTTCCTGCTGATACACGCATCACCGGTAAGGATGGCACCATAGTATCTTCGGGGTATACACTGGACCTGGATCGGCTCATTGAACAGCTGTCAAAAGCGGAAAAGCAAAAAATCACCATTTCCACGGAAAAAAAGGATGACCGCGACCTCGGTGAATCTTCGGAGAAGATCGGTGACATCGCATCTGAGACCCTTGCCAATATTTATGAAAAACAGGAGCGATACGAAGAGGCCCTTCGCACCCTGGAAGTGCTTTGTCAGGTGAAACCACAAAAAGAGGCCCAATACAAAACGCAGATTGATCGGATCAGGAAGTTGATGGAAAAGATCGATGCCTGATCACAATTGAGTCACAAAAGCGTTGTTCTGTTTTTCAAAGCCAATCGTGGTGTGCGTTCCGTGTCCGGGCCATACGGTTGTATCGTCCGGAAGGGTGTAAAGCTGTTTTAAAATGCTTTGCTCAAGCTGATCATAATCCCCGCCATAAAGATCGGTACGCCCGATACTTCCTGCAAAAAGGGCATCCCCGACAATAACCCATTTCTCTGTTTTGCGATAGAAAGCGAGGTGTCCGGGAGAATGCCCCGGAGTATTGCGTGTATCGTATTGAAATGAACCAATCTGTAGTGTGGACGAAGCGTCAATAAAAAAAGGGTCCACTTCAATGGGTTCAGCCTTGAAACCAAACATCATCGCCTGTTGCGGATACTGCTCAATAAAAATATAACTGTCCCGGTGCATGTAAACGGGAACCTGGAAGAGCTGCATAGCTCTCTGTAATCCCATGATGTGATCAACATGCGCATGCGTGAGAACAATCGCTTCGATGCTCAGATCATGTTCCTTAAGTTTTCGCAATAACAGATCCCATTCGCTGTCATTTGAGAATCCGGGATCAAACAGGTGTGCTTTTTTGTTATCATGAATCAAATAGGCGTTTTCCTGAAACGGATTGAGCCCTTCATATTTTTCAAGGTGTAATTGCATAGCTTGGCTTGCTCTTTTTTGTGCGATGATGCTTTTCCAACCATAATCCTGCAAGATAATTATTTATTCGAACGATGTGCACTATTTCCTATCTGCCAACCGGTCCCGGGTCATTTCTGCTCGCATCCAACCGGGATGAACACCGAGCCAGAAAAGAGGCCCAACCACCGGTGGAACACCAGACCCGTACCGGCCGGGCATTATGGCCAATTGACGGAGAAGCGGGTGGGACCTGGATCGCTCTGACGGATTTTGGAATCGCCTATACACTGATGAATGACTATCAGGGTAACTGGCAGTCGGATGGCGATACGGTAAGCCGTGGCACCATCATCCCGGAAATCATCGATTGTACATCAGAAGATGAAGTGACAAGACGCCTTGAGAGGTTGCATGATCTCCGGTTCCGGCCCTTCCGTCTTCTGATGGCATCGGCTTCCGGAGTCAGCTTGTGGCATTTTGACGGATCGGGCCTGAATAAAAGCGACCAGGGGCAGGGCGCCGGATTGTGGGTATCGGCCGGCGGGGAGGAATCCCGTATTTACAAGGCGCGAAGTAAGGTGTTTGAACAGATTTTGCGTGAAACGTACAGTGATGAACTGTCCCGGGTCCAAGCGTTGCACACCTGGCAGGAGTCCGGGCCCGGAGCTTTTTCGTTTCAGCTGGAGCGTGATGATGCTCAGGTTCAAACGGTTTCTGCAACCATTGCCGAGTATCGCGCCGGTGGAAAGGCCGGAATGCACTATATGAACGGCCTCCCCTCCCGCCAAAAAAAATGGCAGACCCGTACGTTGTAATCGTACCAATCTGCCATTGAAAATCAATGAAAACCGGAAGGAGTTCCTTCTGATTTAATCAACCAAGCAGGGGTTTCTGCTTTATTCGCTACTTTTTGCCGTAACGACGCTTGAACTGGTCTACCCGGCCGGCAGCGGACATCATTTTCTGGCTGCCGATGTAGAACGGATGGTTTTTCGAGTCGACTTCCGCTTTGTATACACCATCTTTGGCCTTCATGGTGCTGCGTGTAACGATCTCTGATCCGTCGCTCAGTACGACTTTTACTTCGTTATATTCGGGATGAATGCCTTTTTTCATGTGCTTTTGTCTGTTCAGATACTCACAATTATTTATTTACCATCTAGAACAGTTAATATATCACTTTTATCACGTCTGTTCAAGCCGAAAAGCGATCCACGCTCCTTCACCGGCCAAGCGGCCGGGTCAGGGCTTTAGCCTTCAACCAGGTCTCCTCCCACTCTTCGCCGGGATCGGAATCGGCTGTAATTGCGCCGCCAACGGAGTAGTACAGACGGTTTTGTTTCATGATCGCGGTCCGGATCACCACATTGAAATCAAAATTGCCGTCGGGGGTAAAATACCCAATGGCTCCGGAGTAGATTCCTCTCCGGTACGATTCCAGCTCCTCGATGATCTCCATCGTCCGGACTTTCGGGGCACCGGTCATGGATCCCATCGGAAAGCAGGCTTTGATCATATCCACCGGGGTGATTCCGGGTTCCGGTTCGGCTGTTATGGTGGACACGAGCTGATGAACCGTGGAAAAGGTCTGCACCTCAAGCAAAGACTCGGTACGGACGCTGCCCGCTTTTGCGATCCGGCCCAGATCGTGCCGAACCAGGTCGACGATCATGACATTTTCAGCACGGTTTTTTTCTTTTCCAAGGATCTCCGTGACAATCCGTTCATCTTCTTCCTCGCTGTTGCCACGCGGGGATGTGCCTTTAATGGGCTGAGAGCGGACTTTACCGTCGCGGTACTGCAGAAAACGCTCCGGTGAAGCACAGCAGATCGCGACATCGTCATAATGGATCCAGGCTCCAAATGGAACCGGGCCCGATTCCCGCATAGCCTCAAACAGATCAAGGGAATCTCCCCGGCACCCGGTTTGAAGCTGATGCGTAAGATTCACTTCATAGGTTTCTCCTTCGGTGATCCATTGTTTGATGCGGAGAACCTTTTCGCGATAGGATTCCCATCCATCGCCGGATACCAGCGGACCGATAGCCAAGGGTTGTTTCTCCGTAGTCTCGTCAAGAATGCCCTGCAGCACTTCGTTTGCACATGTGGACTCCATTCTGGTGGATGCATCTTCAAACTCCGGTTGCTCTGTGGCGAGTTCTGACGGATCTCCTTTGAGTACTTCGAGCCTGCACTGCTTTCTGTCAACAGCCAGAACCACCGCCGGCACAAAGAAGAAAAGGTCGGGCAGGCCGACCGGATCGGGATGTCCGGACGTCAGTGTTTCCGTATCATTTTTCATATCGTACCCGAACCAGCCGAACATCCAGTCGGGGTGAGCCGACCGAAACGCTTTTAGCGCATCCCAGCTGTTTTCTTCTCGATCGTCGGATACCCGGGCCCGGATCATGGTGACCGGATGTGCGGCAATATATCCCCGGCCGGAGGCGGCATGTCCGTCCAGCTGTGAATCCAGGAATACCACCGGCCCTTCCCGGCGCTTCCATTCCAGATAGCGGCGGATCCACCGGTCCATTGCCCCGGGATTCTCAAAATCACGGCTGCACACCGATATGGTTTCCTTGTCGGAATCAGCTAACATGGTGGAGCTCTTCGTTTTTTCGCTTTTCAAAATAGGTGGTGACTTCATTCCAGAATAACGCATCATGACCCAGTTTGTGCTCATCCAGCTGGCGGATGGGATACCACTCCCGGATTGAGTTACATGCCCAGGCTGTATCGGCTTTCAGAAAATCCTCCGGGGTATAGCGTCCCTGGGTCACAGAAATTCCGAGTTCCTTCAGAAAATCGATCAGAAGATGGCGGGTTATACCCGGCAGCAGGTCGCACTCTTCTGATGGTGTGTATACGTTGTCTCCGGATTTCCAGAAGATATTGGCAATGGTGGTCTCACTGACAAACCCGTCCCGGGTCAGCATCAGAGCATCATCGGCACCCTGTTCCATTGCTTCCCGGGCGGCGAGAATGTAGTTGATGCCGTTGGACCATTTCACCCCGGCCGGCAGCGCCGTATCGGGAATGCGGTGATACCGGCTGGTGATTAACCGGACGCCCGGACGGGATGTGTCCGACCGGACTGATGTCGATGTACCGGCCTGAATCCGGTCAACCGGTGATGATTCTGATTGCACATCCGTTGACGAACCGGTATGGGGTTTACCTAACTCAAAGCCGGTCACCAGGAACCGTGCAGAACGATTTCCCGGTCTGTAACCGGCCGTATCATCATCAGCCCACACCTGAACCCGCAATCTTGCCTGCAACCCGCCGGCGTTGTTGGCCTGAAGATACCGGTGCAACATTTCCAGGAAAGCATCGGCTGTCAGCAGCTTTTTGGGAATTTCCAGGCCAAGATAGTCCATCCCCTGCTGCAAACGCTTAAGGTGTGCCCCCGGGTGAAGAAAACCGCCCTCATATGCACGAAGTGTATCAAAACAACCCTCACCGTACATGGCCAGTCTCGATGACAGGGACAGACCGATGTCATCGGCGGAGTGTAATTCGCCATCCAGGATTACTTTCGGAAAGGAGTGCTGCGATTTCATGTTCAGGTCTTGTTAAATCATGTTCTGATGAAGAAACATAGCATGATCACCAAAGATTCAGTCCCCGCCGCCGGTCTGTAATTGCTCCCGTGTCGACAATTCGTGCCAAACCGGTACCGTTTGCGTCCCGACATCCGTGGATCTGACCGCGCCTTCCTCATCCAGAACTATCGCGGTTGGTACCCCCGGCACACGAAGATCCTGATAAGCCTGGGTTCCATCCACCAATACAAACCGATCTTTATAGGGGCGATCGTGTGCCTTTGCAAATTCCGGTGCATCTTTCACATAGGCAGAGATGACCCGGAACTGGGGGTAGCTGTCGTGCCAGTTATAGAGATCATAAAGAGACCCCAGGGAACGTCCCGACCAGGTTGCCCAGAAAAGGATAACGGTGGTTTGTCCGGGTTCGAACCGGAGAGTGTCCCCTTCCGGGTTCAAAAAAACAAACGATGACAGCGGAGTC
>Ga0207421_10004902_pt1 | contig 15229 bp, 12 predicted proteins | sample SodLakKL_010_SED_4_FD_187542 | JGI IMG/M metagenome (GOLD analysis project Ga0207421, IMG submission 187542) | Alkaline sediment microbial communities from Lake Tanatar, Kulunda Steppe, Russia - 8KL_010_SED (SPAdes) (version 2) | ecosystem: Environmental > Aquatic > Non-marine Saline and...
TGGTGTTCGTCGTCGTGGTGGTGTTCGTCGTCGTGGTGGTGTTCGTCGTCGTGATGGTGTTCGTCGTCGTGGTGGCCGTCGTCATGATGCCCGTGATCGCCGTGCATCATTGGGCCGAGCGCGCCGGGTTGGCCCCAGTGTTCCTCATCGAGATACTCGATGCCCTCGATGACCTCCTCGCGGAACGCCTGATCGAACTCGAAGGTGAACGTGCCGGTGGCCGACTCCTCGAACCGGTCGGCGAACTCGCCGGTTCGATCGATGTCTATCGCCCCGACTGTGACGTCGATCTCGTAGGTTCCATGCTCGCCGAGCGGTACGTTGTCGCCGATGTGAAAACCCATTTCTTGGGAGATCATCGGCCACGGGGCGTGTGATTCGCTCGCGCCGTCCTCGGGGGTGACCTCGATTTCGAGGCCGGTCTCGACGGGCAAGACGGTCCCCGTCTCCGGATCACGAACGGTGACCATCAGGTGGACATCGTCGCCGTCCGGTTCGGCGATCTCGACCTCGTCGCCGGTCACGTTCCAGAACTGATGGGGGTAGGTTACCATCGGCTCCAGTTCGAACTCGCCGGCCTCGACGACATCGAGATGGCGCATCGCCTCGAAATGCGTTGGCACGTAGACGGCCTCGGGCGGATCGTCGACCACTGGAAGCTCCGGTTGCTGATCAGTGTCGGCCTCGGCCTCCGGCTCCTCGTCTGGCTGTTCGTCATCGGCTTCGGTACAGCCGGCAACCGCGACCGCACCGCCGGCTACAAGCCCTGTTCGAATGAATCGTCGTCTGGATACGTTATTTGTCATTGGTCTGGTGTTAGGGAGTGACTACTCGATTGTTCCGGTTGGTGTCGGCATCGACTGCAGTTCGCGTGGCGGTACCAGGAAGTTCCCGCGGTTGCGGACGAAGATGTACTGCAGAATCCCGTTGTTCAGACGCGGGCCGACGCCCGACCCATCGGCGATTGCCGCGCCAGTCATCGCGTTTCGCGTCGTGACGAAATCCTCTATTTTCTCTTGGAGCGACAGGAAATGCAGGCCGGCCTGCTCGTCGTCGGTCGTGTTGAAATCCCGCCGGAGGATGATCGGCTGGCCGTCCTCGCGGGCTGCCGCAGCCTTCTGGGCGTGGCCGACGACGCCATCCTCGCGAGCCTGCTCGATGAGATCTTCCATCTCTTCGGGGACGATCTCAGTCGCATTCCCCAGGTTCTCGCCGACGCCTTCGACCCGATCCTCGCGGGCGTCTTCGGGGCTGAACATCTTGGCGACGCGCTGGTGGTGGTTCTCCTGGTTGAACCAGGCGTTGAGCTGGATGTCGAGCTTCTCGACGTGCTGTGTCGTCCCGCCGGCGAACGGCCCCTCCGTGATCGTCACCCGATCTTCGGTGGGCTGGCTTTCGGCGAATCCCGACCGAAAGCCCATGAAGAAGGGGGCCTCGTCGGGCACTGGCTCGCCGCTGATCCCCCGGATGTCCTGGTTGTCGGCGGGCAGTCCAGCCCCGACGAAGCCGGTCCGGCGGTCGTACTCAGGGAACGAAAACAGCCCATCGAGAGCCGGAATCTCGACGCCGTTTGTTGCGGCTGCCTCGCCGAACAGCCCTTCCTCGGCCTCCAGCAAAACGTCCGGGCGGTCGCTGGCGAGATGGACCACCAGGTCGACCGAATCAAGCGTGACGTTCGATTCGGGGCCGGGAAGCTCCTGTGGAGCCGGCAGGTCGACCGCCTCGTCAAGCGGCTCGTCGAACCGGTCGAAGTACGCCGGCGAGTAGCCCACCGTGAACAGCAGTCCCTCCGGCCCCCACGCGATGGCGTCGCTGAGCGACTCAAGCGCGTCGGCAAACGGCTCGCGTGCGTCTGCCGGCGCAATGCCGTCGGCGAGATTCACGTACCGAAGCACGTGGTGTTTCGGGGGTTGGTGGTTGCCGTCGTCGTCGAGTTCCAGCGTCTCGTTCCAAGCGTGCTGGCGGTCGCCCAACGACTCGCCACCGGTCGGGATCGGTTCGTCCTCGTCGAGTTCCTCCATGCAGGCCGCCAGTCCGGCGGTGCCACCGACAGCGACGGCTGCTTTGAGATACTCGCGGCGAGAGACGGACGATCTGTTCGGGAGTTTCATACCCTCTGTATGGCTGAAATGGCGTTCGACGAGTAAGAACGCAGTGGTATTCTACTGAATTGCCGCTGTCGATGACAGCGAAAGAGCCTTCGGTCGGCTGGCGAATCTCCCCGTATGACTCTCGCCGGGCTCGTCGACGAGCTGCGCCGCGAGGCCCGCCGAACCAACGAGCGTCGACTGCTTGTGCTCGCGGGCTCCCGCGAAGCTGGCGTCGACGCCGCCTACAGCGTGATCGAGGCCGGCGAGGCCAACTCAGAAGCAGTGAGTTTCGTCACTACGCGCGAGGGGTTCCGCTACCACCGAGTCGCCCCCCAGCAGGCCGACACGTTGCTCGGAACAACCGGCGAAATCGTTGTTTTCGACTGCCACGAGGGGTTTTCGCCGAACACGCTGGGCCAACTGGCTGGCACTGTCGACGGCGGCGGGCTGTTCGTGCTGCTCGTGCCGCCGCTTGCCGAAATCCCAGCGCAGTTGGACGCCCTGGTCGACCAACTGCTCGCGCCACCGTTCGACCGCGAGGCGGTCGGCAACCGGTTTCGACACCGGCTCGTCGAGACGCTCCGAACGCATCCTGGCGTCGCCATTCTCGACGTCGAGACGGCTGATGATGGCTCACTGGATATCTCGGTCGACCGCGATGGGCTGACACACCCATCCGACGAGCAGCTACCTGGGCCACCCTCGCCGTCCGTTCGGACCGACACGCCGTTTCCCGAAGCCGCATTTAAGCACTGCCTAACCGCCGACCAGGTCCGCGCCGTCGCCGGGCTGTCGGTGTGTTCGGAGCCGGGCCATGCGGTCGTCGTCGAGGCCGACCGCGGTCGCGGCAAAACCAGCGCGGCCGGGCTGGCGGCAGCCGGCCTGGCGGTCGACGGCCACGACGTGCTCGTCACCGCACCTGCTTTCGAGAACACCGAGCCGCTGTTCGAGCGGGCCGAGTCCCTCCTTATAAGTCTGGACGAGCTGTCCGAGGCGTCTGCGGCCGACGATTTATATACGGCGTCAGGGGGCCGTATCCGATTCTGCCGACCACCTGAATCCCTCGACCACGCCGACGAGGTCGACTGTGTGATTGTCGACGAGGCCGCAGCGATCCCGGTCGACCTGTTAGGTGGGTTTCTCGACGCTCCCTCGGTGGCCTTCTGTACGACGGTCCACGGCTATGAGGGAACTGGTCGCGGCTTTGCGGTTCGGTTCTGCCAGCAGCTGGCCGACAGCGACAAATCGGTCACCGAGATCGAACTCGACGAACCGATCCGGTACGCCCGCGGCGATCCCGTCGAGTCGTGGCTGTTCCGGACGCTGCTGTTGGACGCTCGACCACCGGTCGACCAGCTCGTCGAGGAAGCGTCTCCCGAGACAGTTACCTATCGCCGGATTAGTCAAGACGAACTCGCCGACGAAGAACAGCTGTTCCGGTCGGTGGTCGGCTTATTAGTAGTCGCCCACTACCGGACCGAGCCCACCGATATCCTCCGGCTACTCGATGCCCCGAACATCGCGATCCGCGCGCTCGAACACGAGGGCCACATCGTTTCGGTGGCCGTATTGGTCCGCGAGGGTGGACTCGACGCCTCTCTGCGCACGAAGATGTACGAGGGCCAGCGCGTCCGTGGCAACATGCTTCCCGATGTGTTGACCAGCCAGCTCCGGGACGAAGCGGCCGCCGAACCGGTCGGCTACCGCGTGATGCGGATTGCAACGCATCAGGCAGCCCGCTCACGAGGGCTTGGCTCGCAGCTGCTTGATAAGTGCCACGCAGAGTTCAAAGAGCGCGTCGACTGGTTCGGCGTCGGCTTCGGGGCCACCCCACAGCTCGTCGACTTTTGGGCAGCGAACGGCTACCGGACGGTTCATCTGTCGATGACCGCCAACGACCGCAGCGGCGAACACTCCGCGCTGATGTTGCGGCCCTGCTCTGCGGCTGGTCGAGCACTCACAGCCCGCCACACCGACTGGTTCCGCGAGCGGATCGGGCCGATGTTGAGCGACGTGCTGTCAGGGATCGATCCAGCTGTTGTCCGAGCTGTCATCAGGGCTGCTCGACCGCCCTCTGGGCCTGATCGCTCCTCGACCGTCGACCGCCTCGATACGCTCTCAAAGCGCGACTGGAAGGTTATCGCTGGCGTCGGCTACGGACCGGGAACCTACGAGGCCGCACCCCAGGTGTTCCGAACGGTAGGAATGTCCTACCTTTTAAACGAATCCGCGTTTCTCTCGGATCGCCAGGAGCGACTGGTCGTTCGCAAGGTGCTGCAGGGCGAGCCGTGGGAGTCGGTCGCAGTAGGCCTGGGCTACGCTTCGACCAGCCAGTGTATGCGCGAGATGGGGGCAGTTGCGCGCGCGGTCTGCGAGCAGTGGGGTGGCGAGGTCGCTGAAAGCGAACGCCAGCGGTACGACTGAGCGTTAGAAGAAGCCGTAGTCGTCGACGACCGTCTCGTAGCAGTCGAGATACTGGTCGATAACTGGCTCGTGGTCGTAGACATCGTAGTTCGGATTGATCGTTTGGTGGGCCATCGATTCGGCCGTGATGATCTCTTCGGCCAGCTCCTGGGGCGTCGAGACCATGCTGCCCCGCGTGCCTGGAAGCCTGGATTTGTGTTCGATCAGTTCGTGGGCCGCCGAGTCGACCTGGTATTCGGCGATGCCGACACAGCCGCAGGCGAGTGCCCACAGCAGCTCGGTGGCAAACGGCTCGTGGCTGGCGGTCTGGGCGAACACCTGCGCGCGCTTAAACACGGCTACGCGTTCGGCTTCCGGCAGGGTGCCCACGAAAGCGACCCGGTCGCGAATCCGGAGATCTCTGGCCGTCCGTTTGGCGTCTTCGAGCGCAGGGCCCTCGCCGATCACCGCCGCGCGCCACTCGCGGGTCCGCAGTTCGGCTAACGCGAGTAGAAACGTCTCGACGTTGGCGTCCTCGTCGAGCCGGCGGCTGTAGACGTAGTCGACGCTGTCGTCCGGCTCTGTGTCCTTGATAAGCGAGAAGTCGATACTTGGTGGGATCTCCCGAATATCGTCGTCGGTGCCGCCGTGTTTGCGGACGACCGTTTTGACCGTTTCTGAGGGCACAACCACGGCGTTGGCACCCTTAACGAGTTTCCGGTAGTCGCTGTCGGATTCACCGACCTGGTCGGCCCACCAGTCGACGACCAGCGGCGTCCGCAAGAGCCGGCAGGCGGCTTTGGCCGCGCGGGCGTGGCTGACGGGGCTGTTCGGGACGTGGACGACATCCGGATCGGTTCGCCGGAGGGCAAAAGGGAGTTTTGAGATGAACAGCTTCGATGAGAAATCGCCGTCGACTGCCCGGTAGGTGATCTCGTCCTGCTCGAAGGTGGGGTGCGAGCCGTCCCACCACCGTCCGCAGAGCACGTGGACGTCGTGATCGCGCTCGGCCAACAGGCCCGCAAGCCGGGCCAGTCGACGGGTAACGAACGTATCTCGCGTATGGAGGGTGTACAGCGAGACGAGCGCGATTCGCATACCGAACTGTCGGCAACCAGTGACCAAAAACCCCAGCGATCCGACCCGAAACGGTTTGTCGGGCCGCTCCCCAACATGGGTATGTACGATATCGAACGCTATCTCAACATTCGCAGCGCGTTCGGCCCCTCGATGGGCCCCGACGGCAACCGGCTCTGTTTCCGACTCAACACGACCGGCACCCCACAGCTCTGGACGCTTACGGGCCCACAGGAGTGGCCCCAGCAGCGCACCTTCTTCGACGAGCGCGTCACCTTTGGGTCGTTTTCGCCCGAACGCCCCGAGATCATCTTCGGCAAGGACGACGGCGGCAACGAGCGCACCCAGTTTCACCGCCTGGATTGCACCGACGGACGGATCCACCAACTCACCGACCACCCGGAGGCGAAACACCGCTGGGGTGGCTGGAGCCATGACGGCGAGCAGTTCGCCTTCACCTCGAACCGTCGAGACGAATCCGTCTTCGACGTCTACGTGCAGGACCGAGACGCCAGCAGCGACGAGGCCGAACTCGTCTACGAGGGTGACGGCTGGCTCTCGCTGGCTGGTTGGAGTCCCGACGACAGTCGACTGATCGTCAGCCAGGCCTACTCGGGATACGACCAGGACCTCTACGTACTCGACATCGCATCCGGCGCAATCGAGCATCTCACACCCCACGACGGAACGGTACGCTACAGCTCTCCAAGCTGGGGACCGGACGGCGAGAACCTCTATCTCGTCACCGACCGCGAGACCGACACACTCCGGCTCGAACGCCTCGACAGCTCGACCGGCGAATTTTCGCTTGTCGAAACAGTAGGTACCGACTACCACGCCCGCGACGAGTGGAACGTGGCGGGGGTGGCCATCGACGAGGAGTCTCGGCGGATCGTTTACGGCCGCAACGTCGAGGGCTACACGGAGTGGACGACAGGCGAGTTGACGGGACCGGACCGGATCGACCCACTTCCGACGCCCGATCTGCCGCAAGGTGTTTCAGGCGGTATCAGCTTTGGCCCCGACGGCGACTACTTCGCGATTACGGCCACCTCCAGCACCGACAACGCCAACGTCTACGTCGTCGACATCACGACCGGCGACAGCACGCGGTGGACCGACGCGCCGACGGCTGGCATCCCCCGTGAGACGTTCGTCGCTCCCGAGTTGGTCCACTACCCGACGTTCGACGACCGAAACATTCCGGCCTTCTTTTCGCTGCCGGACGACGAGACCGGAACCGGCGAGACGCCCGTCATCGTCGACATCCACGGCGGCCCCGAATCCCAACGTCGGCCCTCCTTTAGCAGCGTTAAACAGTACTTACTGGCACACGGCTACGGCGTCTTCGAGCCCAACGTCCGCGGATCGGCAGGCTACGGCAAATCGTATGCCGCACTCGACGACGTTGAAAACCGGATGGATTCGGTTCGGGATATCAAGGCGGCCGTCGAGTGGCTTGACGATCATCCCGCGGTCGACGACGACCGAATCGTGGCGATGGGCGGCTCGTACGGCGGCTTTATGGTGCTTTCGGCGATGACCGAGTATCCCGACCTATGGGCTGCGGGCGTCGACATCGTCGGCATCGCTAACTTCGTGACGTTTCTTGAGAATACGGGTGAGTGGCGGCGCGAACTCCGGGAAGCCGAGTACGGCTCGCTCGCAGAGGACCGAGCGTTTCTCGAATCGATCTCGCCGATCAACAACGTCGAGTCGATCGAGGCTCCGCTGTTCGTGCTGCACGGCGAAAACGATCCTCGCGTGCCGGTCGGCGAGGCCGAACAGATCGTCGAGGCACTCGAAACACAGGGCGTGCCAGTTCGCAAGCTGATTTTCGACGACGAGGGCCACGGCATCACCAAACTCGAAAACCGAATCGAGGCCTACCGGGAGATTATCGAGTTTCTGTCCGACGCTCTCGCCCTAGCGTGACACGAAGGTTATATTTTTGTTCTGATAGTCTCAGAAAGAATTAGGTGTTATTGATCATTACGGGGTAGTATGCACTCCAGACGAGCACTGATGGTTGGTGCAGCAGGATTGATGGCGTCGACTGCTGGTTGTACTGATCTCGTCGGTGATGAGAACAACGCGCTGCTCGATATCGCTGTTGAGAATCTGGCAGACGAAGAACAGACTGCTCAAATCGTTATCGAGGACGACGATGGCGAGGACGTGTACAGCGACGTGTTTGATGTCGAAGTCAGCGACGATGAGTTCTCGGTGTTTCTGCAAGATGTTGTCGAGACCCAAGATGGCGCGGAACTCACTGCCCGCGCGGTGTTGCCGGATCACGGCACTAACGAGGCATACGATTTCACTGTCGACTGTTCCGACGAGACCGTTGAGGATGGCGTTGCGAACAACGACAGAGTCGCGATTGTGATTCGTTCGAGCGACGAGATCGATTTCAGCCACACCGGCTGTTCCTAAGCGGGACTCCCGCACGCTGAGTCACCCCGTGTTCGACTGGTGGCTTGGCAGTTCGTCACTGACGCGGCGGCAACAGTTTCCGTCGAGTGGCTACGTTGGAACGCCCAACGCCTCGACGCCGACCAATCCGAGGCTGCTCAGCGCGACAAGCGCGGCGACCGACACGAGCCAGGCGATAAGCCCGATGCCTGCGGCGGTCGTCCAGGAGCCGGGATACTGCCAGTTGATGACGCCGATCCAGGCAACCAGCGTGAGCAGTGGTCCCAAGAAGGGAATCCAACCGACGAAAAAGCTCACCAGTGCCCACGCCAGCGCGCCGAGCAGCGCGGTCACGGCTGCCCGCCCGATACCGGTGTCGGCGTCGATGATGAGTCGTGCCCCCGCGTAGATCGCGGCGGTGCCGATGATGAGGCTGACCAACAGCACGGTCAGCGAGCCGGTTGCTTCGGCCTGGAGAATCATCGGTTCTCCTCCGCGGTCGACTTGTCGCCTTCGTTCCAGCTGAGTTGGATTGTCACTTCAGTTATATCATCGCCCATCAGCCGGGACCGTTCGGCGACGGTGGTCTCGACATCCAGCGAGGAATCGGGCTGTGTTTCGACAGTTTTGTTGCCGACCGGAACCGTCCAGAACTGCGATTCATCGCCGAGGTCGACGCCTAACGAGTGAAGGAAGTCACCGGCATCCGACCGCGACAGTGTGGTCTCGTGCTGTGTCTTATCGGCCATATCCAGTTGGGCTACCACAGCCAAACTAATCAGTATATTGGCAGATACTGTGTCTGTCTCTTGCTTCGACAGGAATAATTCTCAATACTGATACGTTCGTGAGAGTGTTTATCAGGATCGAGAATCTATCCTGTTGCATGGATATCGGTCGACGGCTCCAGCGGCTGATTGGCGTGGGCAGCCCCAGCCAGCCTGAGTCGTCGACCGGCGAGTCAGCAGGCGGTAGGTCAGCACGCAGTGAGTCGGTACACGATGGGTCGGTACGCGGTGAGTCGGTACACGATGGGTCGACTGCGTCCGCCGAACAGTCGACGGAGGGCTGGCTTGCGTCGACGGACCGCAGCCAGTCGGAGGTGTTGGGAACGGTGTTGATTCTCGGGTTGTCGATGACTGCCATCGGGATCGCGCTCGTGGGTGGTGGCGTCGCGGTGGGCGATCTCATGTCGGATGCCGAAGCCAGCAATGTCGAAAACGGGATGTCACACTTGAGTTCGAAAGCCAGTCTCGTCGCGCTGGGTGATGCCGACTCCCAGCGGTTCAGCCTGGGGTCGACTCAAGAGGGGACGGTTTCAGTCCAACCCGACGAGGGGACGATGACCATCACGAACGTCACCAACGAGAGCCGCGAGGTGATCAACGAGACGACGCTGGGAGCGATTGTGTACGAGGGGAAAAACAGGGAGGTTGCGTATCAAGGTGGCGGCATCTGGACCAAACGCGGCGACAACAGCACGATGACTTCGCCGCCGGAGTACCACTATCGGGAGCGAACGCTGACACTGCCAATCGTCCAGGTCAGCGGTGAGGGTGCGACCGGTGGACGGACGCAGGGCCAGATCACACCCGTTGAGACCGGACACGATGTCGTCGAAGGGTTGCCTACACCGCTTGAAGAGGGCGTAATCGAGATCAAAATCCAGAGCGAGTACTACGAGGGCTGGTACCGATTCCTCTCGGAGCGTACCGCGGGTGAGACCGAACTGTTCCACAGCAACAAAACGGTCGTATCGACGCTTACGGTTCCTGATGAACTCACAGTGGATCACTCGTTGTCCGTTCAGACCAGCTATGATGCCAGTGGGAACGCAGAGATCGAAGAGCCGGTCCGCGAAAACGTGCCGCACCGATCCGCCGGACCGCTTATCGACACCCGAGCTCAGGAAGCCGCCGAAACTGGGACTGACTGGTCCGATGCCGATGATCCACTCACAGCGGGCACCTACTACCACGACGGTGATCTCACCCTCGACGAAAATCTCGACATCGATACCAGCGACGGCAACGTGACGATTGTTGTCGACGGAACATTTGATATCCAGAACTACAATGTGAGCATCACAGATACGGACACGAACAACACTGTCGAATATTACGTGAACGGCGCGCTTCGAGCACAGGGCAATGCGTATGTCGGCACTGCTGAGTCGACTCCACGTCCCGAGCGGAACGTCTTCTACGTCGCCGAGGGCTTTTTGGATGAAAGCACTGGTGGTGGAACGACCACGTTCGAGGCGATTGTATACGCTCCTGACGCTGACGTCGATGTCAGTGGTACTGCTCATATAAACGGCTCAATTGTTGCTAACCGCCTCGATGTCGGTGGTAGCTTCGAACTCGAATATTACAACCCTGGCGCAGGAAACGAAGTAACGCTTGAGTTGACAGGCGCGGCTGATCTACTGCGGTATCTCCACGTGAGCCGCAACGAAATTCGCGTCGAGTTGGACTAACCAAACCTAACGGACAGTCGTCTAGTGGTAGGTAAAACAGGGATACAACCCAGAACAAAAGCCGCTTTCTTTAAATACGGTATGGGTTTGGGCAGATTTGAACTGCCGGCCTCCTCCATGTCAAGGAGGTGTCATAACCAGACTAGACCACAAACCCGGTCCGGTTTCGCTTTCGAACGCATCCTATCGTATCCGGGGGACGTAATTGAACGTTTCGAATCTCGGCTCCGGTTGGCGATTTCTGTCACAGTGTCGGTGTGCCGCTTACAATAGAGCAACAGTAGTATTGGAGACATAGAATGCCGCGCGCGATGCGGCTGATCTACCTGCTACGGGGTGGATGAAAGGGGCGACTGGCTTCCGGGAAGACGGCCGACGCAAGCACCGGAGACGCGAACGATGTGAGCGGCGAGGAGCGCAGCGAGGCCCTCGACCGAAGCCAGTCGGGGCCTTCTGGATCTCCACAGTCGTTGTTCCGTCACAACCATCACTCCTATTTATTATGTCGACCGCCACCACACCGCACCCATTCGTCTCGCCGACAACGTTTTACCAATGTACAGAGTTGTACATCACAAGACGAACTCATACACTGGTGACTAACAATGCAGGATTACATTCAGCGAGTGACGGATGGCGAGGATTTATCAGTCGACGACGCACGCGAGGCTGCCCGCCTCGTCTTCGAGGAGGCGACCGAGGCCCAGATCGGCGCGCTTTTGGCCGCCCTGCGGGCGAAGGGCGAGACCGAAGTCGAAATCGCCGGCTTCGCCCAGGGAATGCGGGATGCCGCCCGCACGATCACCCCCGACCGAACGCCGCTGGTCGACACCTGTGGCACCGGCGGTGACGACTACGATACGATCAACGTCTCGACGACGAGTGCGATTGTCGCCGCGGGCGCTGGCGTTCCAATCGCCAAACACGGCAACTACTCCGTCTCCTCGTCGTCGGGCAGCGCGGATGTCTTGGAGGTCGCCGGCGTCACCGTTGATGCCGAACCACCCGCCGTCCAGGACGCCATCGAGCGCGACGGCATCGGCTTCATGCTCGCGCCCGTCTTCCATCCCGCGATGAAAGCCGTCATCGGCCCCCGCAAAGAACTCGAAATGCGGACCATTTTCAACGTGCTCGGTCCACTCACGAATCCTGCGGGCGCGGACGCCCAGCTGCTCGGCGTCTACGATCCCGACCTCGTACCAGTGATCGCACGCGCGCTGACCGAGATGCCAGTCGACCGCGCGCTGGTCGTCCACGGCTCGGGAATGGACGAGATCGCCATCCACGACGAGACGACTGTCGCAGAGGTCGACGGTGACTCCATCGAGGAGTTCACACTGACCGCCGAGGATCTCGGCCTCGACTCGGCCCCCATCGCCGACGTGGCCGGCGGCACGCCCGAGGAAAACGCCGCGGATCTGGAAGCCATTCTGACCGGCGACGAGCAGGGGCCGAAACGCGACCTCATTCTCGCCAACGCGGGCGCGGCGATCTACATTGCTGGCGAGGCCGACTCGCTCACTGACGGCGTCGACACCGCCGCGGAGGCCATCGATTCGGGTGCGGCAGCCGAGAAACTCGAAGCGCTCCGAGCCGACACCGAGCCGGATGTGGAGGCCTAATGGCACGCGTCAAGATCTGCGGGCTGACCGACGCCGCCGACCTGCGGGCGGCAATCGAGGCCGGAGCCGACGCCGTCGGGGTCATCTCCTCCGTGTCGGTCGACACGCCACGAGAAGTCGACCGTGGAACCGCGGCCGAACTCGTCGCCGACGTCCCACCGTTCGTCACCGCGACACTTGTCACCATGCCCGAGGACGCCGACCACGCGGTCGACCTCGTCCGGGCGATCCGGCCCGACGCGATCCAGCTCCACGGCACCTTCGACGCCGACGATATCGGCTATATCCGCGCCGAAACCGGCGTCAAAGTCATTCCGGCAGTCGACTACATCGACACCGACCGCGCTCACGAACTCGACGAGGCGGCCGACGCGATTCTCGTCGACTCGACCCGGGAGGATGGCGCGGGTGGCACCGGCGAACCCCACGACTGGGAGGCGACCGCCGAGTTGGTCGAGACGCTCACATCCCCGGTTATTTTGGCCGGTGGGCTGACCCCTGACAACGTCGCCGAGGCTGTCCGGGTGGCCGCGCCGTTCGCGGTCGACGTGGCCTCGGGTGTCGAACGCACCGAGGGCCAGAAGGACCACACCGCGTTGGCGACGTTCGTCCAGAACGCGGGCCGCGAACTGGAGGTCCCGACATGACTGAGACGGCTGACCGCATCGACCTCGAACACGACCGCGAGACGTTCGTCGACCTCGTCGACGGGACTGACGGCCCGGTCGTCGCCCATCTCGCCGTCGAGTTGGACGTCGAGACCTCGCCACTCTCGGCGTACGCTGCACTGGATGACCGAAGTACGCACAACTTCCTGTTGGAGAGTGCTGAAAAAACGGCCTCCTCCGATCCCGACGGCGCGTTCGCCCCCGAGGCGGATGCCGAACGCCACGCGCGGTACTCGTTTGCGGGATATGATCCCGAGGCCATCATCTCGGTGTATCCTGACCGCACCGAGGTCGACCGTCTCGGCCCCGCAGGCGAGTTGGTCGTCGACGCCTATCGCGGCGACAATGCGACCGACGGCGACGTCCTGGATCGGCTCCGGCGCGGGCTGCCCGCCATCGACCGGGTCGGCTTTCCGGAGACGACGCGTCGACAGCTTTCCGGGGGGTTAGTCGGCTTTCTGGCCCACGAAACGGTGTACGATCTGGTGCTCAACGAGGTCGGTCTCGACCGACCGGACAGCGGGCTGCCCGACGCGCAGTTCGCGCTGACGACGCGAACGGTTGTCTTCGATGACGCGGAGGGAACCGTCGAACTGGTGTTTACCCCCGTCATTGCGGCCGACGACGATGCCGGCGAGCGGTACGACGCGCTCCGCGAGGAGGCGCTCGACGTTGCCGAGACACTCGCCGAGGCAGGCGAACCCGAGACCGGCGGCTTCCGTCGAACTGGGGAAACTGCAGGCCCACAGGACGAGTACGAAGACGCGGTCCGGACGGCCAAACAGCACGTATTGGACGGCGACATTTATCAGGGCGTGATCTCCCGTCGACGCCAACTCACTGGCGAGGTCGACCCGGTCGGGCTTTATAAATCGTTGCGGGAGGTCAACCCCTCGCCGTACATGTATCTCATGGCTCACGGCGACCGCTCGATTGTGGGTGCGAGTCCCGAAACCCTCGTTTCCGTGCAGGGCCGAGAGATCGTCTCGAACCCGATTGCAGGCACGTGTGCGCGCGGAACCAGCCCGGTCGAGGACCGCCGGCTGGCCGGCGAGATGCTGGCCGACGGCAAAGAGCGCGCCGAGCACACAATGTTGGTCGACCTCGCGCGCAACGACGTCCGGCGGGTCTCCGAGCCGGGCAGCGTTACCGTCGAGGAGTTTATGAGCGTGCTCAAATACAGCCACGTCCAGCATATCGAGTCGACCGTGACGGGGCAAATGGCCGACGAGTACGACGCCTTCGACGCGGCGCGCGTGACGTTCCCCGCTGGGACGCTCACCGGCGCGCCCAAGGTTCGGGCGATGGAGATCATCCACGACCTCGAACGCACCCCCCGCGGCGTCTACGGCGGCGGGGTGGGCTACTTCTCGTGGAGCGGCGCGGCGGATCTGGCTATCGTCATCCGAACCGCGACCATCGACCACAGCGGGAGCGAAGACGAGATCACCGTTCAGGCGGGGGCCGGGTTGGTCGCCGACAGTGATCCAACCAGCGAGTACGAGGAAACCGAACAGAAGATGGACGGCGTGCTGGCCGCGATTGATCGGATTGAAACAGATCCAGCTGAGCCACAGGAGGTCGACCAATGAACGTCCTGTTCGTCGACAACTACGATTCGTTTACCTACAACCTCGTCGAGTACGTCTCCGAGACCCGCGTCCCGGACGGCGACGGCGGCATCCAACCCATCGACGTGACGGTCCTGAAAAACACGGCCTCGCTTGAGGCGGTCCGGGCCGCCGAGCCGGATGCCATCCTCATCAGTCCCGGCCCCGGCCACCCGAAAAACGCCCGCGACGTGGGTGTGACAATGGACGTACTCCGGGAGGTCAGCCCCGAGGTGCCGACGCTGGGCGTCTGTCTCGGCCTGGAGGCCGCGGTCTACGAGTACGGCGGCAGTGTCGGCCACGCACCGGAGCCGATCCACGGCAAAGCGTATCAGGTCGACCACGACGGCCAGGGCGTCTACGACGGCCTGGATCAGGGGTTCCAGGCCGGTCGGTATCACTCACTGATTGCGACCGAGGTGCCCGACTGCTTCGAGATCTCGGCCACCACCGACCACAAGGGCACCGAGCTTGTGATGGGGGTCCGGCACCGCGAGCACCCACTCGAATGCGTCCAGTTCCATCCCGAAAGCGTGCTGACGGCTGTGGGCCACGACCTAATTTACAACTTCCTGACCGCAGCCGCCGAGTATGGCGACACCGAGGCCGTCGAGTCGGCTGAGTCAGCGACCAACTGAGCGTCGACCGTCGCCGAGTCTTTTTATACGATACCGACAGCAGTGTCGCTGAGACGCTACTATGGGATTTCGGTCAGCACAGCAGTCGAACGACCAAGCCGACAAGGCAACTCGGTCGACCCAGACGGCCCAGCGGTCGAGTAGGTACGAGGAGTCGACGCCGGACCCGTCGATGATGGGTCGGACGTGGCCCTCTATCGAGCGCGCTGAGGCGCATTTCGGGATGA
>Ga0207421_10004903_pt1 | contig 15227 bp, 15 predicted proteins | sample SodLakKL_010_SED_4_FD_187542 | JGI IMG/M metagenome (GOLD analysis project Ga0207421, IMG submission 187542) | Alkaline sediment microbial communities from Lake Tanatar, Kulunda Steppe, Russia - 8KL_010_SED (SPAdes) (version 2) | ecosystem: Environmental > Aquatic > Non-marine Saline and...
CCCTATTATATCTATCAGAATACTCCTCTACAAAGCTTTTTGCGCGATCTTTCTCCTTAAATTTTTGGTCTGCCTCTTTTCTTGTAAGAATTTCACAGAAATGATCTCTTGGGTCTCTGAAAACAATAATTGTCTTTAAGGAAGGAAGCAAGGAACAAACAAAAGGGTCTGTAGATTTAATCAATTGATTAAAAACCGGTTTCTCATTTTCAATACCAGCATCAAGGAAAAGTTTGTAGAAATATTCTTCAAGAATTTCTTTTAAATCTTCATGGTTTCTTGCATTCTCAAGTTCATTAAACATTTCCTCAGTAATATTCCAATATCCTGGGAATATTTTATTGTATCCTCTACGCTTGTACCTTGGCTTTTTAAATTTATTAAATATGAAAGAAATCTTGTTTTGGGATTTTCCATAATTCAACCATTCTCTTTTAACCTCTTCAAATTCCTCCTGTGTAAAATCTTCTCCATTAGCTATTTTAGACAGCAAAGGGACAAAACTTCCTCTAAATATTTGGAATTCATCTTCAATAACATTCAGATTTTCATAACCTTTAAGGAAATCAAGGAGTGCACCTGAGCCAGTACGATACAAGCCATTTACACATAAAAATTCTTTTTTAATCTTCTTTTCTTTTTTCATTTTTTAATTTGAATAAATTAGAAACATTTGCCCCACCTATGTATAAACAATAGAAAAAGAGCTTAAGCTCTATAATTGAATCAACCTCCCTTTCAGAAAAAAGAACCTTGTAAAGTGGAGTAAAAAACTCCTTTATATATGAAGATCTGTTTGAAAACCTACCAGGATAATAGTAAGCAAGGTCTAAATTACCTCTTTGAGTTCTAATATATTTCTTTTTTATGCCTTCAATATCTCTAGGAGGATGAGTTACTAACAATTCTTCAGAATATCCCATCTTGTATTTTCCAGATCTATACACCCTATCACCAAATTCTGCATCTCCACCTGATCTTAGTCTACTATCAAAACCTCCTAATTCTTTAATAACTTCTCTTTTTACAAAAAGGTTTGCAGTTGGTATGTAATTGTATTCTTCAAACTTCTTTTTGTTATCAAATGCAACAAGATATTCATAATAGTTCGCAAGATCCTTTAATTGTTTTTCATCTATTTCTATCTTTCCCCCTACATAATCATATTTTTGTAATTGTTCATAACCTGTACTAAGCCAATTTTTTGAAACTTTGAGATCTGCATCAGTAAATGCTATATATTCACCTCTTGCTTTTTTAAGAGCTTCATTCCTTGCATTATATGACCCTTTATTCTTTGAAATATTTACTATATTTACTCCAAACTTTTTACATTTTTCTTGCGTTTTTTTATCTGCTCCATCATTTGCAACTATAATTTCGTATTTCTTTTTATCGAATTTTTGCTTTTCTAAGGATTTTAAAGTTTTGGAAATTCCTTTGGGGTCTTTGTATACCGGTATTATTATAGTAAGGAAATCTCTTTTTAATCTCTTTTCAAATTTAACAACATTGAATTTATTTTTCATAATGTCTTAAAATTTATATGATAGAAATTATCTCCTCCCTATTTCATCAACTAATTTTTTAACATTAACGTCGATGAAATTGTTTTCTCTAACATATTTGTATGCATTCTCACCCTTCTCTTTAAGGTGTTTTTCATCTTCTATTAAAATATTAAATTGCTCATTAAGCTTTTCGAAATTAGAATCTGTATATACTGCACCAGAATAATCCTCAACTAAATCCTTGTGATATATTGAATAACTTAGAGTTGGTACATTTAGACAGGCTGCTTCTAAAACAACCATAGGCCAATCTCCTTCAGATTCTGAAGTAGTTACTAATACCTTGGAAAGATCAATGAAGTAATATATGTCTTCGTTTTTAGTATAGTCGTAGAATTCAAGATTTGAATAACCATTTGCTCTCTTTTTTATCCTTTTATGAAGTTCTTGAAAATGTTCAACCATAGGGCATATCATTATGAACTTTCTTTTTGGATTTGCTTGAACTAAATCAAGAAATATTCCTGGTCTTTTAGGTTCTTCACATCTACCAATCCATATACCATCATATTTCTTTTCTCCTTTTTGTTTAGGTGTATCTAAAGATAATACCTTCTTTATTTTAATTGCTCTTTTTTTATCTTTTTCAAGTAAACTTTCTTTTTGAATATCATTTTGAACTACAAAAAGGTCTGTAAATCTAGATAGTAAAAAAAAGAATCTACATTTTTTACGAGAGGTTTGATATTTCCTTTCACTTTCAACGTCATGAGCAAACATAAAGACGTATTTTATTCTTCTTAGTTTGCAATAGAGGGCTAAAAAGCAGGAAAAAATTGTTAGTCCCCTTTGGATTATAACTTGGGGTTTAATTTTACTAATAGTGCGATGAAAGCTCAAAATTTTTCTAAAGATTCCTTCTTTAGGATAGAAGATATTCTCAAGATTAAAATCTTCTTTTTCATCAAAATCTATATTCTCATATCCTTGAATCAAGGAATATACTTCTAAATCATCATATTTGAGCATTTCCTTGTTTATTAAAAACATCTGTAGAGTCCCACCACCATAGGGATATTCGCATTCTTTATTGAATATTGCTTCTGAGTCTTTTGGGTAAATTATAGCTATCTTTGTTTTTTTCATGCTAAAACCTTTTCATATTTCTTTATAATATTATCCCATTCATATTTTCTATCAAATGGTTTTCCTTCTATTTTTTTCTTTCGAAGAGTTTTTTCTAGTTTTTCTCTAAAATCTTTGTGGTTTTTGTTTTTGAAATAATGTTGCTCACCTAAATTCAATTCTTTGTATCCCGGATTATCAGAAACAAGTACATAGCATTCAGCCTGAAGAGCTTCTAAAACAGTAAGACCAAAGCTTTCAAACCAACTTGCACTAACAAATATTTTAGCTTTTCCATAAAGTTTTCTAAGCCTATCACTCTTGTTATCTACCCAACCCAAAAATATAACATCATTTTGTAATCCATTTTCTACACATTTTCTTTCTAATATATCTCTGTAAGGACCTTCACCAACTATATATACCTTCCATCCTTTTAAATCAACTCCTGCTAATCCATCAATAACTTGTTGAACACCTTTATTTTTAAATAATCTGGTTACCACTAAAATATAGTTTTCTTTCTTCATAGGTTTAAACTTGCCAGATTCTATACCATTCGGGATCACAGTGAGATTGGAATATGGAACAATTTCCTCAATTCTATCCAAAAGAAATTGAGATGGAGAGGTAACAGCTTTAGCTTCTTTGACAATCTTTTTCCATATCTTAGCAATGAAAGGATAAATTGTTCTAAATCTATAGTTATAGCCGAGGACGTCACTACCATGACTAGTTACCACATATTCTATTTTGTATTTCTTTTTAAGCCACAGAGCCACAGCACCTGTAGGGATTATGAAATGCGTATGATTTATATCATAGCTTATTCTTTTTAAGCGTTTTTTTAAAAAGAATCTTGCAGAAAGTATAAAGGTGAGTTGTTCTAAAGGTTGAGAAACCTCTTTCTTTTTTCTTAAACATTTAACTCTATGGACATTAATTCCATCTACCACTTCAAACTTTGGGAGGTCTCCAAATCCCATTGTAACAACATCTACTCTGTGTCCTCTGTCAACAAGATTTTTTGCTATTTCATAACTAACATAACTCCCTCCTCCTCCCAGAGGTGGGAATTCATAATTTAGCATTAAAATTTTCTTTTTCTCCATATTGAATAGCCTAATAATTTCTTCGATTTTATCACAAAGATACTATGGAAAAAACTTTTTTGAAAATATTAATGAGAAATTTTTAAAAAAGAAAAAAGCCTGAAGATTTAAAAGGTTTGTGGGTAATTACCACACTTTAACCTATACTCCAGGCTATTAATTGCACATTAAACATAAACAGTGGGTTTGTTTGCCTTACGCACTTCTGGACTGAATTTTTTCTAAAAATACTCGAGGAATTTCCTCATAATGAAATCCCATGTTTTCGAGAGTTTCGCGAGAATAATACTCTCCTCGAGATATGATAATCTTTTGCACTTGGGTCGTTTCAATTGGAGCAACGGAACGCGTATCGAAAGGACTTCCTACTTCTACGATTCCAGGCCTTCTAGAACTCAACGGGAATCCTTCCAAACGCCCCCTAAGAGCTTCTCTTAAGCTCAACACTTTACCTCCTCCTACGTAATATAAATTTCCAGATTTCGTCCTAAACCAGACCCTGTTCCAATCAAGTGTGATTTCTCTCTTATTTAATTCCCTTAAATCGAAACTTTCGCCCAAATTCTCCAACAACATACCCGGACAACACAATGTTTTCCCGATATCAACACATACTTTTTTCATGCTAAGCACCTCCGTAGAATATTTTTACACCCACTATTTTTTTAATGTGCAACATACTATAGGTTATTATATCACAGAAAGTTTAAAAAAGTAAACCCTTTTATAGCAGTTGGACTCTCAGTTTATAATACGTTGATATCAATAACTTGTTAGGGCAAAATAAAATTTAATTCAAAACCAAAACTCTTTACTATAGGGTGGTTGAGGACAGATATGTGTTTTACTTATAACTTAACTTTTAAACCCTAAAAACCTTCCAGAAGTATATGAACTTGGTAATATTTATTAAGTTATGAACAACTACCGTGGCAATTATTATGCCTAAATAACCAAAATGGTAGAGAAAGAGAATATTACACAATACATTTAGGGCACCACCTATTAGAATAGTTGTTGTTAAAATTTTCACATAACCAAGAGGAGTTATAAATCCGTTTGCTAGAGAAGCCTCTACTACGGATATTGGAATAACTAATAGAAAGATGTAAAAAACAGCATAGAAAGCTTGATGATCATACTGCGGTAAAAATGCTGCCATTATTGGAGGTACAATGAGGAACAGAATTACAGCAAATATTATCCCCAGAATGAAACTATAAAAGCTGAAGGTCTTTATTCTACGCTTTAAATCATCATATTTTTTCATTACTTGAAGTTTAATATGGTTTGGAGCAACAACATGACCAAATATTGCAAAGAAAACTAGACTTAAATTAAATAATCTAGTTATTAAACCGTAATAACCAGTCTCCTCTGTATACTCTGAATAACCAAGCATTACTAAATCTACTTGTGTATAGAAAAAATATCCCAAATTTGCCAAACCCACTAATACAGAATAATTAAGCACATTCTTGGCAATATCTTTATCAAATTCAAAGCTAAACTTCCCATAAAAGAAGAAAGAAATTATTACAAGAACAAGATAGAAGAAGCTCTGTGATACCAAGGCCCCTACTAAATCATAATTAGCAATTAAAAAATATACTACCCCTATTGAAAGAATCCCTGAGGATATAGAAATAATTGCTAATTCTCTAAACCTTTTTAAACCACGAAATATACCATCATACAAAGAGCTGATTGGAGCCAAAAATAGCATGGGGAGGAGATATAAAATGTAATGGTAGTTCTCTCTGAGAAAATACTCTCCGAAAAGGATTGTCAATATCGCTACAATTGCACCAAAACTTAAAACCAATGTTAGGGAATTAAAAAAAACTCTTCTTAGTTTCTCTTGATTATCTACATTATATTCAGCTGCATACTTTGAGGTAGCAGTAGAAATACCAAAGTCTCCAAACATTACCAAAAACAGCACTACTGCAAGAATATAATTATACGTACCAAACGCATGAGGATCTAAGAAAAATGCACAAAGGATGAATATCAAAAAAGTCATTCCCTGTTTAGTGAATAATTGGACAGTTCTCCAAACAAAATTATCAACAGCTTCTTTGTGATTTAAATATTTAGATTTAAATTTATTCATCTAAAAGTTTTTTAAAGAATACTTACTTTTCAACAACCTCTCTTATCATATAGCTTTTTTGATCACTACCTTCAAAATATGCTCTAACTATTAACTCTGCAAGCAAACCAATTACCAAAAACATTGTTCCCATAAGCAAAAACATTGTGAATATAACGGGGAGTGGTGTATTCCCCATTCCTATATCATAAACCACCCTAATATACACCATCCAAACAAAAGCAATCGCGGAGAATAAATACAAAACAAGAGCTATCCCACCCAGAAGCTGAATTGGAGTGGTTTTCCTCATCGTGAGAAATTTAACATTAATAATATCTATAAGGACCTTAAATGTTCTACCTAAACCATATTTACTGACTCCTCCTTGTCGTTTTCTATGCTTAATTTTTACTTCACCTATTTTTGCTCCCATATCTCCAATTACAAAAGTCAAAAATCTATGTAATTCCCCGTAAAGTCTCAAATTTTTCATTATGTGAGCTTTACAAACTTTCACAGGACAGCCTGTATCATGAATACTAGTCCTTTTAAAAGACTTCCTTATTATAAAGTTTGCGATTAAAGACGGGATTCTTCTGATCGGATTCCCCTGCCATCTCTTTTCTCTCCAACCAACAACCATATCTAAACTTTCATCCTCAAGTTTTTTTAACATTCTTGGAATTTCATCGGGATCATTTTGAATATCCCCATCCATAGTCGCAATATATTCTCCCTTAGATTCATCAAACCCAGCCATCAAAGCAGTACTTTGCCCTACACATCTCATTAAAGCAATACATTTGTGTTCTTTGTATTTTTTTGAAACTTTTTTCATTTCCTTCACAGTATTATCTGTTGAACCATCATCTACCCATATCACTTCATAATCCAAATCTTCGGGAAATGCTTTTTGAATCTTGTCAGCTAGAGGAGAAACATTATCTTCTTCATTTAAGCAAGGTATAACTAGAGAAAGTTTCATATATTTTAAACTATTAATTTATCATTAACTGAAAAAGATTATACAATACACAAAGGGAATTTGTAAGTAATCTACTATTTGTATAAAATAATTCTTGACAAATAATAACATTTGTTTTACTCTGTTGGTACATTAGATTAGTAATTGCCAAATTTTGAAAGAGAAACTGCTCTCAAAGAAAATAGGTTATTGGGTTATAGCGTTTTTAATTTCCCTCCCCGTACTTTTGATTGGTTATGTATCAGCTGAAGGAGGTCCAGAGGTCCCTCTTGAGCAAAAGATAAATCCTCAAACTGCTTATGAATTTTATTTCTTTGATGAAGAAGAAAATACAATTCCTCCTGGAGAGGTAGATGTTGAATTTGATACTGTCGAGGTTTCTGGTGATTATGCAGAATCCACTGCCACAGTAGGGAAACCGGAAGCACAGTTAAGAATTAAAAATCCTACAGATATGAGTGACTTTACCCTTAATGTTGCACCTAACGTCGAGAATGATTTCGAAGAGGAAGCTGTTTGGAAGCATACAGAAGAAGAAGAATCTTACCCAATATATAGTGAAGAGCCTGAAGACGGACAAATGACTGTAGACCCAGGCAAAATTGAGTTGAATACGAAGGGAGAATGTGAAGATGAGGATATAGAGAAAAAACTGGAAACAAGCTTTGGTACCGAAGAAAATGAACAAGTTATAGGTATACTAAGTTCAACAAAAGCGGATCTTTGCCAGATTGATATTCAAAACATCGAATTCTCTCAAACAATCCCTCCTTATCAGGATACCGGTACATATAGTCTGGAAATGACATTAACTCTCATTATGGATTCGGGACCATAATCAAGATAGAAAGCTCAAAAACACCCAAAGAAGACGTTTCTCGATGAGCTAAAAATTTATCGAACTAAATAAGTTTTGATATTTCTTTCCAACATCTTCCATATTAAAATTCTCTTGGATATAACGAGCAATCTCTTCCCTATTAAACTTACTCTCCAGTAAGTCCTCTATCTCTTTTTTTAATTCCATCGATTCAAATGCCCTTGCTGTTTTACCAAAATCTGTATTTTTAAGTACTTCTTGAACACCTTCTATATCAAAACCAACTACAGGAGTACCACAAGCCATTGACTCAATAGCAATATTTGGTTGATTCTCAGATCTAGAAGGTATAACAGTAACATCACAAGCTGAATATATCTTTGCTAACTTTTTATCATCATAAATAAATCCCATATTTTTTGTTGGGATATTAACATCTATCTCTATATCTTTATCACAACCAAAAACTACAAGCTCCACATCATTTATTTTAATATTACCAAGAGCCTCTTTTAATAAATCAAACCCCTTATTTTTATCCCTAAACGCATTAACAGCACCAAAAAGAATATATTTTTTATCATTTTCTAAACCTAGTTGCTCTCTAGCAGAAGATTTCTCTAAAGGTTTAAATAATTTTGTATCTAAAGGATTAGAAATTACTTCTACCTTTTTATCTCTGAACAAAGAACTTTGTTTTGCCCGCTCTGCTAGCCATTCACTAGGTGAGACTATAGTTATATTTACATCATCCCAATATTTATTCTTCATTTCCCAAACATACCTACTCAAATCATTTTCTTTGCCCTTAGCAATGATTGGACAATTACCACACTTTTTCTTGTATTTTTCACACTCCATAGGCATATGACAACCACCAGTAAATGCCCAAGATTCATGCAATGTCCATACAATCGGCTGCTTTATTCCACCTATGTCTTTTATTGAAAATAACCCATTATTTATATAATGCAAATGGACTATATCCGGATCTATTTCATTAAGATATTTTAAATAATTTAATGAGTATTTAGAAGTACTAAAGGGAACAGAAAAATTTTTAGATTTAAATAATTTGGGATATTGCTCTAATCTACTCCAAAAGGGTTTAGTACCTTTAAAAAAAAGACTCCTATTCTTCTTTATACTTGGATCATCTATAGAGACAAAAGAAACTTCTTCACCAATCAACCGCAAACTCTGAAAAATCCTTTGTGCGGCTCTCGCGGCCCCCCCTTTATTATAATACGTATTGCATACAGCTATCTTCATACCCAATTATATACCCCATACTAGACTTAATCCATTAGATAATTCAAAACCTCTTCAAAATCCTCATAGGGCAAAGCCCCTGATAATCTGTAGCCCTCTACAACACCCTCTTCAGATAATTCACCAATTAAAAATCCTGGAACTCCCGTTACACCTGCATCACTACCAACATCTAAATTATTCTCAAGAGCATCCGAATATTCTTGATCTTGGTAGCAGTCTTTAAACTTCGCAGTATCTACTTCAAGTTCCTTAACAACTTCTAAAATATTCTCTTCATTTGGATTGTTAATGTCATAAGCCATCGCCCTGTAATCTAACAATTCATTGATATCAGAATTATGATATATACACATCCCAGCGACAGATAAATCCATCGAAGCTTGAGGATCCATCATAGGCATATCACTAAATATATAAACGACTTGCTCATTTAAAAACTCTTCCGAAATTTTAGGAAAAGTATCTCTTCCATGTTGTTCACAAAAAGGGCATAAGAAGTCGGTAAATTCAACTATTGCATAATCTGCTGTATCTAAAACACCAGTGTGTGGTAATACCTCTAAATCTAATTCAGCAGAAGATTCTACAATATCCGGATTACTAAATTTACTCTCTTCTGGCTCCCCTATCAAACCTTCCACATCAACATCTTGTCCTTCCTCTACATCTTCACCAAGAGAGGGAAACTGCCAAATTACAACAGCAACAATGATTACAAGCAAAACAACAACTATAATATTAGGGGAAGATAAAGAGAAACCTTTTTCTTGAGACATAAAACTCCTTTAAAAAATAAGTAGGAGAGTTTACAAATTCATTTAACAAATGTCAATTTCCAACTTTTAAGAAATTTTGATATAATATGGTATGTTTAAAGCATTAAGGAATCTAAAAAATAATAACCCAGGAAGGTATTTAGCTCTGCAAATAACCTTGACCCTTTTACTTATTGCTTTAGTGGCTCTAACTGCTACATCTTTTACATCCCCAGAATGGCTAAGAGATACGATGGGAGAAGACGTTAGAGGTTTAGCATCTGAATATGTGGTATTCAGACCTGAAGAAGACCCCGAAATTGACAAAAAGAAGTTAGACATCTCTATAGATACAGATGATGACAATGCATATAATTTAACCGATTCCGAGGATACAGATTATTATTTTGAAATAAATCCCTTTATTGATGATGGTATAAGTACACAAATATCACACCAAATTACAGATAGAATACTGGAAGTAGATTTCGCCTCAACCGGAGGAAGTGATAATGGTCTTATGGATCAATTAATAATGGAAACGCATCTTTCAGTTGGTTCTCCAGAAATACCACTAGATATGGAGTTGGAGGTTAAAAATGACAGCCAAATAAAGGTGGATATTTCAGAGCATGAAATCGAGAGATTTGCAGGGACTTTTCGATCCAAGGATACATCACTATCCTTTACACAAAATTCTGTACCACAAGACTTTTCCATAGTCGCTGAGAAGGGGTTAACTACTCTAGAAATTCCAGAAGATGCTACATACTCACTAGATTATGAAGTCTCTTCTGACGCAAAATTCTTTATAAACAACAGGGAAATTACTGGAGAAGGAATACATACACAATAGAAACAATCTAAATGTTTCCACTCAATAACTGACTCGCGTAAACCAAGCCCAACATGTAAGAAAAGTAAAGGAACAAATGAAAATATTTTCTGTTTTTGTAAAGAATATATTTAACTCTCATGATAAAAGCTCAGATCTTTTAACCTATAGTCATTATACCATATACTAATCCTAAAAATCTACATAGCAAAACGCTTCTGTAACTCATTCCCCTTTTCATTAGTTAATTTACGACTTTCATCTACTTGCATTTCTCCCATCTTTGCTAAAGCCTCTTTCCATCTAGGATCATCATCATTATGAGGTATGAGGTGAACATGAGCATGAGGAACCATTCTACCAAAAGTCATTGTATCAACATACTTGAAACCAATATCTCTGTAATGATTTCCCACCTTTTGAACAAATTCAAAATACTCCCCTACATTTGGTACATCCCAAACAAATTCATGATGTTCTTTTGGAATAACTATTGTATGTCCGTCTACATACTGTGCAATATCAAGAATTGCTAGGAATTTTTCACTCTCTGCAATTTTAAAAGAAGGTACTTCTCCTGCTACTATTTTACAAAAAATACAATTCTCTTGATTCATAAACTAAATTTTTTTAAACATATTACCAATAAAAAGGCTGCCAAAGCAGTTAAACCGAAATAAGGGAATTCATCAACTCTCCCCATTTCGAAAGGCCACAAAACCCTAAGAGATGCTATCATAAGACCAGTTAAGAACGCAAAAATCTTCTCAGAATGATTAACAAGAGCATGTTTTAACGCTCTAACAAAAAATACAAAGCCACAAAACATACCCACTATTAAACCCAACAACTTAATCAATTCGGAGCTATCAAAATTTAACCTCGTCATATTACTAAGAAACGGGATTATATATTCATAAACCCCAACCATTAAAAATATGAAGGAGCCACTAACACCAGGCAGAACCATAGCACAAATACCTAATGCCCCAGCTAGAAGAAAATACCAAGCACTAGGTGCATATTCAAATTCCAAAGGGTTTAAAGAGAGAGCAAAAAATATAATAATAGCTGTAATACCAGCAATTAAAAACTCCTTTGTAGTTTTTTCTTTGATCTCACCCCAAGGAATAGTTATAGATGCTAATACCAAACCAAAAAAGAAAGCCATAACATACAGTTCATGATAGCCTAGTAAATAGCTAACTACATTGGAAAGCAACGCTATAGCAATAAGCATCCCGAAGAAGAGCAAAAATGCAAATCTAAAATTAATTTTCTTGAATGTCTTTACACATTCCTTAATAGAGGATTTGAAAAATAAAAGTTTAAAAATTTCTTTTACTAAATCTGAGATTTGATGTAAAAGAGAAATAAAATCTTTATATATCCCCACAATCAAAGCTATCGTAGAACCACTTACTCCAGGGATTATTTCTGCAATTCCCATTAAAAAGCCCTTCAAGAAGAGTTTTAAACCACAAAAAACCGAGTTCCCCTTAGACTCTTTCTTCACAATTCTCAAGTTTTTGACAAAAAATTTATTTAAATACTAAAACGATTATATCAAACTATACCCACTCTATATTAATTTAGAATAAGGATTTGAAAATTCAAATAGGTAGCAAACAGAACCCACAAAAGATAAGGTACAAGAAGATATCCGGCAGGCCTAAAAGCTCTAAAAAACAAAATCATTGTTAAAACAATTGCAACTAAAAGTAAGAGGATGTTTATAAGACCAAGTAAAGGGTTCTCCATACCAAAGAATACAATAGACCATGTTGCATTCAAAACTAATTGAATACCGAAAACTACTGCTATACAAAGAAAATTTTTAATTTCATCCTTCTTTCTCCAAACCAAGAAAAGAGCTATCCCCATTAGGATATATAGTGTTGTCCATGCTGGTGCAAAAACCCAATCTGGAGGATTAATAGCTGGCTTTTGCAACTCTGCATACCATGCATCAATTGCAGGAGTTGTAAAATAAGAACCAATGAATCCTGCCAACAGAGGTAGAATTATTGAGATTATAAGTTTTAAAAAATCTTTCCTTTGCATATATTTAACACCTTATAATTTTAAATATTTAACACTCCATTATTTTATACCATTCTGGCATTAAAAGAAATATTTCCACTTGTCTTTTAAAACCTTCTTCAAAATCCCATTTTGCTTCAAAATTAAGTAAATCTTTTGCCTTTTCGGTTGATGCATAAGTTATGGGAGTTTCGCTCTTTGGCCTTTCTAAATATTCTATCTCACCTTTTCCAATAACTTCCTTCGTTAATTTAGCAACCTCTATGGGAGTCACAACCTTCCCGGAACCAATATTAATTGTTTCAAAATCAATATCAGATTCCAAACATTTCAAGAGACCATCCACCTCATCATCTATATAGGTAGTATCCCTACCCCCTTCTTTACCATCTCCAAATATTGGAAGAGTTTGATTATTGTATGCCCTGTTTATAAAGCGTTGGTTTATCATCCTAAAAGGCCTTTGCAAAGGCCCATATATTGGTCCAAAAATCCTCGCATTGATAATACTGAGATCATAAAGTGTATGGTACGTATAGTTCATTATTTCACTCATCCTCTTAGTCGCAGCATAAGGACTATACGGTTTATCAACATCATCATCCTCACTAAAAGGCACAGTATTTCTACTTCCATAAACCGATGAGGAGGATCCAAATACAAATTTTTTAACATTATTTTTTACACACTCATCCAAGATAGCTACAGTTCCAAAAACATTCACCCCTGTATACAGTTGCCTCTCTTGAACCGAAAGGTCTACACCAGCCATTGCAGCTAAATGTACCACCTTATCAATTTTGTTCTCAGAAAATATTTTGCTCAGCAATTCAGTATCTCTAATATCACCCTCATAGAAGATAAAATTTCCTTTTTTTTCATCTTCAACTTTTCGATAATATTCTTTGAATTTTTCAAAAACAGGAGCAATCTCAGCTTCATCTCTTGATTCAATCTCTCCCCTTCTCCAGACCCTAGTCAAATCTAAATTAAATTCTTTTGCATCTCTGGAGTAATATTCATGAAAATTATCAAGGCCTATCACATCATAATCTTTATCTAATAAAGCTCTACACAGATACGACCCTATAAACCCTGCCGCCCCAGTTACTAAAATTTGTTCTTTCATATATTTACTCTAATAAACAAATCGGGGCGACTCGACTCGAACGAGCGACCTCACGCACCCCATGCGTGCGTTCTAGCCATCTGAACTACGCCCCGTAAAATTAAAGTTGAATTTCTAAAACCACTTCACCTTCATCAGATAGAGCTTCTAAAGAGTACTCTTTCTGATTATCAAATTCAAACTTGTACATACTTTCATCTCCACTTCTTTTCCAAGACACAGAATCAGATACACCAGGAACTTCAAAATCATCTGAGTCCACAGCTATATAATCGCTTTCTAAGTCAGGAAATACAACAATTATATCATTATCTGCATTGTACTTAGCTCGCACTTCTGGAGTTGGCTCTGCATCAGATCCTCGAACTCCCCAAACAAATTTAAACACACCACCTTCTATGCCGTAATTGTAAGATACAACCCTAGCACCATCTTCTGAGGTAGCTCCTTCCAAAAACTTATCTCCATCTTCAAATTCAACTTTCTCTCTTTCAACCTCCTCCTCTTCTTCTTCCTTTTCTACTTCTTCTGCAGGTTCTTCTTCAACATCAGTATCTACTTCTTCTTCCAAAACAGGTTCTTCATCGTCAACTTCCTCCTCTTCCACAACATCTTCTTCCCCTATACTCACAAGAGAGTCATCTATTATTTCGTCTTCCTCTTCTCCCATACAGCCAGAAAAGGCAAACCCAGAGACTAACAACAATACCAAAGCGAAAACTAAAAACTTACATTTCAGGTTTCTCATAATTTTATCCTAAAAATTTATGTGCTTCATTGTACAAAAATTTTAAGGATTTAGCAATTTAAAAATTTTTAAATTACTATTTCTATCTATCCTCAGCGACGCAACGGACACAATTATAGCTAGCTGAAGACTGTGTAAAAGCGTAACCTTCATTAACAGAACCATTACGCGGCTCAACTCTATGAGCATTATCTAAATCATCCGCCCACAAATTCTGAGACCAAGCAAAATCATGCCCTTCAATCCCTGCTGCAAAATCCGAGTCCCAGTCATACATACCGTGACCACTACCCGGCCCAGCATTATGGCCTACTTCACCCGTACAGCTTTGAAATTCGTCATTACAGTTATAACCATAATCATGCTCATAAGGAGATATCTGCTTTAATTCACTCTTCGTTGGTAAACGCCAGTCTGTACGACCACCAAAACTTTCATTATTTAATTCCTTACACTTCTCTATACTATCGTGATAATCTATAGAACATTCTAATGACTCTGTCCAAAGAAGACCAGACCAATTATCTCTAGCTATCTCATCTTCATATTCCTCTCCATACCATTCCCAAATTTTATCTATCTCGTCCTCTGTATCTGGAGTGGGACAACCGTAAATTTCACCTTTTTCTCCACTATTACTATATTTAAAATAATATTCATTGTCAGAATCTATAGGGCCACGGTAATCTCCCTGAGCTACATAGCACATGTAGTCTAAGTATTGTTCCGGGACATCCTCCATATCTTCTGGAATTTCTATTCTGTCATCTTCTAAAGATGCTGAATAAAGG
>Ga0207421_10004904_pt1 | contig 15225 bp, 15 predicted proteins | sample SodLakKL_010_SED_4_FD_187542 | JGI IMG/M metagenome (GOLD analysis project Ga0207421, IMG submission 187542) | Alkaline sediment microbial communities from Lake Tanatar, Kulunda Steppe, Russia - 8KL_010_SED (SPAdes) (version 2) | ecosystem: Environmental > Aquatic > Non-marine Saline and...
TCCCGACTTTTTGCAGGTGCATCATAATTTCATGAGTAATATTTTGAGCAACGGTTGCCTGAAATGATGCCCCTGCAAAAATCATTTTTGCAGGGGCATCATTCTTTCCTTTTTTTAATTTTCATAGTGAACTGCATCCCAGTATTTCCTTTTCAACCAGCGCAAAGTGGTGAATAGTACCGCGAACATGATCAGAGAGATATACAAAAGATTTGCATCCATTTCCGTCGCCGATCTGCCAAGAACAATAAATGGAATTCCCTGTGGCGCCTGAACAATACTGTTCATCAAAACACAATAGCTGAAGGGCACTCCGGCCAGCGGCAGAATATAATTCTTTGCGGAGTAAGGTATTCCGGGAATTGCATAGAACAGAAAGCTGTACATGGCAATACTGTGTTCAGGTATTTTCGGGACATGATATTTTCTTTTTTCAATCAATCTTTTGACTGGCTGCCTAAGCTTGCTGGACAGAAAGTATCCGATCGTTGCATGCAGGGGCAGAATAAGTATCCACAGAAATACAGCATAAAATATTCCAAACTTTATCCCGGCCATTATCAGAAACACACTTACAGGGAATCCTGCCGCCGGAAGAGTTATCATCAAGACAATAAATAAAAACGGCGAGATGCTTTTCAAAATATATGAAACTTCATTCCGTAATGATTCAAATGGGAGACCACTGTAGACTCCGGCAGCAAACAAACCCGCAACCAGGAACAAAGATATTGCAATAATAATTATACTGCGCTTTTTATCCATTAAGACATCTCACCTGCAAGGATACAACTGCAAATAGCCGGAACAAGGACAATAATCCTTACCTGGAAAACAGATACTGTTGGATTTTTATGCCATCCGTCATCTGTACTCTATTTTCTTTAAGCATTCATGGAGCATGAACAAGCGGCTGCAGTCGCCCCGCTGCCTTTTATCAGTAATTATAGCGGGCTTGAACAAAATCTACTCTTGTATTACCAACCACATAAACCAGCCGATGTTCCTGTGTAATTCGCCGGGACCATACTCCAGGACCAAGATACTTCAGGGATTCAGGCTTCCCCATACCCAGCACTGAATCACGCATAACAGCCTCTATCAGCTGAAATATCCGAAGTGCGGTTCTGCCATCTTTTTCAACCCAGAATTTCAGATCTTCCCTGAATTCCTTTTGAAACACCGGTTCCCTTCTAATAATTGTTTGAGACATTTTCTACGCCCCCTTGACTGAAACCAACCTCGTTTTGAAGTTCTTCTAAGGTTTGAGGCGAGCCTGACGACTTACTTACCCTGTCCAGAGCAGCATACAGCCGCTCTGCATTCTTAGGGGATCGAAGCAGATGCGCTGTTTCAAGGATGCCGGCAAGTTCATCGGCGGCGATCAGGGCCACGTCCTCCTGCCCGCGTCTCTGAATGATGATTACTTCACGGTCCCGGGTTGCCTCATCCAGTAAAGAAGCCAGATTTGCCCGTGCATTGGTGTATGTTGTCTGGATTGCCATATTCTACTCCTTTTATCTTGTACATATTTCATGTACATATTGAGAAGATTCTTGTCAATTCCAGAATGAATTGCGAATATATAGTCCGGCCGTTACGTTGCAAAACCAGCGAGCAGCAGACTTTACACCCGGATATAACTTATTGACCGGGCACTAAGAATAAACTACCTCTCTTTTTTTGCACCCGACCAGAATTAAACAAAATGGAAATTGATGGAGGATATGATGCAGCCAAGCGCTTTTACACTGTTCAGCGGGGGCGCCAGAGGTGCCGAGGCATATTTCGGTGAGCTGGCGGAAAAATACGGCCTGGATGAGGTCAACTACAGTTTTGAGGAACATCCCATCGAAAGAACCAGGGGGATCAGGTACCTGACCAGCGAGGAACTGGCCAAAAAGGACGTAAGTATCACCTATGTTTCCAACCTCATGCACAGGAATTATTCCCGGGCACCCATCTTCCGCAAGGTCCTGCAGACCATCTGCTGGCAGGTCTCCAGCGGCATGGAAGTGTTCGTGGTGGGGCAGATCCAGGAGGACGACACTGTCAAGGGCGGTACAGGATGGGGGGCTGAATACGCCAAAATCTGCAACAAGCCTTTGTTTGTCTTTGACCAGGCCCGCAACTCCTGGTTCACCTGGGATGAGGGCCAGTGGAGACAGATACAGGCCCCGGTAATCTACAGACAGCATTTCACCGGCACCGGGACCAGGTTTCTGGAAGACAACGGCAGGCAGGCCCTGGATGATCTTTTCAAAAGGTCATTTGAATAATCCTGCTCAACCTCCTGATCATTTCAGGCAAAAAGCCGGCAGGAAGCAGCCGTAAGCTTCCTGCCGGTCCCTGGCATATATTCCCGCCTGTCTGCACTAATCCCTTTCAATATCCGGACATAAATCCTCAAGCCGGGCCAGAAAGTCCTCCCTGCCGGTATAGTAGATCCCTGCAATCCCCCTGGAGGAAGCACGCTGCACATGCGGCAGGTGATCATCAACAAATAACGTCTGTTGCGCCTTTGCCCCGGTCCAGTCCAGTAAATCATCGAACAAGGACGCGTCGTTCTTGCTCTTGCCCATATGGTAGCTGTTGTACACCGCGTCGAAATACCTGAAAAAATTGTCCCTGGCCTCCAGTTCATCCAGCCAGTTCACCTGGTCGCTCAATATTATCCTGCCGATATCCAGGGCTTTAAGCTTCTGCATCAGCGACAGCATCCAGGGCCTGAGCTGAAATCTGCTGATAATCTCGTGCCTGAGCTGGCCGGGGTTGCCCTTTATCCCTGTAGCCGCCTTGAAGTGATCCCAGAAGACATCTTCACTTCCCTGCCCGGTAAGATATCCCGTTGACAGAATTACCTCCCTGGCGCACTGGAAGACAAAATCCCGGTCCAGCCCGGCCCTGTCAGCCATGGCATTGAGACCGGCCACAAAACCCTCCTCCGCCAGGACTCCACCATAATCGAACACAGCCAGTTCTATTTTACATGCGCCCATAACACCTTCCAACAGTTGACAGACAATAATAGCTTTGATAACTATAAGCAATAAGTATTTGCATGCTTAAACCCGGTCGTTTAGCATCAGAAGCCAGTAAATCAACATAAAAGGAGAAAATCATGCTCAAAGACGGAGAAAAAGGGGCCATACTGCAGAATGACAAAAAGACATACGCCATAGCTCCTCACCTTCCCTGCGGGGTTGTATCCCCGGATACCTTGCGCAGAATAGCCGATGTAGCCGAGAAATACAACTGCGCCGCGCTAAAGGTGACCAGTGCCGCCAGAATTGCCATGGTGGGCCTCAAAGAAGAAGATATCGACTCAGCCTGGAATGATCTGGGGATACCACCGGGTGCAGCTGTAGGTGTGTGCGTCCGAAGCGTCAAGGCCTGCCCGGGCACCACGTTCTGCAGGCTGGGGCAGCAGGACAGCCTTAATGTAGGCCTTGAACTGGACAGAAAATACCATGGAATGAAACTGCCCGGCAAACTGAAGTTTGGAGTCAGCGGATGCCCCAACCAGTGCGCCGAGACCTGCATCAAAGATATCGCCCTGGTAGGCAAAAAGAAAGGATGGACCCTTTTAACGGGAGGGTCAGGAGCCGGCAAGCCTAGACTGGCCGATGAAATCGCTTCCGACCTGGAAACGGAACAGATCATGAAAATGGTTGAAACAGTAATTGAAGTATACAACTCCCAGGCCAAAAAGCATGAGCGCATGGGCAAGATGATGGACCGTATCGGAGTGGACAGCTTTAAGCAGATGGTCCTGTCATCCTGATTCCCCCGGGAGCATTACCCGCCGTTAATCACTGCATCCATGCCGGAAAAAATAGTAAATCGCGGGCAATGCTCCTGTCTTGACCGGCTTTCACCCTCAATATTCAAACATGCCTGGTTTTGGCCCGGACCATTTTGGGCAGGTAGTCCCTGGTTTCCTGGCAGGGGCTGACCTGCTTGAAGGGTGACCCGTTCCAAGGCTATCCTGCAATAATCAATTTACAAACAAACTCCGTTTCTGTAAATTTTGTCTTTTGATTCCGATGTACTTCCTTAAAAAAAGACGGAGTGGTTATTCAGCTCACCCGTAGTAAAAGCTTCCAAGGAGAGATTATGCTTCGCGGTGTAAAGCTTTCATTTCTGCCGGCTTCAATTGTCCTGGCAGTGATTCTTCTGTTCCTGCAGCCTTTTTCCGCCTGTGCCCAGAGCGATAATGAAGTTTCTCCCACAGCAGACGTCTCCAGAGCGGGTGTTGAAAGGCTGCTGCAGAACCTGGAGGACCCCCAGAAACTTGAAGAACTCAAGCAGGATTTGAAACTTCTCCTTGCAGCTCAGGAAAACAGGGACGTCATCGAGGATGAAGAACCCCTGGCCGATGCCGAGGGACTTGTCGGCCAGCTCTTGAGCCTCATGTCCGGACATATGCAGGTGATTTCCAGGGTGCTCTATGATGCCGGTCAGAGCACCCTGGAAATCCCCGCCTTCACCATGGATCTGGTGGAGCAGTCCAGAGATCCCGAGGTACTCAGATCCTGGGGAGAAATGGGAGGCAAGGTGGCCCTGGTCCTTGGGGCCGGCTTCCTGGCCTTCTGGCTGGCCCAGCTCCTTCTTAGAAGACCCCTTCGTTCCCTGGAAGACCAGGAAGCCTACTCCAGGGCCACAAGGACCGCCTTTCTACTGGGGAGCACCATTCTGGAACTGGTCCCCATCATCGCTTTTGCTGCTGTGGCCTATGCCATTATGCCCCTTCTGGATCCTGTGGAGGGCACCCGGGTGGTGGCCCTCACTGCTGTCAACGCCATAGCCTTTGCCAAGCTGGTCCTGGCCCTGGCAAGGCTGGTCCTGGTTCCGGGAGCCCCGGCACTGCGGCTTGTCGAGATGGAAAATGAAACCGCACAATATCTTTATATCTGGGTACGCCGCGTTGTAAGCCTTGGAATCTATGGTTATTTTATCCTGGAGGCCTCCCTGCTGCTGGGCATGCCTGCAAGCCTGTATGTTTCCCTGCAGAAGCTGCTGGGCCTGATAATTACGCTTATGGCCATAATCCTGGTCATGCAGAACCGCTCCTGTGTCGCCAAATGGCTGCGCGGGGACCCTCCCCCGGAAGAACAGGACCAGCTTCCGGAATCTCAGCTGACCGAGGCCATGCGCCGCAGGATGCAGACCCTGGCAGCTTTTCGCCGCAGGCTGGCCAGTTTCTGGCATGTCCTGGCCATAGTCATTATCCTGGGGCTCTTTGGAACCTGGGCCCTGCAGATTGAGGGAGGACTGTTTTTCCTGGCCAGGTCCCTGATCGTTACCGGTCTTATCATTTTAATCACCACTTATGTTTTGCGCGCCAATGACAGGGTTCAGGACTACCTCTTCAGGATAAGCGATGAGCTCAAAGCCGGTCATCCCGAGCTTGAAGCCAGGGCCAACCGCTATCTCCCCCTGCTCAAAAAGACCATAAGGGCCGTCATATATGTCCTGGCTGTTTTCTCCATCCTCAATGCCTGGGGTCTGGGCACCCTGGGATGGCTCCTGTCCCCCCAGGGTCTGTCCATCATCTCCCAGGTGCTGATCATCCTGGTGATACTTATGGTTGCCTCTCTGGTCTGGGAGTTTGCCAGCATCAGAATTGAAAAATCCATGGCCATGGAGAGCGAATGCGAGGACAAAAGGGCCACCTCGCGCAAGCTGACTCTGCTTCCCCTTCTTAGAAACGTAATCATGATTGCCATTATTCTTGTGGCCGGCATGAGCGTCATGTCCCATCTGGGCATCAACATTGCTCCGCTTCTGGCTGGTGCCGGTGTCCTGGGCCTGGCCATCGGCTTCGGGGCCCAGACCCTGGTCCGTGATGTCATAACCGGGGCCTTTATTCTGCTGGAAGACTCCATGGCCGTGGGTGACTGGGTGGAAGCCGGGGGACACGCCGGCACCGTGGAACATCTTACCGTGCGCACGGTTTCCCTGCGCGACCTGGCCGGCACACTGCACGTCATCCCTTTTGGCCAGGTGGCCAGTGTACAGAACTACAACCGGGACTACGGCTACGCCATGATCGACGCCGGGGTTGCCTTCCGGGAAAACTACGGAGACGTGGTTCACGCCCTGCAGGATGTGGCAGCGGAACTCAAAGAAGACGAAACCTGGGGACCGGACATTATCGGAGACCTGGAGATTTTCGGGCTGAACAAAATTACAGATTCAGCCGTGGAAGTCCGGGTACGCATCAAGACCAGGCCCCTTTGTCACTTTGCCATCCGCCGCGCCTTCCTGGAGCGGATGAAACGGGTATTCGACGAGCGCGGCATCGAGATTCCCTTCCAGCATCATACCATCTGGTTCGGACAGGACAAACAGGGGGATGCCACGCCCATGCGGGTGGTGCACGAGGCCAGAAAATCCCTGCCGCAAAAGGATAAAATGGTCGAACCCCAGCCTGAACAGGTGCCTGAAAGAAAAATCGAGTACTTTACCGAGTCGGACGCCTCCAGAGAGGTAGTCAAGGAAAAAGAGCAGGCTGAGGAGGAGAAGGCTGAGGAACAAAGACTAAGCCAGGAACAGCTGGAGCAGGAACAGGAACAGGAGAAAAAAGGCCTGGAAGACTTTTCTGACGAGTCTTCAGACAAAACTAAAAAATCATGAACAAAGGAGAAATACATGCAGGAGTATAATGTGGCTGTCATCCCCGGAGACGGCATAGGCCCGGAGGTGATCCGGGAGGGACAGAAGGTTCTGGAAGCAGCCGGAAAAAAGTACGGCTTCAAGATGAACTGGCAGGACTACGATCTAGGCGGAGAGCGGTATCTAAAAACCGGTGAGGTCATGCCGGACTCGGTACTGGAAGAACTCAAGGGCTTTCACACCATATATCTCGGGGCCATAGGGCATCCCCAGGTCAAGCCGGGCATCCTGGAACAGGGGATTTTGCTTCGTACCCGCTTTGTCCTGGATCTTTACGTAAATCTGCGCCCCATCAAGCTATATCCCGGAGTGGAATGTCCAATAAAGGACAAAGGACCTGAAGATATTGACTACATAGTGGTCCGGGAAAACACCGAAGGGCTTTACGCCGGAAGCGGCGGGTTCCTGCGCCAGGGTACAGAGCATGAAGTCGCCGTGCAGGAATCGGTGAACACTTACATGGGCGTTGAACGCTGCCTGCGCTATGCCTTTGAACTGGCCGCCACCCGCAAGCGCCGCAAGCTTACCCTGTGCGGCAAAACCAATGTCCTGACCTATGCCTTCGGCCTCTGGGAGAGGGTCTTCCAGGACATGGCCAAGGAATATCCCTCTGTGGAAATCGACTACACCCACGTGGACGCCACCTGCATGTGGATGATCAAGAGCCCGGAATGGTTCGACGTGGTGGTCACGGACAATATGTTCGGAGACATCATCACCGATCTGGGGGCCATTACTCAGGGCGGTCTGGGCATAGCCGCCGGAGGCAACATCAACCCTCAGGGCGTTTCCATGTTCGAACCCATCGGAGGCTCGGCTCCCAAGTACGCCGGTCAGAACAAGGCCAACCCTGTGGCCGCCATCCTGGCCGGTCAGCTCATGCTCACTGACCTGGGTCAGACCGAAGCCGCCCGGGGTCTGGAAGAAGCCGTCTCCAGGGTACTGCCTCGCATGCAGTCTCAGTCCGCGGGACGCATGGGCATGAACACCAGCCAGGTGGGCGATGCCATTGCTGAGGAACTCAGCTGATCCATTACGGCATCCGGAAACATAGTCCTCTTAAAATAATTGCAACTGTTCATCATGGCAGATGTTTTTACCAGGGTCGGAATCGGTATCGGGATAGAAAGAGTCAGGCAGCCTGGCACATGACTTCATCTCCGGTTTTGATTCCGACCCCGGTTGCAAGAGCAGGATCAAAAACAATCAGCTGAACAGTTACTGCTGTTTCCTCTTTACCCTTTCCCGGACTCTATCCATAGCCTCCCTGGTTTCCAGCCCGCGGATCTCTCTGTATACCTCCCTGCACTCTTCATAATCCAGACTGCCGGCCAGCTGTACCGCTCTTAACTCGTCTCTGGAATGGGGGAGCCTTGCTGTATCCTCCAGGATCTCTTCCTTGTGTACTATCTTGTTGTAGATAAGGCTGCGGGCCGCCAGGATGTCTGCTCTGGGACCGGTGTAGTCCGGCATCCAGGTATACAGAAGGGTCAGCACATCCCCCGGTCCCAGGATCTGCCTTCTGCCCAGCCTTTCCCGAAAAAAATCCTGCATGCTGTAAAACAGCTCCAGCAGAGAGCCCTGCGGCTTTCTGACAAAGATTTCCCTGGCCAGAAAAAAATGGATGTATCCGGCCTCCACGTAGATGCTCTTGTAGAGGGGCAAAACACCCTCCAGAGCTCTGGCCCGCATTTTATTGCGCAGGCGGCCCTTTTCAGCATCCGCCCGGGCGAAGCTCCTCACCGCCTGCACCAGGCGGGCAAACTCACCTCCGGCACCGGATGCCCTGTAAAACTTCATGAGCTTGTCGCTCCACCTGCGTTCACAATCGTAAACTATCCCTGCTCTGGTCTCCGGTCTGATCTGATCCGGTCTGCCCTCTGCCGCAAAAAACTCGTGCAGGCCGATGAGTTCTTCTACAAAGGGCTCCACCTGCAGTATGGTCTTGCCCATATCGTGCATCTGCCGCAGAACAAGACATTGATTCCTCGCAAAACCGGGAAAACCGAACTCGGTCAGCATCAGGTAGTCGTCAACCTCCATCTCACCCTTGAGCATCTCGCCAAAGCCCGGAGTCGGGGGTTCTTCCAGCACAATGCAGTCAAAATGCTGCACCATGCCCTGAACAAAGGGTAAAGTTTCCAGTCGATAGGAGGTATAACCCAGGCAAATACGGCGATTGGAATTGTTTTCTTGCAATGTCATTTATAAAAATATTTAATCTTGTTTGTTATTCTTGCAATCCAAATTTACCCCACCGGCCGGGCAACATCAGCGAACTCTCCAATGTCCTGAAAAGAGCTGTCCTGCTGGAGCATATTTTTCTTGAACTGAGCAGGCAGGGTGCGTAATTATTCAGAGGATCACCAGTTTTGATTACTATCCCCGGACCGGTTCCTGTATCCTCCTAAATGATGTGACTGCAAAAAGTCATTTTTGCAGTCACAGACGTCAGAGGTCAGACGTCAGACGTCAGTAAAAACAAAGAGTTATGTAGATTATTTATTTCTGAATAATTCATTTCTCGACTTTTTGCAGGCGCATCCAAAATAGTTACATTCAGTCGACTTGCTATTCTGACTTCCAAGACAACTTTTCAAATGGAGCATTGTTGTTTACACACAACGTTGCCGAAAGCAATGCCTGCCTGCTAAATTTGATGTATGGATTTCCAGCAAATTCCACATATTCACTGCTTTCTTCCTCCAATTCAACTTCTGACCTATCTCCTAAGACAACCATACCACCAAAAATTGTATTGGATCCTCCTGAAAACAATGCTGCATCGTCATCATGACCTAAAATATAAATTATCAAGCCTTCAAAATGTGCATTTCCAGTAATCCTTGCTCCACCTATAAGAATCAATACGCCAGAGCCATGCACGTTGTTTATATTTACACCATCTAGAACAGTGATCTTTGGTTTTTCTCTTGTTCCTAAATCAGCTGGATCTTCATTTATAAATACTCTGTTTTTTCCCTCAGCTATTGTTTTAAAATTGTTTGCTCTGTCCAACCAATAATCTTGGTCAAATTCGCTGGGACCAAACTCTATATCTCCATCAATCTGATTCCCAGGTATACCACTTTCACGTAAATCCAGCTCTTCCAGTGAGAATATAGAATAGTCAGCTTTTCCATTTATAGAGTAAGATACATTGCTACAGTCACTACCTTTACAATAAAATTCTTCTGGCACATTATGATTCTTATAGCTTATCCAGGTATTGTCTCTAATGGTTAAACTTGGATCTTTATTCAACAAAGATAATGGTGAATTTATGTTCATAGAAGTATCAATCTCTTTTATAGCCAATGAAATATTTTCTATTGTCTTATCACTGTTATACCCAGTAGAATACAAACTAAACCATCTTCTGTCTTCATTTTTATATTCATGACTATCAATTATTATGCTTGCTATTTCTTTTCCATTAGACCTTATCATCAGATCTCCTCCATAGTAATATATCCTATCTAATCCATTGGAAATGGTTAATATATAATTGTCAAAATATACTGCCTCATAATTGCTACCTATTTCTGAATATTTATCAACGACTTGATGCCTCAGTGCAGATACTGCCACATCTATTCCTGTCTCAGCATTGTTGAAAGCCTGCTCCTTAAGCTGCAGATTGCGGGAAACCTTCAGATCCAGCTCCGAGTCCGTGGCCATGCCCATGACGACAACAGTCATGACGAGCAGTACCAGGAGCGCCAGGATCAGAGCGCTTCCATTCTGGGCAGCCCCATCGGAGCCTCTAATCTGATTTATGTCAGTAAACATGGCTACTCCTATTGCATAACTACCCTTCTGAATTCACCGGTGCTTTTGGGTCCTCTATGATTCCACTTGCCTTCAACAACGATTACCCACAAAGGTAGAGCATGTTCTAGGGCTACTCCCGAATTGCTCAGTTCCTCCCGGTACATGCTCCAGACCAGGGTATATTCAAAGCCATCATTAACTGTTTGTTCTTCTATATCCTCGCAGCCTGTAGTACTGCAATATGTCTCCGGATCCTCCGCCAGCTCCTCCATCTTGGACTGGACAAGTTCTGTGGCCACGGTCATGGTCCGGCTGAGGCCGCGGTTGGACACCGAGGCGTCCTGTGCCCCCATCCAGCCGACAATGGCCACCACCAGGATGAGCATGGCAATGAGTGCTTCCACCAGGGTGAAGCCTGTCTGCTTATCTTGCGGGGCATTTTGTGATGGCAGCATGTTGTGCATATATTCAAAACTGGATACAAGATTTTTGCGATATGGGCAGGTTGTTTCTTCCATCTATGCCTTGAAACATGGAATGAAGATGAATACCCATGGAGTGTTTTCCACCTGCAAACCCCATCGGGATTTAAAACACATTGCGTAGGGTCACCCCGCCATAACTTTCCATGCGAACATATTCACCTTTGACTTTATCCTCGCTTCTCCCTTGCAGGGAAAATCTGATTTTGCTTATGTTGTTCATGTCACCTATAGTGCTGTCATCATCGTGCCATGTACCACCTTCATGGTACTGAAAGCTTATTTCCTCTATGTTTTCAGCTACAATCCAATGCTGTGCTCGGTCAACAGCTGTCCTCTGGTATGCAAAAATCTGAACTTGGAGATTATTATCTTTTAAAAAGATGCGAGCCGGAGATACCATGTAAACTTTGACATCATGCCGTTGCAGATCTTTTTCTAAAATAGGTACTTCAGAAGTAAATGTTATGTCTCTGCCATTTATATTCAAAACTTCATAAAAATTATTGCCTGACAAACCAGGGAAAAAAGATAAATATTGCTTAAAGTCATCTTGTGTGGTTATTGATGGACTTGGATTTTTATTCAGTTTTATCTCATTATCCTCTAAAATTTCTACCACTTTTCCCAGCACCCTGAATCCATAGACTATCACTACAGAACCACTGTCTAATTCATTGCTTTTGGGATCTTTTTTAATAAAACTTGAAACGTTAATTGTACCACCTTCGGGATCATCGCCATACATAACATGACCTTGCGCAAATGAATCATAGCACCCAAATCCTGCATGTCTAAATGCATGCTTTAGTCTATCCACAGCTATTCTAAGACTTTGCTGAACTTCCATCCTGGCTTCTTCAGCTGCTGATACTCTGCTGTGAGAAACAAAAGCAGCAAGCAAGCCTCCCATAATTAAAGCCATAATCACCAATGTTATCAGAAGCTCAACTAAAGTGATGCCTCTCTCGCATTTACACCCAACTCTAATCGACTTCATCATTTGGCATTGGTCCTGCTAGTATTATCCGGCCCGTTGGACGGATTCGAATGCTGTAGTTGCTAGTGTCATTTGTCAGTCTTATGTGACGAGGATGTGCAGTTCCAAGGGCCTGAAAATTAATGTAGTCATTGTATATAGTTAAGCTGCTCAAGTCTCTGGATTTCAAGTTTAGCCCGGGGGGAAGGTTCGTGGACTGCAACACCTCCTCATTATTGTTGTTCTCCATCAACCGAACCGTGTAAGAATTTACTGCAAAATCAATCCGAACCCGCTCATTCCTATTCACCGCCTCCATCCGGGCTGCTTGCAGAGTGGATTTGAGATTGTTGGCTTCAGCTCGGAGGCGGTAGCCGTCGGTATTAATATAAATAAGAGCAGTGCCCGCAAGAATGGCGATGATGGCCAGGACCACCAGCAGCTCTATCAGGCTAAGGCCCGTGGACGCATTGGCAACGGCATTTTTCTGATCCAGATTCATGGTTTTCTGATATCAGCTTGGCCTGGACAAAGCAATACAACCCTGAGTGTAATTTTAGCCCCTTGTAATTTTTCCAGCAAGTAAAGTACCAGCTGTTCTAAGCAGACAGTAAAGGATGTGACTGCAAAAAGTCATTTTTGCAGTCACAGACGTCAGAGATCAGACATCAGAGGTCAGTAAAAACAAAGATTTATGTAGATTGTTGGTTCCTGAATTATTCATTTTTCGACTTTTTGCAGTCCCATCATAAAGGTATGGTTTGGTTTTGATGCAGGACGGGGAACGAGCTTGAGCCTGCAACCTGGAAGCAACTAAAGCATCTTGATTTCATTGACATCTACCCTGATCTGGACGATAAAGAATACAAGATGCATCTGACCTGAGGGCTTCCTTTGTTTTTTACGACGCTGAAGACGAAGTCATGTCGATTATTACTCTTGATGAAATAATAATGTTATTTAGAAAATATATAAAATGAGAGACGAACTTTTCCGGGATTACGATAATCCAGCTCCTGAAGGGTAGAATATATGCCTGATCTGGACATCATATATTTCAAGAAGGCCTTATGAACAACTGGATATTTTTTTCATACCCGCTGAATCCCCAGGCCCCGGCCTACGGTGGTGGACACGGCTTTGCCGAGAAAAAAGTCAAGCAGATGGCCCATGGCGATTCCTGCGACACCAAGAGCTGGTCCATGTCCAACCACATGGGCACGCATATTGACTTTCCCAGGCATTTCTCACCCAGGGGCAAGGATATGGATGCTTACAGCCCGGGTTTTTTCATCTTTTCTCAGCCCTTCCTGGCAGACATATCCCCGGCTGAACCAGGCCTGATCATCACCCCTGACCACTTAGACATATCAGCAGCTTCAGCAGACACAGACCTATTGCTTATCAAAACAGGATTCGGCGGGTTCAGAGGCCGGGACACCTACTCACGGAACAACCCGGGCTTCCACCCCGACCTGGCGGATTACCTGCGGGAAAGGCTGCCTGCACTGAGGGTGATCGGATTCGACAGCATCTCCCTGTCCTCCTATGCCCATCGTGACCTGGGACGGGAAGCCCACAGGGCTTTTCTTCTGGACAACAAGCATCCCATACTGCCCCTGGAGGATATGGACCTGGAGCAGATTGACGGCAAAACTGGCATTGAGCAGGTGGTCATCGCCCCCTTGCGCGTCACCGGGGCAGACGGGACACCATGCACAGTCCTGGCAAAAGTAAAAAGGCTGTGATGTCCCTGTCCGGCATCAGCTGAACTGTTGCCAATTGCCCAGCATTTGCAAAAATCAAAAAATTTACTTGATGTAACAACAGCATGAACAAAAAAATGAGAACATATAATCACAAAAAAAATGGTGACTTTTAAACTGGTTTCAATTAAGAAAGCAAAAAAATGTTCATCACCAATGTTCTTTCCAGCCTAAAACCTGTTGATAAAAGATCCTGCTCAACTCTGGCTTGCACGCGACAAACAAACTGGTCTTAAAACGAAAGTTCAACTACTCACAGGAATCGAAAAAATTTCAGCTAATTTCCAGCTGAATGATTGCTGAAACAAACCTTTCAACATACAGCATAAAAAAATAAGCTTCCACCAGATATAAGCCAGGAAAGTCATTTCAGTGGATACCAGCAAGAAACATTTAAAGGGAGGTAAAAAGCATGCTGAACTTACCAAAACCAGCTGAACGGACCAGTGTACAGGGCTTTACCCTCATCGAACTTTTGATCGTAGTGGCTATTATCGGTATTCTGGCTGCTATTGCTATTCCTCAGTTTGGGCAGTATCGGGAACGTGCTGAAATTGCTGCTGTCGAAAGTGATGTGCGACTCTGCGTAAGCGAGGCAATGGCTGAGTTTGCGGATGCAGGGGAACTTGATGAAACAGCAAACTGTGAGGTCAGCGATGGATCGGAGATTACATTAGCTGCAACTGACGGCACTCTTGAAATAACCCACTGGGATGGCCTTGATGAAGGTATCTTCGATTGTACATTCGATGGAAGAAGAGTATCGTGCGGTGAATAAATCTTAAAAACCATATCCTTGTGAGCACACAATGCCCTGTACACATGCTTTAATGTGCGGGGCATTTTTAATTCATCGAACTGCTCGAGGCATGCAGCACATAACGGATAATTCTACCGTTTCTACCCACCTTAGAAGGACCGGCAATGCATCATTTTTTTAATGAATCCAGAATGGGATGGGCAAATTTTTTCAAGAGACTGCTTGATATAACTGCAAAAAAAGCCCCTATCAGATTGTCCGCTGAGGGGTCTTTTTTATGGTGCCCCCGCCAAGATTCGAACTTGGGCTATCCAGGATTAGGAATCCTGTGCTCTATCCTGCTGAGCTACGGGGGCAGGTGGTTGTTTCAGGCAGTTGAGGATGAAGGGCTTTTTTGATAGATTGACTCTTTGAGACAGTCAGGGCAGTGCAAGACTGTCTTCTTAAAAAGCCGTCTGTCTAAAAAAAATAAAATTAGCTTAAATTTAAAAAATGTCAACAGTGCCTTTCTCGTGCGGAAAAGACCTGCAGGACCAGCACAGTCCATAACATTTAACCCGTTAACAACACTAAAAAATGAAATTCATACCATCCATCCTGGAATATTTTTTTGAGGACAAAACGGCCAAGAACAACATCCTGGCCCTTTTGAAGTTTGTGTTTGCCCTGTTTGTCATGATGCTTCTTTATACCATGGCCTTCCACGGGATCATGCTTATTGAGGGCCAGGAGCACACCATCCTGGACGGTCTGTACTGGACCGCAGTGACCATGAGCACCCTGGGT
>Ga0207421_10004906_pt1 | contig 15221 bp, 15 predicted proteins | sample SodLakKL_010_SED_4_FD_187542 | JGI IMG/M metagenome (GOLD analysis project Ga0207421, IMG submission 187542) | Alkaline sediment microbial communities from Lake Tanatar, Kulunda Steppe, Russia - 8KL_010_SED (SPAdes) (version 2) | ecosystem: Environmental > Aquatic > Non-marine Saline and...
CTTGTCAGCAAGCGGTAAATGTGTATAATGAGGGCGCATTAGGAGCGTAAGTGCCGGATCATTCGGCACCGGTTTAGTCATATTAAATAAGTTAATTTTTTAAATAACCATATGAATTCCTCCACAGTTTCCGCCACTCAGGAAAGTGTTACCGCTACCGGTAAGATCACCCGGATCAGCGGTCCCCTGATCCAGGCTCAAGGCCTCACCGGGGCCAAAATGTATGAGATCGTTAAGGTTTCTCAATACAAATTAATGGGTGAGATCATTGAACTTTACGGTGACACCGCATCTATTCAGGTTTACGAAGAAACCAGCGGGTTGGAACCGGGAGATATAGTAGAGGCCACCGGCCGCACTATGTCGGTAGCTCTGGCTCCCGGGCTGCTGGAATCACTTTACGACGGTATTCAACGACCTCTGCAGTCCATTGAGGAACAGGCACAGAGTCCTTTTATTACTCGCGGAATTGAAGCCGAAGGTATCGATCGTAAAAAGCAATGGAAATTCAGCCCCGCGGTAAAAAAGGGCGACTCGGTAACTTCCGGAGATGTGCTTGGTGAGGTACCGGAAACCTCCACTATCACCCATAAAGTTATGGTACCACCGGGTATTTCCGGTACTTTAATTTCCGTGGCATCAGCCGGAGAATACAGCGTAGAGGACGAGATCGCGGTGATCGAAACCGAAAAAGGTGAAAAGCATTCCGTAGCAATGCTTCAGTACTGGCCGATCCGAACCCCTCGCCCAACCCAAAAGAAGATCTTCCCGGCCGAGCCGTTGATCACCGGCACCCGCTCCATTGACACTCTTTTCCCGATCGCCAAAGGAGGAGCCGGCTGTATCCCGGGCCCTTTCGGTTCAGGTAAAACGGTGGTTCAGCAAGCTCTGGCCAAATACAGTGACGCCCAAATAATCATTTACATCGGCTGCGGTGAACGAGGCAATGAGATGACCGAGGTGTTAAATGAATTCCCGGAATTAAAAGACCCCAACACCGGCGAGCCGTTGATCCGACGAACCGTGATGATCGCCAACACTTCCAATATGCCGGTAGCCGCCCGCGAGGCCAGTGTTTATACCGGTATCACCATCGCCGAATACTACCGCGATATGGGATACTCGGTGGCCTTGATGGCCGACTCCACGTCCCGCTGGGCCGAAGCTATGCGCGAGATCTCCGGACGACTGGAAGAAATGCCCGGCGAGGAGGGTTACCCGGCTTATCTGGCCTCCCGAACCGCCAGTTTTTATGAACGAGCCGGACGTTATACCTGCCTGGGCAGCGATGAGCGAGACGGGGCCCTGACAGTGATCGGGGCGGTATCGCCCCCGGGCGGCGACCTCTCGGAACCGGTCAGTCAGGCCACGCTACGGGTTACCAAATGTTTTTGGGGACTGGATGCCGGACTGGCTTACCGCAAACACTTCCCTTCCATTCACTGGCTTACTTCCTACTCTCTTTATTTGGATAATATAGATGCCTACTGGCGACGAGAAGTTGGTGAGGACTTTCCCGAACTGCGATCACAAGCTATGGACCTGCTTCAACAAGAGGCTCAGTTACAGGAAATAGTTCGCTTAGTAGGTATGGAATCCTTATCCAACCAAGAACAACTGGTAATGGAGATCGCCAAATCGATCCGCGAGGACTTCCTATTCCAAAACGCCTTTGACCCGGAAGACGCCTACACTTCACTGGACCGTCAATATCAGATACTGAGATCCATCATTCATCTTTACGAGCAATTATTGCCGGTAGTTCAAAAAAGTGACATTGAGTTCAAACACGTCCAGGAATTGCCCAGCATAAAGGAGCTGCCTTCTCTCAAAACCAAAAAAGAGGAGCAGGAATTCGCTGATTTCCGACAGCAAGCCGAAAAAGAGATACAGGGACTCACCGCCGCTACCGAACAAAGCGAGCAGGTTCCTGAATAATTAGAACCAATTGATCCATATCTTGTTTAATTATAATTAATACCACATTATGGAAAAGCAGTATAAAACCGTTCAATCGATATCCGGTCCTTTGATCTCGGTCTCCGGAGTAGAAGGAGTAAAATACGAGGAACTGGTAGAGGTTTCGGTACCCGGAGAGGATAAACCCCGGTTGGGTAAAGTTCTGGACGCCCAATCCGACAAAGCCATAGTCCAGATGTTCGAACCGACCCACGGTACTCAAGTTACCGACGCCACCGTAAGATTCCGGGGCGAGGTTTCCAACATTGACTTATCCAAAGACATCCTGGGGAGAATATTCACCGGCGGCGGTGAAGTTATGGACGGCGGCGCCAAGATCATCCCGGAAACCCGGCGACCGATCGAGGGTTCAGCTATTAACCCCTGGAGCCGGGAATTCCCTGATGACTTTATTCATACCGGAATTTCCTCTATTGACATAATGAACACCTTGGTTCGCGGACAGAAGTTGCCGATCTTCTCGGCCTCCGGTCTGCCGCACGCTAAACTGGCCGCTCAGATCGCGCGGCAAGCCAAGGTGGTCTCCGGTGAACAGTTCGCTATCGTGTTCGGTACTATGGGTGTAACTTTTGATGAAGCCGAGTATTTCCGTAAAGAATTTGAAGACACCGGCGCTCTAAAACGCTCGGTACTGTTCATGAACACCGCCGCCGACCCGGTGGTAGAGCGGATCAACACTCCGCGGCTGGCTCTCACCGCCGCCGAATACCTGGCTTTCGATCATGATATGCACGTCTTGGTCATTCTGACCGATATGACCAACTACTGTGAAGCTTTGCGCGAGATCTCTTCCGCCCGCAAGGAAGTCCCGGGTCGTCGCGGTTATCCGGGCTATACTTACACCGACCTGGCCGGTCTCTATGAACGAGCCGGACGAATAAAAGGTCGTAGCGGTACCATTACCCAGATACCGATCTTATCAATGCCGGATGATGACAAGACTCACCCCATTCCGGACCTAACCGGATACATTACCGAGGGACAGTTCATCATCTCACGAGAGCTCTATACCAAAGGATACTTCCCGCCGGTAGATGTCCACGGCTCACTCTCCCGACTGTGGGCCGCCGGAGTCGGTGAAGGCAAAACCCGAGAAGATCACTCGGAGGTTAAAAACCAGCTATTCGCTTCTTACGCCATCGGACAAGAAGTAAGAGAGTTGGCGGTAGTTTTGGGCGAGGCTTCACTATCGGAGAGTGACAAAGCTCATATGAAATTCGCCGAAGAGTACGAAAAACAGTTCATTAATCAAGGAGAGAGAGAAGACCGTTCGGTTGATGCCTCGCTGGATCTGGGCTGGGAGCTACTCAAGATGCTGCCGCGTGAATCCCTCAAGCGGATCAAACCGGAAACTATGGAAAAATATATGAAAGAATAGCTTTGTATCACGGGGTTTGTATTTAGTATTACGGGCGAAAACGATTTTGAGCTTCGCTCAAAACGTTTGCCCAATCAAATTTACAAAGCAAATTGTGATTTTGGGCGAAAGTAAGGAAAGCACAAAGAAAGCACAAATTACAACTTTCAAAGAAAATACAAAGTACAGATTTAAGATCAGAAACTACCCCATAATACAAGCCTCATAATACATTTTCCATAATACAAATTAAATTTATGAAAGTTAATCCTACACGCATTAACCTCTTAAGGTTGAAAAAGGAGTTAAAGACCGCAGAAAAGGGTTATAAATTACTGAAAGACAAGCGAGACGGGCTGGTAAAGACCTTTATGGAGGTCATCAGAGACGCCCGTAAACTGCGCCAAGAGGTGAACGAAGAATTGCCGATCGCTCTGAGATCTTACATCCGTTCTTCTTCCTCGGTGGCCGAGAAGATCCACGACATTGCTTTCTTGATCCCCAATACTCGTATTGATCTTGATGTTTCAACCCGATCAATAATGTCGGTTCCCATTCCGGAATTCAAACAACAAAAACACGGACGGAGTTTTGCTTACGGTATACTGGAAACCAGCGGTGAACTGGATTTGGCCCTGACTCAACTGGACGACATTATGCCGAAACTGATCCGGTTGGCCGAGCTGGAGAAATCAGTGGAAAATCTGGCCGAGGAGATCGAAAAGACCCGCCGTCGTACCAGCGCCCTGGAAAATGTCCGTATCCCGGAACTGAAAAAGACCATCAGATTCATTAATTTGCGACTGGAAGAGCAGGCCCGCGATGCTACTGTGAGTACTATGCGCATCAAAGCTATGATCGAGGAGAAAGAGCGGGCAGCACAAGAAGGATAGCAACGCCGTCTGAGCTGTTTCCGCTCAGACGGATAAAACAGTTCACCCCTACCTCACCCATAAGCTGTAATATTTGCCATCAACCGAATACATCCCTTTTCAATAAAGACGAGTCCGGAGTAATTACAGTATTATAGGATGCCTTTTGCTCCACTTTAAATGGTCAAATTTTTGTCAAGCAAATATAACCTTGATCAATCTCACCCGGCGGCCGAAACCACGGAGGTATACAAATAATTAACACAACAGTCCTTTTTACTCCGGTTTTATTCCGGCTGTATCAAAGTACCTCTAAAGGTTCGTCCGTTAAGGTAATGTTCAAACTGAGCCAATTTCTTGCCGTTAATTATCGCCACTTCCATGCCGTGCTTTTGAGCTTGCTGTGAAGCAACCGGATCAAACGGCGAAGAAAGGCCGGGACTCCAGGACTTGGGCAACATGGCCCGGAAATCTTTCCAGGTTATGTTCTTAATAGCTTGAGCATCACTATACTGTTTAGGGTCTTTATCATAAACATAATCAATGTTGGTGAGATTTATCACCCGCTGAGCTCCCACCTGATGCGCCAAGATCACTGCTACATAATCAGTGCTCCAGCCCGGTTTCCAACCGCCGGACACCGCTACCGGTTTACGGGAAGTTAATTGAACCTTCTGTTTCGGATCAGCAATAATATCTGTGCCGCTATAACGACCCAACACTGTGTTAACCAAATAAGCATTAAGTCGGGTTCCGTGGATACCTAACCAGTCAGCTTCCTGTGATGATATTTTGGCCATCTTGGAAGCGGCCTGCAGATACTTTCTGCTCACTCCTCCGCCGCCACAGACTAAAATGAACCGTTTGCGGGCGGAAGTATATCCGATCAGACACCTCTTAAGCGCTAAAAGAAAAGAAGTATCGATCTCATCGGGAGCGATCAAAGAACCGCCGATCGATACTACTATAGTTTCGGTTGATGATGGTCGCTTGGATTTGGAAGAACTTTTGCTTTTGCTTGACTTGCCGGAGACGGTTTTTGGTTCTTTGTCTTGCGACTCTCCGACCCCGTTGTTTTTGTTTTCACTGCCGGTTGTTTTTTTATCGGACATAAATAAAAATCGTAAAAAATTAATTCACTAGTAATTAACCGCCCTGGTCACTAGAAATACAGATAATAATTATACCAGAAAACAACAAAATTGAAATCAAATAACACCAAAAGTTTCCTCGTGCCTTATTTATGATCTATACTTTATTCCTAAGTTGTGCTTTCTTTGTGTTTTTTGTATTGTGTTATGTGCTTTCTTGGTCACTTGTAATTTGTGCTTTGTGCTTTTCCCAAAATCACAATTTGCTTTGCAAATTTGATTGGGCAAGCAACCGCGCCCTTCTGAAGGGCGCGGTGTGCTTTCGCCCATAATACCTAATACAGACCCGTGATACAGAACTTCTGTTGTATTTTTTTTCCTTATATGTTAGCATAGCGCTGTAATTTTGTTTTGCTGGAGCGGGCTATGAGAATTTAATAAGATACTTTTTTTCATTTTTTGGTTAGCGAAATTAACCAGCTATAAAAATGCAGTTTATATTATATTGTTATTATGAGTTACATCGAATCGATTCAAAACGCAGAAAATAAGGCCCGGAAAATGGTTCAAAAAGCCGAGAAACAGGCGCAAGATAACATTGAGGAGGCCAAAAAACACAAAGAGATAACTCTACAAGAGTTAGAGGAGCAGCTTAAGAAACAACAACGCGAGGAACTAAATGCCCAAAAAGATAACCTAAAAAAGATCTACGTTAAAATAACCGAGGAAGGAGAGGTGGAAAGAAAGAACCTGCAAAGAATGCTGGACAACAATCGTCCGGCAGCTATAAAGTTAGTGATCGATAAACTGTTCTCTTACTAAATACTAAAGAATTCCGGGAACCGGTTCTAAATGATCAAAAAATAATCGTAGAATAAAAATATGTCTCTGCTTACCATGCAAAAAATCCGCCTGATCTCGTATCAGGAAAGCGCCCCCAAAATGGCCGAGCTGTTACAGAAAAAAGGAGTAGTAGAGCTTACCGATATTACTGCCGAACAACAATTACAACCCCGTGAAAAAAGAGTTTTTAGCTTTGATCACGCCGCCAGCCGTGTAGAACTGGCGGTGGAGTTTTTAAGTCAGTACGCCGATCGATCTCTCCTAAAAACGGTTTTTGAACAGGACCGAGTAGCCACCACCGAAGAAAAAATAGAGGAAACAGTTCACACCTTTTTCTACGCCGATCTGGTCCAAAATACCTTAACTCTTACCGAGAATATCAACAACACCAACGCCAAATTACAGGAGCTTGATAACGAAGAAAAACTGTTAAGTGAATGGAGGGAATGGGACACTCCCCTATCTCAACCGCTTACCACCCGTTACACCAATACTTGGTTGCTCAAAGGCGACAGCGCCGAGCTCGATGCTTTGGTAGATGAATTGGAAGATCACCCCCACACCACCTTTCAACGTTGCGGTGAAAAAACCCTGGCTTTAACCTACCTGCACTCCGACCAAGAAGCTCTTAAAAAACTGGTGGTCAATCACAAACTTGATACCGTGACCCTCCCTTCTCGCCGCGGAACCCCCGATAAAGAGTTGACCCGAATAGAGCGCGCCAAAGCAAAGGCTCGAGATAATTTAAAACAGTATCATCATCAAGCTCGGGAACTTACCCAATATCTACCTAAACTGAAAATGATCAGCGACTACTTACACTGGAAGAAAGAAAGATACGACGTGATTCACCAAACCTTGGGTACCGAGAAATGCGTTGTACTGGAAGGTTGGATCCCGCGCGCCCACCTTCCCCGGTTGGAAAAAGAGCTCCACAGTAACAGCAAACTCTGTACTATGGAAACAGTACCTGATGAAGAAATAAACGAAGAACCTCCCAGCGAGATCAAGAATTCGTCAATGATCGCTCCGTTTGAGTCAGTTACCAGACTTTATGGTTTGCCGGCCGCCGGCAACCTGGACCCTTCGCCTTATCTGGCCGGGTTTTTCTTTGTCTTTTTTGGCTTCTGTCTTTCCGACGTAGGGTATGGTTTGATACTATCGGGGCTAACCGCTGCAATTCTGTATTTTTACAAAGTAGATCGGTCAATGGCCTCATTCCTCAACCTGCTAATGGCCGGCGGTATCGCCTCTATGTTGGCCGGCCTGTTATTCGGCGGATATTTCGGTATTGACGCCCAACATTTGCCGCCCGGATTGCTTTATTTTCAACAGTTCGACCCCATTGGAGACCCGCTGCCTATCTTCTATGTAGCGTTAGCCATGGGAGTGATCCAGATAATCTTCGGAATGCTACTAAGCATCTTGAGAGCATCCCGCAATAATGAACTCACTAAAGGACTATTAGACAATCTGCCGTGGCTGGCTTTCTTTGCCGCTCTCGGATGGTGGGCCGCTGAAAGCTTTGAAATTTTGCCGGCTACCGACGGACTAGCCAACTATGCTATTATCATCACACTACTGGTCATTGTAATATCACGCGCCTGGCAAGCTGAGGGAAACATCTTTTTGAAAATACCCAAAGGAGTGCTTGGTCTCTATGATTTCGTTGGTTATCTTTCCGACACGCTTTCTTATTCACGTCTTTTAGCTTTGGGGTTAGCCACCAGTGCATTGGCTTTTTCCGTGAACTTAATAGCCGAAGTGGTCAATGATACCGTACCTTATATCGGATGGCTGCTCATGATAATAGTACTGATCATCGGTCACCTGTTCAATATGGTAGTTAATATTCTGTCATCATTCATTCACACCGCACGTTTGCAGTTTGTTGAGTTTTTTGGTAAATTTATCACCGACACGGGGCGTAATTTTCGCCCATTTGAAAGAACCCAGAAGCACACTTACATAGAAGAAAGCGATCCGGGATCCGCCTGAGGCCATAAAACAGCCCTAAACCGGTTTTCGCAGCAATAAATAAGTGGCTTTAGGGTATTTTAATTCCCGGATCGGTGTAAGTTATAATTATCAGGCGGAACACATTAATAATCATTAATAGTTAAATTATAAATATGGAAATCACATTTGGAGCAGGATTAGTTTTTGCCGGAGCTGCCGTAGCAGCAGTTTTAGGTTTTATCGGTTCAGCTATCGGTATGGGTCTGGCCGGTAAAGCAGGTTCAGCAGTACTTAGCGAGCGTCCGGAGCTTTTTGGTAGGGTTATTTTGATCCAGGCCTTGCCGGGATCACAGGGTGTTTACGGACTGGTAGGCGCTTTCTTGATTCTTAACTTCGCCGGCTTGATGGGCGGAGAAGGCGAAGAAGTCATTTCGGTAGCAGAAGGATTTCAATATCTGATGGTCGGAATGCCGATCGGTTTGGCCGGTATTCTGTCAGGTATCTATCAGGGTTCTGTGTCTGCCACCGGTATGTCTTTAATAGCTCAGAACGAGTCTTTGACCGCTCAAGCGATCATCCTGTCGGCTATGGTAGAAACCTGGGCTATCTTCGGTCTGTTGATGAGCTTTATCTTATTGACCGCAATGTAAACCGGCTGTTATAAGGAACGGCCGTTAAATTCGGTCGTTCCCGGTCCCGCACTAAATTAGTTTTCCACCCTATTAATGTTAAAAATTATCGTTGACATAGATCACAATTTATTTATAACACGAGGGGTGCAAAATTAATTTAGTGCGGGACAAGAGCCAATATTAGTTATTAGCTGAAATTATGTCATTACAAGCTATTACCGAAAAAATAATCTCGGACGGAGAAAAACGCAGCCGGGCCATCACCAAAGAGGCTGAACAGGTCGTGTCCGGTATCAACAAAAAGCTGGAAGAAGCCAAGCGAGCAAAACTGGAGCAATACGAACAAGAGACCGAAGCACTAAAAAAACGCAACGAGGACCGCATCAGAACAAACGCCGAGGCCCAGGTGAAGGAAGAGCGTGAGAAATTAAAGCGCAGCTATCTTGATGCCGTTTTCCGTGATGCCGAAGAAGAATTAAATAAGTTGCCCGGTGATAAATACAGCAAGTTATTAACCGATCTGTTGCATAAGATAACAGCGGAAGAAGCAAAACGGGCCCGGATCAAAACAGCCGCCTCACGCCGAGCGGAAACCGAGCAAGCGGTTAAGGATTCCCAACTCCCGTTCCAAAAAGTAATTGATGATGAGAACATCAACAGCGGCCTGATAGTGGAAGGTGAGGATTTCTTTTACGACTTTCGATTCCATTCCCTGTTGCAAACCTTACAAAGCCGGGAAGAAACCAAGATAGCTAAAGTTCTGTTTGCCGATTGATCACTTTCAAGTAACTGCACCAACCGGTGCATATAAACCCCTGATCACCTATCAGATATAACAAAGTACAAGTATGGCCAGTCGCTACATTTATGCCGGAACCCGATCAACGGCGCTTAAAAAAGGTCTGTTATCCAATGACCAGCTGGAGATGATCTTGGCCGGAGAAGACCTGAATGCCAGTTTTCAGGCACTGCACGAAACTTTTCTGGCCCCGTACATTGCCAGACGGCAACCGTCTGAGTTGTCTGACGCATTAGAAAAAGCGGTAGCTGATACCAAAAAACTGCTTACCGACATAGCGCCGCAGCCGGAACTTTTGGACATCTTGTGGTTAAAGTATGATTTTTATAATCTCCAAGCTATCATTAAAGGAGAGATCAAGAGACTGTCCGAAGAAGAGATACTGGCCAAATGCTTTGAATCCGCCAAATACCCGCCAAGAAAGCTGTTGGAACATTTTCAAAACAACCGTCTGGCCCACCTTCATCCGCACCTGGAACAGGCTCGCCAAGAAGCTGCCAAATATAAAGAGATATCGGATATTGCGGTGGCTACCAACCGTTACTACTTGTTAACCGCCAAGGAAATAGCCGATAAATTCAAAGATCGTTTTGCTCAAAAGTACACCGCCCTGCTAATAGATATCTATAATTTACAGGCCAATTTACGAGCTCATTCCAGCGGCGAGATCGATGAAGCCCCGTTGCCGGTATTCATCCCGGGCGGGACCTGGCGCCTGTCCGATCTGGAAACCCCGGAAAAGATTCTGGAAAAACTCCCCCGCATGGGACCCAATGCCGAGTTCTGGAAAGAGGCGATAGAAAATTATCGCCAAGACGGGACTTTTATCCACCTGGAAAAAGCTTGTGATGAATATCTCAATCGCTTCTTACGTGAAGAAAGCAGAAATATTTTCTCACCTGCTCCCCTGTTCGCTTACTTTCAGGCTAGAAAAAACAACGTACAATTAATAAGAACCGTTCTGGTCGGTAAACAAACCGGATTGAGTGAATACGAAATAAGAAAAACTTTGAGAGAGCTTTTTGATTAATTGCAATAAAAACAGATAAACTATGAGCGAAAGCAAACACAAGATCGCGGTACTTGGACCCAAAGAAATGATCAGTGGTTTTAAAGCACTGGGAGCGGAAGTGTTTGAGGCCAACGACGGAGAGACTGCTCGCGACCTGATCAAAGAGCTGAAAAAACCCGATAATGAACCTCAGGATTATGCTATAATTTTTGTGACCAGTTCGGTACTGAACCGCATCCCGCAAGAAGATTATGCAAAACTGGTACGAGGAGCCCTGCCGGCCGTCACCTCAATTCCCGACATTACCGGATCCGACACGGTAAGCAGTGAAAAACTCAAGAAACTAACCGAGCGCGCACTGGGTAGTGATATTTTATCCTGATCAACCGACAAAACCTTGAACTAATGAACAAAAAACGAGCTAGGAGCTCGTTTTTTGTTTTAAAACCCGGATCAAGATACTCCCAAAAGCATTGAGATAAAGAGAATGTAAAGCATTAAAAAGAACGCCCCTTCCCACATATGGATTCGCTGTGAAATACCGGTAATTACAAACAACAGAGTTACTGCAGCCAAAGCCGGCAACCCTACCTCCAAAGTGGTAGTATCCAGCTCAGCACCAAAGAACAACCCCGGCAAACCTACTACCATAAGCATATTGAATGCATTGGAACCGAAAATATTGCCCAAGGCCATCTCAGAGTTGTGATTAACTGCCGCCTTGACCGATACCAGTAATTCCGGCAAAGAAGTACCGATAGCCACACCGATAATAGTTATCCCGCCAACATCTAATAACCTGAACTCATCACCCAAGATCTGTACCGAATCAACCAAATAATGTGAACCCAGTACCAGAAATAATGCTCCCAGAAAAAACGAAGCCAGATCGGTTAAACTAACTTGAGGCAAGGTCTTACCATTTTCGTCTTCATATCCTCGTTGTTTAAAACGTGACGGTACTAAACGACCTTCTTCACTATCGTGATCGCTGTCCGTATCAGATGAACCGTCCTGATAAATGAAGATATAAAAAAGATAAATCACATAAACCAAGACCATTAAAGCGGCCTCCCAAAAGATGATCTGACCGTTCCAGGCAACTCCTAAAAAGATAACTGTCCCGATAGCCAAAAGCGGCAATTCAACATCTATTAATTCCCTGGTTATTCTGATCTTCTTTGACAATAACGCGGTAACACCGACCACCAACAAAATATTGGCCACGTTGGAACCAACCGCGTTAGCCGGCGCGAATTCAGCCACCCCGCGAAAAGAAGCAAAAAACGCCGCCACCAACTCCGGAAAAGAAGTACCCAGACTGACAACCAACACTCCAATAACAAAAGGCGACAATCCAATTGCCAGTCCGATCTTTTCCGAGGAACGCAACAACCAATCCGCCCCTTTCACTAAAGCGGCTAGAGATAATACGAATATTATTAACCAAATGAAAGTTGTATCCATAATACTTACTTAACTTCCAACCCCTCTTTAAGGCAGTTATCCGGTTTACTTCGTAATAAATGACCAGTGATCATCGGACTGACCAACGTGGTTACTATGCTCAACATTATTATAGCGGTACTTAGTTGCTCATCAAGAATACCCAACCCCTGCCCGACCAACACTACCGCCAAAGTGGTAATAAGCTGCGGTACACTGGTGACACCCACTAAAGAGCTTTGATAAGTGGACAGCGACAACCAGCGAGAAGCAAGAAAACCGGAAGCAAATTTGGTGAGCGCCGAGCCTAAAATGATCGCAAACACCAACGGCCAGATCTTGGAGGCTTCCTCTACCAACAAACTTACATTGGTCCAACCTCCGATAGTAACAAAAAACACCGGGATAAAAATACCGTAACCCAGAACATGGATCTTGTTCTCCAATACTTTGCTGCTGATAACTTCAGATAATAATAAGCCGGCAAAAAAGGCGCCGACAATGGTTTCCATACGGAAGAACTCAAACACTACCGAGGCGCCGATAAGCACCGCCACCGCCATTCGTAACTCTCTCTCGAAACGATATCGATTCGAGGTCTTCTTTTTTTGCTCCTGTAACCATTTACGAAAACGGGGAACATATCGTTTTAATTTATATCCGGCAGCAAACACTGCCGCAACTATGATCATTAACACCGGAAAAGAAACCGGGGTTTCCTCGGGCGAGATAAATTGCAGAAATATTGCCAAAATGATCAAGCTGGCAATATCTTGCAACATGGTGGAGGCCACGATGATCTTTCCCAGTCGATAATGTATAACACCTCGCGCTTCCAGCGTCGGTATTACCACTGCAAAAGAAGAGCTCATAAAAATAATAGCTAAAAGCAAGGCCGCCTCAATACCGAGATCAAAAAATATTCCGATCAACAAACCAACCAAAGCCGGCACTAATCCGGAAATAGTGCCCACAAAAAAGGCCTCCCACCAAACCTCTTTTATGGAAGAGATCTTGGTCTCCATTCCGGCAATGAACATCAGAAATATCACTCCGATCTCGGCCATGAACAGTAATGACTCGCCCGGTTCAAACCAACCCAAACCCTGCGGACCGAGAGCAATACCGCCCAGGATCAAAGCTACCGCCCAAGGCACTTTAAACCGCCTAAACAAAGCCGAAAATATCAGTGCTGTTATCAACACCACAAAAAAGGCGGTTAGTGACTCAAGTATTATTTCCGGGTCGCGAAATTCGGCAGGATCCATAACAACAATTTATTACCCTTTATTTTAACATATTCAAGGTCATAAAACAGATAAACCTGTTTATAAGCTGATGTTTCAAATGACTGACACCGTATTTGAGTAACATATTTTGTTTCCCAAAACCCGGAAAGATAAACAGTCCTTCACCGGCAGGAATATGCGAAGGTCTCCCGATACAGAGCTGGATATTATTATTCATTTCTTAATTGATCGATCTTCAAATGAATTTCCCGTGGAGTATCGGAAAAACCATTCAGCCGATCCTTCAAGATTCTATCGCGGATCTCCAGAGGATATACCGACATCTCTGAGAGATCAGCTATCCGATACCAGTCCGGACGGTAAAAATTCTCTTGTTGTTCCATTTTCCGGGCTTCAATAGAATCAAAACGCAGCGCGATATCGCCGGATAGATAACGGCATAAATAGAAATGTTCTTCGTTCCTGTTGTCGTAAATAATACGGTACAGCAGTTTCTCTGTTTGAACTATCAAGGAAGTTTCCTCATCCACTTCCCGAACCGCCGCTTCAGCCGGCTCCTCCCCTTCTTCAACTCCCCCGCCCAAAAACAGTAATACTCCCGCCCGAATTTGTTGCGATGCATCAGCACAACTTTTCCTTGCTCTAAGATCACAGCCGCCGCTCTTATACGCTGAGAATTTTTATCAGATATCTGTAGTGCTGTCATAAAAATAAATTAAGTTATCATAAAAACGGTTCTTTATTCTCCCCGAGTACGAACCTTTTGTTTGTTTAAAATAGATGTAAGTTCACTGGTATCAATAGCATTTTTACGAGAGTTGGGTTAAACTGCACACCTCAGTACTGCGAGTTACCTTTTTCTTGCAATTAACATCATGTGACCGCTTGCATCAACCACAAACGGCTCGGTGCAGATCTGTCTATGGATTTCCAGCCAGTTTTCCCACGCCTCGGGAAAATCGTCTGCGAATTTATTAGTAACCTCCTCATCGACATTCAAACCTTCCAGTCCCGCTTTTGTAACAACTTCCACACTTTCCTTTAGGAACACTCTCTCCAGCTCGTCGGAAGTAAAGAAATGGCAATAACCGTCACCCCGCCATCTGTAATCGTCACCGTTTTCGACAATATTCCGATAGTGATCCCTGAACCCGACTTCATGAGGTACACACGACGGCGTGGCAAGCATAACTCCGTATCTGCTCATTACCGAAGCAAATAGCGGCGCGCCGGTCTTGGTCACTCTCACCAGCTCCGAGATAGCTTTCTGCCGTTCTTCTTCCGGATAAATATGAGATAACGGACCTCCTAAACACAAAACAGCGTCAAAAGAATTATCCGCAAATTCCGAGAGATCGGTTATTGATCCTTGAACAATATCTTTTATTTTGCTCGAAACCCGTTCTTCTTTTATCATTTGCCGGGCAAATTCCAAATTTTCAGCTACCAGATCAAACAAAACAACCTCATAATCAAGCTTTGCCAGTTCGATCGTATATCTCCCCGGACCGCCTCCCGCGTCCAAGATCACACCGCTTTCGGGAAGATGTTCTTTAAGCAAAGAAAGAGTGGTCGAAAACTCCAACCGGTGAAGCGGATCCTTGACCAACCTATCCCACTCTTCTTTAACATGAGCCGAGTAGTTCTTCTTAGTAAGTTCGGTTTCTTTGTTGTTCATGTCATTTTGATCAACTTATAACCGAATATAAAATCCTGTAACAAAAGCACAAGGTGATGCGGCCTGCTCAGCTAAAAAATAATAAAATGAAAAGAGAAAGAAAAATATATCGGTTTCCTCTACTTTCCCAAAACCAAAAAGTGAACCGGTGTGGACTTGGGGGGGACTCGGCGTCAAGTCGCTAAGTTCATTCCTCACTTGGCTCGTCATTCACTAAGCGCTTCCTGCCTCTTGGCCAAGCTAGCCGCTGGCTGGGCTTTAGGCCGAGCTCGCCTCCTTCGACTCGCTCCGCTTGCTCAGGA
>Ga0207421_10004908_pt1 | contig 15220 bp, 18 predicted proteins | sample SodLakKL_010_SED_4_FD_187542 | JGI IMG/M metagenome (GOLD analysis project Ga0207421, IMG submission 187542) | Alkaline sediment microbial communities from Lake Tanatar, Kulunda Steppe, Russia - 8KL_010_SED (SPAdes) (version 2) | ecosystem: Environmental > Aquatic > Non-marine Saline and...
AAAAAGTGGGACCACCCGGATTTGAACCAGGGTCAACGGCACCCAAGGCCGCAAGGATACCAAACTACCCCATGGTCCCGCATTATTGAGTCATCCGCTCGGGAATGTAAGGGTTTCGTTGCGTCTTCGTTCATAACTCTGTTGCACTCTTGTCGCCGGAGGGCGATATCATGCCCTGTCAGTAACTCAAATACCTCTTTGAGTCGTCCCCAATTATTACTCGTTCCTGGGATAACAACAGCCTATGAACCGCCGCTCTGTCCTGAACACAGCCGGTCTTGCTCTCACCACCGCTATCGCTGGCTGTGTCGAAACGCTTTCTGGTAACGAACCCAGCTCCGGTTCCCCAAACGACACTGGAGGGTCCGGAAACAGCTCCACTGACGACGGTTCCACCGGTAACGGAGAGCCGACAGACGACGATATTTCGCTTGCAGATGCGTATGAACAGTGCCATCTCGTCGCCATTGACTTCGAGTGGCTTCCCGACGAACTCAAAGCGGAAGTGAACGAAGCGATGAAGGGGGGAACGTATGAAGCCGAGCGGATTGGACTTGCCGAGGCGGTCGACCCCGAAAAATCGTATCTCGTTATCGGTGACATTCCACATGAACTGCAGGTTGAGACTGTCGGGGACGTGATGAGGCTCACACTTGTTGAAGTCGAGTACCTGACCGCTCCCAATCCGCGAACGATTACTGTCGAAAATACTGCCGACCGGGAGCACGAACTGGAAATTACGCTGACTGGTGAGGAGCCCATTGTCGACGAGACGGTTACCGTTCTCCCTGGCAGTCAGACTGAACTGACCGCAACTGACCGATTCGGCACCTACGACCTCACTGTTCGAATGTTGACGGGCAAACAGCGCGAAGACCACTTCGAGTATACAATCAGCGACTCAGGCTTCAATGGATTTGTGACCGTCACCGAGAGCGACCTCATCGTCACACAGGACGTCGCCGAGATTGTTCCCTGCGAGTGGGACGAAACAGCACACAGAGAGACAGCCTGAATCGATTGATTTGGAAGGCTTACTCCTCGAAAACAAACGTTCCGTTCTCCTGAACGCGCTCGCCGTCGACCTCGATATACGAGTCCTCGCTCATATCGACAATCATATCGACGTGAACGGCGCTGTCGTTGCCCTCGTTCTCTTCACCGACGGTCTCATCGTAGGCGCGGCCGACCGCCATGTGGACGGTATCGCCCATTTTTTCGTCAAAGAGCATGTTGTAGGTGAACTGGTTGATATCGCGGTTCATTCCGATACCGAGTTCGCCGAGTCGACGAGCGCCGTCGTCGGTGTTTAACACTTCAGTCAGCAGTTCTTCATTCTTCTCAGCACTATGTTCGACGACCTTGCCGTTCTCAAACTGCAGGTAAACGCCGGTTACCTCCCGCCCCTGCGTGTAGAGTGGCTTGTCGAACAGCACCTCGCCTTCGACGCTGTCGGGAACCGGGGCGGTAAACACCTCGCCGCCGGGGAGGTTTTTCTCACCGTAATCGTTGAGTGTCGGGTTACCGGCGACGCTCATCGTTATGTCCGTGACATCGCCAGAGACGATTCGAACCTCATCAGCGGGGTCGAGAATCTCGACCATCTGCTGTTGGTGTTCGCGAACTTCGTCCCAGTCTTTGAGGATAGCGTCCCAGACGAAATTCTCGTAGGCCTCGGTCGAACTTTCGGCGAGTTGGGCGTTAGCTGGTGCGGGATACTGGGTGAGACACCAGCGCTTGGAGAGACGTTCGGCCAGAATTGGTTGCAGTGCCTGCTGTTGTTTTGCGCTTGTTTCCGGTGGCACGTCGCTCTGTTCGGTGACATTGGTGTTTGCCCGAATGGCAATATAGACATCAGTCTCCTCGATGAGCGCTTTCCGGTGGGACGGCGTTTCGAACTCGTCGGCTGCTCGCAAATACGCGCGACCGAACCGTTCGTTCGTACTGATAGTCAGCGGGTTTGCGCCACGGTCGCCAATCTCCTCGTGGAGGGCAGTCACGAGGTCTTCAGCAACCGGGGGTGCACGAATGACGACGTTGTCTCCTTCCTGCAAATCTACAGAATGGGTGACGATAACCTGTGCGTGTTCGCGAATACGCGGGTCCATATGAGAATCGTTGAACTCATGGACCAAACAGTTTGCCGTTTATCGCCGGTCGCTTGCAGTCATTTCCCTTCCATTCCTTCCTTGAATCCCATTGCCGTCCTGCGCATCATCAAAAAGAGGAAGAAAATAAACAGCAGTATCAACAGAAGGATGGAGACGACGATTATCGTAGTCATATACTCCCTTTCGATAGCACTCGAAAAAGAGGTTTCGGCTACTGTGGCTGAACCCTGTGTTTCAGCCTGTGAGACGCGGGTGGTGGGTTATAGCCTCTCTTTCTCGAAGACTTCCTATGAGCACCGAATTCCGACAACTCTTGCGTGAGGAGCTCTGGCGGAGTATTGCATGGGCTGCGCTTGCCCTCACTGGCTGGGCGTTCATTATTACCGAAAACTCCCAGCTTGAGGCAACCGTCTGGACCGTTCTCGGATTCCCACTGGTCACGTGGGCCTTCCTGACTGTTGGGACAATCACACTCCGACTCCTGACTGGGTCTTCGCTGCAGGTTCGCACCACGGATGGCCTTCATCTTGCCTTCTTACTCAGCATTCTGGGCGGTGGCTTTGCTGTGTTTTACTTGATTGCTGTCGATGGCTACTCCGCCGTGGTCTATGGCGGTGGCTATCTTGGTATCCTCGTGTTGCTAACGGTGTATTATCGTTTTGTTGTGGTCCCCGATTTCGAATCTCGCAACACGAGCTAATGTTGTGTTAGTGACAACACTCGGCCCGACGACGGTATTCTTTTAGCACTCCCGGTAGACGACGCGAGTATGGGAATGGCAGGTCGCCGATGGGGAAAAGCAACGCTCGCACGTGCAGGCGCATTTGTCGCTGTTTCGACAGTCGCTTTGACGGCTGCATTTCTCGGTATCGTTGGACTCCTTACTGGCTCAGTGACCGGTGTTACCGAGCGACTGCCGTTTTACGTTCTGGTCACCGCACTGGCGTTTGTCGGCGCAATTGTCTTGCTTGAAGAAAGCCGTAACGAGGCGTTGCAGGTACTCGTTATCGCCGGTGTTGGCGGCCTTTTCACCTTTCTGTTGGTCACGTTCGGTGGTGAAGGTATCACGTTCCTCCTTCAGAACCGGGAGGAGGTCGTTGCCTCACAGCTGCTCTTTTATATCCTCGCAGCGGGACTTATCGGCACTGGCCTGGGCTACTGGGCGCTGAACCACTGGCCGGAGCTTAGTCGGTATCGGTCGCGGATTTGAGGCTCTCTCAGCCTGCTGTGATTTCACCGCCCGAAGGAATCAATCTGATTGTACTGTTCGTCCGTGAGTTCGATTTCCCCGGCAGCGACGTTCTCTTTGAGATGTTCTAGACTGGATGTTCCCGGAATCGGGAGCATCACGTCCGAGTGTGCAAGCAACCACGCGAGGGCAATCTGATAGCTGCTCGCGTCGTGCTCGTCGGCAACGTCGCTGAGAACAGCCTCCATCCCATCGACTTCACCTGCTGCCAACGGATACCACGGGATAAATCCAATCCCGTACTCTTCACAGGCTTCGAGTACGTCCTCGTCATCGCGTTTCCCGATGTTATACTGGTTCTGAACGGTCACAATGTCGACGTGGTCACGGGCCAGTTCGAGCTGGTCGACGCTGACGTTCGAGAGACCGACGTGGTCGACAATTCCATCATCTTTCAGTTCGGCAAAGGCGGTGATGCTCTCTTCGAGCGGCGTGTCCGAACGGGGCGTATGCAGCTGGTAGACGTCGATGCTGTCAACACCCAGCCTGTCTCGGCTCACAAGTGCCTGATTTTTGATGTAATCGGGTTCGCCATGTGGAAGCCATTCGCCGGATTTGTTCCGAAGGAGTCCGGCTTTCGTTGCGACGACGGCATCCTCGGTCACGCCGCTTTCACGAATCAGGCGTTCGCTGACGCCTGGGCCGTAGGAATCCGCGGTATCGATGAAATCCACGCCGAGTTCAACGGCCCGCTGGAGCACCGCTTTTGCGTTGTCTTCATCCTCTGGTGCGCCGATAATGTTCTCACCGGTCACACGCATTGCGCCGTAGCCAAGCCGGTTGACTGTCAGTTCGCCCCCAATATCGAACGTCTTGCTGTTGTCTGAACTCATACACATATTTGTTGGGCGCTGGCACCAAAAAGACGGCCCACCAGTCGAATTTTGCTGATTGCGAGCGAGCATTTAAACAGGGTGACGACTGAAAGAACAGATAATGGATATTGCGGAGATTCCGGGAATTCCCGATTGGTTTGTCACTCATTTACAGGAGGATGGTATCGAGGAACTCTATCCACCGCAGGCCGAGGCCGTCGAAAAAGGGGTTACTGAGGGCGAAAACCTTGTCGCGTCGATACCGACTGCAAGCGGCAAGACGCTGATTGCCACGTTGGCGATGCTGTCGACTGTTGCCCGTGACACGGAAACGGGCGGCAAAGCGCTCTATATTGTCCCCCTTCGTGCACTGGCAAGCGAAAAGCGCGAGGAGTTTGAGCAGTTCGAGCAGTACGGGCTCTCCGTCGGTGTCTCAACTGGCAACTACGAATCGGACGGTGGCTGGCTCGCTGATAAGGATATCATCGTCGCGACGAGCGAGAAAGTCGACTCGCTCGTTCGAAACGACGCTCCGTGGCTGGATGACCTCGGTTGTGTCGTCTCCGATGAGGTCCATCTGGTCGATGATGGTAACCGCGGCCCGACACTCGAAGTAACGCTGGCGAAACTCCGCTCGCTCAACCCGGCGCTCCAGACGGTCGCCCTCTCGGCAACGATTGGGAACCCGGAGGCGCTCGCTGAGTGGCTTGACGGTGCACTGGTCGATTCGGACTGGCGACCAATCGAACTGCAGAAAGGCGTTCATTTCGGCGATGCACTGCATCTGGAAGATGGGAGTCAGGAACGGCTTGCCCTCCGGTCGAGCGAGAGTCAGGAGGCTGCTATCGTCCGCGATACGCTCGAAGACGATGGCTCGACGCTCGTTTTTGTCAACTCGCGGCGCAATGCTGAATCGGCCGCACGGCGACTCGGTGGAACGACTGAGGCATTTCTCAGCGGCGACGAACGGGCGGAACTCGCCGAGATAGCCACACAGATTCGCGACGTGAGCGATACCGACACCAGCGATGACCTCGCAGACGCTGTCGAGAAGGGCGCTGCCTTTCACCATGCCGGCCTTGCCCGTGACCATCGTTCGCTCGTTGAGGACGCCTTTCGCGATCGCCTCATCAAGGTCGTCTGTGCAACGCCGACGCTCGCCGCCGGTGTGAATACTCCCTCTCGTCGAGTGGTCGTTCGTGACTGGCGACGGTATGATGGAACAATCGGCGGGATGCAGCCACTTTCGGTGCTTGAGGTCCATCAGATGATGGGACGGGCCGGCCGCCCGGGGCTTGACCCCTATGGCGAGGCCGTGCTGCTTGCTTCTGGTCACGACGAACTCGACGAACTCTTCGAGCGGTATGTCTGGGCGGAACCCGAACCTGTCCGGTCGAAACTGGCTGCCGAACCTGCACTGCGGACACACATTCTTGCAACTATCGCATCTGGATTCGCCCGGTCACGCGACGAACTCCTCGAATTCCTCGAAGGAACACTCTATGCCGAGCAGGCCGCTGACCGCGACCAGTTGCAGTCAGTGATGGATACTGTCATCGAGTATCTGGAAGTGAACGACTTTCTGGAACGAATCGATGGGACGCTCGCTGCAACGAGTCTGGGTCACACTGTTTCTCGGCTTTATCTCGACCCGATGAGCGCGGCAGAGATACTGGACGGGCTTGCAGACGCACAGCAGGAAACAGAGACACAGATGACGGCATTTGGTCTCTATCACCTCATCAGCAGGACGCCGGATATGTACGAACTGTATCTCCGCTCCGGCGACGAAGAGGAGTACACCATGCTGGCTTACGAGCGCGAAGAGGAACTGCTCGGGCGTGCACCCTCCGAGTTTGATGACGCCTTCGAGGACTGGCTATCAGCCACCAAAACTGCCCGACTGCTCGAAGACTGGGCAAGCGAACTCGATGAAGATACCATCACGGAACGATACAGCATCGGGCCGGGTGATATCCGCGGGAAAGTTGATACCGCACAATGGTTGCTCGGTGCAGCGGAATCGCTGGCGACCGAGCGCGGGCTTGGCGTCAGCCCGGCCATCAGAGAGGCACGCCTTCGCGTCGAACACGGCGTTCGAGAGGAACTGGTCGACCTCGCGGGGGTTCGTGGTGTGGGTCGAAAGCGCGCCCGTCGTCTCTACGAGGCAGGCATCGAAAGCCGTGCTGACCTCCGCGAGGCGGACAAATCGGTCGTCCTCGCTGCCCTGCGTGGCCGGGAAAAAACTGCGGAGTCCATACTCGAAAACGTCGGACACCGCGAGCCAGCGATGGGCGAGGTGACACCCGCCGAATCGGTGACGGACGCGCTCGATATCGGCGACGCTGGCGACGGTGATACCGAACCCTCATCCGATGGCGGACAGGCGAATCTGGGTGATTTTTAGTGACAACGGAGGAAGACGCGCCCGCGTTTCGGACGGTCGAAGGCATTGCAACGGTGGAGTCAGTCGACGACTTCGTCGCGGATATTGCGGCGTTACAGGAGCAGTATGAGACGACGATTCAGGTTTTTGACGCCCGATACGTTGCCGGCCGCTCGCATCTCGAACGAGCAGTCGAGTTGGCTCACCGAGCGACCGAACGGGATGACCGGATTGCCGACGACCCCGCCGTCGAGATACTGCTCTATGCAGCCGGCCGTCGGCAGATTCATCGCGCACTCGAAATGGGTGTTTCCTCTGGCGAATGGCCGGTCGTGGCGGTGGTCGTCGGCGGCGACGAGGCTGGTGCCACAGCGGCCCTTGAAGAACGGTTCCGGGATGCGGAGACGCTTGGCTCGGTAGACGATGAGCTTCTCTGTGACTTTTTCGAGATTAGCGACCGCGAACTCGAAGCTACTGCGGGGACTCTTGCGGATATCGTCCGTGAACGCGTTTCGATGCTTGTCGTCGAAAAATGAGTTCCGTATCATGACAACGTCTCCACCGACACTCAACACACCTCTCAAAATCGGTCGCGTTACTGTCCCGAACCGTCTCTACCGGGCACCGCTGCTCGAATGTGCGGGCAACGGAGCGGACGCCGTTGATACCTATATCCGAGAGCTCGAACCCGCTGCCGAGGCTGGGGCTGGTCTCATCTTTCAGGGTGCGAGTATTGTCACGCCGGATGGTGGCTGTGCCGCACCAAACATGACGCGGGTGCACGACCCGGAATTCGTTAAGGAACTGTCCCGGCTGACCGACCGCATCCACGAACACGATTCCCGGATATTCATCCAACTTGCCCACGGCGGGCTGCGCAGCATGAGTATGTGGCACAGCGAATTCCACCGAAAGAACCCAACGGTTGGTCAAAAGGCTGTTTCGACGCCGCCGTGGCAGATGCGTCTTGCCGACAGATTTGGGTTCATCAATCTCGATGCTGCTGTCCTCTCGACTCAGGAAGTCAGGGAACTTGCGGAAGCATTCGGCCGGGCCGCCGGCTATGCCGTCGATGCCGGTTACGATGGTATTCACCTGTCGGGAGCAAACATGGGCATTATCCAGCAGTTCCTTTCACCGTACTATAACGACCGTGACGACGAGTTCCGCGATGGAGTCCGGTTTCTGGGGGCAATTCACGATGCCATCCGGGAGCACGCGGGCAACGTTCCGCTGGTGACGAAACTTCCGCTTGAGACAGTCTCACCGCCGTTCGTCAGGCAGTATCTTACCGCAGACGATATCGTGACGATGGCGCAGCGCCTTGAGGCGGTCGGCTACGATGCGGTTGTTCCCGTGGAGGTCTCTGTGTTCTGGGATATGAGTGTCATCCGCGGGGCATATCCAGAACGGGCCTGGGAGGCCGAATCGCTTCAGGATGAGTATGCTTCGGTGTTTGGTAGTTCGCTTCGAGCCAAAACAGTCAGCGTGCTCAACCGGCTTGAAGGGTACTGGTACGGCGAAAAGCCGGCGTGGAACGAAGGCATCTGTCGGCAAGTCCGCGAAGCGGTCAGTATTCCGGTTCTTGCCGAGGGTGGCATTCGCTCGCGACGCGACTGTGACAGATTGCTTGGTGATGGAGATGAGCCGCCTGCCGCTGATCTCGTCGGGATGGGACGACCGTTCTACGCCGAACCGAAACTGCCTGCTCGCATTTTACACGGTGACGAGCGAGTGCTCTGTGAGAGCTGCAATAACTGTACGGTGCCACAGGCCGCTGGCGAACCCGGCCGCTGTCGAACACCACGGATTGTTAGAGCACGTGCGAGGCTCGAACGTGACGGAGCGTACGAAAGAGAGAGAAACTAACCGGTTCGTGGCTTATTCTTCGGGGGCGTCGTCAATCAATACAACTGCTTCGCCATCGATAATGGTATCATCGTCATCGACAACCTGGGTCGACAGTCGATACTGGCTATTACCGAGGTCCTCGACAATCTCACAGTCTGCAGTCAGCCGGTCGTCGACGCGGACAGGATTGTGGAATTCGAGGTCCTGTGAGAGATAGACAACGAGACCAGGCATTCGGGCCAGTGCTGCGCTGATGAGGCCACCAACGAGCGTACCGTGGGCGATTCGACCGCGGAATCGCGTCTTTTCGGCGTATTCGTCATCAAGGTGCAGTGGGTTCGTATCGCCGCTTGCCGCTGCAAACTGGCGAACGTCGTGGTCGGAGATTGTCTTGGTAAACACGAAGCGGTCACCGACCGAAAGTTCATCCGGTGTCTCGGCGGTGGATTCTGCGTGCCACTCTTCGAGGTCTTTTGCCGGTGCAATCCGCTCGACTGGCGGTACCTCAACTTCCTCACTTCCATTTTCCATCTTCATTTCCGGGGCATCGACGCCCCAAGCAGCGAACGCCGCTTTGTTGGCTGCGACGACGCTTTCGAACATATGTGATGACGACTCTGTCCACGTATCTAACAGGCTACGACCGGGCGATTCGGAGCTCATTGGAGTTTCTAGGGGATTGCGGGTAATAAATGGGAAGGTTCACACTGTAACCCGCTGTAGTGGGCATTCATCCGATTCACCTCGTCATATTCTGATACAACTGTTTCACTCCACAGGAATCGTTGTCCCATCCGACTCTTCGGTTGGTTTCGGCAGTGACACTCGAAGTATCCCATCGTCGTAGGTTGCGCTTGTCCCCTCTTCGGTGACCTGCTCTGGAAGCGTCAGCGTTCGGCTAACTGCAGTTCGTGACCGTTCGCGGATGACGTATGATGCTGTTGTCTCCTCGCTTTCGGTGGTTGTCGCTGAGGATTGCTCAGCTTCGATAGTGAGTTTTTTGCCGTCGGCCAGTTCGACGGTAATCTCTGCAGGCTCCCGGCCCGGGAGCTCTGCGATGACAACGAGGGAGTCGCCATCATCGAGAATGTCGACTGGAAACTGCCCGGCAAGTGAACTGCCAAACTGTGTGAGCTGGTCGAACACCTGCTCAATCTCCCCAAACGGGTCATCTTTGGTGGTCATTGCTGGCTGTCCGTAGGACGTTCTCGAATATAATTGCTGTGCGCACACAGCGACGACACGCTGTCAACACTTACTTACAGGGCTCGGACGAAAGGACGGTAATGAGCGATTCCGAGCAGGCCCAGACTGATAAACAAAAATACGAGTTCCAGAAAGTTATCGAGGAGCTCAGAGATTACCGGGGGTCGGGCACCCAACTTGTCAGCATTTACGTGCCGCCAGAGCGCCAGATTAGCGATATCGTCGCACATGTTACGCAGGAACACTCAGAAGCAGCAAACATCAAATCAAAGGATACGCGAACGAGCGTTCAGGATGCACTGACCAGCATCAAAGACCGGTTAAAATACTACAAGGAACCGCCGGATAACGGAATGGTCCTTTTTTCTGGTGCTATCAACACCGGCGGCGGACAGTCCGATATGGTTACCAAAGTTCTCGAAAACCCACCGGAGCCAATTCAGTCGTTCCGCTATCACTGTGACTCGGAGTTTCTGACCGAACCCCTTGAGGAGATGCTGATGGACAAGGGGCTGTTTGGGCTCATCGTCCTCGACCGTCGTGAGGCAAACGTCGGCTGGCTAAAAGGCAAACGCGTTGAGGCAGTCAAATCGGCCTCGTCGCTGGTTCCCGGCAAGCAGCGAAAAGGTGGTCAGTCCGCACAGCGATTCGCTCGTCTCCGTCTCGAAGCCATCGATAACTTCTATCAGGAGGTGGCTGAAATGGCAGACGAGCTGTTTGTCTCCAAACGCCACGACATGAACGGCATCCTTGTCGGTGGTCCATCTCCGACGAAAGATGAGTTCCTTGATGGTGAGTATCTACACCACGAGCTCCAGGACCTTGTTCTTGGGAAATTCGACGTTTCCTATACGGACGAATCCGGACTGCACGACCTTGTCGACAGGGCAAGCGAGGTGCTCGCCGAACACGAGATGCTCGAAGACAAGCAGGTGATGGAAGAGTTTTTCGAGGAACTTCACGATGGCGAACGCGCCACCTACGGTTTCGAGCCAACGCGTGAGAACCTGATGATGGGTGCGGTCGACCGTCTGCTCATCAGCGAGGACCTCCGCAAAGACGTAATCATCTATGATTGTGGTGGGCGCAAAGAGTTCGAATTTATCGATAAAGGCGACTCAATTCCGGAACACACCTGTTCAAACGGCGAGACGGTATCCGACGGCGAGCGTGAGGATGCCATCGACCACCTGATGGAGTTAGCTGACCAGCGCGGAAGCGAAACGGTCTTCGTCTCGACTGATTTCGAAAAGGGCGAACAGCTACTGACGGCCTTCGGTGGCGTTGCTGGACTGTTGCGATATTCGACAGGCGTCTAACGGCTCTGTTTTTGTTGGTCACCGGTCTTCGCTTCGTACCGTCCCGCCAATCACCAGTGCAGCGCCGATGATGACGAGATTTTTGACGATATACTGTCCCTCGACCGTAAGCCCATAGGGAAACGTCGTAAAGACGACTTCTGGAAGAATGACGATGGGGAGAAACGTCCCCGGAAGTTGCAAAAAGAGAAGCAAAATCCCGACTCGGATGAGTGGGCGATAAAGGAGACAGAGCCCAATAATGACTTCCCAGACACCGAGAATGGGGATAAACTGCGATGGTGAAATCACATACACAGTCGCAGCGATGAGCGGTTCCGCCGGCGAGAGACCAACCACTTTGAGCAGTCCAAACCAGATAAAAACGATGCCGATAGCCGCCCGAAGGACGGGAACGCTCCAGCGGTCCATCTGTTCAATAATGAGTGAATCGACACGGTCCAGCTGCCGTCGCCCCCTTTGTACCAATTCGGCGGTAGACTGTTCACTTGCCATGACAACAGCGTTGCAACTGGAGACGGCAAAGTCTTCTTACGGGTTACGTCCCAGTCTGTTTGCTCCCGTTATCCAGCAGGAGTCCAAACAGCTAACATCGCTGCGGCGGTGAGTATCGGTAGATGTCGAACGCGAAAGGCGACCGACGCGAGCGCGAGCTCGTGAACAAACTTGATGAGGCTGGCTTTGCGGTAATGCGCGCCCCTGCAAGCGGGAGTGCAACGGAGCGGGAGCTCCCCGATGTGCTAGCTGGCGATGGAACGGATTTCTTTGCTATCGAGGCGAAATCCTCTGCTGGTGACCCCATCTATCTCACTGGAGAGGAGGTCTACTCGCTCGTATACTTTTCACAGAACTTCGGTGCGAAACCCCGGATTGGTGTCCGGTTTGACCGCGAGGACTGGTACTTTTTCCATCCGGATGACCTCTATCAAACCGACGGCGGGAACTACCGCGTCAAAAAAGAGACGGCGCTCGCCGATGGCGTTGATTTCACGGAGTTCGTCGGCCACTCGGAGAAAGTAACGCTGGAAGAGGCTGCCCAACAGAGCGGAGAGCAAGACAAGGACCGGGAAGACATCCGGAAGGTACTGGAAGCAGTCGAACGTGGGGACCTCTCCATCGAAGATGGCGTTGAGATGCTCCGATAGACGTACCGAATCTATGGACTTTTTGCGGCTGCTCTCCCCACACTAAGATATGTCTGATAGCCTCATTGTGCTCAACAAGGATTCGGATACCGTCTCGTATATCGACCCTGAGACGGGTGAAACAACCGCCGTCGTTGAGACGGACTTTAACCCACACGAAGTTGTCATCTCTCCTGATGGCTCGAAATCGTTCGTCACGTGCTCGCTGGGCAACGCGTTGAACGTCATCGACAACGACACTCACGAGGTCACCGAGCGATTTGAACACGACCTTTTTGATTTCCCACACGGGGTTGCTATCCGGGAGTCAGCAAACGAACTCTGGCTGGTTTCAACCTACAGCAGTCAGGTATTTATTTTCGATATCGATACCGTCGAACTGCTTGAGACGTTCCCAACGTATCAGGATAAATCACACATGGTGACGCTCTCTCCCGATGAATCACGTGCGTATTTCACAAACATCGGAAGCGACAACGTGACCGTCGTCGATTGCGAAGAACGCGCGATTGTCGCCGACCCCCCAGTCGGCGAGGAGCCGGAAGGAATTGGTGTCGACCCGGATACTGGCGATATTCTCGTCGCCAACCAGGAGGATGGCATGCTTTCCGTACTTGACCCGGTTTCGCTTGAGCAGTCAAACCGAGCACTCCTCGGGGAGACGCCGATTCGTGTTGTCCTCTCGCCGGATGGTCGGTACGCGTTCGTTCCGAACCGCGAGTCAAATGATGTGTCCGTTATCGACACCGAGCACGTCCGAAACGGCGAGCAACGACCGTGGGAAATCGCGCGTATTCCGGTCGGTATCTGGCCGGGTGGGACCGTCTTCGACCCTGATGGAACCAATGCATACGTTGCCAACAACAAAACGAACGACGTGTCGGTGCTCAATGTCGAAAGTTTCACTGAAATTGAACGGTTTGACACAGAACTGCATCCCGATGGGATAGCGTATCTGTCCCGATAACGACCGGTTTTAGCCACGCCGTCGTAGAGACCGGCAACATCCGCTGTATGCGCTGTGTTTTGGTAGCTCCAACTCAGAGAGAAGGGCATGTTAGAACCACTGCTGTTTGTCACCTTTGAGGAGCTGTTTCCTCGGGGCATCGAGCAGTATCTGCTTGGGGGATTGCTCATCGGACTCGGGACTGCCGTCATTTACGTTGGGACAGGCATCCACGCGGGTGCAAGCACGTTTCTCGAAACAACGCTCTCGTACGGCTCAAAGCTCTCGCGCTTCCAGCAACCACGATTTATCGCCTCACGTGACTGGCGCGTCGTGTTTGTGCTGGGAATCGTCGCCGGAGCGGCAGCCTACGCTATCGTCGCCGGTGAGTTCTACTGGCTAACTGGCGTTGACCCATGGCGTCTGTTTCTCGGTGGCATCCTCGTCGGTGTCGGTACACGACTCGGTAAGGGGTGTACATCCGGTCACGGCGTCTGTGGGGTAAGCTCGGGTTCAGGTGTTTCAATTCTGAACGTGATTATCTTCATGGCAATCGCCATCCTCGTCGCACACCTGCTGGTTGCGGCAGGGCTGGGGGTGAGCGCATGAGCGGCGCTGGCGTCGTTGCTGAACACGAAGACCATCCCCTCTTTTTGCCTCTTGTCTTTCTCGGGGGGTTCATCTTCGGTATCGGACTCGCAGTTAGTCAGATGGCCCGTCCAGAGATTGTCCTCGAATTCCTGCAGTTCGATGACTTTGGCCTCCTGTTCGTGATGGGCGGGGCAGCAGCGGTCACCGGTATCACGTTTTGGGGGCTCACGCTGTCCGGGCGGAGCGCACCGATGACTGGCTACCGGTTCGGACGGCGACTGAAAGCCATGGACAGAGACGTGGTTGTCGGCGGTGGCATCTTTGGCGTCGGCTGGGGTATTTCGGGAATCTGTCCTGGTGCAGCCTACGCGAGCCTCGGTATCGGGAACGTCATCATCCTCTACGGGATTGGCGGGATGTTCATCGGCGCGTATCTGCAGGGCTATCTCCGAGAACTGCGAACGACATCGGAACGCCCAGTCACATCGGATTGAAAACAGCGGGAGACAGAAATCAGTAGTCGGCCGTGCTGTCGTTACTCTGGGACGACACGGGCGAACGCAACGTTTTCTTTGACCTGCTCGATTTCGACTGTCGGTTCGTCACCTGGCTGTGCACCGGGGACGATGACGACGTAGCCACGTTCGACTTTGGCGATGCCGTCACCCTGGTCGCCGACAGATTCGATGGCGACCTCTCGAACCTCGCCCTCGTCGACTGGCGGTGCTGGTGGGCCGGGTTCGCGGTCAGCCTGTGAGAGTGTCGTTTCACCGGCTGATTCGACTGGGGCAGCTTCCTCCGCTGGAGCAGGCTCGCCGCTTACCTGTGGCAAAATCGCAACACGATAGGTCTCTCCGGCTGTTGCAGCCTCGTGTTCAATTTCGGATTTCGGTACCTCGATAACGTAACTATCCTCACGTTCTTCAACTGTCGCAGTGAACAAACTTCTCAATGAATCCGGAATCTCAACCATATGTGGTAGTTCGACAATAGGATGCTGCCCTCATTAATATCGGGGGTATCGCTGAGATTCGCCAATCTATATTAAAAAATCAACACATCTCCCTATATGACACGTCTCAGAGTAATCGGTATGTTCCCCGGTGTTCGCTCGCCGCCCCTGTTTGGACGAGTTTCGTGAGTGCTTGTTTCGTGTAGGTTTCGGGAACGCCGTGCTCGCTGGCATAGGAAACGACAGCCGACTCATCGGGCTGGTCAAGCTCTCGCAGTGCGGCTTTCACTATCTCCTTGCGGCTCTGTGAACCCCCGCCTTCGAACCTATCCACTGCATCGGAAACGGCATCCGTATCGACGCCCGAGGCTTCGAGATACGTTTCGTCATCGATGCCGGCATCGTCGACGAGTTCTTCCAGCTCTGCGAACGTTCCGACATCCGCAAATGCCTCGTCGTGGTCGCTTCGTGCGGCGAGCATCGAGGCTCGGACGTCACGAGCGTGATTTTCATCTTCCGTCGTTACGAACTTCCGCCGTTTTTTATATTTTCGCGTGCGTCCACACCGTGGACACTGTGTGCTGTCTGGCCTCCCCTCGATAATCCACAGCGCGTGACAGTTGTCACAGCCGACGACCGCGTACATGCC
>Ga0207421_10004910_pt1 | contig 15213 bp, 13 predicted proteins | sample SodLakKL_010_SED_4_FD_187542 | JGI IMG/M metagenome (GOLD analysis project Ga0207421, IMG submission 187542) | Alkaline sediment microbial communities from Lake Tanatar, Kulunda Steppe, Russia - 8KL_010_SED (SPAdes) (version 2) | ecosystem: Environmental > Aquatic > Non-marine Saline and...
GCCTTGCCGGCTTCATCTTTGAGTTGGATGGCGACGAAGAGGCCCTTGCCTCTGACTTCCTTGAAGATCGGTGAGTTGATTTTTTTGATCTCTTCAAGGAAATAATCGCCGAGTTCCTCGGAGCGCTGATCGAGTTTCTCATCGATGAGAACATCGATGGAGGTTTCGCCGATCACGGCACCGAGCGGGTTGCCGCCGAAGGTGCTTCCGTGGGAACCGGGGGTGATGACGTCCATGATGTCATGGCGCGAGATGGCCGCCGAGACAGGCATGACGCCGCCGCCTAGGGCCTTGCCGACCAGGAGGATGTCGGGTTCGATGTCGTCGTGCATGAAACAAAACATCTTGCCGGTCCGGCAAAAACCGGTCTGGATTTCATCGGTGATCAGAAGGACATTGTGTTTCGTACAGATTTCGCGGACTTTCTTCAGATAGCCCTCATCGGGGATGATGACGCCGGCCTCGCCCTGGATGGGTTCGACCAGGAATGCCACCGTGTTCTTGGTGATGGCTTGATCGAGGGCTTCGGTGTCGTTGAAGGGCACACTTTTGAATCCGGGGGTGTAGGGTCCGTAATCCGCAGCCGCGTTTTCATCATTGGAGAAACTGATGATGGTAGAGGTACGGCCGTGGAAGTTGTTCTCACAGACGATGATTTCGGCTTTGTTCTGTTCGACACCTTTTTTACGATAACCCCAGCGACGGGCGATCTTGATGCCGGTTTCGACGGCTTCGGCACCGGTGTTCATTGGTAGCGCGACTTCTAGTCCGGAAACTTCGCAAAGCTTTTTCAGGAAATGTCCGAGTCGGTTGTTGTAAAACGCGCGGGAGGTGAGGGTGAGCTGTTCCATCTGGGTTTTGACGGCATTGATGATCCGTGGATGAAGATGGCCCTGGTTGACGGCGGAATAAGACGCGAGGCAGTCCATGTATTTGCGGCCTTCGGGGTCCCAGACCCAGATTCCTTTCGCCTTGCTGATGACGACGGGAATCGGGGCGTAGTTCTTCGCACCGTATTTTGCTTCGAGTTCCATGAATTCTCTTGAAGTTTTCATCGATTTTTTTGATTCCGAAATGAAAACGGAATCTTTTCCTCCTCTAATTTTTTCTTTTTCATCTGATAAGTGTCGTTGATGAAAACGCTTTTATGACTGACAACATAATCAATATAACACAGATTATTATCCGTTACAAGGCTATGGAAGAAGAAGATGGGAAATCCGTGGTTCCATGGTGGATTTCTTTGTGACCTGTCCAAGCGATGATAAAAATAAGAAGAAAAAAAGATACCGCGATAACGGTATCCTTCATGTCTGTGGATATAATACTAGTTGTCTTTTAGTCCGAACTGGCAAGCTTGCGTCTGATTCTCGTCGAGATGAACTCGATGACAAGGACCACGATGATGATACCCCATAGTGCGGCGGCCGCATCTTTCCAGCGGTAGGCCGACATGGCCCAGATCAACGTCGATCCGATACCGCCCGCGCCGACGAGGCCCAGGATGGTGGCGTTACGGACATTGATTTCAAAACGGTAGATGGAGTTCGATATGAAGTTGGCGCTAAGCTGAGGAATAATGCCGTAGCGGATTTTCTGCAGGGTGTTCGCACCGGTGGCGTCGAGGGCCTCGATGACACCCTTGTCGATGTCTTCTATGGATTCGACATAGAGTTTGGTCATCATGCCGATCGAGGCCAGGCCGATGGTCATGACACCGGCGAATGGTCCGGGTCCGGTCACGCGGACGAACATCAGACCAAGGACGAAGACGGGGAATGTCCTGATCAAAGTGACCGAAAGGATGCCGATGAAGGAATAGAGCCGTCCGGTGATGTTGCGACTGCTAACGAACGCAAGTGGCAGTGCCAGGATTGCCCCGAGAATGGTTCCGAGGAAGGCGATGGAGACGGTTTCGAACATCTGTCTGGGGATGCCAATCGGCCTAAGCGTGAACAACCAGTCCCGGTTCGGATCGGCCAAGGATCGTAAAATTGATCTGATGATGGTGATTCCGCCTTCGTTGGTGGACGGAATCGAGATCGCGGCCATGCTCCAAAGGGTCATTGATCCCAGAATGAGAATGGTCAGCACAATGGTGAGATGATGCTTGGGCTGTTTGTCCAGCATCTCTTTGACGGTCAGTTTCTTTTCCATTATGACAACCTCTTTCTGAGATATCTAGAGATATTTTCAATGGTGAAGACCACAACAAAGAGCATGATGATGAGTATTGCGACATCTTGATAACGGCGCCAGGCCATCCGGTCATCGAACAGAAGTCCGATCCCTCCGGCCCCGACATAACCGAGAATGGCCGCGTAGCGGATGTTGATCTCGAAACTGTAAAGGGAATAAGAAAGGTAAGAAGGCATGATCTGCGGAAAGATTGCGGTCACGAACGCTTTCGGTTTCGAGGCACCGGTCGCTTCGATCGCTCCGTAGGCACCCAAATCGACAGTTTCGATATTCTCATACATCATTTTGCTCAAGATACCGAAGGTGAAAAGGATGATGGCGATGGTTCCGGCGAAAACACCGAAGCCGAATGCAAGGGTGAGGATGGCCGCATAGACCAGAACCGGCAGTGTCCGGATGAGCGAAAGCATGAATCTTGTGGAACCGAGCACAAAACGGTTCTTGGTGATGTTGCTGGCGGAAAGGAATGCCACGGGCAAGGCCAAAAGCGCACCGATGAGGCTGCCGAGAAAAGACATCTGGATGGTGTCGAGCATCGGTCCGATGGCAGTACTGAAATAGCTCCACCGAGGACTTGTCATCCGCCACAGGATATCGAAGAAATTGGAGAATCTGCTGAAAAGATAGAATAGGTTGATATTGGTCACGTTCCAGGAAATAACGGATAATGTACCCAATATGAGGAAGATGAGCGGTGTTTTGGAAAAGGGTTCGAGCACGGTGGTTCCGTCGAAAAGTGTGTAGGTACGCACGTTTTTCGTCTGGACGGTCAGCTTGTTGATCGTTGTCTTGATCTTATCGCTCAACAAGGGCGCGGCGTTCATGGTGGCGCCATCCGCCGAAGCAGGGGTCGCTGCCTCTTTGGGACGGAAGGTGAGCTTGCGGGAGGTGTTTTTAAGTCTCCTTCCCAGCAAGGTCAGTGGATTAGGCTTGTTGTTCTTCATCATCTTTGAACATGATATCCTCATCGGTGATATCACGCCCGTAGATTTCCTTCAACAAGGATTCGTTGACCTCGCTTGAGGGTCCGTCATAGACGATTACCCCGTCTCTGATGCCAATGACCCGCTTGGCATACTTCAAGGCCATGTCGACGTGGTGCATGTTGGCGATGACGGTCATGTTCAGATCCTTGTTGACTCTTGCAAAGTCCTTCATGACCTGGTTGGCGGTGATCGGATCCAAAGAAGCGACGGGTTCATCCGCTAAGATGATCGACGGGTCCTGGGCGATGGTACGCGCTAGCGCGACACGTTGTTGCTGACCACCGGAAAGCTGCTCGGCGCGTGTGTAGGCCTTTTCCAGGATGCCGACCTTGTCCAGGGCTTCAAGCGCTTTGATCTTGTCGTCCTTGGAATAAAGTCCGAAAAGGCTTTGGATGAAGTTCATTTCTGCGACACGTGCGGCGAGGACATTGCGGATGACACTCGTTCTTCCGATCAGGTTGAACGACTGGAAGACCATGCCGATTCTACGCCTGAAAGCACGAAGATGTTTGCCTTTCAGTTCGGCATTGACGACGGTGTCGTTGACGGTGAGGGTTCCTTTGGTAACACCGTGCATTTTGTTGATGAGTTTGATGAGGGTGCTCTTGCCCGCACCACTCAAACCGATGATGGCGACGAACTCACCCTGGTTTATCTCCAGAGAAACCTCTTTGAGCGCAACGGTACCGTTTGGGTAGGTTTTTCCGACTTTATCAAATTTAATCATGAACTGAGCCTCTCTTTTTAGAATGAGGCTTGTCTAAGAAAGACAAGCCTCGTTCGATTCATATATTTCCGGATGGTGATCAATCGTCGCCGAGAATGATCTGCTGGGCTATACGTGCAGCTTCATAATCCGCATCGGTTACGCGTTTGTAACCCTGATGCGCATAGACTTCGAAGATGTCCTTGCCGGCTTCTGTGCCGATGATATTGATGAAAGCAGTCGCCAAAGCGTCCTTGAGTTCATCATCAACACTGGCGTTGGAAACGGAGATGGTATCATTGAAGATACCGTCGGTTACGATAATGACGTTGGTTTCTTCCCAGATTGAAGCGGTTCGGCCGAAATCGGTTATCCACTCCTCATGGTAGTCGCGGCGTGCGTCGGCGTATGCTGAAGCCACGTCACAGTTGCCGTTGGCGAGGTTGGCCATGGAAGCGCCATAACCGCCAGGAGAGACAGTTTTTTCGAGATCCGAGACTTTTTTCCCGTCAAAATTGTTGAAGAGATAGACGGATGGATAGACCGTACCTGCGGAAGAGGTCGGTCCTTGGATGCACCATGTAGCGCTATTCAGGTCATCCCAGGTCAGTTCCTCACCATTGTTGACCTTGGCGGCGAGCGCTTGCCCGGTAGCACTCGGGCCGGCGATGATCAGGCTGCGGTAATAAGTAACCTGGTTGTCCGGATCGCCTACTGTCGGCGCGCTATCGTTCCAGTCAGCCGGATTAACTGAATCCTTGTTGAGTCCGCCGCGGGTGGCGGCAAGGATGACTTCGACTTCACCTTCGCCTGAATAAAGGGCATAGGTTCCGCCCGGAAGGAAGCCGACATCGACGGTACCGGCGAGCATACCCTCACCGACTGCCTCATACGATGTTCCGACTTCAATGATGATTTCTTTGAAGTTGTAACCCATGCTGTTCAGCTCTTCGAGTAGAAGTTCCTTCAGTGGTTCTGTGGTGTCAAGGATGTATTGAGCATCCCTTGAGGGGACAAAGAATACAGACAATGTGTCCTTCTCGCCCCGACCACAAGCGGACAAAGAGAAGACTGCCACCAGTAGCACTACTGCAATAAGTAATTTTTTCATTAAACCCTCCTGTTTTTTTTATGAAAAAAATTATTGCTGGTATTTCATATTTATAGTAGCACATAAACTGTGAAACCCGAAGCACTAAATTTTGATAATCAAAACAATTATAAAGAACGAAATCGAAACACTTTTATTGTGCTTGAAAGCGTTGTTCGTGTTATAATTTAGCAAAGTGTTAGGAGGTAGGGTTATGCATTTCAAGATTATCTACACATCCGATGTCCACGGACAGATTCTCGCCACCGACTATGGGAAGAATAAGAAATCTGCCATGGGACTTTCCCGTCTGAAGACCTATCTGCAGTCTCTTAAAGACAATTACCTGCTTCTTGACAACGGTGATTTCCTGCAAGGAAGCGTCATGCTTGATTATCAGCGTAAATTCGCGGAGGAACTACCCCACCCCGCCCGCACCGCCTACCACCATCTGGGCTATGACCTGATCAATCTCGGTAATCATGATTTCAACTACGGATTTGATTATCTGAAGAAAGTGATGGCGGGTCTTGAAGAAAAAGTCCTTTGCGCCAATATCATGGATGAGGACGGTAATCCCAGCTTCAACCCCTACAAAATCAAGACACTCGAAAGCGGCTTCAAAATCGGCGTCATCGGACTGGTGACACAGTATATCCCGAACTGGGAAAAACCGGACCATATCGAAGGCCTCGACTTCCTTGACGCCCACGAGACCGCCAGGCGTTATGTGGCGCTTCTGCGTGAAAAGGTTGATTATCTTGTGGTCCTTTATCACGGTGGTTTCGAAAAAGACCTTGAAACCGGCGCGCCGATCGGCCGCGACACCGATGAGAACCAGGGTTACAAAATCGCGCGTATCCCGGGCATCGATCTGTTGCTATGTGGCCATCAGCACCTTCCGACGGTCCACCACAGTCAAACCGGCAACATCGTTCTACAGACAGGAGCCAACGTCAGTGATTTCGGCGAAGTCCGCATCGATATCGAAAACAGGCACGACGGTTTCAACTTCAAGCACAGCGGCGCGCTCCGTAAAAACACCGCAGCCGAGGACGAGAACCTTCTTAAGGCCCTGAAACCCCTCGAAGACAGGACGCAAACTTATCTTGACAAACCGATCGGAACCACCAGCCTCCCGATGCGGATAACCGACCCGCTCACCGCGAGAGAACAAAAGCATCCCCTTTTCGAATGGATCAACCGCATGCAGCTGAAAGCCACCGGCGCCGACATTTCGGCCGCATCGCTTCCGAACAATGCGCCGGGCTTCGAAGCGACCATCCATCTGCGCGATATCGCTGCGAACTTCGTCTTCCCGAACACACTGCAAGTTCTGAAAGTCACCGGTCGGCAACTGAAAGCCGCTTTGGAGCGCACCGCGGAGTACTTCAAACTTGAAAACGGACAACTGAGCGTAGATGAATCGTTTTTGAACCCGAAAGAAGAACACTACAACTACGACATCTATGACGGCATCGACTATACAATCGATTTGACCCGTGAAAAAGGGAAACGACTGAAGACGCTAACCTTTAAGGGAATCCCCGTCGAAGACACCCAGACTTTCACCCTCGCGCTCAACAACTACCGCGCCCAGGGCGGTGGCGATTATCTGATGTTCAAAGAAGCGCCGCTGCTCAAGTCGTATGACATCAGCCTTTTCGATCTCGCCGCAACCACCCTCGAACAAGAAAAAACCATCGATTTCACACCCGAAAACAACTTCCGCCTGAAACGTGACTGATAAAAACGACAATCTCAGGGCTTCCCGTCACCTTACGGGAAGCCCTTCATTTTCGCATCGCCATCAATTCAAAAAAAACCATATCATCTTGCCACTGGCGATTGATTCCGGATGCTTGATTGTTGACAATGAATACCCATCATATGGTATAATAACCGAACCTGTTTATGATATAATAGTACTAACAAAAACAAAAAAGAGGCGTTCACCATGAAAAAAATCAAGCGATTCAACAAGCCGATCCTGCTCATCTTAAGCGTTATGACGCTGATTTTTCTCATGGGTGGCGCCTCATTCGACCTATCCGCCCAAAAACCGCTTGAAAACGGCAGCCGGGATATGCTCGTCACTTTCGAACCGAATGCGCCCGCGCATCTGATCGAAACCTATGGCGGTACGGTTAAAAAAACTTTCATGAATTTCCCGACGACGCAAGCCGACATCCCCGAATCCGCCATTTTCGCCCTTTATAACAGTCCTTTCGTCCGCAGCATCGAAGAAAACCAGATTGTCTTTTCCTTGTCGGACTCCGTACCCTGGGGCGTTGACAGGGTGTTCGATGACGAGACTTTTCCATTCGACACCTTCGACCTCACGACCGGCACCGGTGTCGGCGTCGCGGTGATCGATACCGGCATTGACCGGTTCCACCCCGATTTGAATGTTGCCGGCGGCACCAACACCATCGACGACACGGACTGGGGTTCGGACCCCAATTCCCACGGGACCCACGTCGCGGGAACCATCGCCGCGCTCAAAAATGACCTCGGCGTGGTCGGTGTCGCACCGGACGCCGCTCTTTACGCCATCAAGGCCCTGGATAACGAAGATGGCACCGGGACCACCTCGTCCTTGATCGACGGTATCGACTGGGCCGTCTCACAGGGCATCCCGATCATCAACATGAGTCTCGGCACACCGTCACATTCGTCGGCCCTCGAAAATGCGCTCGACACCGCCTATGGTGCGGGGCATCTTCTGATCGCGGCGGCCGGGAACGACGGCGACAACGGTGCCGAGATCCTCTACCCCGCCGCTTATGAATCGGTGATCGCTGTCTCCGCTTCCGCGACCCACCCTTCCGGTCAGGACCGTCTCGCGAATTTTTCCTCCTACGGCGATGCGATCGAACTGATCGCACCGGGTTCGAATATTGTAAGTACCCTTCCCAACAGCTCTTACGGATCGAAAAGCGGAACCTCGATGGCGGCGCCCCATGTGTCCGGTGTCGCGGCGCTCATCTGGTCGGCGATGCCCGGTCTGACCAACGAACAGGTTCGTGACATCCTCAGAAACAGTGCCGAAGATGTCGGACTTTCCGCCGACAAGCAGGGCTACGGGATGGTCCGCGCCGATCTGTCTGTACAGCTCGCCCTTGACACCACCGATTACTTCATCAACGCCACAAGCAACGAAGGCGGTTCCATCTCGCCTTCGGGCATTGTGAATGTCGATGCGGGTGAATCGGTGAGTTTCGATTTCATCCCCGATACCGGGTATGCGGTCGAACACGTGCTTGTCGACGGCACCGATATCGGGGCCCCTTCGACCTACACGTTCACCGATGTCCATGCGAATCACACCATCGAGGTTTTCTTCGCACAGACCGAATACACCATCGTTTTCAATACCCATGGCGGCAGTGCCGTCAGTCCCATCACGGCATTTTTCGGCGACACCATCGACCCGCCCGATCAGCCTTCTTTGGAAGGTCACAGTTTTAAAGGCTGGTATGAAAGCGAGGCCTATGATGCGCTTTTCGTCTTTGACACCATGCCCGCCGAAGATTTGACGCTGCATGCGAAGTGGGAAGTGAACTTGTACACCATCACCTTCGAGACCGGCGACGGCGATGATGTCGCGCCGCTCACGGAGTATTACGGAGAAACGATCACCGCCCCCGAGGAACCGGAGAAATACGGTCATGCGTTCGAAGGCTGGTATGTCGATCAGGCCTTCACCGAGCCCTATGTTTTCAGCACCATGCCGGCCGCCAGTTTCACCCTCTATGCGAAGTGGACCCTCGTCGGCCAAGTAATCACATTCGATGCCATGGGTGGCAGCGACGTCGGGCCGATCATCGAAGAACCGGGCACCGCGATCGACCCACCGGACGCACCGCTTTTGGAAGGCCACAGCTTCCTTGGCTGGTACACCGATACATCCTTCAACGACCCGTTCGTCTTCGATACCATGCCCGCCGAAGACCGGACGCTTTATGCCAAGTGGCAGATCAACGACTACATCCTATCTTTCGATACCGGAACCGGGCATACGATCGATCCGCTCACCAGAACCTTCGGTGCCCCGATCAGCGCCCCTTCCACCCCCGTCAAGACCGGCCACACCTTCACCGGCTGGTACACCGACTCGAGCCCGGACGAGCCGTTCATCTTCGACACGATGCCGGCCACCGACCTTACCTTATATGCGGGCTGGACCGTCAACACCTATACCATCACCTTTGAAAGCGGAGAAGGCAGCCAGGTCTATCCGCGTGTCTTTGATTTCGGCGCGACCATCGTCATGCCGGATGCGCCTGAAAAACGCGGACATACGTTTACCGGCTGGTACACCGATGCGGCGTTCAGCGAGCCCTTTGTTTCAAATACGATGCCTGCCGGTGACCGCACGCTCTATGCGAAGTGGGAGATCAACACCTACACCGTCCATTTCAACACCAGAGGCGGCAGTTACGTCGCGCCCATGCAAATCACCTTCGATGCGCCCATCCCCGAGCCCGATGCGCCGACCAGACCCGCGCACCGGTTCGAGTACTGGATGAAGGATGACGAACCTTTCGACTTTGAAAACAGTCGGATGCCCGATAGGGATCTTATCATCACGGCCTTTTATCTCCAGGTCGTGCCGCCCGAGATCGAGGGATTCGAAGACCGGGGTGTCTATGCGACCGGTGAAACACGTCTGATCCAGTTCGAAGAAGGCACCATCACCATCAACGACGAACCGATCGAAACCGGCGACACAGTGAGTGCGCCCGGACTTTACGAGGTGCACATCATCAATGAGGACGGCATCGAGTTTCATTGGTCGTTCATCATCGCCGAACCGAAAAATCCCTGGGGTGAATTCGCTTCGTTCATCACCCTTTCCTCACTGGGCCTTTTCATCCTCATCAAACGTTTTACAGGCTAAAAGGCGGCGTGGGCCGCCTTTTTCTGATGTGATTCAACAATCATCATGCTTTATCGGACACCACGGCACGTGCTATAATTGAAGCGTGAAGACAAAGGAGTGACAGCGATGAAAGATTCCTTAAGGACCACGAGACGATTTTTGACCGTCATCCTCATGGCGTTAGTCATTGTATCCGCGGGTGCCATCACCCAGGCACAGACGCCGGATGACGATCCAATGCACGAGATGTTGATCTCCTTTTCCGGTTTGCCCGACAATACGTGGATCGAAGACCACGGCGGCATCGTGGAAAGGGCGTTTTCCCGTCTGAACATCCTCCAGGTGCATCTCCCTGAGAGCGCGATAAGCCTGATCGAGACCATGCCGGGGCTCAGATCATTCGATAGCGTCCGCACCGTCACCCTTCAAGAGAGCGTGACCTGGAACGTCGAACGGGTCTTCGGCACCGAGGATTATCCTTTCGCCACCTTCGATGTGACCACCGGAAGGAATGTCGGTGTCGCCGTGATGGATACGGGCATCGATGAAAACCATGTCGACCTCGATGTGGTCGGCGGTGTCAATACGATCAATGATTCGCACTGGGGCGAGGATTTCGACGGCCACGGCACCCACGTGGCCGGCATCCTCGCCGCCCTTCAAAACAACCAGGGCCAAGTCGGTGTCGCCCCCGGTGTCGACCTTTATGCGATCAAGGCGCTTGAAGGCGACAACGGCTCGGGCACGACCCTCTCCATTATCGACGGCCTCGACTGGGCGATGGATAACGAGATTCCCATCATCACGATGAGCTTTGGCCTCGGCGAGAATTCAGGCCCGCTCGCCGACGCGGTCGAGGATGCCTACAACGCCGGTCATCTGTTGATCAGTTCGGCCGGCAACGAAGGCGACAATGACGGTAACGTGCTCTATCCCGCCGCCTATGATCAGGTGATCGCCGTCTCCGCGTCGGGGTCCCATCCCCTGACCGGTAACGATTTTTTTCCTGATTTTTCTTCCTACGGCGAAGAAATCGAGTTCATCGCGCCGGGCGTCGAGATCGAAAGCACGCTGCCTGGAAACGACTACGGCATCAGAAGCGGCACCTCGATGGCCGCACCCCATGTCGCCGGCGCGGCGGCGCTCGTCTGGTCGCTGAACGAGGATTTCACGAATGAACAGGTCAGACAGATCCTTCGCGATACCGCCGAGGACCTCGGCTTTCCCGGTACCGAACAGGGCCATGGCATGATCCGTCCCGACCTCGCCGTGCAGGCCGCGGTCGATGTGGCGGCGGAATATGTGATCGAAGCCACGAGCGGCGAAGGCGGCGCGCTTGATCCCGAGGGAACCATCCTGTTGGAAGAAGGCGAGTCGCAGACCTTCCTTGTCCTGCCGACCAGCGGCTACGTGATCGATGAGGTCATCGTCGATGGAAACTCAATCGGCGTGACCGAAAGCTACACCTTTGAAGACGTCACAAGCGACCACACCATCGAGGCCATCTTCGCACCGGATACCTTCACCATCACCTTTGAGACTTATGACGCCACCGCGGTCGATCCGATCACCGCGCCTTACGGGGAAACCATCGACGCCCCTGATCCGCCCGAGAAAGAGGGACACAGTTTCGAAGGATGGTATGAGGACGAGGACTTCGAACAGGCGTTCGTCTTCGACACCATGCCGGATACGGATATGACCCTTTATGCGCGCTTCGAAGTCGAGACATACACCATCACCTTCGATACCGGTGAGGGGACGGATATCGAACCGGTCGACGCCGAATACGGCGAGGCATTGGAAGCGCCTGAAGAACCCGGTCGCGCCGCCCATGTCTTCAGTCACTGGGAAAAAGACGGCGAGCGCTTCGATTTCGACGATGCGACCATGCCGGCTCATGATTTCACCCTGATCGCGGTGTATGAGGAAAAAGCCCCGCCCGAAATCGATGGCTTCGATGACGGCGCGGTTTACGAAGACCCCGTCACCATCACGTTCGATGACGCAGAGATCACTGTCGAGGTCAACGGGGAAACGGTCGAAAGCGGTGCGACTTTCAGCGAACCCGGGCACTATGAAGTGCGCATCACCGATCAGGACGGGGATATTTTCGAACAGGAATTCGCCATCGCCGCCGATGACACGGCGTGGATCCACGTGGTCTCGCTGATCGCCCTCGCAGTGGTCGCGCTCGCTTTCCTCATCAGAAAGGTGATCACCTGAGATGCGGCTGACTAAACGGACATTCACGCTTCTTTCGAAGCGCTCAGTGATGTTTTTGAGTCTCGTGGTGGTCGCGGTTCTAACCGCCTGCGGCGGCACCGATGATGTCTCGATGCGCACCATCGACAATTATCTGAACCAGGAAGATACCGTCTATATCGACCTCAGGAATGATGATGAAATCGCGGTGAGCGGCCACATCGACGGGTTCTCCGTCCTTTCCTACGAGGAGATGTTGGTCGGCGGGGGCCTGCTTGCGCCGACACCGGATTTCGTTTTCAGAAATTCAGACATCCTCGATGCGGACGCACTGAGAGTCCTGTTTCCACAAGATGAGACCATCATCCTGATGTGCAGAAGCGGCCGCCGAAGTGCTTATGTGTTGCGTGTGCTCGAAGCGCTCGGTTATGAAACGGTCTATGACGCCGGCGGCATCATCTATTACCGCGGCGATTATCTGATCGCCGGTATGCCGGATTGATCCATTCGTCCCGTGAAGGATTTCCTTCACGGGTTTTTTAGTGCCGGGTTGGAGCGATTCTCAAAAAAAGACGATTGGGCTTGAAGCGCAATCCATTATATGCTAATATGCACATGTAGGTATATAAACACCATAGAGAGAAAATGAGGGATACCATGGAGAAGCTTGCCGATTTTTTCAAGCTCATCGCCGATTCGAATAGATTCAGGATTGTGATGTTGTTGCACCGGAAGTCCTTTTGTGTCTGTGAGCTCGTCGGTTTGCTGGGCGTATCACAACCGACGGTGTCTAAGCATCTGACAAAACTGAGGGACAAGGGTTATGTGAAGGCGAAGCGGGAGGAACGTTTCATCTATTACGAACTCACCTTGGAAGACGCGCTGGAGCATGAACTGATATCGCTGATTTCCAAACACAGCGATGATTATCCCGTGCTCAAAGAAGATAAGAAGAAGAGCGAAGGCGATCCGTCTTCGTACCGGTGTCCATAGATGATGGTTCATAGGACGAAGGATGATGATTGTGCAGACGTTGATTGATCTTTTCACGGCCGGTATTTCGGCCTTGCGCGACTATTTTATTCTTGCGCGCTTCATATCGCTTTCCATCGCGTTTTCCCTTTCAGGGGCGATTGTGGCGTTCATGTCGCAAGGCGCGGTGATCCGCTTTTTCGGTCCGAAGGCGAACAAGTGGCTTTCCTATCTGGTGGCATCGGTATCCGGCGCGGTGCTCACGGTCTGTTCGTGTTCGGTGCTGCCGATGTTCGCGAGCATCCGCAAGAAGGGTGCGGGCATCGGGCCGGCGATCGCATTTTTGTTTTCGGGGCCGGCGATCAATATCCTGGCGATCACGATGACGTTTTCCCTGATCGGCATCGATATCGGTTTCGCCCGTGTTTTCGGTGCGGTCTTTCTTGCGCTGCTGATCGGGTTTTTGATGTTTGTGATCTTCAGAAAAAGTGAAATAGTCGAAGCGGATGCGCGGATGTTCGACGCCATCGACACCGCACCGCGGCCCTGGTGGCAGAACACGCTTTTTTTCACCACGCTTCTTTCCGTGCTCGTCCTTTGGTATGTCAATCCCTATCTGACACTGATCATGGCTGTGGTTGTTTTGGTTCAGGCGTTTATCTATTTCACGCCGGATGAGCTCAGGGTCTGGGGTTTCGAAACGCTCACCTTGGCGAAGAAGATCATTCCGCTTTTCATCATCGGGATTTTCCTTGCGGGCGTGATCGGAAGCCTTTTGTCGGAAGCACTCATGGTCTCCTTAGTCGGTGAGAACACCTACCTTTCTAATCTGCTTGCCTCGGTGTTCGGGGCGTTCATGTATTTCGCCACCTTGACCGAGGTGCCGATCGTGACGATGTTCATCGACCGGCTTTCGATGCACAGAGGACCGGCGGTCGCCCTTCTTTTGGCCGGGCCGACGCTCAGTCTGCCGAACATGATCGTGATCTCAAGAGTACTCGGAGTCAAAAAAAGCACGGCATTCTTCACCATGGTTGTGATTTTCTCCGCGGCCGTGGGTCTGATTGCCGGCTTGGTGATAGGAGGATGAACATGAAAATCAAAGTACTGGGCATGGGTTGCAAGAACTGCGAAAGACTGGAAGAAAACATTAAAGAAGCGGTAAGGAATCTGAGGCTTGATGCGGACATCGAAAAGATCGAAGACATCGAACAGATCTCCGCCTACAGCGTCATGAAGACACCGGGGCTTGTTGTAGACGGTAAGGTTATTCTGACTGGCCAGATTCCCAGCTCCAAGAAGCTGATGCGTCTTCTTTCAAAACACCAGTCGTAAAAAAGACGGATTTTTGTCCGTCTTTTTTACTGTTTTTATTTACAGTGTTTCTTTTTTCAACATATTTCTCAATTGCGACACATGTGCGCTGTTCAATATAATAAAGAAGCTATACAATTTAAAATGAGTACAAAATATCAAGAGAAACAGAGTCATAAAAACTGTTTTTCTGATATCAATATTAGTAGCTACTACATTGACTAAATAGAACATCATCTAAATTGTAAAAAACATTGTTTTATGACAAATAAACTATTCGCAATTTATAGGAAGCGTTTTTATTTGTGCTTAAATGTGGTATAATTTGATAAAATTAGGGATAATTACAACTTATATTTTGGAAGGGGCACTGGTCTTTATAACGGTAATGCAATTTTTCCAGAAAAGCTTAAGAAGAAGAAAAGTTATATTCTAAATGTTTTAGATGTTGCTATTTTAAAAAAATATTTACCAAATAGTGTATTCGAAGCTAACATAAACATCAAACAAAAACCGGATTACATGACTGGCCTGGGTTTTCCGCTTTACAAGACAAGTGTAGACGATTATACTCGCCTTATTCAACGCTTGAGAAATTTTATTAACGAAGGTTTCAAAAAAAAGGATATTGTAAAAGCACTGCAGCAGACATTTAACTCCTATCATATCGAAAAATGGAAACAACAAATGGCTAAATATGATTCTGACTTCGTTCGAAAAAACAAAAAATATATCTCGGATTCGAAAACTTTTCCTTTTAAAAAGACTCCATTCGGCAAATTGTACGATAACCTGATCGATGGGAAGAAACATGACTTGGAAACTGAAGAAGCAAAACACATTTACGAGAATATTG
>Ga0207421_10004911_pt1 | contig 15213 bp, 15 predicted proteins | sample SodLakKL_010_SED_4_FD_187542 | JGI IMG/M metagenome (GOLD analysis project Ga0207421, IMG submission 187542) | Alkaline sediment microbial communities from Lake Tanatar, Kulunda Steppe, Russia - 8KL_010_SED (SPAdes) (version 2) | ecosystem: Environmental > Aquatic > Non-marine Saline and...
CGCTCGCCCCCGGTGAGCTCCGTCAGGTCGAGATCGGCGGCCGCCTGCTGTGCCTGGCCAGGACCGACGATGGGGAACTGTTCGCCATCGACGACACCTGCACCCACGAGGAGGAGTCCCTGGCCGGCGGCTGGCTCGACGGATCCTGCATCGAGTGCCCCGCGCACAACGCGATCTTCGACCTACGCAGTGGCGAGGCCACGATGCTGCCCGCCACCGAGCCCGTGGGGACCTACCTGCTCCGAAGCGAGGGTGACGACGTCGTCGTCACCCTGCCCGACGAGGCCTGACCGGCCCGGCCAAGCCCAACGGTGCCCCGCTCCAGCCGCGGCGCATCGAACCAGACCAGGAGAACGACGTGGAGATCGAGTTCGGTGCGCCAGGCCAGATCATCCCGCCCGTGGACCGCGGTGTCGCCGCCGGGGTGAAGATGGAGGAGCTCGGCTACGACGGCGTCTGGTGGCCCGACCACCTCATGGGCTGGCACCCGGACAGCATGTGGAACGAGGACTTCACGCCGTTGGCCAAGTACCAGCAGTCCAGCCACGTCTACGTCGACCCGTACCCGATGATGTCCGCGGTCGGCATGCAGACCGAGAACATCCGCGTGGGCACCTGCGTGACCGACCTGCTGCGCCGTCATCCGGCCTCGGTCGCACAGACGATGCTGACGCTGGACCACATGACCAAGGGTCGTGCGATCCTCGGCGTCGGTTCCGGTGAGCAGCTCAACATCGAGCCCTACGGCATCGAGTGGTCCAAGCCGGTCGGCAAGCTCGCCGAGGGGCTGGAGGTCATCCGGCGCCTGACCACCGCCGGGGGCGACACCGTCGACTTCGAGGGTGAGCACTTCTACCTCAAGGACGCCGTGATGGGTCTCGACCCCTACGGCGACACGCCGCCGGAGGTCTGGCTCGCCGCGCACGGGCCCCGGATGCTGTCGCTGACCGGCCAGTACGGAGATGGTTGGCTGCCCACCAAGATGTCGCCGGAGGACTACACGCGGTCGCGTGACAAGATCTACGCCTCGGCGAAGGAGGCCGGCCGCAACGTCGACCACTTCACGCCCGGGATGCTCGGCTACCTGCTGATCGGTCCCGATGAGGAGTCCGTCCAGCGGCTGCTGGCCTCACCGATGGTCCGCCTGCTGTGCATCCTGCTGCCGAACTGGGTCTACGAGAACCTGGGCGTGCCGCCGCCGCTCGGCGACGCCGGCGGGTTCCACGACTTCATCCCGAGCCGGGTGCCGCGCGAGGAGTCGGAGCGGATCGTGGAGGCGATCCCGCCGAAGGTGTCCAAGTACTACGCCTTCGCCGGTACGCCGGACCAGGTCGCCGAGGAGATCGCGACCTACCAGAAGGCCGGGCTACGCCACCTGGTGATGTGGAACATCACCGGTCTGGGCGATCCGGACCTCGCGCGGTTCAGCTTCAAGGCCATGCACGACATCACCGCCCAGCTCCGCGCTGCGTGACGAAGGGGTGCCACCCATGGCGACCACGACCCTGCCCGAACTCGACCTGCTCTCGCCGGAGGCCACCGCTGACCCGTACGGTGCCCTCGCCCCGCTGCGCGAGGCCGACCCGGTGCACTGGTCGCCACGCCACCGCGCCTGGATCATCACCCGTTTCGAAGATGTCGAGGCGGCACTCACCGATCGACGGCTCTCGTCGGATCGTGTGAAGCCTGCGCTCGCGCGTGCTCGTGCCGAGGATGCCAACTCCAGTGCGACCGCCATCCTGGATCTGCTCAAGTCCTGGATGGTGACCAGCGATCCGCCGGAGCACACGCGGCTCCGAAAGCTGGCAGCTGGGGCCTTCAAGGGGCAGCGGATCTCCGCGATGAGCGGAGAGATCAAGCTCCTGGTCGATGGATTCATCGACGACTTCATCGAGTCGGGTGAGCCGGATCTGCTCCACGGCGTCGCCTACCCCCTGCCAGCGACGGTCATCGCTCTGATGATGGGGGTGCCTGTCGACGAGCGCGATGCCTTCCGTGCCTGGTCCGACGAACTTGCGCTGGTGGCCTTCGGCGCAGGAGGCGACGTTCGTGCGGATCGTCACGATCGGGCGCTGCGTGGAGTTCGCGAGATGTTCTCCTACCTGCGGGGACATGTCGAGAAGGCGCGCAGGGACCCAGGTGACGACATGATCAGCGCGCTGGCAGCGCCCGTCGATGACGGTGACCGGCTCGATGACGACGAGTTGCTCTCGATGCTGGCTCTGTTGCTCTTCGCTGGTCACGAGACGACCATCAACGCCACGGCGAACGGTGTGCTGGCGCTCCTGCGCCACCCGGAACAGTTGGAACTGCTTCGCGAGGATCCGGAGCTGATGCCGAGGGCCGTTGAGGAACTGTTGCGGTTCGACGGCCCCATCAAGGTTCTGCACCGCCATGTCGTCGAGTCACACGAGCTGCATGGCCGCATGATCGAGGCCGGTGACCGGCTGTTCATCGCGCTCGCGGGCGCCAACCGTGATGCCGACCAGTTCGAGGACCCCGACTCGATCGACATCACTCGGCACCCGAACCGGCACGTTGCCTTCGGGCGCGGCATCCATGCCTGCATCGGAGCGCAGCTGGCGCGGCTCGAGATGCGCCACAACCTGGAGGGAGTCGTTGCCCGACTTCCGGATCTGCGTCTCGCGGAGGGAGCATCCCCCAAGCACGTGCCGAGCCTCGCGACCCGGGCACTGGACTCGCTACCGGTGAGCTACCGCCGCTGACCGAGGGCCCAACCGGCACCCCGACAGGTTGCCGCGAGCACAAGGAGCCGAGATGTTCGAGGTGGTGGTGGGGGTGACCGCACGACCAGAGAGCCAGGTCGCGCTCCGGCGCGCGGTGTCCGAGACGGCACTGCGCGGCGGGCGACTGCACATCGTGCGAACGTTGGCGAAGCAGATGTCGGAGAGCTTCGCACGGATCGCCAGCTTGGAACGTGAGGTTGAGGAGGTCGAAGCCGCTGGACGGCAGCAGGTGGCCGAGTTGGCCACCGAAGGGATCGAGGCGACCTTCAGGGTCGAGGCCGTAGCGGAGGAACCGGCGGAGGTTCTCCTTGCGGTTGCCCGGGAGGTCGAGGCAGACCTCATCGTGATCGGACTTCGGCGTCGCTCGGCCGTCGGCAAGCTGATCCTCGGCAGCGTCGCGCAGGACGTACTGCTGGGGGCGGACTGTCCCGTGCTCGCGGTACACGAGGCGGATGGCTTCGAGGCACGGGGTTGACGTGTTGGCTGTTCGTCGCCGGGAGGGCTGATGCCTGATGCTGGAACTCGAAGGGCAGATCGCGTTGGTGACGGGGGCTGCGGTCGGGATGGGAGCCGCGACCGCTCTGCGCTTCGCGCAGGCTGGCGCGGTCGTTGTCGCGACGGACAGGGATGAGTCGGGTGCCGAACGAACAGCAGCCCGGATCGAGGACCTGGGAGGGAGAGCGCTCGCGCGACGTCTGGACGTCACGGAGGAGCGCGAGGTTGCCGAGGCTGTGGCGACAACCGTCGCTGCGTTCGGTCGGCTGGACTGCGCGGTGAATAACGCGGCGCAGCCCCCGGACCACCGGTCGGTCGTCGGCGCCGATCTAAACGAGTTCGACAGGCTGATCGCTGTCAACCTCCGGGGAGTGCTCGCCTGCATGAAGCACCAAGCCGCGCAGATGCTGGACCAGGGCAGCGGTTCGATCGTCAACATCGGTTCGACGAGCTCGTTCCGACCCCAGCCAGGTTCACCCGCCTACGCCGCAGCGAAGCATGGTGTCCTCGGCCTGACCCGCACGGCCTCGAGCGAGCTCGCGCAGCATGGGATCCGGGTGAACGCGGTGTGCCCCGGGGCGACTCGCACGCCGATGCTCGAGGAGGCGATGCGACGCCGGGGTGTGACTGAGGCTGACCATGCCGAGCGTCTCAGCCAGTTCGGCCGCCTCGCCGAACCGGAGGAGATCGCTGAAGCCAGCCTCTGGCTGGCCTCGTCTCGGTCGTCCTTCGTGACCGGTCACGCGCTTGCGGTCGACGGTGGCTACACGGCATGGTGACGGACCGTGCCCGAGTCAGCCAGGGCGACTCGACCGCCACCGCGTCGCTCCTCGAGCAGCGGGAGACGGTACGGCTGCTCGGTCGGGAAGACGGCGGGGTTCTGACGGTCGAGTTACACCGCCCCGACGTTCTCAATGCCATGTCGGGGGCCATGAGGCAGGACCTGTCCTCCGTGCTCGACCTGGTTGCCGAGGGACCCTGGCCGGCGTTGGTGCTGTGCGGAGCAGGGCGGGCCTTCAGCTCCGGTGCGGATCTTGGCGCCTTCCTCGATGAGGTCGACGTTCAGGATGCGGACGCGGTTCGCCGGTACATCGAAGACTGGAACCGGGTCATCCTCCGCTTGCGTACGGCTCCGATCCCCACGGTCGCAGCGGTCCACGGAGCCGCCTACGGAGGTGGCTGCAACCTGGCATTGGCCTGCGACCTCGTCGTCGCGGGAGCTTCGGCGAAGCTCTGCCAGCCCTACGTCGACATCGGGGCGATCGCTGATCTCGGATCGACGTGGTTGCTCCCGAGGCTGGTTGGCCCGGCCATGGCCCGCCGCATGATCATGCTCGGTGAGGTCCTCGATGCTCCGACCGCTGTCTCCGTGGGCCTGGTGTCCGAGCAGGTGCCAGATGAACGCTTGCGCGCTCATGCGCTAGGCCTCGCGGAGCGCCTGGGCGGGAAGGACCGCTCGGTGCTCCTGGCGAACAGGGAGCTGCTCGACCGGGGCGCCGATGTGAGCTTCGGTGAGGCCTTGGATGCCGAGGTGGAAGCCAACGTTCGCCTACTCGGCGTCGCAGGCTTCCAGGAGGCCACCCGTCGATTCTCACGAGCAGAGAACAAGCGAGGTGGGACCGATGGATCCGACAACTGACGGTGAACGGGTGGGGGTCACGCCCTTCGCCAGTATCGAATCCCTGCGGGAGCGTCTCATTGGGGTGAGACTGCCAGTCGGTTCCTACCACATCACCGCGCATGAGGCCTGGCTCGCCGCCGATGCGACGTTGGTGACCCCCCATCCGGAGATCGCACATCCCCTCTTCGCCTACATCGCCGGGATCTGCGGTATGGGTTGGGACCTCGATCACCTCTTCACCCAGATGGACTCGTCTTCACAGGACGGTCCGATGTTCGGTGAACTGTCGGTCGAGCAGCAGCGTCCCCTGCGTGTAGGCGAGACGCTGGTCGTGACAGGTGAGGTAACCGAGGTCGTCCGTAAGCAGGGTTCGGTCGGGCAGTTCGACCTCATGACGCTGACCCTGGGCCTGTCTGGCGAGGACGGCGAGGTGGCTGCCGTCGTGACGAATCGCTTCGTGTTCCCGCGCTGGAGGTCCCCAAGTGGCGACTGAACCATCGGAGGTGGCCTCGGCCCGGCAGGGTGATCCCACATCGGGGTTGTCGCAGCCGGCTTCGCCACGTCTCGAGGTCGGAGCCGCGATCCCGGCGCTCGAGATCTCCGCGGTACCGACCGGACCGATGAAGGTCATGGCGCTCGTGCTGCGGGATCCGAACCCCATTCACTTCGACACGGAGTCGCTGCGCCGCCTCGACCTGCCCGAACGTCCGATCAACCAGGGTCCGAACAACGTCGGCTACGTCCTGAACTCTCTGACGGCCTGGGCAGGTGAGCCGGGAGCAGTCGAAGCCTTCCACGTCCGCTTCCTCGCGAACGTGCTGGCTGGTGACCGTGTGGTCACGGGAGGGCAGGTGACCGAGATCAGCGGCGACGGGCAGGACCAGGTGGTGACCTGCTCCGTCTGGTTGGACCGCGGACCCGGGCACGACCAGGATCGGGTCCTTGAGGGGACCGCTCGCGTCCGCTTGCGAGGGGCCAGGGGATGAAGGCGCTCGAAGAGGTCTCTGACCCGGTGACGCGGCAACTGCTGGTCCGGTACTTCCACCTCGTCAACGCCGGGAACGTGGACGATCTGCTGGAACTCTTCGCCGAGGATGCGCTTATCGCTCCATCGAGTGGCGGGGTCTGTCAGGGGCGGTCCTCCATCGGTGAGTACTTCCGTTCGACCCTCGGTCGTTTCGCGGAGCATCACGACGAACCTCGACGCGTTCACGTCGCCGCGACCGCGATCGTGGTGGAGTTGCACTTCGAGGGTCACCTTCGCGACGGTCCACGTCTCTCGTTCGACGCCCTCGATGTGTTCGAGTTCGGAGGCGGTCTGATCGACCGGATCGGGCTCTGGGCCGATACCGCTGGCATCAACCGGCAAGCCCGCCAGGATCGGTCCTCGCCGTAGGTCAACGGCCGGGAGCGTGCGCCGATGCCGACTTTTACCTACCGGTCGGTAGAATCGCGGCGGTGTTCGGAGTTGCAGGCGGCTACGGGTTCGCCGTGCTTCACGGTCGGTTGTTGGCCCTGCTCAAGGGGCACGATCAGAGTTGCGGAACAGTGAGGTGGCAGGGTGGAACAGGCGCAGAGGGAGACCGAGGGTCGCGACGGTCGCATCGCCGAGGTGCTCAGCCGACCACTGAAGGTTGGAGCTCTCGAGGTCCACAATCGGCTCTCGATCGCCCCGCATACGGTCAACTTCGGGATCGACAAGGGCATCATCGACGAGTCGTTCGTTGCCTATCTGACGCGGCGCTCGGGTGGTTTCGGCACCACGGTCGTCCCCCTCGCCGCACCACATCCAACTGGTCGAGCCGAGCCCAGCCAGCCGTGGTTGTGGGACGACCGATGGATCGTCGAGCTCGCGCGGTTGGCCGATTCGCTCCGAGCGACGGGCACGGAGCCCGGTCTGCAGCTCAACCACGGTGGGCGGCAGACCAACCGGGCCATGCTGGATGGGGAACAGCCGGTTGCGCCCTCAGCCGTGCCGGCTCGAAGCATCTACCGCGAGCCGCCGCGGGCGCTCACGACCGGCGAGATCTCGGAGCTCGTCGCCGCATACGCGAGTGCAGCCGCTCGTGGGGTCAAGGCCGGCTACCGGTGGCTCAATCTCCACTTCGCGCACGGCTATCTCGTCTCACAGTTCCTCTCTCTGGACTCGAACCGGCGCGAAGACGAGTACGGCGGGTCGCTCGAGAACCGCATGCGCTTCGGTCTCGAGATCGTCGAGGCGGTCCGATCAGCGGTCGGTGCGGAGGTCGTAGTCGATGTCCGGATGAACGGCCGTGACTACGTGGAGAACGGCATCGAGCTCCCGGATGCGATCGCCTTCGCGACGGCGCTGACCAAGGCCGGGGCGGACACGCTGAACGTCAGCGGTGGCGTCTACGGCTCGGATCCGTTCAACCTGCTGCTTCCCTTCGATGGCAAGGAGTTCCTGCCGCTCGCTGCTGGCGTCCGAGCTGCCACGGGCGTCCCGGTTACAGGAGTCGGCAATGTCCGCTTCCCGTCGGACGCATCCGATGCCATCGAGGCGGGTCTTTGCGACCTCGTCGGTGTCGCACGAGCGGTGATGGCCGACCCTGATTGGGCGCGGAAGGCCACAGGGGAGCTTCGGACACCGCTGCGGCCCTGTCTCGGCACGGTCGATGGCTGTTCGGAGCGCATCCGTCACTTCGAGGCGGCGGGTTGCCAGGTCATGCCCGAGCTTGGTCGTGAGACCCGGAGCGTCCCCGCGGTGGCGGAAGCCCGCCGTATCGTGGTCGTCGGCGCCGGTCCTGCTGGGTGCGAAGCGGCGACCTACGCCGCCGACCGAGGGCATGAGGTCACCCTCATCGATGAGTCAACGGTGGTCGGCGGATCCCTCCGGCTGATCGCCGCCGCCCCGGGGGGTAGCGCCTTCGGTTGGCTCGCCGACTACTACGGCGAGGAGCTGGTTCGCCACGGCGTCGATGTGCAGTTGGGGAAGCGTGTGACTCGCGCTGACCTGGCCCGCCTCGAGGCGGATCACGTCGTGATCGCGACGGGCGCCCGATCGGCGATCCCCGATCTTCCGGGCTTGACAGACGGGCCGATCGCGCCGGTTGAGGATGTCCTGGCTGATGACCAACTGGTCCCGGACCGAGGGATCGTTCTCGGCGCGGATCGTCGTGCGGTGTACACCGCGCTGGCACTCGCCGAACGAGGGAGCAGGGTCACCCTCGTGGACCATCGGAGGGAGGGTCTCGCGGTTGACGCCTCGGCGCTCATGCGTCGGCAGTACAAGCGGGAACTGGCCAGGCGCAACGTCCGTGAGGTTGGCGTCGCCGTCACTCGTGTCGTCCCGCAAGGGGTTCGCCTCGCCGATGACCGTCTGCTCCCGGGAGACCTCGTGGTAGTGGCCCTCGGCGTGCGTAGCCACCGGCTCGACGCTGGCGGACTCGAACCCGAGCGCGTGGTCACGATCGGCGATGCCAAGGATCCCCGGTCGGTCATGGATGCCATCGCGGAAGCTCGTGATGCCATCGAGGCGGTCAGGTAACTCCTACACGGCTCGGCAACTGATGGGGATGCCATGCTCACGCTCGCTCAGCAGTTCCACACCGGCTTCGTCGTCGGCGATCTCGAGGGCGCCGTCGCTGACTTTGAGACGGCCTTCGCCGGCTCCTGGACGCCGATCGAGACGGTTCCCCTCCAGCTGGCCGGACCTGCCGGGCGAGTCGACATCGACCTGCGGGTGGCGTTCAGTCGCGAGGGCCCGCAGCGCTTCGAGCTCATCGAGGCGGTGGACGGCACCATCTGGGAGATGTCGAGGAGCCCTCAGGGCGACGCATCTCCTCCCCATCACGTCGGGTTCTTCGTCGACGACGTCGTAGCTGAGTCAGAACGACTGGAGGAATCAGGCGCCCCGCTGCTCCACACCATCGATGACGGCTCAGGGGCGGTTCGCTTCTTCGCCTACCACCGCCTACCCAGTGGTCTGCTCGTGGAGTTGGTTGATGGTCGCTCGCGTCCGGGCTTCGAACGATGGTTCCTGGGCGGGGCCTTCCCCGGTGGCGGTGCGTCGTGACGGCTGAGCCCGATCACGGTGAGCTCGACGGAACTCCTCCCCCCGACTGGCTCCGGGGTTGCCTCGAGGTCGAAGCCCGGACGTGGAGCGGCGAGGTCAGCGGGGCTCGCCTGCACGCGAGGGTCTGGGACGGACCGCCAACGGGTCCGTTCGTCGTGCTCGTCCATGGTGGGGCCGCCCATGCACGTTGGTGGGACGTCGTCGCGCCGTTGCTCTCTGCGTCGACCGTCGTTGCGTTGGATCTCTCCGGGCATGGCGACAGCCAGTGGCGCGGGCGCTATTCCTTCCCCGTCTGGGCTCAGGAGGTCCTCGATGTGGCGGAGGCGATCCGGCCGCAGGTCCCTCCGGTGTTGGTCGGTCACTCCCTGGGAGGGATCGTCGCAGCGATGGCGGCCGAGCGTGGTGGCGCCGGCGTCGCCGGGCTGATAACCGTGGACTCGCCCCTGCGTCGGCCACACCGGGAGACCATCGGCGATGCGGACGCCGTCTTCAGCGCGCCGAAACGTTACTCGTCAGCCTCCGAAGCGTGGTCCCGCTTCCGGATCCTGCCGGAGCAGCCGGTCATACACCGGTCGCTCGTCGACCACGTCGCTCGGGCGAGTGTCCGTGAGGTGAAGGGCGCATGGTCATGGAAGTTCGATCCACGAGCCTTCGCCGTTGACCCCGACGAGCGCCCGGTCGACGTCGGCAAGGTGCTCGCCAGGGTGAAGGCCCCGGTGGCTTCCGTTCTCGGTGAGCTCTCGAAGATCGTTCCCACGGTTGAACGGGAGCGACTACGTGCTCTGGTGACCCCGCGGGAGGATGGCGTGACCGTTCTGGCTGGGGGGTATCACCACCTGATGTTCGATCGTCCGCGCGAGTTGGCCGACACGCTGGCAACCAGGGCCGGGCAGTACCACGATCGAGCCGTGGACCCTGCCGGCGGTGGCGGGACGGTCGAATCAACCGAACGATGCGAGAGTTGAGGGAGTCTCGATATGGAAGCAGCGATGAAGACCGTCGATACGACGCTCTTCGGCCTCTTGGAGCGGGCCGTCGAGGCGTTTCCTGAGCGCGACGCGTTGGTCTTCCCAGAGGTCCGCTTGACCTACCGGGAGTTGGCTGAGCGAGTCGAGCACCGCACGCGCACCTTGGCGTCGCTAGGCGTCGCACCGGGCGAACACGTCGGCACCATCATGCCGAACGGTCCAGACACGATCGAGCTCCTCCTCGCCATCTCGGCGCTCGGTGCCGTACCGGTCCCGTTCAACCCCCGCTACCGCGGAGAGGAACTCGCCTACGTGGTGGATCATGCCGATGTCGTCACCCTGCTCGTCAAGGGCGAGGTCGCGGAGGGGCTCGACTTCGCCGAGCGCCTGTCCCAGGCGCTGCCAGAGCTTGAGAAGGTCGTCGATCCGACCGCACTTGAGCTCGAGGCCGCGCCGGCGTTGCGGCGCATCGCGTTGCTCGGGGAAGGTGAACGTGCGGGGATGCTCTCCTCGCACCACCTGGATCGATCCGCCGCGGCGGTCGGGCCACGTCCGCTGGAGCGACCCGACACCGGCGATGTCGGGCTGATGATGTACACCTCTGGGACCACAGCGCGACCGAAGGGTGCGTTGCTGTCGCATCGTCCGTTCGTGCTCGGTGGCCAGGCATTGGCCGACCGCTATGAGCTGACCTCGAACGACCGACTCTTCGACCCCCTCCCGCTGTTCCACATGGCCGGGATCCTGGGTCTGGCCGCCAGCCTGAGCCGGGGTGCCAGCTTCCTGTGCATGTCGAAGATCGAAGGTGGCGCGAGTCTCGAGATGCTCGTCGAGGAACGAGCGACGGTCGCGTTCGTCGGGTTCCCAACACTTGCGCTCTCCATGATCGAGCACCATGACTTCGATGCTGGCCGCCTCACCGACCTGCGGGTGATGCACACCCACGGACTTCCCGAGGTGCTGCGGAAGATCCAGCGAGCTCTGCCACACGCAGTCGTCCAGAACCCCTACGGCTGCACCGAAGCGGGTGGTCTGGTCTCGCTGTCCGAACTGAGCGACTCGCCGGATGATCGCGTGACCTACTCGGGCCGCCCGTATCCGGGGGTGGAGGTGAGCGTGGCGGCCCCGACGGGCGAGCACCTCGGCGCGGGCGAGTTGGGGGAACTCGTGGTGCGGGGCTGGTCGCTCTTCGAGGGCTACTACCGCAATCCGGACGCAACCGCAGCTGTGGTCGATGACGACGGCTGGTTCCACACCGGGGACCTCGGTGAGCTGGACGCGGAGGGCCGGATCAAGTACGTCTCGCGGTTGAAGGACATGCTCAAAGTGGGTGGGGAGAACGTGGCTGCCGCGGAGATCGAGGACATGTTGTCCGAACACCCGGCCGTGAGCGTTGTCCAGGTGATCGGCATACCAGATGAGCGCCTCGATGAGGTGCCGGCGGCCTTCGTCGAGTTGGTGCCGGGAGCGGACGCAACGGAAGGCGAGCTTCTGGCCTTCTGCGACGGACGGATCGCGAGCTTCAAGGTCCCGCGACTGGTCCGGATCGTGGACTCCTGGCCGATGTCGGCGACGAAGATCCAGAAGTTCCGCCTCAAGGAAGGACTGCTGGCGGAGCTTGCCGTAGATGCGGGAGCGTGATGGCGGCACCTAGGGGCGCCCAGGCGGCGAACGGGCGTCCACTGATGGTCGGTCTTGACCGACGCTCCACAAGCATGTTTAATGACCGGTCGGTAAGTGCGATGGGAGCAGGGCTGTTGCGGGAGGCCACGAGGGCTCGAAGCAGCCTTGAGCGGGTCACGGTGCGTCGGGGACCGGCGTCGTGGTCGCGATGGTGCGTCGGTCCCAATCGGAGCTGTCCGTGACCGTTGCGGTGATCGCCGTACTCGCCCTGCTGTTCCTCGGTATCGCAGCACGCTTGCCCATCGCGCTCGCACTGGCCCTCTCTGGCGGGGCTGGTCTGATCCTGATCGATGGCTTCACCATCGCCTCAGCATCCTTCGGCCGGGTCCCGATCCAAGGTGCTGCGCGCTTCACGCTCATCGTGATCCCGATGTTCATTCTCATGGGCGTCGCTGCGCGGCACGCACGCATCGCCGAGGATGCGTTCAGCTTGCTGAGTTGGCTCCTGCGCAAGGTCCCGGGCGGGCTGGCCTTGGCGACCGTGGCTGCCTGCGCAGCCTTCGCCGCGGTGAGTGGGTCGAGCGTTGCCGCGATCGTCTCGATCGGGAAGATGGCGATCGAGGAGATGCGCCGTTACGGCTACCAACTCTCGGTGGCGGCAGGCGTCGTTGGCGCAGCGGGCACGTTAGGGGTCCTCATCCCGCCGAGCATCCCTCTGGTGCTCTATGCGATCCTCGCAGGCGAGTCCGTCGGCGCGCTCCTGCTTGCCGGCGTTATCCCCGGGCTGCTGTCGGCGGTCTTCTACGGGTTGGCGATCATCGTGCGTGCCAAGCGAAACCCGGAGGCCTTCGGCGGTGGCAGCAAGGTGGCGTCGGCGCCCGAACGTCCATCGGTGCGGGCGGGCATGTTCAGCGGGGCTCGCGTCGTGACCCTTCTGACGATCGTGGTCGGCGGCATCTACCTCGGCTTCTTCACGGCGATCGAGGCATCCGCCGCCGGCGCGATCGCGGCGGTGATCATGATGATCGGCGTGTGGATCCGCTCACCTCGTCAGCTGCTGGCTCGTGTCAGGGAGACGATCCGGGAGAGCGTCGAACTGAACGGGATGATCTTCGCGCTACTCATCGGCGGACTGCTCTTCTCCACGTTCACGGTCTCCGCTGGTATCCCACGGGCCTTCACGGATTGGGCCACGGACCTTCCGATCCCCGGCATGCTGATCATCGCACTCGTGCTGCTGGCTCTGATTCCGCTTGGGATGTTCCTGGACGGGCTCACGATCATGCTGATCGTGGTGCCGCTGACCCAGCCCTTGGTCATGAGCCTCGGCGTGGATCCGATCTGGTTCGGGATCCTGTTCGTCAAGTTCATCGAGGTCGGGCTGATCACGCCGCCCTTGGGTGTGAATGCTTACGTCGTTGCCGCCACGACCCCCGACCTGTCGGTCGAGGCGTCCTTCCGTGGTGTGCTCGCCTACCTGCCGATCGATCTGGTGACCATCGCGATCATCTTCGCCTTCCCGGCGACCGTGACCTTCCTCCCATCCTTGATGAGGTGACCGTGGCAACCCTCAGGCGAGTGCTCCAGGTGCCCTGGCGGGCGTTCCAGTACGTGTCGAACGCGCTCGCGATCACCGCGACGGTCATCAGCGGCATCGTCATCGTCGTCACCATGGTCGCCATCGGTGTGGACATCCTTCTTCGCAACGTTCGCGGTGCCCCACTGGGGGGTGTCGTCGAGTTCTCCGAGGTCGGCCTGGTCGTGCTCGCATTCTTCGCGATCGGCGCGGCCCAACGGACCGACTCCCACATCGCGGTGACTTCGGTGTTCGCCCGGCTTCCCAAGGTCGGCCAACAGGTGGCGCACGTCGTCGTGACCCTGGTCGGCGTGTTGGTCTGTGCGGTGCTGTTCTGGGCGTCGCTACGCATGGCCATCACCTCAGTCCAGACCGGAGAGTTCCGGCTGGGAGCCGCCCGCGCACCGATGTGGCCTGCTCGCAGCGCTGTGGCTGCGGGCTTCCTGGTCTGGGGGGCGCTGTTGCTCGCGCAGATCGGGCGTTTGCCGGAGCCAGACGTCACGGAGTCCGACGTCGGCCTCTGATCCGGCCCATGGCCGGTCGGGCGGACCGTCACCGGTCTGGGCGTCGGGGCGCCTCATTTGGTCGGCAACGCGTGAGGTCGACGGCTTGACGTCGGGCGGGCGGCGCTATTTACTTACCGAGCAGTAATCAACCGGAGTCGTCTCCGGTCGTTCAGCGCAAGACCGGGAGCCGCGGGAGCGGTGGGAGGTTCGTGATGCTCAAGTCCGTACGCAAGACCGCGATCGGCGCGGTGGCGATGGGAGCCCTCGTGCTCGCCGCCTGTGGTGGCGCCGCCGAGGGCGACGGCGATGATCCGATCGATGACACGAACGGCGATGCCGCAGTCGAGGACACGGATGATGAGGCGGCCGCGGCGGACCCGGATGTCGAGCCCGTCTCGATCCGGTACTCGCTGCTGCTGCCCCCAGGCGGCGCGGTTGCTGACGCGTCCGAGTGGTTGTTCGAGACGGTCGAGGAGGTGACCGGGGGCGCGCTGGTGACGGAGATCGCCTACGGCGCGTCCCTGCTGCCTGGTACCGAGACCCTGGCGGGCGTCGGCGATGGGCGGGCCGAGTCCGGCTACGTGGTTCCGGCGTACCACCCTGCCGAGATGCCGCTTGCCAACATCTCGATGATCCCCGATCCGGGTTCGAACCAGGAAGCGCGCTCGCGGGCGTTGGACCGCATGTACCGCGAGAACGACGCGTTCCGTGAGGAGTTCGAGCGTAACGACCTCGTGCTCCTGGCCTTCGGCCCGAACAACCCGCACTCCATGGCGGTGACCGAGCGCTTCGATACGGCGGCCGAGTTCGCAGGCAAGCAGGTCCGCGTTGCCGGATACCTCTCGCCCGCCTACCAGGCACTCGGGGCGGAGACCGTCTTCGTCTCCACCGAGGAGGTCTACGAGTCACTGCAGCGCGGGGTCGTGGACGGCAACGCGTTCCCGTTCGATGTCCAGATCGCCACCGGGGTCTACGAGGTCGCTCCGTTCCTCCTGGATGACGGCGTGGGTGAGTGGGGCAGTTCGGCCATCGCGATCAACAAGGACGTGTGGGAGAGCCTTCCGCAGGAGGTCCGGGATGCCTTCGACGAGATCCGTGACGACTACTACACGACACTGGGTGAGATCCTGACGCAGTACGACACCGAAGCGTGCGAGTCCTTGCTCGCGGATGGTGGAGAGGTCGTGGTCTTCTCCGACGAGGAGAAGCAGAACGTCGCTGATGCCGTTGGAACCGCCCCGTTCGATGCGTGGCTCGAGGATGCGGTGAGTGCTGGTGTTGAGGAGGACGTCGCCGTCGCTGTCTGGGAGGAGTACCAGGGCTACGTCGAGGAGTACACGCCTCAGGTCGGTTACGAGCCAGGTCTCGAGGCTTGCGCCGCGCAGGCTGACTGAGTCCGTTGACGTCGCGGGCCCGGAGGCGCCGGGTCACAGCGAGAGGCACCTTCCGAGGCGCCGGTACCCAACCTGGGGCCGGCGCCTCGGGCGTTGCAGCCGGTAGAGCACTCGTGGTCCGTGGGATGCGAGTTGGCGATCTCGAAATAACAAACGACCGTTTGGTAAGCTGGTGTGGTTCGTTCTTTGGGATGTGATGAGGGAGGTTGTGGTGAGTGATTTCGATGTGATCGTCATCGGTGCAGGT
>Ga0207421_10004913_pt1 | contig 15210 bp, 14 predicted proteins | sample SodLakKL_010_SED_4_FD_187542 | JGI IMG/M metagenome (GOLD analysis project Ga0207421, IMG submission 187542) | Alkaline sediment microbial communities from Lake Tanatar, Kulunda Steppe, Russia - 8KL_010_SED (SPAdes) (version 2) | ecosystem: Environmental > Aquatic > Non-marine Saline and...
GCCGTCATGGCCATTTCATCGGAGTGAAAACAGATTAATACTCGTTGCCGGTTTGTTGCCGCAGGCTCCGTCGCCGTGCGGGTCTATCGTACCGGGTTAATGGAAATAATGGTTTTCAGGGAAACTGATTCAGGAACCGCACATCATTGTCGTAGAGCAGACGGATGTCGTCAATTTCGTATCGAGACATGGTGATGCGTTCGACACCCATGCCAAAAGCAAAGCCGGTCCACACTTCCGGGTCAATGTCAACGGCTTTGAGGACATTGGGATGGACCATGCCCGCTCCCAGTATCTCCATCCATTGACCGGGCCGGTTGCCGGTTTCCCACCAGATATCCATCTCCAGGCTGGGTTCGGTGAACGGAAAGAAGGAGGGACGGATACGATACTTCAGGTTCTTTCCGAACAGGTGGCCTGCAAAAGTGATAAGGGTGTGCTTCAGATCGGCCAGGTTGACGTTCTTGTCGACATAAAGACCTTCCACCTGGTGGAACAGGCAGTAGGATTTGGCGGTGATGGATTCGTTGCGGTAGACGCGTCCGGGCATGATGGCACGCACCGGGGGCTTCTGCTCCTTCATCAGACGGATCTGGACGGGGGAGGTGTGTGTGCGCAGCACCAGGTCGCGGGAGGGGTCCTCTTCGTCCTTCCGGATGAAAAAGGTGTCCTGCATGTCACGGGCAGGGTGTTCCGGGGGGAAATTCAGTGCGGTAAAGTTGTGGAAATCGTCCTCCATTTCCGGACCGTCCGCAATCGTAAAGCCAAGCCGGTAGAAAATATTTTTGATCTCTTCCAGTGTCTGGGAGAGCGGGTGGGTGGAACCGGCAGGAAATGGCGGTGGCGGGAGTGTGGGATCGTCGGTGGCAGTGATGTCGGCCGTTTTGCCGGCGGACAAGGCCGCTTTTGCTTCATCAAAGCGTGTTTTTGCAAGCTGTTTGAGTGCGTTCAGTTCCTTTCCAAGCCGGGCCCGGTCCTGCGGTTCGGCCTTGCCGATGCCGGCCAGGAGTTCGGTGATGATGCCTTTTCGGGAAAGGTACGTGAGCCGGAATGCTTCAACGGCCTCCTCAGTGTCGAGGTTATACGTTGAGATGTCGTTTTTTACTTTTTCGATATCGGAAATATTCGCCATGACGGGACAGATCGCTACGGGTAACGGAGTAAACGGTTCCAAAGGAACGCTTTCAAACATAAAAAAACCGGCAGCATCGTGAAAGATACTGCCGGCTTTATTTCAGAATCGGCTTCAGGATTTCTTCTGAGCGGCTTCCACAACTGCTGTGAAGGCCTGTGGATCGTGAACTGCAAGGTCTGCGAGCACTTTCCTGTTGATCTCCATTTCATGGGATTTCATGGCACCCATGAGTTTGGAATAGGTAGTCCCGTTCAGGCGGGCGGCAGCGTTGATTCGGGCGATCCAGAGTTTTCTGAATTCTCTTTTGCGGACTCTCCTGTCGCGGTACTGGTACTGGAGGGCTTTGTCCACTGCGTTCTTTGCGACAGTGTAGACCTTGCTTCTTGCACCCCAGTAGCCTTTCGCCTGGTCCAGGACCCTTTTGCGACGGCGACGGGAAGCCACATTATTGGTCGATCGTGGCATTTGTTCAGTAAGTTAATGGTTCTAAAAAATCAGAAATTGGGAAGCAGACTGCGCATACGCGGCAGGTCGACCTTGGCAACAAGGGTTGGCGTACGCAGATTGCGCTTCCTCTTGGATGATTTTTTGGTAAGTATGTGACTGGCGTACGCTTTCTTCCGCTTCAGCTTACCGGTGGCGGTAAGCTTGAAGCGCTTTTTGGCGCCGCTTACGGTTTTCATTTTAGGCATAATTAACCCAAATATTGGTTAAAAATTTGCAAGAAATAAAGGTAAAAAAAATGCAGTTCACCAGCAACTTTTATATTGCGATTTATCTTCTTGCCCTAAAATGCCGGCCGGAAATGGCAGGCGCATCTCTCCGGTTGCCTCAGGACCCGGGCCCTTTGGCAGGAGCGACCACCATGGACATTCTTTTTCCTTCCAGTTTCGCCGGTGTTTCCACTTTTCCGAAATCTTCCAGATCCTCGGCAAGGCGATCCAGCAGCTTCTTGCCCTGGTCACTGTAGATGATGTCCCGGCCTTTGAACTGAACGGTTGCCTTGACCTTGTTTCCATCTTTCAGGAAGCCTTCGGCATGACGTCTCTTGAATTCATAGTCGTGGTCATCGGTCTGTGGACGAAAGCGCAATTCCTTGAGAACAACGACATGCTGTTTCTTTTTCGCTTCCTTTTCTTTCTTCTTTTTCTCGAAAAGGTACTTTCCGTGATCCATGATCTTGCACACAGGCGGATCGGCGTTGGGCGCCACCTCAACAAGATCCAGGTTCTGTTTGAACGCCATTTCGATGGCCTCTTTGACAGGCAGTATGGCGTGCTCGTTATCGGGCTTGATAACGCGAACCACATCAGCCCGTATACCCTCGTTCACTCGCTCTTTTGGTGTTGACTTGCGAACGGGATAGCTTTTGAATCGTTTTCCGATGGTTGTTTCTCCTGTTTGGTTACTGTGAAAGTTGCCACGTGAGTGCAGACAACAACAGCGGGTACTTCCCCGCTGCATGCAATGGGAATGTTGCTGAATCGGTCACTCCGTTTCCGGCAGTGCCTTTTCATTTACTTCCCTCTTAATTATCGAAAGAAATTCTGAAAAATTAAAGCTTCCAATGTCACCTTTTTTGTGTTTCCGTACGGAAACGGTGCCGCTTTCCATCTCTTTTTCACCCACAATGAGCATGTAGGGTATCTTGGATGTTTCCGCATTCCTGATTTTTGCCCCGATCTGTTCGCCTCTTTTATCGACGGATACCCGGATTCCGGCATCGGCGAGCTGTTTCCGGTATGACTCGGCAAAATCATTGAACTGATCGGAGACCGGTATGATTATTGCTTGCTGTGGACTCAGCCAGACCGGGAAGTTTCCCGCAAAATGCTCGATCAGGATACTGGTGAACCGCTCCATGGAACCGAAGGGCGCCCTGTGGATGATGACGGGCCGGTGTTTCTGGTTGTCGGGGCCCACATAGGTAAGATCGAATCGCTCGGGCATGACATAGTCCACCTGCACTGTTCCAAGCTGCCACTTCCTGCCGAGGGCATCCTGGATAATGAAATCGATCTTTGGGCCGTAGAAGCTGGCTTCCCCTTCGTCAATCCGGTATTTCAGCCCCATTTCATCCGCTGCCTCCTTGATTTCCTTTTGGGCGCGGTCCCACAGGTCCCGCTCACCGCCAAATTTCTGGTCATCATCGTCGCGGAAGGAGAGGCGGATGTCGACGGGCATATCGAACGTAGAGAATACAAACTGCGTGAGATCGATACAGTTGATGATCTCATCCTTGAGTTGGTCGTTCGTGCAGTAGATATGCGCATCGTCCTGGGTGAAACCGCGTACCCGGGACAGCCCGGTGAGTTCGCCGGACTGTTCATAGCGATAGACGGTTCCGAATTCCGCAAGCCGCACGGGCAGGTCGCGATAGCTGTGCATCTCGTTGTCATAGATGCGATGGTGATGCGGGCAGTTCATGGGTTTGAGCAGGTATCCTTCATCATCCACCTGCATGGGCGCGAACTGCGAATCCTTGTAGTAGGGGTAGTGACCGGAGGTGCGGTAGAGTTCGAGGTTTCCGATGTGGGGGGTGATTACTTCCTGATAACCGCGGCGCAGCTGCTCTTCCCGCAGGAACGCTTCGAGGGTCCGCCGGAGGATGGTGCCCTTCGGCAGCCACATGGGCAGTCCGCTGCCCACCATGCGGTCGATCATATAGATGCCGAGTTGCGGGCCGAGCTTTTTGTGATCCCGTTTTTTGGCTTCTTCCATCTGATGAAGGAAAGCATCCAGCATGTTTTTTTTGGGGAAGCTGATACCGTAGATCCGTGTGAGCTGTTTGCTTTTGACATCGCCGCGCCAGTAGGCGCCGGCGGTATTCAGCAACTTGACGGCCTTGATGGCACCGGTATCCGGTATGTGCGGGCCCCGGCAAAGGTCGGTGAAATTGCCCTGTTTGTAGAAACTGATGGTGCCGTCATCCAGCCCTTCCAGCAGATCCAGCTTGTAGGGATCACTTTTTTTCTTGTAATGATCTATGGCCTCGTCCTTGGGGATTTCGAAACGCTCGAACCGGTTTTTCTGACGCGCCAGCTCCTGCATTTTCTTCTCAATGGCCGGAAGGTCTTCTGAGCTGATCGTACGGTCACCGAAATCGATGTCGTAGTAGAACCCCTGCTCAATAGGAGGGCCGATGCCCAGCTTGACGCCCGGGTAGAGGGCCTCTACGGCTTCGGCCATCACGTGAGCGGAGGAGTGCCAGAACGCCATTCTTCCGTCTTCATCGTCCCAGGTGTTGATGGTGATATTGCCACCGGAAGTGAGCGGCCGGTGCAGATCCAGAACGGTATTGTCCAATGTGATGCTCAGGGCTTCACGGGCCAGTCGTCCGGAGATGGACTGTGCGATTTCGTGTCCGGTGACTCCGCGATCGAACGTTTTCCGGCTTCCATCTGGAAAGGTGAATGAGAGTTTCTGGTCGTTGTTCTGGTCTGACATGTATTCGGTTAGCGTTTATCGGTAGCCATTGGAAAGTGGAAAATCGTAATAATATACGGTTTGATGCAACGAATATCCGGAAGGTAACGGAATTGGCCGGATATGCGTATCCGGTTTGTGCCCGGAATCCCCCCGGAGCGTGCGATGTCGACTGTTACGGGCATCATACGTTAAAGCGGAACAGCATGATATCGCCATCCTTGACCGTATAGCCGCGTCCCTCGGAGCGCATTTTGCCGGCTTCCCTGGCCGCCGCCTCCGATCCAAGCCGGTCAAAGTCCTCGAAGGATATGGTTTCCGCCCGGATGAAGCCCCGTTCAAAATCGGTATGGATGGTGCCGGCAGCCTGCGGGGCCTTGGTTCCCTCGCGGACTGTCCATGCGCGTGCCTCTTTAGGACCAACGGTAAAGAAGGTGATGAGCCCGAGCTCCCGGTAGGCCGCTGATATGAGCCGGTTGAGGCCGGATTCACGAAGGCCCACCGAGTCCAGGAACTCCCGTTTTTCCTCATTGTTGAGTTCTGCAATCTCAGCTTCGATTTTGGCACAGGCCACGACAGCCTCGGCTCCCTCTTCCCGGGCGTGGTTCCGAACGGCCATGACATGCGGATTCCCTTCGGCATCAGGCAGATCTGACTCATCAACGTTGCACAGATAGAGCACTTTTTTAGCTGTGAGCATGAAAAGCTCGCTGAATGCCGGATGTGACGGATCCCAGTCCTTGCAGGAACGCACGGATTTTCCCTGTTCAATGTGATTGCGAAGCCCGGTCAGCATATGCAGTTGGTTCATCAGGGTCTTGTCACCGGATTTGGCCATTTTTCTGACGCGTTCTTCTCTGCGTTCCAAGGTTTCCAGGTCTTTGAACAGCAATTCGGTATCGATGGTGCCGATATCGCGTATGGGATTGATGTTTCCTTCCACGTGGACCACGTCATCATCCTCAAAACAGCGTACCACGTGGATGATCAGGTCCACCAGCCGGATATGCGAGAGGAAGGCGTTCCCCTTGCCCTTGCCTTCCGATGCTCCCTTGACCAGTCCGGCTATGTCAACAAATTCAATGCTGGTAGGGGTAACTTTTTGTGGCTTGACCAACTCGGCAAGGCGGTCGAGCCGCGCATCCGGCACCGGAACGATACCCACGTTGGGATCGATGGTGCAAAAAGGAAAATTCGCCGCTTCGGCGCCGGCATTGCTGAGGGCGTTGAAGAGACTGGACTTGCCCACGTTGGGCAATCCCACAATTCCGCATTGTAGGCTCATGGTTTTTCGTGTAATCTTATGCTTTTAAAAACAAACTGCAGGCAAATTTCAATCCGGAGACAGGCATTGCGGATCCAACCACCAACAATCCAACTACTTTCAATCCAGACATGTTTGGCTGACAACTTTTTTTTCCGGCAGGAGCAGGGCACTCAGCTTTCCGTAACCGCGGCCGGTAAAGACGCATCCGGTATCGATAGCCATTTTCCGATCTTCTATCAGCGGTTCCCTGACGGGGGTATGTCCGAAAATTACCGGCTTTTCCCACACTACGGGCTGGTGAACGTGGCTGCGTTCCCAGAGTGCCGTGTGCGCAACGTCAGGCGAGTCGAGCTGCTCCTTGACGCTGCGATCCGGATCAAGTCCGGCATGGATGAACAGATAGTCAGGCGTTTCGAACCACAGCCGGCCTTCCGTAAGGAATTGTCTGTGGTCATCGGGGATCTGCACCGGATCATTGACCTGATATGATTCCAGCGTCTCAAGTCCGCCATTGATCATCCAGAACGTGCGCTCACCGGTCTGGATCGCATCCGACAGCATGCTTTCATGGTTGCCACGCAGGAAAATGCAGTTGTGGCCCCGGGCGAATTCCATGACGGCATCCACAACCCCACGGGAGTCTGGACCGCGATCGATGTAGTCGCCAATGAACACATGTATCCGATCGCGATAGGGGTGGATTTTCACAAGAAGTGCCTTCAGTGATTCGGCACAGCCATGAATATCGCCGATAGCAATGTATTTGCTGTTGTCAGTCCTGTTTTCTCTGTTGCTGTTATCCAATCGGCAGGGAAATTCTAAGGTTTCTTTTTACTCGGCGGACGCTTGATCCGGGGTTTTTTCAGCGGCTTCTCAGGATCGCGTTCCGGACCGGCCGTGATTTCATCATCACTGGCTGCGCCCTCGTCTTCATTGACCCCGGATTTCTTTTTGCGGGCGGGGAGGTCCACAAGTCCCCTTCCTTCCTTCTTCAGTAATCCCTCGTTCTGGAGCGAGAGTACAACGGCATCCAGAATCCCGTTCACGAAGGGCCCGGATCGTGCCGTGGAGTATTTCTTGGCGATCTCGATGGCTTCATTGATGCTCACCTTGGTCGGGATGTCCTCAAAAGTGAGTATCTCGGTAATGGCCATCTGGAGGATGATACGGTCCACCGTGGCCAGACGTTCAATCTCCCAATTGGCAATGTGATCCCTGATGATCTGGTCTGTTCGCTCCCGGTTGTCTGAGGTGCGCAGAAACAGGCGTTCGGCAAAATCACGTCCGAATGCATCCTCACGGAATTCAGGTTTTATTATGGTATCAAGAACATGTTCCAGGGAAAGATTGCCGACAGTGAGGGCATATATCGCCTGCATGACGGTCTCCCGGATTTTACGTCTGTTGGACATAAGGAAATCAGTAATACTGCTGTAATGTTAAAACCTCACAAGATAAGCATTTTTTTACTTCAGCAGCATCATCTTTTTTCGCTGTACATACGGGCCGGCGGTGAGTTCATAGATGTACGTGCCCGATGCAAATCCGGATGCGTCGAAGGAGACGGTGTGGACCCCCGGCTGGCGCTCTTCGCTGACCAGTGTCTGGACCGGCCGGCCCAGGATATCATACACCGTGAGCCGCACGTGCGCCTGTTCCGGAAGTTCAAAACGGATGCGGGTGTCCGGGTTGAACGGATTCGGGTAGTTCTGGGCCAGATGATAGTGTGCCGGAAGCTCGCTGCTATCATCCACCGAAACATCTTCCACGATGGCCACCCGGGCTGTATCCGTGGCATCTTCGTAGTGCGCCACCACATAGCCCTCGCTGAGGCCGTGTGCCAGGAAACCTCCGCGGCCATAACTGGCATCGAGTCCGCCGCCAACTTCCCAGCTGACCTCGCCCGGCGGAATTTCCAGGGGGTCGTTCCAGAGGTCGTAGCCCTGGACGATGAAATTGAAATTGTCATCCACTTCCACCCTGAGCTCTTCCGGCTGGATGCGGATGCTGCCAAACACTTCTCCGTCGTACGGCTCGGAAATGGCGATCATGGCATTGGCGACGTTTCTCTGCCAGTCGGAATCGGTTGGACGGTGGACCCACTCGTCATTGACGATCAGGGTGCTGGAGCCTCCGCCGTCCAGGTTGACGGCATTCCAGGCCCCTAAGCTTTTCAAGATCTCGGCCATCTCCATCATGGTTGCACCCCTGCTTGCCGTCTGGCGTCCGTCGACCACGACAAACCATACCCGGCTTTTGTCCTTGTTCATGCCGACCGCCGAGCGCGGATGGCGGTACATGTTGTGCTGAAACTGAAACCCTTCAACTCCTTCGAAAGTCGACGGGATCCGGCCGTCGGTGATCAGGCGCGGGCCGCCGCCCATGAGTTGCTCCACGTATCCGTCAATGGATTCGCTCTGCAGGTCAAGTGTCACCGTGTCGCCGACCGATACGTTTTCCTGAAGGAAAGCCCGGGCATCGCCATGGCCAGAAACGACCACATGTCCAAGTGGTATTTCCATATCGCCGATATTGTGCTCCTGTTTGATGACCACCAGGTCTGTAACCCCGTCGTATGTCAACTCGGTTATGGGCTCAAGCAGGATCTCATTCCCGAACTCGTTCGTGCCGGTGTTGTTGCCCCGCCAGTTGTCGTAGAGCACCAGGAAGTTGGAGGAACGATTGATGTTGCGCCCGTTGAAGGCCATCTCAAGCGAGTCGACGATGATGGAACCGGTAACGGGCTCGTTGAATGTCATGGTGACGCTGAGCGTGTCGCCGATGGCCAGGTTGTCGGTCAGGGTGGATGCGACCGGTCCGTGCGCTGACAGGATATAGTAGTCACGGCCGGGAATGGACATCGACCCTTCGCCGATCTCCATCTCGCGGGCGACAAACCGCAGCGGCTTGCCAACCTGCATCTCGTCCAGCAGTTCCAGCTTGATCTCCACACCGTTTTCGTCGGTGCGCGTATTGTTGCCGAAGTAGTGGTTGTAGAGCACGGCCCGTCCGCTGGTACGCTGCTGGTTGACGGCGTTAATGGGGATCCGTGCGCCGTTGGACAATACCGCCTGTCCTGCAAAACTGAGCATGTCCACAAAGGGGATTCCGTCGGTGGTCATGCCGAACTGGCTGCGGGAGTAGGATTTGCCGATGACGTATTCGTTGTCCTTGATCATCAGGTTGCTGACGTAGGTATACGGGTTGGATGCGTCCCTTATCCCGAAATAGTCGCCGTTGATGGCCCCGATGACCTGATGGTCTTCGCTATGGTAGCTGCGGGCCATGTTCTGCGTGTTGGTGAACGCCGTCCCCAGGGTGTTGTTGGACAGGGTATTGCGGATGCTGACATTAGGCCGGGCGATGTTGATCTCCAGGGCCGATATGCGGATGGGGGTGAAAATGGACTCGTCCACGATCCGGATAAAAAAGAATCCGTCCGCCACCTGCGTGCGTGTGGTGTCGGCGGCATGGGATGGCTGCGCCTGGATGGCAACCAACACTGCCAGGACTATGAAAAAAGCGTAAAGAGAGCGTAATGAAGCCGGTATCGTTCGTTTCATCTGTTTATGATTTTTCGATTCATATGGTCAGAATGATCTCACATGACAGGATGTAATCATGCTCCTGTGTGTCAGCCGGAGGCTGTCATGTTCGATTCATAACAATATCACTGGTGAATGGGTCCCTGAAATAAAAAAAGAGTGGTGGATGTCGATTATCCCTGTAATGATATCACTATAATAATGCAAATATGTGAGGATGTCATCCGATATCCTCAAAAAGCGGAGAACTGAGATAGCGGTCGCCAATGTCGCAGGTAATGCAGACGATCAGCCCGCTGTCCAGTTCGCGGGCCAGCCTGACGGCCGCGGCCAGGCCGCCTCCGCTGCTCATGCCGGCGAATATCGCCTCCTCGCGGGCCATGCGTCGGGTCATCTCGATCGCCTCCTGCTCGCTGACATCGATGGTACGGTCGACGCGTTCCGGTTCGTATATCTTCGGCAGGAACTCGGGGGACCAGCGCCGTATGCCCGGGATCTGGGAACCCTCGGTTGGCTGCACGCCGACAATCTGTACCGCCGGGTCCTGCTCCTTGAGATACCGCGACACGCCCATGATGGTGCCGGTGGTGCCCATGGAAGAGACAAAGTGGGTAATTCTTCCATCCGTATCCCTCCATATCTCCGGTCCGGTAGTGCGGTAGTGCATCCGGTAGTTGTCCGGGTTGGCGAACTGGTTGAGCTGGTAGTATTCGCCGGTGGCGGCCATCTCGTCGGCGACCGTGCGCGAGTATTCGATGGTGCCCTCCGCCTTGGTGAGGATTACTTCCGCACCATAGGCACGCATGGTCTGGATCCGTTCCTGCGTCGAATTTTCCGGCATGACAAGCGTCATGTGCAGGTTTTTCAACCGTGCGATCATGGCCAGCGCAATGCCGGTGTTTCCGCTGGTGGCCTCCACGACCTTGTCGCCCGGCTCGATGTCGCCGCGTTCCAGCGCTTCGTTCAACATCCCAAATGCGGCCCGGTCCTTGACACTGCCGCCGGGATTGCGGCCCTCCAGTTTGCAGTAGATCGTTACGTCCGGAGATTCCGGGATGTGCTGCAGCCGGACGAGGGGTGTGTTTCCGATAAGCTGTTCAAGGATCATAATATCAATGTTCTTCCATGTTGTGATGCTGCTCCTTCCTGGCTTTGCGGTTTTCCTGGTGCGCAATGTAGGTGATCCGGGACCAGGCCGGGACGCTCGACGTCAGCCACACGCTTCCGCCGATGATGCTGTGCCGGCCGATGACCGTGTCACCGCCCAGAATGGTCGCCCCGGCATATATTACCACAAATTCTTCTATGGTGGGATGGCGTTTTGTCGCCGCATCCTCCTTGCGGACGCTCAAAGCGCCAAGTGTGACGCCCTGGTAGATTTTCACATGGTCGTGGATTTCCGTGGTCTCGCCAATGACCATCCCGGTCCCGTGGTCAATGCAAAAGTGCCTGCCGATACGCGCTCCCGGGTGGATGTCGATGCCAGTGTGGCTGTGGGCATTTTCGGTGATCATGCGGGCCAGAAGCTTATACCCCTTGCCATAGAGGAAATGGGCGATCCGGTAGGATGTGACCGCATAAAATCCGGGATAAGTGCGCACGACCTCAGTCCGGCTTTTGGCCGCCGGATCCCCTTCGTAGATGGCCTGCACATCCAATTCCAGCATTTCCTTTAGTTCCGGCAGGGCCATCCAGAAATCCCTGGTCACTTCTTCCACATCGGCACTCGGGCACTCCGAGCATTTACGCAGGATCTGGCAGAACTCCTCTTTGAGTTCGTAGCTGAGCTGTTCCAGTTCACTGACAGAATGGAACCGGGTGTTGCTGAACTCGGGAAACAGGAAGCCCAGAAGCCGGTTAAAAAAAGCAACGACCAGAACGGGGGAGGGGCAGCGCGCTGCCTTGCGGTGCTCCTCAAAAAGTTTTTGAAGGTATGTCTTGTCCATATGAATTCAAATATATTGATATTCCGGGAGCTTTATGGTCCGTTTTAAGCGGAACATAAATTTTCGCGGGAACGATCAGCGGAATGAAAATTATAAACATATGAATAGCAACAATTGCAAAATTATCCTTGTCTTAATTCTGGCCATCTGTTTTTCTGCCGGATGCGGCCCTTCCTATGACGCGGATCCGGTATGGCCACCCGGGCGGGTCCCGGTTGTTTCAGAAGAGGAAGAAATGGTGGCGGCGGCACATCCGCTGGCCGTTGAAGCCGGTCTCGGGGTGCTTCGGGACGGGGGAAATGCCATGGATGCCGCGGTTGCTGTTCAAATGGCGCTTAATGTGGTTGAGCCGCCGGAAAGCGGCATCGGCGGCGGGGCGTTCCTGCTCTACCGGGATGGGGCCTCGGGGCAGATGACGGTCTATGACGGTCGCGAAGTTGCCCCGGCAGCGGCACAGCCGGACCGCTTTCTGATCGGAAACTGGCCGCTGCCGCTCTGGGCGGCCGCTCCAACCGGACGTTCCGTGGGCGTGCCCGGCCTGCTGGCCATGCTCCACCAGGCGCATGGGGAACAGGGGACGTTGCCTTGGCGGGATCTGTTCGATCCTGGCGTTACGCTTGCAGAGCAGGGGATCCCCATGCCGGAGCGGCTTCAGCGGCAGATAGCTTCGGATCCATCCCTTTGGCTCTTCAGCGATACACGCACCCGGTTCGTCCGTCCGGCCCGCGACGAAGAACCCATCCTCCAAAACCGGGAACTCGCCGGGACGCTGCGTGATATCGCCACGGAAGGCCCGGATCTGTTTTACAGGGGTGAGCTGACGCGGGAGATGATCCATGCGGCAAAAAGCCGATGGCCGGGCCGCAGCGATCTGACACCGGATGATTTTGATGCTTATCGCCCTGTGGTGCGCGATCCGGTCTGCCGTCCCTATCGCAGCTGGACCATCTGCGGTGTTCCGGCCCCATCCTCGGGAGGGATCACGCTTCTGCAGATCCTGGGTATCCTTGAACATTTCGATCTGCCGGCCCATGAACCCGGGGACGCGGCTGCGATCCACCTGATAGCCGAGGCCAGCCGCCTGGCCTTTGCCGACCGGGAGACATGGATCGGGGATCCTGCTTTTGTGCATGTCCCGCAGGAAGAGATGCTGGATGCAACCTATCTGGCAATGCGTTCCAAATGGGTGGATACGCTTCAGGCCATGGACGAGGTCCAACCGGGACTGCCTTCGGGAGATGCAGCAAACCGGCAGGCATGGTTCCCTGCGGGATCGGTCCCTTTGCAGCAGGAAACAGCCGGAACCAGTCACTTTTCCATCGTTGACCGCCATGGGAATGCCGTGGCCATGACCAGCTCCATCGAAGCTCCGTTCGGCAGCCGCATCGAGGCAGGCGGATTCCTGCTCAACAATCAGCTCACAGACTTCACCTTTGTCCCGGAAAGCGACGGATTTCGTTCACCCAATGCAGTGGAGCCCGGCAAGCGTCCCCGAAGCTCCATGGCACCCGTAATGGTTTTTGACCAAGAGGGTGACCTTCGGTACATCATGGGGTCGCGCGGCGGCAGCCGCATCATCGGTTATGTGGTCAAGGCGCTGATCGGTGTGCTGGACTGGGAGCTTTCGCTCAGTGATGCCCTGGCAATGCCCAACTTCCTGCATCGCGGACGGTATCTGGAGCTGGAAGAAGGGTCGGCCTGGGAAGACAGGGCGGAGGCGCTCCGGGACATGGGGCACCACGTGCGGGTGCGTCCGCTCGAAAGCGGCCTCAATGGCATCGAAAAGGCGGTTGAAACCGCGCTTCCGGAATCGGATGAAAAGCCCGTGACATGGCGAGGTGTATCCGATCCGCGGCTGTGAATCCGATGGTGGCCGCTATGGGGCATGTCCCGGTGATTACAGAATAATCCGTTTGCCGGTGCCGGGTGGATGCAGCCTCACGCCCCGCCCACGGGAAGCGGCAGCACGGTAAGGCTCCACATGGCAAGGATGGTCAGCAGCAGGGTCGCTGCAAAAACCGAGGGCCATACTTTGGATGCTTCCAGAGAAGGAAGCTGTGACGCTCCGCCCCGGAACTTGATGTACAGCTCAATGCCAAAGAGGATGGAGGTAGCGGCTGCGGACATCATGCAGAACGGACATACCGCTCCGATCACGCCAAGCTGGAGATAGACGAAACCAAGGGATGCCACAAAGCCGACGGCCGTTACGGGCAGGAGCACTTTCTCTATAACGGGATTCTTCGTGGAGAGCCAGAGCGCGCCAAGTGCAATCATGGCGATATAGTAAACGGCTCCAAGGGTGGCAAGCGGCACAGGACCAATGTAGGCCCACTGGCTGGTAATGACCATCATGGGGCCCCTGAGCGTAGCTCCGTCCGGTATCAGTGGTATGGTCCAGAAATGGATAGCTGTCAGGATGATGCTGGCAACCCAGCCAAACATGGCTACTACGATGAATCCGATAATCAGTCTGTTCATAATACTTCCTCAATAAAATTTGTAATCAGCAGTTTGGATACGATATGAGTTATTAACTTATATAAATAAGTATATATAAATATAAGCAGACTTGTCTTAATTGTCAAGCAAGCTGGCGATCAGCAATGGCAATAACCTGCGGACTGCATTGAACCGAGGGAAAGAGGCTGTTTGGAATGGTTCGACCGGACGTTATTCGCGTCGCAAGGCAACGATGGGATCCAGCCGGGATGCTTTCCATGCGGGATAGAACCCGAAAAACAGACCGACGGCAGCCGAGACGCTGACGGCGGCGATCATGGCCTCGGTGGAGAAGAGGGCGGGCCAGCCGGCATAGCTGGCGATCATCTCCGTAGCGGCCAGTCCAAGGGCAATACCGCCTATACCGCCCAGCAGGCAGAGGATGACCGATTCAATGAGGAACTGGGTGAGCACGTCGCGTCCACGGGCACCGACTGAAAGGCGAAGGCCGATTTCCCGCGTGCGTTCGGTCACGCTGACGAGCATGACGTTCATGATGCCGATCCCGCCGACGAACAGTGAAATCCCGGCTATGGATGCAAGCAGCCAGGTCATGACGCGGGAGGTTTCGGTTGCGGCTTCGGCCACTTCCTCCTGGGTCTGTATGGTGAAATCATTTTCCTGGTAGGGGGCCAGGCGGTGACGTTCACGCAGCAGATCGGTGATCTTGTCGCGCGCAATGCCCATCATGGCCTGGTCAAACACCTGGACATTGATGACCATCGCGTGGCTGCGCCCCGAAATACGTTGAAATGCCGTGGTGTATGGCACAAGGATGATATCGTCCTGCACCGAACCCATGAGCGACATGCCTTTTTGCGAAAGGACTCCGATTACTTCCAGTGGCAGTCCCCTCACCCTGATGGTCTCGCCGATCGGATCGGAGCCCTCAAACAGCTCCTCTACAATGGTCTGTCCGACCACGCAGACCAGTGCCATGTTATCCACATCAAAATCGTCGTACATGCGTCCGCTTTCGATCGGCCACTGACGGATCTGCAGGTAGTCGGCCGACTGGCCATAGATGCGTGTGAACCAGTTGCGGTTGCCATAAACCACCACGCGTTGTGAGCGCACCTCCGGACTTGCGGCCACCACTTCCGGGATCTCCTCCTGAATGGCAAGGGCGTCCTGGACGGTCAGGGTGTTTGCACTCCCGCCGCCAATACTAACACCGCCAAGCTGCCGGGCACCAGGAAAAATAAGGATCACGTTCTGTCCAAGACGGTTCACCTGCTCTTCGACTTCGGTACGCGCACCTTGTCCCAGCCCCACCATGGTGATCACCGCTCCCACACCGATGATGATTCCCAATGCGGTCAGGATGGTACGCATGGTGTTTCTTCGGAGTGCCCTGAGTGCGACGATGGGTACGGCGGACCATTTCAT
>Ga0207421_10004914_pt1 | contig 15208 bp, 12 predicted proteins | sample SodLakKL_010_SED_4_FD_187542 | JGI IMG/M metagenome (GOLD analysis project Ga0207421, IMG submission 187542) | Alkaline sediment microbial communities from Lake Tanatar, Kulunda Steppe, Russia - 8KL_010_SED (SPAdes) (version 2) | ecosystem: Environmental > Aquatic > Non-marine Saline and...
TATCGACCGATCCCACCGACGAGCCGACGCGAGAGGTATCGACCGATCCCACCGACGAGCCGACGCGAGAGGTATCGACCGATCCCACCGAAGACGAGATCCTCGAGTACGACGGGGAGGCCGCGACCGCGGATTCCGGAGCCGAGGAGGCGTACCGGACCCGGCCGACGATCAAACCCGTCCTGATCTGGATCGGAATCGCGGTCGTCCTCGGCGGGGGGCTCGCCGCGCTGTTGAACGCCGTCCCGGAGCTACTCGGCGACCCGCAACTGGCAGCGGTCGCCGTCTGGGTCGTCGTCCTCGTCACGGCACTCGTCGTCGTCCGGCTGCTGGCCCGGACGTACGTGCTCCTCCGGACACGGTACGTGATCGACGACTCGACGATCCGTTCGGAGTTTCACCTCCTGTATAAGTCCCGGACCCGACAGCTCCCGTTCGACCGCGTCCGTGGCTTCGACGTCGAACAGGATCGCCTCCAGTCCGCCCTCGGGATCGGCACCGTCTCGACGCTCAGCGGTGGGACGAACCACAGCCTCGGGTTCGTCGAGTTCGAACACGTCCCGAAGCCCGAATCCGTCGGCGAGCGAATTCGCGAGGGCATCGATGAAACGTAGATGACTCCGGGCCCACGGCGGTTCTCGCGTCGGTCCTGGCTCCGGGGAACCGGCGTCGCCGGCGTCGTCGGCCTGGCCGGCTGCATGCGGACGGTTCTGGAGGGTGACCTCGAGGACGAGGAGGAGGCCGTCGACGGCGGTGAGTCCGAGTCAGGAGACGAGGAGTCGGAAGGTAGAGAGGATCAGGATGGAAACGAGGAAGACGAATCGGAGGAAGAAGGCGAATCGGCGGCCGGGGAAGATGACGACGAGGACGGAGTCGAGAACGACGAACCCGAGGATGACGAGGGAGACGAGGACGAATCGGAGGAAGAAGACGAATCGGAAGACGGAGGCGACCGGCTCTCCGACGTCACGGTCGAGGACCGGTCGGTTTCGATGGAGGCTCGCGACGGCGAGTTCGTCGAAAGCGTCACCCTAGAGCGTACCGAGTCGGTGACCGTCGCCGGCGAAACGAACCAGGAGAGCGTCCACGCCTCGCTGGCCGTGGAAGGGGAGGAGCCCTCCACGGCGAGAGCCTCCGGAGACGGGGAGTTCTCGATGACACTCGAGACGGTCGAGGGGAGCGAGAACGGTGAGCTGACGGTCGATGATGTCGATGACGGCGAGTTGACGGTCGCGGTGGGCCCGGAGCCCGAAACCGAGCCGGCAGTCTCCAGGACGACCACGCTCGCGTTCACCGACGACGTCACCGACGTCGGCGGCGGCGAGGTGCGGTTTTTCGGCGCCGACCGCCGGAACACCGGCGAGTACACGTCGGCGATTCGGATCCGCGAGGAGCCCACGCTGGCCTGGACGTTCGACGTCGACGAGCACATCACCTCGCGTCCCGCAATCGTCGAGGGGACGGTCTACTTCTCGACGGACAGCGAACGGCTCTACGCCCTCGACGGCGCCACGGGGACACTCGAGTGGTCGTTCGACGCGGGGTTCGAGCGGGAGGAAAAGCACGTCAGCGGCAGTCCGACGGTGCTCGACGGCGTCGTCTACGTCGCGTACGGCCACTGGATGCACGACGACGACGAGCACGATTCGGCCGGGCTGGTGACCGCGCTCGACGCCGAGACGGGCGAGCAACGCTGGGAGAACGCGGAGTTCGACGACCGGTTCAGTACCTCGCCGATGCCCTCGCCCGACGGCGACACGCTCTACACCGGGACGTGGAGCGAGGGACCGTACGCACTAGATGCGGCGACGGGCGAGATCCGCTGGAGCTACGAGGGAGACGACGGGGGTTCGACCGGTGGCCTCGATCGGACGGTTCCCGCCGTCACCGACGATGGCGTGTTCGTCGCCGGCTCGGGGATCTCCCGGCTGGAGCCGGAGACGGGCGAGCTCGTCTGGAACGTAAACGTCGGCACGGCACGGAGCTCCCCGGCGGTCGTCGACGGCACCGTCTACGCCGGCACGACGGACGACGGCGGCGTGTTGTACGCCGTCGACGCCGACACCGGCGAGACGGCCTGGACGTACGAGACCGACGGCTGGATGACCTGTAGCCCGTCGGTCGCCGACGGAACGGTCTACGTCGGAACGCGGGACAACAGGCTCCACGCCGTCGACGCCGACACCGGCACTCCCGAGTGGACGTTCGAGGTAAGCCCCCCTGACGAAACCGACTGGATCACCGGCAAACCCGCGGTGGTCGAGGACACCGTCTACGTCAGCCCGTGGGACGGTGCCGTCCACGGGCTCGACGCCGAGACGGGCGAACAGCTGTGGACGTTCGACGCGGGCGGTTCGGCACGCGCCGGTCCGGTCGCCACCGTCGATGCGGTGTACGCCGGCGCCGGGGACGAACTGTACGCGCTGGTTCCCGACCGGGCGTGATCGATCGGCGACCGGCAAGGGGAGCCACCGGAACCGACCACGAGCCAGAAGCGTTATTCGAACGTGATCGAACGTTCGCGTACGATGAACGAAGACGGAACGTCGCGCCGGAGCTGGCTGGTCGCGTGTGGCTCCGCCGGCGTCGTCGGCCTCGCCGGCTGCATGCGGACGATCTTAGAGGAGGATCTCGGCGACGAAGGCGGGGACGGCGGGTTGGCGGGCGCCGAGGCCGGCGATGGCGAGAACGGTGATAACGGGTCGGCCGACGGCGACACTGATGGCGAGGAACCCGAGGACGTCGACGACCGGTCGATTCGGTACGGAATCCTGTGGCCCGAGAGCGGGCCGACCGCCGAGTTTTTCTCCCCGATCGCCGACGCCGCGGCGCTCCCGACGGTCCAGTTCGACGCCGCCGGGACGCCGCTTTCGGTCGAGACGACGCGAGCTGACACGGGGGGATCGCCGGAACGGGCCGCCGGCATCGCCGAGGAACTCGTCGCCGACGGTGTCCCCTCGCTCACCGGCGTCGTCGAACCCGACGTCGCGGTCGCCGTCGCCGAGAGCGTCGCGGTCTCGGAGTCGGTTCCGTTCCTTTCGACGGCGGGAGCGACCGCCGAGCTGACCGATCTCGGCGGCGAGTACGCGTTGCGCACCGATCCGGGTCTCGGGCCTCAGGGAACCGTGATGGCCGACCTCGCGGACGAACGCGGCTGGGAGACGGCGTCGATCTTACATCCCACCGGCGACTCTCTCCGGGAACTCGCCTCGGGGTTCAGGCGACGGCTCGAAACGCTCGGCGGGGAGGTTCTGACCGAGACGGCGGTCGAAGGCGGACGCCCGTCTCCGGAAATATTAGAGATAGTACACGAAAACGAGCCGGACGTCCTGCTCGCGGCGGTGTTCCCTCCACCGGAGGCCGTCGAGTTTCTGACCACCATCTACGAGAGCCTCGGGGAGCTGCCGACGATCGTTCCGGAGTGGCTGGTCGGGGAGCTCCCGGAGGAGTTCGGCCGCTCCGTCGACTCCCTCGTCGGCGTCGCCCCGGCGACGGGTTCGGGCTTCGATTCGTTCGCGGAGCTACACGCGACGGAGTACGGCACCGACCGCGAAGACCTCGACGTCTGGCACGCGCGGGCGTACGACGCCAGCGCCGTCCAAGTGCTCGCGAACGCCCGCGCTGGCGAGGACGACGGGTCGGCGGTCGCCGGACGGATCCGGGAGGTCACCGAGCCCGGCGGGGAGACCGTCGACCCGTCGTCGCTCGTCGAGGGCGCGGAGCTGGCGGCCGCGGGCGAGGACGTCGAGTACCGGGGCGCTTCGGGCCCCGTCGCGTTCGACGCGGACGGGGACCTTTCCGTGGCGAGCTACGACGTCCACGAGTTCGTGGCGTCCGGGACGGAGGTCGTAGACAGCGTCGAGTACGAGGCCTGAGCACGGTCGGACGGACCCCTCACGGACGTGTCCGATCTGCGTACTCGTCACGGGAGTCGACGGTCAGCCCTGTTCGTCGCGAACGTGTCCGATCGGACGTGCTCGTCGCGAACGCTGACGGTCAGACGTGTTCGTCGAGGAAGTCGGCGATCGCCGAGTAGGCCTCGATCCGGTTCTCGAGTTTCGAGAAGCCGTGGCCCTCGTCCTCGAAGATCAGCTTCCGGACGGGGACGCCGGCCTCGCGGGCCCGTTCGACGACCTGTTCGGCCTCGCCGACCGGCACCCGCGGGTCGTTCGCGCCGTGGAGGACGAAAAGCGGCGCCTCGATCCGGTCGACGTCGTCGATCGGCGAGATCGACTCGAGTAGCTCCCGGTCTTCCTCGAGGCTGCCGTACTCGGCCTCCCGGAGCTCGCGGCGCCAGTCGCCGGTGTTCTCGAGGAAGGTGACGAAGTTCGCGATTCCGACGACGTCGACGCCCGCAGCCCAGCGGTCGGGATACTCGGTCATCGCGGCGAGTACCATGAACCCGCCGTAGGAGCCACCCATACAGGCGATCCGGTCGGGATCGATCCCCTCGCGGTCGCGGAGCCAGTTGACGCAGGCCGCGACGTCCGCGACCGAGTCCATCCGCTTTTCGACGTCGTCGAGGCTCGCGTACTCGGCGCCGTACCCCGACGAGCCCCGGACGTTCGGCTCGAAGTAGGCGTACCCGCGCCCGAGGAAGTACTGTTTCACACTCGAGAACGACGGCCGACGCTGGCTCTCGGGGCCGCCGTGGATGTCGACGATGACGGGATAGTCGTCCACGTTGCCTTCCCCGGAAGCTCCCCCGTCCTCCGGCAGCGAGAGAAAGCCCGGCACCTCGAGCCCGTCGAAGCTCTCGACAGCGACCAGCTCCGACTCCCGGAACGTCTCCGGGGGGATGCCCGCGGTCGGTGCCGCTGTCCACCGCTCGCTCTCGCCGCTCTCGACGTCGACGACGAAGACGTTCGTGTTCACCGTATCCCCGGTGGTCGAGCAGGCAAAGCGGTCGGCGTCGGGGCCGAAGCTCACACCCCCCGAGACGCCGCCGGGGAGGTCGGGGTCGGGGAACCGTTCGAACGACGTCGGATCGTCGCCGTCGAACGCGCCGACCGCGAGCTCGGTGTAGCCCTCGACGTTCCGGGAGTAGACGAACCGGCCCGTCCCGTCGTCGAGCGCGAGGCCGTCGACGTTCCAGCCGTCCCCGTCGACGACCGTCTCGAGCTCCAGCTCCTCGAGGTCGAGATAGGCGAGATAGAGGGTGTCCGAACCCTCGTCGGTCACGAGGTAGATCCCCTCGCCGTCGGGTGCCCAGCTGGCGCTCCGAAACCGGACGTCGCCCTCGTGGGGGGTGAGATGCCGACACTCGCCGGAGGCGAGTTCGAGCTCGTAGAGGTCCTGATCGAAGTTCGAGTACGCCCGGGAGACCAGCAGCCGGGAGTCGTCGGGGCTCCAGCCCGCGAGGGTGAGCCAGCCGTCGCCCTCGTAGACGAGCTCCGCGTCGTCGCCGACGGCGTCCCGGCCCTGGACGTAGATATCGAAGACCGACTCCTCGCGGCGGTTCGAGGTGAACGCGAACCGCTCGCCGTCGTGGCTCCAGCCACCCCACCGATGTTTCGCGTCGGGAGTCGCCGTGAGGTCGGTGATCGTCCCCGTCCGGGCGTCCAGGCGAAACAGCTGTGCCCGTTCGTTGCCACCCTCGTCCATGCCGAAGATCAGCTCGGGACGCTCGGACGACCAGGAGGCGAACGTGACACGCTCCTCGTAGAACGTCCGCTGTTCGGGCCAACAGCGGGGCTCCTCGAGCGTCCAGACCTGCGGGACGCCGGTCGTGTTCATCAGAAAGGAGAGCGTCTCGCCGTCCGGACCGACCGAGGCGCCGTAGGCGCTGCGGACGTTGAGGTAGCGTTCGATGCCGTAGCTTGCCATGGGGGAGCTACGCCGACTCGGAGCCCTAACCTTTTCGCCACGGGACGCCGGCGAGCGACCCGACGGACGAAGAAGTGACTTTTTAACCCGGGCATGCGTGCCGACAGCACATGCGCGTCGCGTTCGTCTCCCTCGAGACGGTCCACCACCGCGAAACCGAGACGAACGCACGACTCGACGCGATCGCCGACGCGCTCGTCGACCGGGGTCACGACGTCCACGTGCTCTGTGCCCGGTGGTGGGAGGGCGAACACCCGCGATTCGACAGGGACGGGATCAGCTACCACGGCGTCGCGGCGAACGCCGGAGCACGGTCGTCGTTTTTTGCCCGACTCCCGTTCGCGATCAGGACGGTGAATCCGGACGTCGTCCACGCCTCGGCCACCCCACCGTTCCAGGCGTTGCCGGCCGCCTGGGGTGGGACCCTCGCCGGCGTGCCGACCGTCCTCGAGTGGTACGACGGCGTGGCCGGCGGACGGTGGGCCGAGCGGGCCGCCACGAGCTCGGAGCTCGTCGTTACCCCCTCGCGGCTCGTCAGTACCTGGGCCCGGGAGGCCGGTGCGGACGGCTCGCGGGTCGACGTCGTCCCGAACCCGATCGACGCGGAGCTCGTCCGTCGGGTCGAGCCCGGCGATCCGACGGAGGTCGTCTACGCCCGCCGACTGGACGGGTCGGCCAACCTGGAGAGTCCGCTGCTCGCGCTCGCGGAGCTGCGCGACCGGGAGTGGTCGGCGACGGTGATCGGCGACGGCCCCGAACGCGAACGCTACGAGCGACTCGCCGGTGACGTCCGGATCGACGACCGAGTGCGGTTCGTCGGCGAGGCCGACCGGCGCGAGCGGCTCGCGATCTACCGTGGCGCCCACGTGTTCGTCCAGACCGCCCGCCGGTGTGTGTTCCCGACCGAGCTCCTGTGGGGGCTCGCTGCCGGCTGTGTCGGCGTCGTCGAGTACCACGCCGACTCGAGCGCCCACGAGCTCGTCGAGGGGTTCGATCGGGGGTTTCGCACCACGACCGAACGCGAGCTGACCGACGCGATCGTCGCCGCGGGCGAGCTCGAACGCCGGACGTACGACGAGCGTTTCGAGCGCTTCGACGAGCGGGCGGTGTACGACCGGTACGTGGAGACCTACCGGGGACTGTGCGAGCGGTACGGCTGATCCGAGCCAGTTCAGGCGGGTATCGGCCCGATCGCCAACGGATAACGACCTACCGGTAGCCAGTCATCGGGCAGTTCGCGGTCGCGCCTGGAGCCAGTCGTCGAGCCGTAGCGTCACGTGCCGACACCGTGGGACCACGGCACCAGCCACCGATCGAGCTGCCGGACGGCCGCACTCGAGAGGACGCCCAGAATCCCGATAGAGAGCATCCCGACGACGATGTACGGGTACGAGCCGCCGGTGTACGCGGACCAGGTGACGTAGCCGAGCCCCGTCCCACCGGCGAGCATCTCGGCGGCCACGAGGTTGATCCAGGCGAGACCCATCCCGACGTAGAGGCCGGTCGCGATCGAGGGCATCGCCCCCGGCAAGGCGACGTGGTACACCGTCGCGGGGGCGTCGGCCCCGAGCGAGCGAGCGGCTTTCGCGTACTCCCGGTCGACCCCGCGGGCGCCCTCCAAGGCGTTGAGCAGGATCGGGAAGAACGCCCCGAGGAAGGTGATGAAGACGATCCCGGGTTCGGTGCCGGGCAACAGCAGGATCACCGCCGGCACCCACGCGATCGGCGGAACCGGCCGCAACAGCTCGACGGCCGGCATCGTCAGGTCGGCGAACGGCCCGTGCCAGCCGGCGAACAGGCCGATCGGGATCGCGAGTGCCGCGGCAACGGCGAAGGAAACGTAGACACGGGCGGCGCTCGTGGCTGCCGACTCGGCGAACGACGGATCGGTGAGCGCGTCCCCGAAAGCGACGGCCACCGCCGGCGGCGTCGGCAGCCCGGCGGCGACGGTCCCGCCGACGAACCACCAGACGGCGAGCAATCCGAGGACGGCTACGGACCGACCACGGACGTCGTCGATCACGGTTCGGGCCTCCGCGGTCCGGTCCGTCGGTCGCCGCCCCCCTGTGGGCTCGACGGCTCGGCGAACTCCACGCCGGCCTCCCCGTGGATCGAGGCCAGGAGCTCGCCTTTCAGCGACGTGAACGCCTCGCTCGTCCGGACGTCGTGGCGACGTGGCCGATCGAGGGGGACGTCGACTACGGTCTTTACCCGACCGGGTCGGGCGGAGACGACGACGACGCGGTCGGCGAGGAAGATGGCCTCTTCGACGTCGTGGGTGACAAAGAGCGTCGTCGCCGCCGTCTCGCGCCACGCCGAGAGCGACTCGACTTGCATGCGCTCTCTGGTCATCGCGTCGAGGGCACTGAACGGCTCGTCCATCAGCATGATCGAGGGCTCGTTTGCCAGCAGCCGGGCGAGTTCGGCACGCTGGGCCATCCCGCCGGAGAGCTGGCCGGGGTAGGCGTCGGCGAACTCCGCGATCCCCATCCGCTCTAGGAGGCCGTCGACGCCGTCGGTCGGCCGACCGCGCATCTCCGGACCGAACGCGACGTTCTCGCGGACGGTCTTCCACGGGAACAGGCGGTTCTCCTGGAACACCACGCCGCGGTCCGGACCGGGGCCAGAGACCGGCTCACCGTCGACGCGGACCGAACCCGCCGTCGGCTCGAAGTAGCCCGCGACACACTCGAGGATCGTCGACTTCCCGCAGCCGGACGGACCGAGGACGGCGACGAACTCGCCGGGTTCGACCGTCAGATCGACGCCGTCGACGGCGACGATCCGGTCCCCGCCGCTTCCGTAGGCCTTGGTGAGTCCGTCGATCTCGATACGGCCCCGGCCGCCGACCGCCGTCGCTCCGGTGTCGGAGCTCACCGCAGCTCACCCCCGTCGAGCCACGGCGTCGCGAACGAGCCGATTCGGGCGACCGCAGCCGTCGAGAGCCAGCCGAGGACGCCGACGGCGATCATGCCGACGACCACCGACTCGACGTCGACCAGCCGGTACGCCTGGAAGATCACGTGCCCGAGCCCGAACCGGCCGGTGATCATCTCCGCGGCGACCACCGTGATCCAGCCGATGCCGATCCCGATCGAGACGCCGGTGAGGATTGCCGGGAGCGCGGACGGCAGGAGGACGTGCCGGAGGATCTGTCCGTCGCTGGCACCGAGACTCGCCGCGGCCCGACGGTACTCGACGTCGACGGCGGCCACCCCGCGGGCCGCGTTGACCAGCGTGGGAAAGAAAGCCCCGAGGAAGACGACAAAGAGCACGCCTGCACGCGTCGTCGGGAAGGTGACCAGGGCCAGTGGCACCCACGCGATCGGCGGGATCGGTCTGAGCAGCTCCACGACCGGGTAGAGATACCGCTCGAGGAGTTCCGAGACGCCGATCGCCAGCCCGAGAGGTACCGCGACCGCCACCGCGAGGGCCGTCCCCGCGAAGACGCGGCCGGCGGTGTAGCCGGCGTGGAGGTGGATCGTCTCGCCGTCGGCGACCGGCTCGCCGAACAGGTGTGAGCCGACGGCGGAGAGTGCCTCCACGGGCGAGACGAAAAACCCGAAGCCGAGGACGCCGACGCGGACGAACGCCCACCAGACGACGAACAGGCCGAGAACGGACGTCAGGCGCAAGAGTGGTCGGGGAACCGACTCGAGTGCGGTCCCGGCGTCGGTGATGGTGTCGACGAGTACCCCCCGTCGCTCCCGGACACTCACGGTCGCTCACCAACCTGCCGGGGATCCCACTCCACCTCGTCTTCGAGCTCGGCGATGGCCTCGGCTAAGAGCTCGGAGTCGAACCGGTCGGCCGGCGGCTCGCGGTCGATCACCGCCGCCTCCTCACGGAGGAACGCGGGGCCGGTCTCGGTCAGCAGCTCCCGTGCGGGCTCGATCGTCGAGAAGTCCGTGTAAAACCGCTGGCGTGCGGCGTCGCCGTCGACATTCAGGTCCTCGTACAGCGTCGCGTGGACTGTCTCCCGGTCGAGGTCCCGCGAGAGGTCCTCCTCTCGCATGCCGAGATCCAGAGCCCGCTCGGGCTCGGTTTCGAGGACGTGTTTGGCCTCGAGTTCGGCCTTGAGCCAGCCTTTCGCCACCTCCGGGCGCTCCTCGATCAGGGAGTCGGGCATCACCATCGCCCCGAGATCCGGCTCCTCGTAGGCCGCGCCGGTAAACAGGTACCGTCCCGCGCCGTCCTGGTTGACCACCCGGGACATCGAGGGCTCCCAGCCGAAGGCGACGTCGATCGACCCCTCCCGCAGGTTGGTGACGATCGCGTTGATCTCCTGATCGCGGATCTCGACGTCGATCCCTTCCGCGTCGATCACGGCGAGGAGAAACCGGTGTGAGAGGGTACCCTGAGTGACGTTGACCGTCCGCCCGTCGAGGTCGGCCGGCGCGTCCACGTCGGCGCCGTCGGCGACGACACAGAGGTTCCCCTGCTGGCCCATCGAGTAGCCGCTCAGGCCGACCACCCGCAGCGGCGTGTCCGTGTTCGCCGCGGAGATGATCGCCGGGTTGTCCCCCATGTAGCCGAGATCCGTGTCGCCGGATATCAGCCGGTTGACGGTCGGCGCCCCCTGTAACACCGCGTGCCACTCGACCTCGTCGACCGGGACGTGTTCCTCCCAGAGCTCACCGTGGCGGATCACCAGCGCGGAGAACGCCTGGCTGTAGTACGGGTGGTAGTCGACGGTCAGCGTCCGCGAGCCGCCGAACGCACCGCCGAGACAGCCCGAGACCGCCACCGAGAGTCCGGCTCCGAGCGCGCCGGCCGCTCGCAGTGTTCGTCGTCTCGATACGCCGGCTCCCCCGTCGGCCGACGGGGTTCGGTCGGTTCGACCCATACGAGCCGGGAGCGTCCGGCCACTAAAGACCGCCCCGGAGGTGGTGACCCTGGCCGATGCTCCGGGATCGAGTCGAACGTTACCGGTTTCGACGACGGAGTGGACTGTCGGACGGCGCCCGGCTAGCCGCTCGCCGTCGCCGAGACTTCCGCGAGGTCGGTCGTCGTGACGATCCCGAGAAGTCGATCGTCTACGTCGACGACGGGCAGGTGGTGGATGGCGTGTTCGCTCATCGTGGCCGACAGCTTAGAGACCGGCGTCTCCGGGCCGACGGTGACGATGTCGGTCTCCATCACCGACCGAACGCTCGGCACGTCGGCCCCGGTCAGCGAGTCGCCGTCGGAGGCGAGACGGACGAAGTCCGTCCGGGTCAGGATGCCCGCGAGCCGGTCGTCCTCGTCGACGATCACCAGCGAGCCGATGTTCGCGTCGAGCATCGCCGCCGCCGCGTCGGTGACGGGGTCGTCAGGGTGAATCGTCACGACGGTCGAACTCATGATGGCCGCGGCGTCTGTCATGACCACCACCTTCGCAGCCACGGTACTAATGAGTGACGACCCGTCGCGTGGAGCTCAGGCCCGTTCGCCGGCGAGCGCGGAGAACACCCGCTGTTCGAACTCCTCCCTGCTGACGCCGTCGGAGGGACCGATCCCCTCCATGTGATCGACCGAGAGCTGTCCGCCACCCATCCGGGCGTGGCCGCCGGCGTTCGCCATCGGAATGTCACTTACCGCGTGACTCAGCGTCTCGCCCATGTGAACGCGATCGTCCCGGGAGCGACCGGAGAGGTAGATCGTCCCGTCTTTCTGCCCGTAGACGACGACGGCGGTGACCCCCTCGAGACGCATCAGCTCGTCGGCGGCCTGTGGGATCGCGTCGACGTTGCCGATCTCGCCGACGTCACAGATCGCAAAGGAGCCCTCGACGCGTTTCTCCCGGATCGCCCGCGCTTTGATACGGAGGACGTCTTCGGCGACCTGTGGGTTCGCGATCCGATCGAGGAGCCCCTCGTCGATGCCGTCGAAGAGGAACGCTGCGGCGTCGAACTCCGCCGCCGAGCAGCCTTTCGTCAGGTGGTTCGTATCCGAGAGGATGCCGTACAGGAGCCCGGTGGCGATCTTCTCGGGGATCGTCAGCGCTTCCTCGTGGTCCTCGTCGGCGGGTCTGGCGCCCATCTCACGGAGGTACTCGACGACGATCGTCGACGCCGCGCCGTACTCGGTGCGGACGTCGGTGAACTCGGTGCCGGTTCCGTTGCCGGGATGGTGGTCGACGACGACGATCGGCTCGACGTTCTGGGCGCCGGTGAAGCCGCGTGCGGTGTTGTGATCGACGAGGACGACGGCGTCGGCGGCGATCCCCTCTCTCGTTTCGATCCGATCGATCTCGAGATCGAGGACGTTCCGGAACGCCCGGTTCTCCTGGTGGCGGATCTCCCCGGCATACTGGAGAGTGGTCTCCGTGTCGACGGTGTCGGCGATCCACGCGACGCCCATCGCCGTCGCCATCGCGTCCGGGTCCGGATTCGGATGGGTCAACACGGCCACCTCGTCGTGGCCGGCGAGCACCCGCTGGAGCCGCGAACCCGGCGGCCGACGCAGCCAGCTGACGAGCCACCAGACGCCGATCCCGACGGCGATCGCGCCGATGACGACGAGCGAGAGCACCAGCGGATCGGTCGCGGTGACCGCCTCGGCCGTCCGGTCGACGGCCAACGCGTCGGTCGACCCGCCGATAGCCGGGGTATAGACCGCTGGGACGGCGGTCGCCGGGGCAGCAGTCACACGGCCTGCTACCGACGGTCCCTCAGGCTCTGGCAAACGGGCGACCACGTCCCCCGACGGAACGCGCATACACCACTGTCAAACGGAGCGGACAAGAAGCTTCCCCCTGGCCGCATTCGACTGCCGTCCGTCGATTACCCCCGATTTCGACGGAACGCGCCGATCGCTTCCCGGTACCCCTCTCGGTAGGTCGGGTAGACGAAGTCGTATCCGTACTCACGCAGCCGCTCGTTCGAGACGCGTTTGTCCGACCGCACCCGACGGCGTGTGCGTTCCGAGAGTCCTCCCTCTTCGAGGCGCTCCTCGATCGTCCGTTTCGGGGGGCGTTCGACGCCACACTCCTCGGCCAGCCAGTCGGCCAGCTCCCACCGGGAAGCCGGCTCGTCGTCGACGACGTTGACGACCTCCCCGCGGGCCAGGTCCTCCGCGAGGAGGTGGCCGACGGCGCCGGCCGCGTCGGCGCGGTGGACCAGGTTCAGGTACCCCTCCGTGACCGGCCCCTCGAGGTACCGCTCGAGGCGGTACCGGTCCGGTCCGTACAGCCCCGCAAAGCGGGCGACAGTCCCGTCGATCCCGGCCGACTCGGCGCCCTCGATCGCCACGCGCTCGGCCTCGAGGAGGACGCCGGCCTTCTCGGTCGTGGGCTCGAGCGGCGTCGACTCGTCGACCCACCCGCCCCCGTGGTCGCCGTACACCCCGGTCGAGGAGGTGTACACCAGCCGTTCTGGAGGGGTTTCCCGCCCCGCGAACGCCTCGATCGCCGTCTCGAGCCCCCCGACGTACACCTCCCTGGCGGCCTCGGCGTCGCGACCGCCACTCGAGGCCGCGAAGACGAGGGCGTCGACGTCCGGAACCGCCGCCAGGCTCTCGGCGTCGGTGACGTCGGCTCTCACGGCTTCGAATCCGGCCTCCTCGATCGCCTCGAGTCCCGCCGTGGAACGACGGACGCCGATCGGTTCCTCTCCCGCTTCGAGCAACAGTCCTCCGAGTTCGAGACCGACGTAGCCACAGCCGAGGATCGCGACGCGCATGTCGGGGTTTGGGCCCGAGGCAGCTAAATACCCTCGCCCGGACGGGGCTCGTCGGAACCGTTCGGTCCGACTGACGGTCGCGTTTATTGGAGTATATTCCCGGAATACACAACCGAAAATATTAGGCGTGGACGTCGTATTCCGCGTATGTACAGACGCCAGTATCTGATCGGCGCGGGGGGGACGGTGTCGCTCGTGGGGACGGCGTCGGCGTCCCCCGAGCGCGTCCGTCCGGCGGGGGATTCGATCGAGGTCGCCACGGGGACGACCGTCCTCTTTGAGCTCGCCGACGGCGACGACCCAGAGTGGTACGTCGACGGCGAGGGGCCGCTCGCGGATCCGTTCCCGCTCGGGTACGCCGAGGCGGCCGGGACGGCGACGTTCTCGAGGCGCTTCGAGGAGCCCGGCTGGTACGAGGTGTACGCCCGTGACGGCGAGGAGCCGTCCTGGAGCGTCGCGGTCGCCGGCGACGGGACGGCCCCGCCGACGGTGGAGGACGTTCGAACCGAGCCCGCCGAGGGACCGATCTCGGTCGACGACCCCGTCGAGGTGGTCGCGACGGCGACCGATCCCGGGGACCGTCTCGACCGAATCGTCCTCCAGGAGGGACGAAACCAGGTCGAGGCGTTCGTAGAGGGGGTCGAGGGCCGGGAGGCGAGCGCCCGGTTTACGTTTTCCGAGCCACCCCACTGGATCGAGGCGGGGTACCCCTCCCGGCTTCTCGCGGTGACCGAGGACGGGCGCGTCAGCGACGTCGTCGAGGGGGAGGGGCCGACGGTACGTCCGCCGTTTTCGGTGTCGATCGTGGAAACGAACGCGCCGGTTCGCGCAGGCGACCGCCTCGAGGTCACAGTCGAGGTCACCGACGACTCCTGGATGCTCTCGGCCGGGGATCGACGCCAGGAGGTCGAACTCGTCGTCGGCGACGAGGGGGTCGACGCCGAGACCGTCTCCCCGGGGTACGGGGAGACGGCCACGATCACCCTCGGCTACGAGACGTACCCGGTCGAGACCGACGTCGAGTTCCCCGTCGTCGTCGCCTCGCCGGACGACACCGACCGGACCACCGTGAGCGTCTTCGCCGACGGGCCAGCGATCGAGGTCGAAATCGTCGGAACGAACGAGCCGGTTTCGGCCGGCGAACGGCTGGAAGTCGACGCGACCGTGGAGAACCCCGGGTCGACCGACCTCGACCGGGAGGTGCGCATGGTCGTCGGCGGCGAGCGTGTGGACGCCGAAACTGTCACCGTCCCGGCCGAGTCGACGGTCACGGTGACCCTCGGCTACGAGACGTACCCGGTCGAGACCGACGTCGAGTTTCCCGTGACCGTCGAGACCGACGACGACGCGGCTTCCAGCACCGTTCGCGTGCTGACGGACGGCTAACGGGAGCTACGTCAGCCGTCGCGTCACGAGGAGGGACACCACGGCGGCGACCGCGACGCCTCCGAGGAAGAACCCGAAGCCGGGAACCCGATCGGCGTCTCCCGTCCCGTCGTCTCCGACGTCGTCGCTATCCTCCGTCGTCGCACCGCCGTCGCCGTTCGCCCCGGTACTGCCCTCCGCGTCGTCGCCCGTTACATCGTCGGCCGCTCCGTCGTCCGTCCCGTCGTCCGAATCGCCGTCCGCTCCGTCGCCCGTCCCGTCGCCCATCCCGTCGTCCGAATCGCCGTCCGTCCCGTCGTCGGCGTCGTCGCCCGTCTCGTCGTCCGAATCGCCGT
>Ga0207421_10004915_pt1 | contig 15203 bp, 13 predicted proteins | sample SodLakKL_010_SED_4_FD_187542 | JGI IMG/M metagenome (GOLD analysis project Ga0207421, IMG submission 187542) | Alkaline sediment microbial communities from Lake Tanatar, Kulunda Steppe, Russia - 8KL_010_SED (SPAdes) (version 2) | ecosystem: Environmental > Aquatic > Non-marine Saline and...
CGGCCGAATAGATCGATGTGGGCACCCCGGCCGCACAATTCAGGGGATCGGTGTGGACAAGGGCAACGCGATCGCGATGGTGCCGGGCAGCGAATGTGCCTCGGGGCGTCGTACGGTCGGGCCCGCTATCCTGCGGAAGTGGCGGCTCCCCGTTGCCGGGTCTTCTTTCGATACATGGATTGATCGGCCGCGTTGAGGAGTTCGGTGGTACTCCTACCGTGGGTGGGGTACTCCGCGATGCCAATGCTGAGGCGCAATGGTAGGTCCCGGGTGCCGTGGTGCATGGGGTTGTCACTTAATCGGCGGCGGATCCTCGCCGCGGCCTGCTCCGCGTCCCATTGCGTGGCTGCCGGCATGAGCAGTATGAACTCATCGCCACCATATCGGACCAGGTCTTCCCCACTGCGTACCGCGTTGGCGAGGGTCTCCCCGAGGTGTGCCAGGTAAGCGTCGCCCACCTGGTGTCCATACCGATCATTCACTTTCTTGAGCCCGTCGACGTCCATGTAAAGGATGGTGAAGTGGCCACCGTACCTGCGTCGGCGGGCGATTTCCTGCGCCATTCGGGCATCGAGGTATCTGCGGTTCAAAAGGCCCGTGAGGGGATCCGTAACGGAAGCATCTCCTATTGCCCGGCGAAGTCGACGCTCCATTTCTGCCAGCGACGCGATCATGAATCCCGCCAGCAGTATACTCGCACTCCTGCCGACGAGGAGCACCGCCGGATCGGCGATTTGTGCGGCGCTGCGAAAGGGCTCGAATACGACGAGCCCGAGGATACCCACCGCGCTTCCCACCAGGGCTGCCGGCGGGCCGTGTTGCAGGGTGACCCCGACGATGAATACGATCACCGCGCCGACCAGGGGGCTATGGGTGCCGCCGGTGTAGGCGATGAGTCCGAAGGCCAGGACAAAGTCAAGATACTCCAGGGGCAGCGTTCGCGGACCCCGGGGCCACCGAAGCCGGATCAGGGAGAACAGGAGTGCGACACCGGATATGCCGAGCCATTGGACCGTGCCAATGCCTAGACTCTCGGCTCCCGCTGCCATGATCACGGCCGCCAATACGACGAAAGTCACGCGCGCGATGCCGAGCGCCCGGTGCGTAAATGCCCGGCGGTATGCATCCTGGCGAGCAGGGGTGATTAGGGTGTTGTCTGCCCTTTGATAGACGTCCTCAGTCATTATCGGAGCCTCCGCTTCTCCTATTCGTTGCCAGGCTCCCCTTTCCTGCTTTATCGGTTTTCTCCATGACCCCACGCAAGGTCTCTGGTATAATCGATGGCTGAAGTGACCGGTCCGAAAGATCGGGAGAAGGGGTGCCATCTTAATGCGATATGTCTATCCTACTGCCTGCCATGCCTCCCTCGCCGCGGAGGTGGAGGCGATGCTTCGCGCCGCGCTCACGGATCTATCTTCCAGTGGCGCTTTACCCGGGCAGGCCGAGCAATTCCCGTTTACCGTGGAGAAACCCCGAGACCCGGCGCACGGAGAGGTGGCCACCAATGTCGCCCTATCCCTCGCGAAAGTCGTCGGCAAGGCGCCCCGGGATCTCGCCTCCCTCATCGTCGATGTTCTCGAGGCACGGTTGGATCAGGACAGCTACATCGACGCAATCGAGGTGGCGGGCCCCGGATTCATCAACTTCCGCACCAACGCCCGCTACCTCGCCGACGTGGTGTGTGGCATCGCCAAGGCTCCCTTGGGCAGCCGATGGGCGGAGTGTCGACAGCCGCGAAGTGTGCTCATCGAGTTCGTCAGCGCCAATCCCACCGGGCCGATGCTCGTGGTGAATGCCCGTGCTGCGGCCCTCGGCGACGTTTACTGCCGATTGCTCAACAGGACGGGGCACCGTGCTTCTTCGGAGTACTACGTCAACGATGCCGGGGGGCAGATTCGTACACTGGGTCGCTCCCTCGAGGCGCGGGTACGGCAGGCGGCCGGCGATGATGTGCCCTTCCCCGAAGACGGCTATCCCGGCGATTACCTGCGCGATCTGGCCAACGATTACCTGGCAGTATGTGGCCCCGTAGAGGGCCCCGGCGATGAGGAACGTTGGATGCGGATGGGGGATTGGGCCGCCGCCCGCATACTCTCCGAACAGAAGGCGTTGCTCGAGCGTTATGGGGTCACCTTCGATCGGTGGACGCATGAAAGCGCGATTCGGTCCGGGCCGGGGACAGAGGAGGTCCTGGACATCCTCTGTAAGCGGGGGTATCTCTACGAAAAGGATGACGCCCTCTGGCTGCGATCCACCGCGTACCAGGACGATAAGGACCGCGTGTTGGTCAAAAGCGACGGATCGTATACCTACTTACTGCCGGATCTTGCCTATCACATGGACAAGTTCGATCGGGGTTTCGATCGCGTGATCAACATCTGGGGACCGGACCATCACGGGTATATCCAGCGGATGCGCGCCGGGTTGGCCGCGATGGGTTACCCCGAGGAGAACTTCGAAGTGATCATATCGCAATGGGTTCGATTGCTCTCGGGTGGTAAAGAGGTGAGCATGTCCAAGCGCGGAGGTACATACGTTACCATGGATGAGCTACTGGATGAAGTCGGCCGCGATGCCGCACGCTTCTTCTTCCTCATGCGCTCGGCCTCTTCTCCACTGGATTTTGACCTCGACTTGGCCAAGGAGCAATCCAACGAAAATCCGGTATATTACGCGCAATATGCCCACGCACGCATCGCCGGCATCCTCGAAGGAGCGCGTGGGCGCGGCGTCAACGTGCCATCGGCCGAGGAAGTGAATCGTGATGCCCTGGCCCTCCTCGGTGCACCGGAGGAGCTCGCCCTGGTGCGCCGCCTGGCGGACTTCCCCGGGGAAATGGTGGCCGCGGCCGAATCCCTCGAGCCGCACCGCCTGGCGACATACGTGTTGGGCGTCGCCGCCGAGTTCCACTCGTTTTATACGGAGTGCCGGGTACTCGGTGAAGATGCTGCCCTGACACGGGCACGATTACATCTCTGCCAGGCCTCGGCACGCGTGGTCGCCGAGGTCCTCGGGCTTCTCGGTGTGACCGCTCCAAATCGAATGTGATCACATATCCCCTGGAGGGATAGAAGGCGCTATTTGTTCCTCTGGGGGAATTATCTTCCTCTCCGGTCAAATATGCTCCCTTCATCATCGAAATAACAGCAATAGTGATGTTGGGTAGGGGTTTGCACGGGCCGCGCAATGGCGTATAGTTGCAATCAGTCGAATTTTTCGGTCCATTGTCGGCACGAGGAGGGGTGAACATGTATCGACATCGCCATCCCGAAACGAACTGCATGTCGCCGATGCGCGTGTGCGCCGTGATTGTATTGCTGGCGATCCTGGCCGTCCTTGCCGTGCTTGCGGCGCCCGTGCCCTCGACGCCCGAGGGTGCCCCGGCCCCTTCGATGGCACGATACTCCTCGCAAGATGTTCCTTCCGACGCTACCGCAACGCCCTCATCCTCTTTCGGCCAGGTCGCCGGAGGAAACCGGCCCCTTCGGGCGAATGAATGACCCCGAAGGCGCGCTTTCCCCGCCGATGCGCGCGCCGATTACATGCTAAGGAGGCACGGCCCGGCTAGCGAAGTCGGGCCCACCAAGGTTATGACCAACAATGCCCCGCGATTCCCACGAGTCGAGGATTATTATCAATTTCGTCCTGCGGGGGACGCCCGCGTTTCCCCCGATGGCCGACGGGTGGTCTACGTCTTGCAGCGGCACGACGCGGAGGCAGATGCCGTTTACACGGACCTCTGGCTGGTGCCATCTGATGGAGGGCCCGGGACCCGACTCACCCGCGGAGCATATCGGGATACCGCGCCCCGTTGGGCTCCGGATGGGGGTCGCATCGCCTTTTTGTCCGATCGTGACGGTACAAGCGGGATTTGGCTTTTGGATATCGATGGTGGCGAGGCCTCGCGCATCGCGACGGAGGTCGTGCCCTCGGGCCCGGTTTGCTGGTCTCCCGACGGCAAGGAGCTTGCCTTCACCGCGCCGTCGTTCGATCCGGGCGAGGACTGGATTCCCTATCGCGGTGCGGTCCCTGGCGACCGCGACCGAGCCAGGGAGCGTGGACCCCGCGCAGCCGGCACCGCCGGTATCCGGGTGATCACCCGGGCAGGATACCGTTTTGAGGGCAAGGGCTATGTCGGGGATCTTCGCGATCACATTTTCACGGTGCCGGCCACGCCCGATGATGCGGCCACTGCCGTTCGCGTGACCGATGGTCCCTTCGATCATGGCTTCCCGTGCTGGTCACCCGATGGTTGCCGCCTGCTTTACACGGCACTTCGGGAGCCACGGGCGGACCTGGCGACGACCATGGATGCCTGGGTACAGGATTTGCGAACCGGGGCTCGACAGCGCGTGATTCGGGGTATGGGAAGCATCACCCATCCGTCTTGGTCTCCTGATGGGCGACGCATCGCGTTCGTCGGTCACGATGGTAGTGCGGGACTATCGACGACGACGGGCGTTTGGGTGGTGCGTGCGGATGTATGCACGGGGCACTTCGGAACGCCCATCCCATTGACCCGGGATTTCGATCGCCCGGTGGGCGTGGGGGGTATTGCCTCGGATTTGCGACATGCATCCACCGGGGCACCCATGCAGTGGGAGCCGGATGGTGCCCACCTGTTGTTTTTGGCTGCAGATCGGGGGAGCGCGGGCGTATACCGGGTCCGTGCGGATGAACAGGGGCATGTGGTGGCCGTCACTGACCATCGAGAACGGGTCATATCCGGATTCCATGCCGCGGTTGGCGTCCTGGTCGGACAGGGCGGTGATCCCCGAACCCCCGAGGGCATCTATCGCTACCCTTACGATGGTACGGCCATACCCCTAAGTGCCGCCAACGATGATCTCTTGCCCTCACTCCGATTGGCCGCGCTGGAGCCCATGGGTTACCGCGCTGGAGATGGTTGGGAGATCGAGGGATACCTCTTGCGTCACGACGGCGGCGCGAATGATGCCCATCCGACACCCACCGTCGTCCAGGTGCACGGGGGACCACACGCCGCGTACGGTTACACCTTTTCGTTGGGGTGCCAGCTGTTGGCCGCCGCGGGATTCACCGTGCTCATGATCAATCCCCGTGGAAGCCAGACCTACGGCAGCGAATTTGCCCGGGCAGTGGTGGGTGACTGGGGTGGGGCAGATATGCGCGATATCCTGGCGGGTGTGGATGCGATGATCACGCGGGGAGGGACAGATCCCTCCCGGATTGGGATCGGGGGCTGGAGCTACGGGGGGTTCATGACGGCCTGGATGCTCGGACAGACGGACCGTTTTCGTGCCGGGATCGTTGGAGCGCCGGTGACCGATCGCATCAGTTTCTATGGCACAAGCGACGTGGGCGTGCGCTTCGGTGAGCATCATTGCGAGGGAACGCCGTGGTCGGACCCCGATCGCTTACTGGAGCGCTCGCCGCTGGCTTTCGCGGATCGGATCACGGCACCTGTGCTGTTGCTGCACGGTGAGCGGGATTTGCGCTGCCCGGTGACCCAAAGCGAATCCCTGTTCATCGCATTACAGCGGCTCGAGCGGGAGGCGGCACTGGTGGTCTATCCCGACGAGGGCCACGGGCTGCGCCGGCCGTCCCACGTCGTGGATCGGTATGCGCGCAGTACGGCGTGGTTTGCGTTGCACCTTGGCCAGGGGGATTGAGGCATCGGCCCCCTGCCCCCGGCACGGGATTTGTGGCATGCGAGTTGGCATCCGTATCATTCTCGCGTTGACTCCCCCGGGGGGGCGGAATAGAATGAGCGTGGGCACCTCGTCGAGACGCTCCCGGCGAATGGGCCTTTTTGCTTTTCGTTTCATCCCGGGCCCTATGGTTCCCCGCGAATCTCCCGCGAAATAGACTGCCTCTCCTCGAGGTGACAGGAGGCACTAAGGTATGGGCAAGTTCATTTTTGTGACCGGAGGCGTGGTCTCCGGTCTCGGCAAGGGCATCACCGCGGCATCTTTGGGTCGTTTGCTGAAGAGTCGTGGCCTGCGTGTGGCCATCATGAAGCTGGATCCTTACATCAACGTCGATCCGGGGACCATGAGCCCGCTGCAGCACGGCGAAGTCTTCGTCACGGAAGATGGCGCCGAGACCGATCTCGATCTCGGGCATTATGAGCGGTTCATCGATGAGAATCTTAGCCAGGATCACAATGTGACCACAGGCGGCGTGTATTCCAGCGTGATAGAGCGCGAGCGCAGCGGCGAGTTTCTCGGCGCCACCGTGCAGGTTATCCCCCACATCACTAATGAGATCAAGGGCCGCATTGAGAAGGTGGCCGATTTCCCGGGGATCGATGTCGTGATTGCCGAGATCGGTGGGACCGTCGGTGACATCGAGAGTCTGCCGTTCCTCGAAGCGATTCGCCAGATGAAAGTAGATGCCGGCCGCCAGGGTGTGTTGTACGTACATGTCACGCTGGTCCCCTACATCGACGCCGCCGGGGAACTCAAGACCAAGCCGACGCAGCATTCCGTCGCGTCATTAAGAAGCATCGGCATTGCTCCGGATGTCATCATATGTCGTTCGGAAAAGCCCCTGACGCCCGACGTGACCGCCAAGCTTGCCCTGTTTTGTGACGTGCCGCGCGAGGCGGTAATCGCCAACTCCGATGCTTCCACCATCTACGAAGTCCCGCTCTTGCTCGAAGACCAGGGCTTCGCAGACCTAGTGATGAACCACTTCGGATTTGTCGCGCGGGGGAAGGATCTTGCCGAGTGGCGGAACATGATCGATCGCTTCAAACATCCCGAGGGTGAGGTGCGGGTTGCGATCGTCGGCAAATACGTCGACCTGCACGATGCATACATGTCGGTGGTGGAATCCCTGGTCCACGCGGGAATCCATCACGGGGTGCGCGTGGCGATCGATTGGGTAGATTCAGAAACGTTGCACGCCGCGGATCCGGTTCACGCCAGGGGACTTGCGGCGGAACGCTTGGCGGATGCGGACGGTATCATCGTGCCGGGTGGTTTCGGTGATCGCGGAATTGAAGGCAAGATTGGCGCAATCGGGTATGCTCGAGAGAAGGGTGTTCCGTTCCTTGGTTTGTGCCTTGGCCTGCAGTGTACGGTCATCGAATTTGCCCGAAACGTCATGGGGCTCGAAGGCGCCAATAGCACCGAATTTGACCGGGATACGCCACACCCCGTGATCGACCTTATGCCCGAGCAGAAGGACCTGGACCGATTGGGTGGCACCATGCGTCTTGGCACCTACCCCTGTTCACTTCGCGCCGGGAGTCTCGCCGAGGGGGCGTACGGGGACCCGGTGGTGCGGGAGCGGCACCGACATCGGTACGAGATCAATAACGCCTACCGCGATGCCATGGAGGATGCCGGTCTGGTGGCCAGCGGGGTGTGGCCGGAGGGGGACCTGGTGGAAATCATGGAGTTACAAGGGCACCCGTGGTTTCTCGGGGTGCAGTTTCACCCCGAGTTCAAATCCCGGCCCAACCGGGTGCATCCGCTGTTTCGCGATTTCATGGGTGCCGCCCTTTCCGAGGTATGATACGAACAGATCACGATTGACGTGTATAGATGATGCCGCGGCACCCCGCTCGACGAACGAAGGTGGGTGCCGCCATTATTTGCGGTCGTATTCTGTCGGAACGGGAATGCGATCGGCGTGATCGTGGATCCACTGCGCGGCCTCCACGCCATCGCGGATCTTGCCATCGAGAATGTCGAGCACCAGGTGATAACCCAGTGCCGTGTTCCATGGGATGTCTACCGGGATCCCGGTTCGCTGTCCGGGCATCCGCAACAAGAACGGAACGCGATGGTCGATGGTGTCATATCGTCCATCGGCATCGCGCCACCAGTGATCCGAGGTTACGATTAGGGCAGTGTTCTCCATCTTACCCCCCTCGGCCATTTGTGCATCAATCCGCGAGAGTACGCGATCCACGAGGCGCACGTTGTCCAGGTACCCGGCCACATCACAGCGGGCCGTCACGCGGTAATCCAATTCACCCCGATCGCTATCATAAATCCACGGCGCGTGTGGAATCATGAAATGGGCGAAAACGAGATCGAGCCCAGGATTGGTAACGGCCCGCAGGGTCGCATCTTCGAGGACGCGATGTTTTTCGATGGCGCGTAATGTAGCGGTATCCAGGCCCGGGATGAGGTCGAACGCTTGGCCCCGCATGGCCTCGGGCACGGTTCGCTCGCCGATCCATCCGGGCAGGTACCGATGAATATCCGTTTCGAATACGTGATTATAGGGTGCAAAGTAGCCGCCGGCGGCGACGCGAAACCCGCGATCCGCCGCCATGCGGAACACGTGGTCCGCATCACGCCAGCGTGTGACACTGGAAGCACCTTCAAATAGAAGATGCAATTCGTACAGGGTGGCTGACGGGACATCCTCCACCATGCGACCGGTTGTCATCGCGGGTAGAGAGGCGTCGGTGGAGCCAGCCGGGGGGTAGGCGGCGGTGGCGTAGACTGCCTCCTCGCGCAGGCGGTCCAGTGATGGGAGGGATACTTCCGCGGGTCGTTCGCAGAATGCCGCGCGTTGGTCCAACTCGTCGAAGATGAGCCACACGACCCGGGTCACATGGGGCCGTTCACGCGTCACGCGTCCGCCGCCGGTCTCGTTTTCGGAATCCTCAAAAATGGATATCGCCCCTGTGTGGGCTTGGTCACCCTGGGTGATGAGGATGCCCACGGACTGGGCCATCATCATCACGACCACGGGGAAGAGCACGAGCAGGATCACCCGGGACGCCCCGGCCAGGGGGCGGCGCATCCTGTACAGGAGTAGGAGGGCAATGATCCCAAGCACGAGACCGACCGGGACCAGCCAGGAAGGGGCAGAATCGAGGAGGGCGAGCGGCCGAAGATCCCAGATCCGGTAGGCGGCTGTAAGGATCGCGAAGCCGAGGGCGAACACCACACCGAACTCCTTCAGCGCGCGCCCCCTCGTCGCCCGTGAGAGTACCCACGCCGCCACGATGAAGCATCCGGCCAACAACACGGTATTGATGAGGGCGGCGACAACATCCGGGACACCGAGAAACGCGAAAGCGTACCAGGGATTCTGGTTATAGAGGATGGCCACCCAGGAGTCCAAAAAGAATAGGCCCGCCAGCGAGATTGCCGTGGCTGCCCGGCGCATCGTTCTTCCCCCCTTCGATGTCTCCCGTACAGTGTGCGTCAAGCACCTCTGCGTGGCAAGTGCATTGCCCCAAGGCGCTCCGCCTGAGGACGGCAAGGGAAGACGCACGAACAAGCGCGGGCATACTGTGAGCGGATCAGCCTTGATGGATGACGAAATAGATGCTTGACGACCCATTTTCCATCTGGTAAAGTTTTAAGATTTATTGACCATGCATGTGGTGCATGTTATAATGGCAAAGGTTGTGAATGTCTGCGCAATTGAGGGGTGGATATATTGAGCAGAGAACGTCGGCCCATCAGCCTGACCCAGATCCGCCAGCATCTCGAGGAGTATCTTGGGAGACAGGTCACGGTCCGGGCAAACCGAGGCAGACGCCGCATCGTCGAACGCGAGGGCACGCTGGAGAAGACCTATCCCGACGTATTCCTTGTTCGCCTGGGAGCCACTCAGCACAATCGCAGTATTTCCTTTAGCTATGCCGATGTCCTGACCTCGGACGTCGAGGTGTTGATCTGCGGGGAAGGTGAACCCCAGAAGCTGGAGATCAGCGCCGGTTCCTGACATTTTTCACCATCGGTTTTTGTGTTCCGGGGGAGCGAACCCACGATCGCTCCCCCGGAGTGCGTCCCGGGGAGTCCTCTGCTTCCAGGGGGCTCAGCCGGGGACGGCTGTCTACGTTTCGCACCGCGCGTCAGTCCCGCGTGCTTTTCCCTTTGATGCGACGGGTGTACCATGTATGGGTAGCCACGATACGAAAGGGGATGCCGCGGTGAAGCATGAATTGGGGTTTTGCGGCCAGCGTGTGAGGGCCTTCGCCAAGATTAATCTCGGCCTGGACATCGCCGGACGCCGCCAGGATGGCTACCATGAGATCACCTCGGTTTTCCAATGCATTGATGTCCATGACCTGCTCACCTTTTTCTGCCATGGCGGCCATCGCGCCGGTGTTGGCCCGCGCATATCGGTGGATCATCCCCGGGTTCCCGGCGGAGAATCGAACCTTGTGGTGCGCGCGCTGCGCGCACTGGGACTGGGGCGCGGTATACACGTCATCTTGCGCAAGAATATACCGGTCGGAGCCGGCCTGGGTGGTGGCAGTGCCGACGCTGCGGCGACGCTGGCTCACCTACGTCCGTTCGCTGCGCCGGCACACGGTCCGTGCCCGATGCAGCTCGCCCGTCAGCTCGGTGCCGATATCCCGTTTTTCTTGCGCGGCGGAACGGTGCTGGTACGAGGTATCGGTGATGAGCTCGAGGTATTGCCGTCCAGCACCGCCCACGATGTACTGATCGCCACACCACCGATACACGCCGACACCGCAGAAGTATATGGTGCATATGCCCGGGCACCAGGGCAATACCGGTCCGCGATGTACATGGATCGGGTGCTCGCCGGGCTGAAAGAGAAGCGGCTGCAGGAGGCCATGGGTGAGGTGAGCAACCACCTGCGAGCCCCGGCAGAGGATCGATATCCCGGGCTCAAGGACTTTTCGGACATGGTCGCTCGGACCCTCGGCCGCCCGGTCCATATGACGGGGAGCGGAAGTAGCTACTTCGCCCTCTATACCGACCGGGAAAGATTGCTATCCGATTGGAAACGCTTGCGCTGGCACCTGCTTCGTGCGCGCGGACGTCTACTCGTGGCATCTTTCCGCGCCGGGGCTGGATGGTCCCGGGATGGGGAGGATGATCTGTGATGCCTGCTCCAAGGATTCGCCCGATCATATTGGCCGGTTCGAGGAATGAAGGCCCGCTGCGCCAGGTGGCCAGCCAAGATCTGGAGGCACTCATTCCCGTCGGCGGGCGTCCAATGGTGGCACACGTGATCGATGCCACCCTTTCGGCACGGAGTCTCCTCGATCCCGTCTTGGTGGGATTCCCCGAGTTTGCAGAGGTTCCTCAACTGCGTGACCAACACACGGTACCCGCCGGGGAAACGTTCGTAGAAAGCATAAAACGGGGCTCCAATGCGGCGGGAGATGTTGAGTACCTCCTGTTTATCACGGGCGATGTCCCGCTGGTCAGTGGAGAAATCCTGGACCGCTTCATCGAGGCGGCACTCGCGCACGAGGCCGATTTCTTTGTTCCGGTGGTTCGTCGCACGCTCAGTGAAGATCGGTACCCTGACGTGGCTCGCACCTATGCGCGCCTTCGCGAGGGCGAGCTCACCCTCGGTAACTGCTTCCTCGGCACGCGGGACTGTATTTTCAGCATGCTGCCGACCCTCGATCGCCTTTTCGCCATGCGCAAGAGCGTGATCCGGATGGGATGGATCATCGGGCCAACCTTCCTCCTGAAGTTGGCTTTTGGACGCGCGGGGATCTCGGACGCCGAAGCACTGTTTCGGCGGATCACGGGGTTCCCGGGCCGTGCCATCTTCAGCGACGATCCCGAGATCGCCCTCGATGTCGACAAGCCCTCCCACTTGCGGGCTGTAGAAGACTTGATGGCGCGATAGTCCGGGCGATTGCATTCGCAACCCCTTCCGAATATTCTATGGGTATAATGCGATAAATGTTCGGAGGTGTGCCGGTGGGTGCAAAGATCTCCCGCAGCGCGCGTGTGGCTTACATGACGGCGCGATTGATAGCCAACCCCTCACGACTGTTTGGTCTGGGTGATTTCGCCGAAGAGCTGGGCGTTGCGCGGTCGACCGTTTCAGAGGATATCGCCCTCATTCGCAGGGCGCTTGGACAGGAGGACGGCGGCATTCACACGCTCCCGGGGGCCGCCGGTGGCGTGCTGTACACTCCTCAGCCTTCGCCGGAACACCTGGACATGATTCAAAGGCAGCTGGTGTCCACTTTGGCCGACCCGCAGCGCCGCCTGCCGGGGGGCTTTCTTTATATGACCGACATTATCTTTTCCCCGCGCTGGTCCGAGGCATTCGGCTCCTATTTCGCCAGTCTCTTCGCGGCATTGGATCCCGATGCCGTGGTGACGATCGAGACCAAGGGTATTCCGCTTGCGCTCATGACGGCCCGGGGACTCGCCAGGCCCCTCGTCATTATTCGGCGCAATACCCGCGTGACGGAGGGAACCTCTGTGAGCATCAACTACGTCTCGGGTTCCTCGGCACGGATCCAAACCATGTCACTTCCCCGTCGCGCGCTGATCCCTGGAAGCCGGGTCGTCGTGGTGGATGATTTTCTCCGGGGTGGTGGGACGGTCAGCGGTGCGCGCGATCTCTTGGCAGAATTCGACGTGGAGGTCCTCGGCACTGGTGTCGTGGCATCGACCAGGGAGCCGCAGGACAAATTGCTCCGGGACTATATTGCGCTCGTGGAGATCTCGGCCGGCGAAGACGGTACACTCAGCGTGATATCCTCCGTCCCCGAGGGAGAATCGGGCTGAGAGGGAGGACTTTCGGAGACGGTATGGAAGAAATTACCATCCGGCTTCGAGGGGAGGATGCCCGTGAACATTACCGAAGTGCGCCTGCGAAGAGTGGAGGGGGGCAACCGAACGCGCGCGGTGGCCTCGATTACCTTCGACGATGCCTTCGTCATTCACGAGGTCAAACTCGTCGGGGGACGCGAAGGGCAGGATTATGTGGCCATGCCCAGTCGCCGTCTCGATGGTGGAGAACACCTGGACATCGCGCACCCGGTCAATACACCCACCCGGGAGTACATTCAGCGCGAACTGGTACAGGTGTATGATCAGGCTGTGGCGGAGGGGCGACGCGAATACCGCGCCTTCATCCGCACATGAGGTGAATGCGATGAGCGTCGGTTTTTTCGGCGCTCATCGCACCTGTGCCGTGGGGGCATATGATGGTATCGTATATTGGCGGGCCCACCCCGGGCACCGGTGAGGGTCCGCCGACCAGCATGTGATAGAGGTGAAGGGTGGTAGGCATCTCATGGATGACGTTCGCGGATTGATCCTGGCGGCGGGGCAGGGTACCCGGATGAAATCGGATCTGTTAAAGGTATTGCACCCGGTCATGGGTGTTCCGATGATTGCACTGGTCCTCGAGGCACTGGAGGAAGCCGGCATCGATCATCCCGCCGTGGTGGTCGGGTACCAGGCAGATCGCGTCCGCACGGTGCTCGGTGATGGGGTGGATTATGCATTGCAGAAAGAACAGCGAGGTACCGGGCACGCGGTATCCGAGGCGGCTCACCTCCTCGAGGGATATCGCGACGTATTGGTTTTATACGGCGATGTTCCCCTCGTCACCGGCGAAACGCTGTCCCGGATCATCCGAACCCATCGCGAGTCCGGCGCCGCCGCGACCCTGCTGACGGCCGAAGTGGAGGACCCCTCTGGCCTGGGTCGCATTTTGCGCGACGACCGGGGGGAACTGGTCGGTATCGTGGAGGACGCCGACGCTTCGCCCGCGCAGGCTGCCATTTGCGAGATCAATACAGCCATCGCGTGTTTCCGGGTTCAGCCCTTGCTGGAGTGTTTGCCCCGGATCACGACCCGAAATGCCCAGGAAGAGTACTACCTTCCGGATGTATTTCCCCTGTTGATGCAGGAGGGATTCGGGGTCGAGACCGTGTGCGCGGCGGATGCTGGACCGGTGATGGGTGTGAACACCCGGTTGGGGTTGGCGGAGGCGACCAGGCTCCTGCGCCATCGAATACTGGAAGATATAATGGAAACGGGTGTTACCATCGTCGATCCCGATTCTACCTGGATCGATGCCGGCGTTCGCGTCGAGCGTGATGCCGTGATCATGCCGCATACGATGCTACAGGGACAAACGGTGATCGGATCCCGATCCCGCATTGGCCCCTCGGCGCATCTCGTCGACGCCGTCGTGGGCGAGGAGGCCGTGGTCTGGCATTCGGTGGTGGAAGACTCGCGGATCGGGGATGGTGTCCAGGTGGGACCCTATGCGCATCTTCGCCCGGGTAACGAGATCGGGGAAAATGTCCGAATCGGAAATTACGCTGAGCTGAAGAACACGCGCGTGGGACCCGGCAGCAAGATCCCGCATCATTCCTACCTCGGGGATGCCGAAGTGGGGTCGGACGTGAATATTGGTGCCGGAACCGTCACGGTCAACTATGATGGCTGGGAGAAACACCAAACCCTGATAGGGGATGGCGCATTCGTCGGTTGCAACAGCAATCTCCTGGCGCCGATCACGCTTGGTGAGGGATCGTTTGTCGCCGCCGGGTCGACACTGGATGCAGATATTCCCTGTGGTGCACTCGGGATCTCCCGGGCCCGCGCTGCGGTCAAGAAGGGTTGGGTAAAGCGGCGGCAGGGTCTCCGCCTCCGTCTGCAGGGCAAACCCGCTGGGAAGGATGAGGAGAAGGATGTCGAGTAACCATTGCGGCGACGGCAGCCACGGAAAGTTGAAGCTTCTCGCCGGAAATGCCAACCCCGCCCTGGGGTCCGCTATCGCGTCGTACGTGGATTCCCCGCTTGCACCCATGGTGGTGGAACACTTCAGCGACGGGGAGACGCGGGTGATGATCGACGATAACGTGCGCGGTACGGACGCATTTATCATCCAGCCGACCAGCTCACCCGTGAACGAAACGCTGATGGAGCTACTCATCATCATCGATGCCCTAAAGCGGGCTTCTGCGAGGCGCATCACGGCGGTCATCCCCTACTATGGTTACGGCCGCCAGGATCGAAAGACGCGGGGGCGGGAACCCATTACGGCGAAGTTGGCGGCCAACCTGCTGACCACCGCCGGGGCGGATCGGATCCTTACCATAGATCTGCATGCCGGCCAAATACAGGGTTTCTTCGATATTCCCCTGGATCACCTTTCCGGGACACCGATTCTCAGTGATCACTTTACCAGTATGGACCCGAGTGAACTGGTCGTTGTTTCGCCGGATGCGGGCGGTGTGGTTCGTGCCCGATCAATGGCGCATCGACTGGGAGTGGGCATTGCCATCGTTGACAAGCAGCGTCCGACGCATAACGTCTCACACGTCATGCACATCATCGGGGATGTGGAGGATCGGGTCGCCCTCATATTCGACGAAATGATCGATACCGCGGGCACATTGTGCCGAGCCGCGGAGGCACTGATGGCGGCGGGGGCCCGGGAGGTTCGCGCTGCAGCCACCCACCCGGTATTGAGCGGACCCGCCAAGGAACGCCTGG
>Ga0207421_10004916_pt1 | contig 15203 bp, 9 predicted proteins | sample SodLakKL_010_SED_4_FD_187542 | JGI IMG/M metagenome (GOLD analysis project Ga0207421, IMG submission 187542) | Alkaline sediment microbial communities from Lake Tanatar, Kulunda Steppe, Russia - 8KL_010_SED (SPAdes) (version 2) | ecosystem: Environmental > Aquatic > Non-marine Saline and...
GCATCCCAACTCCTGCATATTCACCTGAACCCTGAGGGAGCTTGCCATCCGGGCTATCTCTTCGGTAACAACCATTGAGGCCATAAAGCCCATTCCTTCCCCGCCATACTCCTCGGGAATCACCGTTCCGAAAAAACCCAACTCACCCATGGGTTTTAACGCCTCTTCATACGGAAAGTAATGTTTCTGATCCCATTCAGACAGATTGGGAACGAGCTTTTTGGCTGCAAATTCCCGCACTGATTTCCGCAGCATTTCAAGTTCCTTGCTCAACGTAAAATCCATTGCTTCCTCCTTATGTATATATTTTCCTGCAGGATAAATCGCAAGCTGCCTGTGATTCGGCATTTTCCGGCCGGTTCCGCTTCAGAAAGCGGAAATCGTCCGGATTCAAGACACCTGCAGCTGCCATCCGGTCTAATCGGATTTCCTGGACGTAACGGGGATATCCAGTTTTTCCTTGTTGATGAAAAATTTAGTCACGATCACAAACGCAATGAGGCCCAGCCCGATCAAATCGTTGAATATTCCCGAGTACATAAGAAACAGCGCTGACAAGAAGAGCATTCCCCGCTCCCACAGCTTCAGCCGAACCTTCATGTACCCAATGGTTGCAGCCGACAGCACGACAACCCCAACCGCAGCCGTCAGTGCGCCGATCACCACCTGGGCTGTTTCACCGTACAGGAGCAGCTCGGGATTGTATACGAACATGAACGGGATAAAAAATCCGGCAAGGGCAACTTTCAGTGCGGTAAAAGCGGTCCGGTTCACGTCGGCTCCGGCGATTGCGCCTCCGGTGTACGCGGCCAGGGCGATAGGCGGGGTAATAGCCGAAATGATCGCAAAATAAAATACGAACAGATGGGCGGCAACAGGCTGTACGCCAATTTCTACGAGAGCCGGCGCCCCAAGGGTTGCCATGATGATATATGCCGCGGTGGTAGGCAGCCCCATGCCCAAAATGATGGAACCGAGCATGCCGAACAACAGAGCCAGGATCATTATTCCACCGGACAACGCGATTACGAGCGTGGAAAGCTGCAGGCCGATGCCCGTAAGTGTGATCACACCGATTACCAGGCCTGCGCACGCACAGGCGGTAACGACCGTAAGGGCGTTTTTGGCTCCCAGCTCAAGAGCCTGGAAAAATTCTCTCGGCCCCATACGCTGGTGACTCCGGATCCAGGAAAGCGCCATGGTGGTCAGAATCACCCAGAACGCCGTCCGGGTGGGTGTGACACGGGTCACGGCCAAAAGGTATATCAGGAGTAGCAGGGGCGTCAGGAAGTAAAACCCTTCCTTGAGCACAACTTTCCAATCCGGGATTTCGTCTTTTTTCAGGATCCGCAAGCCGAGGCGCTCGGCTTCGAAATGGACGCTGGCAAAAATCGATAAAAAGTACAAGACTGCAGGGATCGCCGCGGCGGCGATGACCATCACGTATTGGATACCCAAAAATTCCGCGATAATAAAGGCGGATGCCCCCATAATAGGCGGCATGAACTGCCCTCCCGACGAAGCCGCAGCCTCCACGGCCCCCGCGAAATGAGGCCGGTACCCGACCTTTTTCATCAGGTTGATGGTGAAAGGCCCGGTCGTAGCCACATTCGCCACGGCGGAGCCGGAAATGCTTCCCATGAGACCGCTGGCGATAACCGCGGTTTTTGCCGGCCCTCCCCGGGACCGGCCCGTGAGGGCGAATGCCATGTCGATAAAAAACTGCCCGGCGCCGGATTTCTGCAGAAACGCCCCGAACAGGATAAAAACGAACACATAGGTGGCCGAAACCCCCAAAGGCGTACCGAAGATTCCTTCCAGGGTAAGGTACTGCTGGGTGAACAGCCGTTGCAGGTCATATCCCCTGTGGGCCAGCAATCCGGGAAGATGGTTGCCGTAAAGGGCGTAAAGCAGAAAAACACCGGCGATTATCGGAAGCGCCTTGCCGCATACCCGACGGGTTGCCTCCAACACCAGCAAAATCAATACGCCCCCCCGCATTGCATCATGCCAATCCCACATGCCTGCCCTTGAAATGAGGTCATCCATATAAAGGGGAATATACAGAATGCTCGTCAGCGATAAAATTACGAGCAGGTAGTCAATAATTTTCAAATAACGCAAATCTTCTCGGGTAGTGATGGGAAAATACAGAAATACCAGGATCAGGGCGAACAGCAGATGATAACTCCGCTGAAGCCATGGCGTCATCTGCATCACTCCCGCAGTGTAGAGATGAAAAAGGGACATGCAGATCCCGACAATCGTAATGATCCATTTTTCAGTGGAGTCTAATCGGGCAAAAAAATTGTTTACCGCTTTCATTGGCGCTCCCCATGATTGCTGCACTCTGATCGCACAAAGTGGATGTAAACCAACTCTCCGGCATCAAATGTATCCAGCAGCCGTGACTTTTGCACACCGGCATTTTGCTGTCCGCCCGGAAAAAAAGGTGCTTTTATCACCTGATCCGCAATACCTCCAACCCGCAACGGAAGCCGTTCCAATTCCAACAGGATATCCTTAACAAACTGACGGCCATTAATCCGCACTAACTTCCCCATCTGGTCTCCCAACCCGGCCCCGAATGTTTCGTTTTCAAACATCTCAAGTACAAGCCGGCCGGATTCGTCGATGCGGTAATATTCACGAACGGGAACACGGTCCACCGAATGGGTGTATTCAATGGTAAAACGACCTCGTTCTTCCAAAGAGAAGACCAGTTTCCTGGCAGGATCCGCTGCCGAAACAACTACCAGACCCGGCTCCTGCCGATCAGCACGAGAATCGGGATGCGATGTCAGAAAACCCACTATAAGCAGCATAATTGCGGCAAGGGAAAAGGCTGGGAGGAAAACCCGCCCAAACCTTCCCCCTTTACCGTTTCTTATATGCATCGAACACTCCGGTTAGGGCCTCAGGTGACCGGGAACATCCATGCCGATTTCCTCAAAATACCGGATGGTACCCGGGTGAAGGGGTACGGGAGCGGTATCCACGGTATATTGGGGTGTGGTCCACTCCGCGAGGTGATGAACATTGATGAGCCGCTGCTGGTTTTCGAAGATCTCCTTTACGACCCTATAGACTTCTTCCTCGCTGGCATCCTTGTGAACGATGGCCGTATTGCCCACCTGCAGACTTCGGACATCGTCTTCCTGCCCATCGTAGGTTCCCGCCTCGATGATAAATTCACTGTAAAACGGGTGAGCATCGGTGACAGCTTTTACTTCCTCTTCGGAAAAAGGAATGATTCTGATTTTATGGGTAGCAGTCAGATCCATGATCGATGAGGTGGGTGCGCCTACGCTCCAGACGCCAGCCTGGATATTGCGGTCCCTCAGTGCATCCGTGTTTTCGGAAAAGCTCAGGCGCTCAATCCTGATTTCATCATAGAGATCGAGGGCCCCGAAAACGAGGCGCGTCTTGTATTCCGTGCCGCTCCCGGGGGCACCCACGGAAACCCGCTGACCTTGCAGGTCGCTGAGGCTGGTCAGGTTATCCCGTTCCAGGGTGACCACATGATAAACATTGGGATACATCTGGAACAAAACCAGCAGATCCTGGGCATCCCCTTCGAAGTCCCCCTCTCCATGGTGGGCCTGGTAGGCGACATCTCCCATGACCAGTCCGATTTCCGCATCATGACGGTTCACAAGGCGGACATTTTCAACGGAGGCGCCCGTCACTTCCGCCGCGGCACGCATTCCTTCTACCCGGGTATTGATGATGTCTGCCATGGTTCCGCCGTAGGGGTAGTAGACCCCGCCGGTCCCGCCGGTCGCTATCGCCATGGGCTGCCTCCAGATAGATTCTGCCTCCTCCTTGTCTCCGCATCCATGGAGGCTCATAGCCAGAACCAGCGTGAAGCCAAGGGCAAATAGCCTGGTAAGCCAATTTTTTCTCATAATACCCCTCCCTTTTTTTGTCTTTTGTTTTTTCTCCATCCGGCCTGAGAAAGCCGGCAACCATATCCGAAACCAGAGCCCTGCTCCGGTCCGGCGGGTCTTATAGTTTCCGCCTATCGTTTGATGATAAGCGCATCCAGAACTTTTACCCCCTGCTGATTGGGCAGCACCACCAAGGGATTGATATCGAGCTGATCCACGACGGACTCCCACTCGGATGCCATGTGGCTGATTTGAACCAGGGTATTGACCAGGGCATATACGTCCCTTGGGCCTTCTCCCCGAACCCCCTGAAGAACTTTGTAGCTTTTGATCTCCTGGATCATGTCCTGTGCTTCCTGCTGGCTCAGGGGCGCGAAACGGAAAGCCACATCCTTCAACACTTCAACATAGACGCCGCCAAGCCCGAACATGATCATTGGGCCGAATTTCGGCTCATATGAAATGCCCACAATAGTCTCAGTGCCGCCGTGCACCATCTCCTGCACCATAATGCCGTTAATATTATCGTCCAGGGACCGCTTGCGGAGATTATCCATAATGATGTCATAGGCTTTTTTCACAGAGGCGCTGCTGCCGAGATTCAGCTGGATTCCTCCCACATCGCTTTTATGGGAAATTGAAGCCGAATCCACCTTCAAAACCACCGGATAGCCGATATCCTCGGCCAGTTCCACGGCATGCTTTGCCGATGAGGCCAGTTCGCAGCGGTTGACCGGAATGCCATAGTGAGCCAGGATCTGCTTGGCGTAATATTCGCTAATGGTTTTTTCCTCTTCTCCGGCCGGCGTTTTGCCCGTTTCAAAGAATTTTTCGATTTCGGCGTGACCCGTTTGCCTTTCCCGAGTCGGGATTTCGGGGGTTCCAGCACCGTACTTATTATAAAATGCCCGATAGCTCATTACTTTCCCCAAGGCATCAATACCCTCCACCGGAGACTTGCACCAGGGAACATTTCCGCTTTCCAACACTTCGAAATTATCAGACATAAGGCGGTCTCCGGCGGGCCATGTCACTACAACCGGCTTTCTCGCGCTTTGGTGGGCTTCAACCACCTCCCTGGCGATAATTCGACCCGGCTCCCCGTAAATCATACTGATAACCACGATAATCGCATCGATATCGGGATTGTCCATGAGCACGTCGAGTACTTTTTTAAACCCTCCGGCTTCATTAATAACCTGGGCCGTGACATCCACTGGATTGACGGTGGACCCGTAGGCCGGGATCACCTCAGAGAGGTGCTGTTGAGTTCTTGCATCCAGTTCGGGGATACCCAGCCCGATTCTGCTGGCCTCGTCAGCCAGCAGGATTCCTGCGCCGCCGGATGTGGTGATCACGCCAAGGTTCATACCGTTGGGCATGACCGTAAAACGCTCCGCCATGCGGGCGACCTGAATCATCTCCTTGACATCGTGGACCCGAATAATTCCTTTCTGTCTGAACAGCGCCTCATAGGAAGTATCGGAACTCACCATGGATGCCGTGTGAGACGCAGCCGCTTTTTGACCGACCTCGGAAGCACCCGCCTTCAGACAGATAATCGGCTTGCCTTTTTGCAGCGCTCTGTCGGCAAGCTTCCGGAAGCGCCTGCCGTCGCTTACTTCCTCAATATAAGTGAGGATTACTTTCGTATTGTCATCATCAATGAAATACTCTATGAAATCCAGTGAGTTCAAATCCACTTCATTGCCGGTGCTGACAATGCTGCTGAAGCCGACGCCCTCCTCCTGGGCCAGGTTGAAAATTGAATAACCCAGAGCGCCGCTTTGGGTTACAAACCCAACCAACCCCTCCTTGAACGGCCGGATTTCCAAGGAAGCACTAAATGAGGAAGTGTTGCCGGCAGCCAGGTTGACGAGCCCCTGGCAGTTTGGACCCAGGATTCTCATGCCGGATCTTTTGGCAATTTCAGCCACCTGATGCTGAAGCTGCCGCCCTGCTTCACCGGTTTCGGCAAAACCGGACGTGAACAAAATAGCGTGCTTCACGTTCTTTTGCTCGCAAGCTTCAAGAACCGAGAGCACCATTTTATAATTGATTGCAATCATTGCCACATCGATATCGTCGGGTACATCCGCTATACTTGCATAACAAGTCTCTCCGGCGATTTCTTTATATTTCGGATTGATTGGATAAATTTTGCCCCGGTATCCATGTTCCTGCAGGTAGCGAATGGGGCGGCCGCTAATGGAATCAAGGTTCTGGGAGGCCCCTACGATGGCGATGGACGATGGATTCAAAAGGGTTTTAATTTGGCGCGTAAGATCCATTTCAGGATCGAGCATTTGCATACCTCCTTGAAAAGCGATACAGTAAAATCAAAAAGCCTCGATTTAAAATGTTTTTTCCGTTTGCAAAAATCGGTTCCGGGATGACAGAGTAGAATGTAAAGATCAAGACGCTCGAATATTGAAAAATCAGCCGTTTATTTTGGTCCTCTGAATGCTTCGCGGATGATATTCAGACCCGGATGATGAACAGTTTTTGCGACCCTATCAAATTTGGGGCGCATCAAAATCGACTCTCAATTATTTACTGAATAATGCAATGACCATGCCTTTTTTAAAATTTGCTGGGGACTTTCCAAAACGGGGGCACGGCGATTACCTGGCAAACCGCCTTCTGCATCCCCCCGAAACCATGTTGACATTGTTTTTTTCCGATAACGATGTTTAATCGAAATTGAATTTATTATGCAGGGTTCTTAAATTAAACAACACTACCCTGACTGTTCATTATCTGAACGAATAGGTTTATTTTGTGGACAACACATTTAAAATGCCCCGGCAATGATACCGTTGGCCGGCGCCGGCCATAACTGGTGGCCGAACAAAAACCGGGATTTTTCGCCGATATCAAGGACGGCTTTAATTTTAACCGCAGCAATACCCAACGTTTTATGCGGAGATTGTCGGTAAGCCGGTTTTCGTTCAGCCCTAACTGCCGGCATTCGGCCCGTTGGATGCCGACAGTAAACAGCGGGGACTTTTCGCTTAGGGCAACCCCGGATTGTTATAGCTATTAACAGACGGCACGCCTTGTGCAGTGGTATATATTCGGGCTGTGATTTTTCCAAATGAATCCGGGGGCCGCGTCGATTTCAGAAAAACATTCCGCCACGATTGGATTATCATTTGTTTTCCCTGGAGCGGGAAAGGATAGCGTGCATATCCCCGTGCCATATCCGCCCGGTATCATATGGAATGAGAATCCAACCCAATAACAGCATAAATCAGGAGGGTATAATGAAGGTGAAACCGGTCAGCATCCAAAACATTTTATATACCACGGATCTTTCCGACACATCACTGCATGCATTTTCCTACGCGGCTAGCCTGGCGAACCTATACGATGCATCACTCATCGTATTGCACGTTATGGGCGAATATGACCTAGACCACGTCAAGCACGAACTGGAAGGCCTAATCGAAGAGGACCAGTGGAGAAAGATCCGAAAGAGTCATGCTGACGAGGCAATGGAGACGATGGCCGGTAAGCGGCGCGACAATGTCATCGTGCGTGAAACACTGCTTCACTTTGCGGAAAATGCCAAAGCCGCCGCAGGGGCAGCCTCGTCCAAATCAGACGAAGTCCTTGTACTGTTTGGCCATCCCGTTAAAAAAGTCATTCTTGAAACCGCGGAAAGCCGCAAAGCTGACCTCATCGTCATGGGCCTGCATGGTCATGGACGACTGAAGCAGATCATGGGTACCACCACCGAAAAAGTTCTCCGGGAAGCGAAAATTCCGGTTCTGACAGTTCGGCTATAAAAAATATCTCTGGAATTTCTCATGGGATTTATCGAGCAACGACTTAAAAGAGTACCTATTCCGGAAATGGCCTTGATGCGGCAGCGATTTCCTCGGCCGGTGCTCGGGGAAATCGAAGAACACATCGACCGCTGCTTTTCCAAAGCCGCTATTCGGGGGGTAGTGGGCGAGGCTAAGAACATCGCCGTGGCGGTCGGCAGCCGGGGAATCGAGAATCTTCCTCTGATTGTCCGGTGTGTCGTGCGAAATATCAGGGAGTTGGGAGCAGGCTCTTTTATTTTTCCTGCAATGGGAAGCCACGGCGGCGCAACGTCCGCCGGACAAAAGCAAATACTGGAGGATTTAGGCATAACCGAAGAAGCCATGGGGGCTCCCATCCATTCATCCATGGAAGCCGTACCCATTGGCGCCACGGAAAACGGTTTGCCTGTTTTCCTGGACAAATACGCATTGGAGGCGGACGGCGTCATTGTTATCAACAAGATCCGGCCTCATGTAGGATTCAGGGGTGATTACGAATGTGGACTGATGAAGATGATCGCGATAGGAGCCGGCAAGCAAAAGGGAGCGGAAGCCTGCCACGCAGCGGGCTTCCGGCACATGGCGCAGAACATCTTCGAGGCTGCATGTCTCACCATTGCCAAAAATCACATCCTTCTGGGCATCGGAATTCTTGAAAATGCGTGCAATGAAGTCTGCAGGATCGAATTTTTACCCCCGGAAGAAATCATTCGAAAAGAGCCCGAGCTGCTCAGGGAAGCGCATCGGCTCGCCCCTTCGATTCCTTTCGACCGGCTCGATGTCCTTATTATCGATGAAATCGGCAAAAATATCGCAGGCACCGGAATGGATACCAACGTGGTGGGGCGCTATCACACTCCCTATGCATGGGGCGGACCGGACATTGCGAAAATCATTGTATTGGACCTGACCGAGTTATCCAGGGGCAATGCAAACGGCATCGGGATCGCGGATTTCACCACGCACCGCGCCTACAGAAAAATAAGTTTTGAAAACACTTACCCCAACTCTCTTACCTCTACGGTACAAAACAGTGTAAAAATCCCAATGGTCCTTGACAACGACCGGCAGGCCATTGCCGCGGCCATCCAGACCTGCAACATCAAGAATCAGGAAAATGTTCGGCTGGCTTGGATCAAAAACACCAAAGAGCTTGAGTTCTTCTATGCATCCGCTTCCCTTTCGGAAGAAATGGATTCCAAAAAAAACCTTGACAGGGTGAGCCCTTTCCGGGAAATCTTGTTCGATAAAAACGGAAACATTCACCGTAGTGTATGTTAGGTCACCTGGATGTCTTCGGGAAAATCCCGTATGTATGGATTCTTTTTTTCTGCTTCGGTTCACAGGGTCGTCGGTTTTCCGCTCTGTAAATCATTTAGCCTTACGCATGTTTAAGCGATTTCCATCCGGCGGCATGCGCTCCGCACATAATTCCCCCAAACTCAGTTTGGTGCACTCTTAAAAAGTCTCTATCTGACGGCTTTGTAAAAAGTCCAAGATCAAGGATTGCACGATTTCGAAGAGTACAGAGTACTTGGCGTAAGTGAAATTCTGAGAAATCGCGCGTAGCGCAGATATTGGACTTTTTACAAAGCCGTCCAGTTTAGGTTCCCGTAAAATGATCACAGGCTCGATTAATAACATTGATTAAATTCTTCAAGACGGTTATTATTAATCAAAACGGTTTCTCTATCCCAAACGCTGAACCATCCGAACCTTCGCCTCAACTGACCGCACTGAAAACTTCTTATTTTGGAAACGGCCTTCCGGAATAGCATACCGGGTGGTTTTGAAAACCGATTGCATGGAAGGAGTGCATTAATGAAAAAAGAAATTTTTTTTATATCGCCTTATCCTGAAATGACCCGGGCCGCCAGCAAAATCGTGCAGGAAAGCTACGGCGAAATCAATATAATTACGGCCACGCTGGCAAAAGGCGCCGAAGAAGCCAAAAAACTATGGAAAAACGATGCCAGAATCATCATCAGCCGGGGTGCCACCGGCGCGCTTATCAAAGATTCCGTCGACATTCCGGTTATACTGATAGATATCAGCTGTTACGACATCATCGTGTCCCTTCACAAGGCCAAGCGGGTGGGGGGGAAAATTGCATTATTCATTTTCAGCAACCACAAGGGCTACCACGACTTCGAAGAAATCCGAAAAATCATGGAGTTGGAAGAAGAGCTTCTGATCTATTACTACAGGTCTTCGGAGGATCTCTACAGCCAACTATACGAAGCCCACGGTTATAACTGCAATGTGGCCGTTGCCGCCGGGAGCTGCATTCTGGAAAAAGCCAGAATGCTTGACATGAAAGGAATTATGATCGGCTCCAGCGAAGAGGCGCTGAAAAACGCCTTCCTTCGGGCAAGAGAGCTTCTCGAGTTTCAAAAAAAAGAACAAGAGGTAAAAAGGCAGCTAAAGGCCATGCTGAATCATACCCACGGCGGCGTGCTTTCTATTAACACCTCCGGGGTCATCAACTATTGCAACCATGCAGCAAAAACCATCCTGCAGATCCCCGGGGAAGAAGTGATCGGAAAAAAGGTGGAGGAGCTTCAAACGATTCCCCGTTTCAGAGAGGTCTATGAAAACGGCGAACCCCTAGTGGGAAGGATTGTTTATCTCGATAACAGCAGTTACATCATTAATCGTCTTCCGTTGCAAATCGAAAACGGAGATAGCGGCCTGATGATTAACTTCCAGGAAACGAGGAAAATTGAAAAAATTGAAGCCCGAATCCGTAAAACACTTCATGCCAAAGGATTTATCGCCTCCCACCATTTCACTGACATCATTACGACCTCAGAGAAAATGAAACGACTCGTCCGCCGGGCGGGGAATTTCGCCAACAGCTACGGCACGGTCCTTATCACCGGAGAGAGCGGAACGGGCAAGGAACTGATCGCCCAAAGCATTCACAACAGCAGTGACAGAAAAGGGGGCGCTTTTGTTGCCATCAACTGTGCATCGCTTCCTCCCAACCTCCTGGAAAGTGAATTGTTCGGGTACAACGATGGCGCATTTACAGGCGCCAAGAAGGGCGGAAAGGCCGGACTTTTCGAGATCGCGCACAAGGGCACACTTTTTCTCGATGAAATATTAGAACTGCCTTCCTCCCTGCAGGCGCTCCTATTACGTGTCCTGCAGGAAAAAAACGTGCGCAGGATCGGCGGGGAAAAACTGATACCGGTGGACGTACGAATTATCGCATCGGCAAATAAAAACTTGTCCGAAGCCGTGGAAACGGAGAACTTTCGAAGTGATCTTTACTTCCGGCTAAACGAACTTAATCTGCACATCCCGCCTTTAAGAAACCGAAAAGAGGACCTGCGGATCCTGGTGGATCATTTTCTCCGAAAGCACCGGCGCTACGCAAAGGAAACCTCCGGGGAACGCCGCGTAGATACCCTTCCGGACGAAGGAGGAGCAAAGGACCAGGGTTTGCTGCCTGAAAAAACGGAAACCATCCTCTCCGAAAAAAACATTCAAAGATTGAAAGAGCACTCATGGCCCGGCAATGTCCGGGAACTGGAAAATTTTGTAAAACGATACCTCCTACTCGCCTACAGCGACGGGGAACACCCTGAATTGATTCTGGAAGAGCTGCTCAGGGAAAGTATTGCATCTGCCAGGCAATCCCGCCCATCCAACGGGAAGGGTCCGGACGCCCGGTATTATGATGAGTCCCGACTCCCTTTCTATGATAACGGTATCATCTCGGTAAAGCTCGGGCCCCTGAAAGAAATGGAGCAAAACATCATCCAGGAAGTATTCAAAAACAGCAAATATAAAAAGGAAGACGTAGCCGGAATACTGGGAATCAGTCGCACGACCCTTTGGAAAAAGCTCAAGGCCATTCCGGGCAGCCCGGAAGGGAACCATGATCATAAGGTTTCCTAAATGACCCCCTTTTCCCTCAACTCCTTCAGTTTTTCCGGGCTGAATCCGAAGCCCTGCAGCACCTCATCCGTATGCTCGCCAAGCAAGGGCGGATGCAGATTGTAGCGTGGCGGAGTCAAAGACATTTTCACCGGGTTACCAAGCACCTTGACGCTGCCCGCCTTGGGATGCTGCATCTCCACGACCATCTTGCGGTGCTGGGTCTGGGGATGATTGACCACTTCGGAAATATTGTTGACCGGCCCGCAGGGAATGCGCGCCGGTTGCAGGATTTCTATCCATTCATCGGCATTTTTGGTGGCAAAAAGTTCTTCCAGCATGCCATTAAGTTCTTCCCGGTTCTCAACGCGCTTTGCATTGGTCGAAAACTTCGGGTCATCTATGATTTCCAGTCCCAAAACCTCGCAAAATCGCCGCCAGATATTGTCATTCCCCACGGCAAGAATAAAGTAGCGATCCTTTGCCATAAACGCTTGGTACGGAACTATATTGGGATGTCCCGAACCCATACGGGATGGATTATTTCCGGACAAAAAATAATTGGTCGCCATATAGGTCATCCATGATACTTCCGTGTCGAGCAATGATATGTCGATATACTGACCCTGACCACTTGTAGCGCGTGTCATAAGCGCGGACATGATGCCGATTACGGCATACATACCAGCCCCGATATCCACCAGGGCCACCCCGATCCTTATGGGCTGGCCGTCTTTTTCCCCAGTGATCGACATAAGTCCGCCAACGCCCTGCATCAACAGGTCATAAGCGGGAAAATCCCTGTAAGGGCCGTCCTGGCCAAAGCCCGAAAGAGAACAGTAGATGATTCCGGGGTTGATCTTTTTTATCGTTTCGTAATCCGCGCCCAGGCGTTGTACCGTTCCAGGGAGAAAATTCTCGATCATAACATCGCATTGTTTTGCCATGTCCAGCAGTATATCCCTGCCCTCTTCGCTTTTAAGATTCAGCGTAACACTTTTTTTGTTACGGTTTGTACTTAGATAATAGGCGCTTTCACCTTCCACATAGGGGGGTCCCCACGACCGTGTCTCGTCACCCACTCCCGGAATCTCTACTTTGATGACCTCGGCGCCCAGATCGCCAAGTATCATAGTACAATACGGCCCTGTCAATACACGTGAAATGTCCAGCACTTTAATGCCTTCCAGCGGCAGACTCATAATTTCCTCCCTGTGCTTTGCACCTGTTATATGCAAAAAACCCCTTTCGTGATATCGCCTTTATGCTAATTTCAGGATACCTGACCGCAAAAGGTGACACGCACTTTAATTGTGCAAGTTTCATGCCTTTTCCAGAAATACAAAACAGCCCGGCAGGGATGTTGGCGGCATTTCCTTGTCTCTCACCGATTTCTGCCAATCAAAAATCCTGAAATCAAAACCTGATGAATCCTTAGAAAGTCGCGATCCGACGGCTTTGTAAAAAGTCGAAGATCAAGGCTTGCGCGATTTCGAAGAATGCGGTGTACTTAACGTACCTTATCGGATAATCTTACAATATCTCAATATATTTAATTTGGTTTCCGATGAAAACCTCCCTACCTAACGGGAACAGGAGCTTGGTTTAAAAAATGAACGTTTTTTCTGTTTTGTTCAGCTTACAAATTGGAGAGTTCATTTTTTAAACATTGCCGAATGATGTGGTTTAATTGAAACGGACACCATGATAAGATTCAGAAGAAAAACGAGGTGTCCAATGAACGAAAAGCGGAAAAGACCGAATTACACGGCCGAATTTAAAGCAGATGCCGTCAACTTGCGAAAATACCCATGCCAAGCACAAACGTGTTTTCGAAGTCATCAAGAACCTGGGCCGGGAAAGCCTGGAAGCTGAACTTGCCAGGCATTTAAACTATTCCAGGGAAGATATCTGGAAGCAGGCCAAAACGATCAAAACAAAAACAACCGCTGATAACCTTGCTTTTTAATCCTGAGCCGGACACGAAACGCTTATGAAGATCGGCCTTCTGCTTTTATTCTGGAGCATGTGGTATCTTGCTTTCTCCACGCGAACCATTCTCGCTCCTTTTCTGCCCTTGATCAAAAACGAGTTTGTCCTCAGTAACGCCATTACCGGCGGGCTGTTGGTTTTTATCTCAGCCGGCCAGGCGCTCGGGTATTTTTACGCCGGCTGGATTGCTTCGCGCATCGGGTCCAAAAACCTTATTGCAGCAAGCTTCATCGCAGCCGCCGGCGCTTTGGCGGGGATATTCGCATCGGGGAACTATTTTTTCCTTGCCCTGTGGCTTTTTATTTTCGGTGTTTGCGGAGGGCTTTACCTGCCGTGCGCAATCCCCGTTTTAACGGCAGCCTTTGGCCGGGAACACTGGGGAAAAGCCATTTCTTTTCATGAAACCGCCGCCAGCTTAAGCATTCTGACCGTCCCCTACCTGACGGCGCTCTTAATGGCCCTTATGCCGTGGCGCAGCGTTTTTCTCGTACTGGCCGGAGCCTTTTTAGCGATCGTGCCGGTTTTCTGGGTGGTCTCCCCGGACAGCCGCGTGGAGCAATTAAAGCCCGTCGGCATCCTTGAAGTCATGAAACGGGCCGACCTGTGGGTCGTCACGGTTCTCTGGACCATTTCCGCCATGGGGGCAATCGGCGTTTACGGCATCCTGCCGCTGTTTTTGGTCGAAGAAAGAAACATGACTGTTGAAACCGCCAGCCGTATTTTGAGCATAAGCCGGATCGGCGGGTTTATCGGGCAAATCAGCATCGGTTTTTTTCTTGACCGGTATGATACCGGGATCATTATCATCAGTTTAATGGCTGCCTCCGGAGTGGCATCACTGGGCCTGGGGGTGGCTGACGTGAATTTCGTTCTGATTGGTATGCTTTTTTTGCAAGCCACCTTTTGCGTTGTCTTTTTTCCGGTGGGAATCGTTGCCATCGCAAAACTGACAACCCCTTATGAAAGAGGCGTTTTCGCAGGAATCATAATGTCGGTTTCAACCATCGCCGGCTGCGGCCTCACTCCTTTTCTCATGGGCCTGATTGCTGATACATGGCGCTTCCAGTACGGTTTTATCCTGCTGGGCATCATCAACCTGGCCGCCTTGTTTCTGGCCGTCAGGCTCAAGCGGTTATTGGCTGCCGCGTGATCTTTCCGGAAAAAATTGGGTTTTGAGGAACATGGAACTTACATTCCGCATCTATGAAGATAAAAGTTATCAAATAAGGCGTTGCCTCATCAAATAGAGCGCCGAAGATCTCGACTGAAGACCGGCCGTCTTCAAAAAGGCCGGCGCTTTTTTCTTGCAATGAATCCGGGAGAACAAGCTGGGCCATGGATTACCCCGAATTAATCATTTTCCTTGTCTTTACCCGGTGTGAAACGGTGCTGGCAGGTTTTACAAAGCCTATCCCCGGAATCGGATTCTTTTCGGCAATCTGGCTTTGTCCCTGCCCCCTGAAATCAAATGCGATACAGCGGTAGTTGTCTTTGAAGGCTTTCACCTGCTTTTCAAAAAGAAGGCCGCTCCACATCAGGCCGTGTGCAAAAACAATGGTCTCAGGCCCAGTGCCCTGTTCCTCAGTAATAAAGCTTTGCATCGTGACTTGTGAATATACGGCAA
>Ga0207421_10004917_pt1 | contig 15200 bp, 4 predicted proteins | sample SodLakKL_010_SED_4_FD_187542 | JGI IMG/M metagenome (GOLD analysis project Ga0207421, IMG submission 187542) | Alkaline sediment microbial communities from Lake Tanatar, Kulunda Steppe, Russia - 8KL_010_SED (SPAdes) (version 2) | ecosystem: Environmental > Aquatic > Non-marine Saline and...
CATCTTCTCCGTTTGCAACCTCAAATGTAGTGGTTGTACTATCTGTAAATGTAATAGTATAAGTGTCAACTAATCAATCAGTAGACGTTTTTTCAATATTATCTATACCATTTCAAGTGTCTCATTTTTCTCATTCAGGTCCTTCTGGTCACTGTGGTCATTCAGGTCATTCAGGTCATTCAGGTCATTCAGGTCATTGAGGACCAGTTTCTCATTGTTCTCACTGTGGTCATTGAGGAATAGTGAAGTCTAATGAAATATTTAAAGCATCTCAAACATTAACTACAGATGCTTGACTACCAGGAGCTCAAGTAGTTGTACTATTAATCTCAAAACTCTCAACTTTATTTTGTATATAGTCTGCTGCTTCAACTTTGTTGTCTACAAATTTAAAATCACTGCTTAATTTATAAGCATACTCTCTAGCTCTTTTGTCATCAAAATATTGTGTTCAAACTATTTCTCATCAACTTGTTGTAATTTCTGCAATCACTGCCCATTCTGGTTGAGATGTTGATTTTTCAATAGTGTGTGTAGCTGGGTCAAAATATATGTAATTAGTTTGATTATCATACAAAGTTATATAAGTGTCATCAATCTCATAAACTTCTTCATTAAGTCTTACCCTACCTCAATATACTTTCACCTGTAAACCATTACCAAAAGGAACTTCTATATATCAAAAATCTTCAGTATTTTTAGCCAACTGATTAACCCACTCTGCTACATCATTCATTTGGACATCAGCGCCAGGTTGATGAACAACATCTGGTCTTTGTCTGTCTTTTACATAATAATATAGTGTGCTTCAGTCTTTATCGTGAAAGTAAATCAAATCTCTTTTTGAACTATCATTAAAATCTACCCACAACCATCAAGAATTATACTTAGGCGCAGATTCCACATTCAACACTTTGACATCAAACGCATCACCACTGACTTCTTTTAAGTCTGAGCTAAGCTGTGTTTTGTATAAGTTTTCTCATCTATTTCTACTTAGCATTTTACATAAAATTTAGTATTAAAATCTACTTCCGAAAACCTTAAAATGTAGTATTCATTAGTGACTTTATTATAAACAATAATCAAAGAATTTCAACCATTTTTCTCAAAGTCTGAAAGCCCCAAGACCTGACTTCAAGGCTTACTTGGCTTGCTTCAAGACAATAGTCTGTATGGATAAAAATAAGTCTTAGCTGATATAGCCTTAAATTCAATCAAAAAACTCTGACCATCAGCCTGCATTATAGCGTCAGCAGGCTTTAATCTCAAGTCAGAGTCAGATATTTTAAAGAAAAAATAACCTTTGTCTTTACACTTTCTTCAAAACCAAGTTGTAAACTTAGCCTCATTTTTAAATCATCATTCAGGAACTTCAAACATTAAGTTATCCATCAGACCTTATCATAGATGTTAAATCAAAATTAAGGTTAAGATCTTGGTTTTTCTTTTTAGTATATCACATCATCTCTAAGAGCTTTTCATTTGCTTTTAATCTTGTTTTATAGTCTGGTATAGCATTTCAAACAGGGTCAGAAGTCCACGCCTCCTGAGCAGTCTCAATGAATTGGTCTAGAATAACATCTAAACCATGCCCCTTAGAAACTAGTTTGTCTTCTACCAATTTCTCAACCCCTGATTGCTGCAGGTTGTACGCTTCATGGGACAGTTCTCCTTGTCTCCCTCCTTGTTGTGCGTGGGACTTCTGGTCTGACGGTGTCATCTGGTTGTTCAACTCACTCTCAGACTCTTCTTGCATCAACTCTGTCTGCATCAATTCTTGGTTCTGGAAGTTCTGGTACATCTACTTGTATTGGTTCAAGATCTAAATCTCATCAACCTGTTTCAATAATATTATACTTAAACTTTGGTCAAATGTCAAATCATTTTTGTTTTAGGTCTAATGCAACATCAACAAAATCATTATGAGCTTCAATTAGTCTTATTTTATTTTGTGTGTATTCTTCTCTCCCTAATGTTCAACTTTGTCAGGCTTGATATGTAGCTCATTCTATAATATCTCATATATCATATTCTCAAGTAGCTCTACCAAATGCTGACAACACATCTGATGGATTACTGTTAGTTAGTGTATCTATCAATGCTGTTCAACTTGTTCAGTATGTTTCCAACAAATTCTCAAGCTGTTCAGGAGCATAGTCTTTCAATGTTTCAAACACAGGCAAAGTATAGAATTGAGTAAACATTTTTCAAAGTGTTCTTTCTTGTTCTGTTATTATTGAGTTATCATTATACAACATTTCTACATGATTAGCGAGTTGGTCTGTGTAGAATTGTATAACATCAGGTTTTCTTTCTTCAGGAGCATTATTTATCACATTAGCTGCATACCCCCATCGTACATCTAATGTACTCATTGTCTCATCAGACATAGCATATCATTGTCTTTTAGCTGCATCTTGTATAAAGTCTGCCATAATTAATGCTGAAGTATGGTTGTTTGCTGAAGTTGTACTTAGCTCCCTATCTATAGGATTTGATGGGTCATTTTGTATGTAGTCTTCCTCTAATAGTTGTGACACTAAAGGCACATCAGAAATAAAATCCCAGTTTTCAACCAATAGTTGTTGTTGCATTTTTCTTTTAGCTTTTGCGTACTCTGTAAATGTTTCTCTCATCTTATCAGAACCTTGCTCAAGCTGTCTTGTTATTTCATTATCTAGATTGTCTGTATCATATAACATTTTTAACTGGTCTTCCTGGTCTAATACAGAATGCATGTGTACTAAATTTTCAAAAATTCTTTGGTCATCACCATCAAGTCATTGAGCAAATAAACTACTCATAGCCTCATCCATAGCATCGTGTGCAGCTCATAACCAATAAGCATAGTTTGCATTGTCTCCTATTCAGTGATTTCTAGCATTTGCTATAAATTCATTAATAGCAGCTTGCGGATCTTCCATAAACTGTCTTTGACCTGCTTCACTTGTATACCAGGTTTGAGATAGGTCATAAAATATTTCTTTTAGTTGGTTATACTCCTCTGTCTCATTTATTCTAAGGTCTTCAGCACTAAATGTAATAAAATTGTCTATATAATTTTCTCTTCATTGTCCTTTTAATGCTGTGATGACCCTATCAAATGCACGAGAGTTAGCTAAATCCCTTCACATATTTTCTGCTAACAGCTGTTCTCTTTCTTCATTATCCATTTCTAATAATACATCCATATTTTCAGCTAGATGAACATTTTCTCAATCTATTTCAACCATAACTTCTCTATCAGCCAATCTATTAAGCAAATAATACTGGTCTATGTCTCACAATAGTTTTAGTATCTTACCTCAATCGTATGTGTTAGGTTTTCTAAACTCATCTAGTCCTGCTTCTTCACGATACTCATTAAATTCATCCATTATAATTCATTGATTAGGTGACGCAAAGAAACCTCATACTCAAGGAAACATTCTAAGAATGTCAGTAGTGTCTCTAGCTGCAGCCATTGAATTAAACACATCCATTTGAGAATGATAATGTTTTCTTCACAACTCAGTAGCCGCAAAAAGACCATCTTCTTGAGAGAATGCTTGGAATGCTTTCAAACTAGCTGTTCAGTCAGCTGTTCAGTCCATGTGGTATCACTGATAAGCTACTTTATAATGGTCTTTTATTAGGTCAGTAACAAAGTTTCTTTTCAAAAAGTTTAATGTATATTCATAATCTGTAATAGGCAGCGCATTTCTTTCTTCTTCTTTAAGTTCTTGATATGTGTTGAAGTATTCTCATATAGTGCTAATAGTTATATCATGATAAAGTCAAGCTCTATCTAATAAGTTAGCATTAACCAGTTCTTGAGCCGCATTTCTTATAAAACCAGCCACTGATTCTACACTAATTTCATCGTGGTCTATAGAACTTTGAACATATCAACTATAAACAGCATCAATAGTTCTATCTAATACCAACATTCTTAAAGCTATCATAGGCACAAGAAAAGCCATAGTTCACAAGAATTCATTCATTTCTCATTCAATAGTATGAGACATTAAGTGCACCATTCTTGCGTGAGTAATAATTTCTCAAGCTATTTGTTTTAGGACAGGATGATTGAATGCTCATTTAGCTCACTTCTGAGCTATAGCCTTAGAAATTTCTGACGCATAATATCACATTTTACCAGTAGCCCATTTCATCAGTCAGAACATAAACCTATAGTTTTCCATTAATCAAATAGAAGATAGCTCTCTAAAACTATCCATACCATAAAACGCTGACAGGCTTCACCTTGTTTTAGCAAGAACATCTCTATAGTCTGTTTGATAAAAATTTTTAAGTTTTAAATACTCTTGCCAAGCTTGTTTTGCATCATCTCCATACTCTCAAACACTTTGCTTTAATTTGTAAGATACATGTCTTTCATTTTCAAACTTATTCATGTTTAGTCAGTGCCTTCTGGCGAAATCTTCAGTAGCTTCAAGATTGTCAATAAATCTATTAACTCAAGCTATTCACTGATAGTCTGCTATATCTCATAATCAAACTGCAAGCGCTCACCTGAAAGCATGAGGTCTTGCTGCTTTATCTGACAATCGCAAAACATTAATTAGCTCACTAAATCTTGCAAAACTTTGTGTAATAGGTCAAGCTCATATCAATAGTTCTTGTGTACTAGCTTTAAACAAATGATGTAATATTCTTTTATCAATAATCTCTTCAATTTGTCTCAACTGCTCAAAATCAACACCTCTACTTGTCATTAAAGACCTACCAAAAATACTATTTACATAAGCCTGATTAATTCATTTAGCCGCAGCAAAAGGATTATATAATTTAAGCTGTGCAAACTGTAAAGCCCAGTTATTAACATCTCTAAACATCTGCCTATCTCTAACTACAGCATTCAAGAATATGTCAGAAACACTACGACCAGGAGCATATCATCGTAACCGTTTCAATGGGGCTCAGGAAAGTTTTCTTGTTTTATATTTTTCTTGCATTCTTCTAACAGCTTCATCGCCCATAAAAATCCTATTAGCATGAGCTATATTACCAAATAGTTCTTCTGGTCTATATCTTATAATAGTTCATTCTCTAACCTTAATAGCATCGTATGCTCTTTTAAATGCTTGCATATCAAAGACTCAAGGGACTTCATGCTGTACTCTTAATTTTTGTACATCATCTACAAAGTTCTGTATTGTAACTAATACTTCGTCTGTCTCGTTCTTAGGTATTTTAGATTCAGAAAAATTATTTAATTTCCTAGATATTTCATCTTTTCAATATTTTACCATTAACTTCTCCAACTTACTTTTAGCTGCGTGAGAATAAAGATTTGCAGAAATAAAGTCAGGAATTTCATTTTGATCTATTTTCCTACTTAAAGTTCAATCCTTCCATTGAGGGGAACCATATCTTTTTAGTTGTCATTTATCAAATATAGGAGCAGACTGAAGATGCTCTGCTAATTCTTTTTTTGTTTCAAATAGTTTGTTGCTTTTAAAGTGTATATTAGCAGACCTAGTTTGCACTAATCTGAATATATCATCAGCAAACTCTGGGTCATCAGAAAATAGTTGTTGGAAATTAGAGAGATTTTGTCTAAACCATCATCCAACTGCAGCATCATCAGTAGCTAACTTTAATTTTCAAGGCTTATTTTTCCTAACTTCTTCAGGAGTTCTGTCTATCATAAGGAATGTTTGATTGTTAGCCATAGGTCAAAACTCTTCATCAAAAATTCTTTTAGACTCTTCAAATATGTCTTTAACTATTCTTACAAACTCTTTATTGTCCATATAGTCTACAAAGTCTCATTTACCTTTAGCTATATCATTAATTATGTTTTCAACTCACTCTTCATCAATTTTGCTATATGTTATAGCATTTATTTCTGCTTCATCAAGCTCAATAAATTCCTCATTACCTTCCTTTTTGTATCACAACTGGTCTGAATTTGACTTCACATATTCTCTAGCATCTGTGTCAGCTTTTTGATTAGCTAGCTGTTCTCTTCTTTGTTTCATTCTAGCACCTGCCTGAGCGTTTTCAGCAATTTGAGCAGGATTAGTCGAAACAGGAATGCTATTCAAATTAAAATTATCTGTTGCTCATCTTAAAATATCATTATTTATACTTCTTGAAGCAATTAATTTATCACCGTTTCTTATGCTCTGATAAAGAGAATCTAAGTCAGATATAGTTTGCTCATCAAATTTGTTTCTTACAAACACATCTCTCAAGCTATTATATGTTTCATCTAAAGCGCTATCAATATCTGTGCTTGAAGTTCTGTGCGCCATCATTGAATTTAAAGGCTCTATTATATTTTCATTTAAATACTCTTTAGTAAACCTGTTACCATATTTGTTTACTACTCTATTTTGAATTATGTCTGATAATATATTTACTTGTCATACTTTTTGTCAAGGGAATTTCAATCTTTCTGTATATGATATGTTAGTTGTCAAGAACTCATTAAAGTCATTTTCAGTCATTCTAAAAGATATAGACTGTCATGGAACATTGTCCAAAGTTTGCCTAGCCTCTAGTAGCAATGCATCATTAAATGTGTTAGCCCATATATTTCTAATATAAGGGTCTACTGAAACATAAGCAGTAAACTCAGACTCATACAAAACATCTTCAAATTTTCTCATTCACAATGCAGGGTTTGCTTGTATAGTTGGAGAAATTATGTCTTCTATTTGGTTTAAAGCATTCATTAAAGTTGAATGCTCCATTCAATCAACAGCAGTCAACTGTCCTGTTTTATTAGCCTCCATTCTTATTAAGTTGTAAGTTATGAAGTCCATAACCGCATCTATTCTTTGTTGTGCATCTTTTATTCAAGAGAACCTATCAAAAGAAAAAGCAAACAATCTTGCATTATATAATGGGTCAGACAACATATTAAACCTAACATCATCTAGCTGTGCCTGGCTCATTCTTTGTCATTCCGGTAGTTGTGAGTTTATACCCTGAAGTTTAGAGGAAACTCTTCTATAAAAATCTTGAAATGTCGTTTGAAAGAAGTTATAAGCTCATTCTACTTCCGGTCATCTAGAGATATTACCTCTATAAATTTTAGTAAATGCATTAATTATGTCATTAACCTCACTTCACTGCATTTCTTCTGCCATCCTACCAAGAGCCATAAAAAACATTTCTTCTCATTCTGTGCTATTTATAGCAGATTTCATAAAATTCACCATACCCGGCAAAGCCATACCTCAAGCAGCAGTTGGCAATTCCTGACCAATAGAGATTCTATTTCTTAGTTCTTCAAACATGCTCAAAGTATTATTGTCAAACTGTAATACTCACATTCAATCATTGTCTCAGGATCTTTCAAACTTCTTACTCATATCTTTCAACAAAGTCCTGTTTTTATTAATTATATTCCTTTGTGTATTTTCTAGAATTTGTTTTCATTGCTTAAACTGCTCTGTAGGCAATTTTGAAATAGACTCAAACAATAATGGAAACAATTGCTTGCTAAACCAAACAGGGTTTATGTCTTCTAAATGAGTGCTTCATTTAGCTATAGCTGTAGTAATGTCTTCAATAACACCAGATAAATTTCTTTCTCATTGACCCCAATACTCAGCATAATATATAGCCTGTTCTAAAAGCTGATTTTGTCTTATGTCTGATTTTTTTAATATGTTAGCATTGTCTATATATCCCATCAATTCTTGCTGCATTTGAGCATTTCCAAAACTTCAATACTTTTCAGCTATCCTTCAATAAGCACTAGACTCTCACAAAAAGCTTTTAAAACGTCTTATGCTTCAAGCATTTATGATTTCATTTCAACGAAGCAATGCTCTCATTAATTTGTGTATGTTATTTAATGGCTTCATAGTATCAGCAACTGTTGACTTCACAGCATTAATTAAAGGTTCTCCTCATCTTTTTGCCATAACCTTTTCGTTCCTTTTAGATGCATAAGTCCTGTATAATCAAGGTCTATCTAAAACTCTCAAATAGGTATTTATTTGAGCTGCAATCAAATCATCCATCATGTTATCAGCAAGCTGATTTATTTCTGTGTTGTCAAGGCTTCTGTTTATAAACCCATCATATTTTTCTGGATTAAAATTGTATCTTGACCTACCAATAAGGTTGGTTATATCATTTTTTGTAATCTTTCAACCATTAGTGTGGTATATGTTTGCTACCCCTGTTCTTATTTTTAATCTTTTTTCAGCATCAAGTCATCTAGAAATTGTTTTTCATAAGTCATTTAATAATGCACCAATTCTTGTTTTAAATTGATTTACAGAGACTGCATCCCAATTCCTACCAACAAATCTTTGAACTGCATCTGTAATATTTCATAAGACACCAATATAAGCTCATCTACTTATAGAATCAGACATTTGCATTGTGGCATTTTGGACATTTTCCCACATTCATTTTACTTTTTTAAGTTGTCATTGTCTAATTCTATTCATAAAACTTGCATATCATTGTGCCATAACATCTGAAGATACAACACCATTAGAGTATGCATTATAATAATTTGGTAAAGCATTGCTTATAGCCTCATCAGTATAACTTATACCAACAATATCTCAACTACTACTAAGTCTTTCAGATTTTTGCAGCTGTGATAACTGTTCTGAGTATCCTCTTATATTGGCTAAATCCTCAACCAAATCATCATATATTTGCTCACTAGTTAAGTCTGGGCTTCTTTCTTTTCTTTTTAAAAATTCTTTTCATCAAGTAAGTCAATCAATAATTTTATCTAACTTTCTTTTTTCAGGTCATCTTGCTTGTTCTTTCAAAGTCCTAGCTACTGTGATAGCTTCTTCTCTATCTCAAGGTCTATTAGCAGTTCACAAACCTCTTTGCTTAGCCTGTATAGCATCAGTAGCTTCTCAAGCAAGTTGTTTATTAGCTTCACTTGCAGCCTTCTCTAAAGTCCTAAAATAATTTGCCACCATTGAAGCAGTGTCTGTGCTCTTAACTATGTTTGCTTGTTCTTGAAGATTTTTAGAAATAGATTTTAATGTTTGATATAATTCAACATTCTTAAACTCTGGCACACTACTAGCCATAATTGATGTAAACTGACTCTTCATATCTCATCATAAATTAACTGCATCAGACGCAAACTCAGCCAATCATCTCTCAATATCAGCCTGTATTGATTGTCTTGCTTCCTCCCTTAAACTATCAGTTACTTTTACACGTCTTTGACTTGCTAACTCTTTTGCTCTGGCTTCAGATCAAGCATTAGCCAGTCTTTTTACTGCAGTATCATAAGCTTTAGCCATATAAGCTGAAGGGATATAGTGAGAAACAAACTGTTGCACAAAATCATCATCGTGAATTCTCATTAATGATTTCATATCTTCCTTAACTTGTTTAACAGTAGTTTCATCAGTGATTTGTGCTGGAGGTGCTTGTGTAAAAGTTTCATCTAATCTATGTATAGCATCTTGATTTATTATGCCATACATATTTTCCCTATTGTTTTTTATGTGTCTGTATATTTTATATAGCTGTTCAATACCATAAGAATCTATTTCTTGAGCAGCCTGGGATGCCCAACCTTGAGAAAAAATTCTATTAATATCTTGAGGGTTTGTTTGAAGTTGTCTAATAAGTCATGCTACTTCTGCAATTCTATTATTTATTTTATATCATGCAAGTTGTTCTCTTTCTGATTTAGATAGATCATCAACTGTTTTTCACTTATCTATATTTAATCTTTCTCCAAATGTAGCAATATCATCATCAGTTACTCTAAAAGTCGCCTCATCAAGCTCAAGGTTTAAATGTTTTGAGACGTGTTGTTTAGCTTCAGAAGTAGTTCACATCCTAGCTGCAACCTGTCCTAACCTGTTTATTGCTGGAACCCAAGCATCCCAAACACCTACTATACCAGTTAACAAACTATCTATAGCCAAGTCACCTGCAGTTAATTCGTCCTCAAAATAAGTGTATATTGCTGCCAATGATGGAGCATTTCTTGCATAACTTTCAATAAAATTTATACCACTAATTGCACGATGACTGTGTCAGGCTCATGAAAGTTTTTTTAATACTCAAGGCGCTCTTAATGCTGGGTAGAATGAAGCAAGTCACGTAATAAAGTTACCGCCTGACCTAGTCCCCAAAACATCTACCATTTCCATTAATGACATGTCTTCACCATAGTACATTTCTTTTAATGTGGAAAGACCAAATGATAATCCAGTAAACTTTTCTGCATCCTCTACTCACATCTCTTCTATCGTTGACTCAGATATATCTACTCAAGGTATTGTTGAAACCATATCTTGCAAAAACCTATCCTTAGCTAGCCCAAATGATCTACCAGCCATTTCTCAAGCACCTTCCACAAATCAAGTAAACCCTCATCGCATACCTGCGTCAGGTCAATAGTGTCTTAAATGAGAACTAATAGCAGCGGCATCTAAGACAGTTGATTGGAACTCATCATTTGTTGCCAACTGTTTTCTTGCATCTTCTATCAACTCAGAAGGAGAATCATAATTAGTTTCATCCATTTCTTGCAACTGATTATCAATTAGAGACATTAAGTTTTTTGTCAGACTTTTAATGCTTCATCATTTTTGCAATTGATGAGCCATAGCCCAATCTCAAACATCAAAATGAACATTTGCAAGCTCTTCATTTCTATCTATCAAATTTATTCATTTACCTGTAAATGATCATAAAACTTGATTAGTAATCAAAAATTTTGCAACATTTTTATCTGACAAATTATCCCCTATTCATCAGTCCTCATAATAAGCCTCCAATCAAAATTCACTAGAAATTTCTTTTGCATTGTTTGGTCAAACAAACTGTTCTAGCGTTGAATTAAGATTTCTTTCACTTGATGTAAGACCAATATTAGTCAGTCATTCTCAAACGTTTTGTTGCATATCCATAAATTTTTTATATATTTCTTCTTCAGAATATCATTTATCTCTTAATCTTCTAACTATATCTCACTGAAACTGTTGAGGATTTTCTTCTAATTTATTTTTCCATCTTTCACTTGCCCCAGTTTGCACTTCTCAAAGACTTCTATCAACATCATGATAGTTATGTTTGTATTTATATCTGTCTCACAACTTCCTTCAAGCTGCATCTTGGTCCCGCATATATTTTCTTACATTAAATATCTCTTCTTGTCTTTCTTCTGACACTCATAAATTATTTAGCAAATCTTCAGCTTGTTCCTCAGTCTCTACGAATAAAGCAAACTGCTCATGAAAATCTAAAGTATTTATTTCAGTTTCAATATCGTCTATAGCTGACTGTACATCGTTTCACACTGCTCTTTGTGCTGCATCTGATTCAGAAAAAAATGATGGTCACCTTTCTGCTATATACTCATCGTAATCTTGGTCAGGATCACGACCAGGGAAAAGTCAAAGGGTCTCTTGCATTTCTGGACTACCTTCAATACCCATCCACTCTGCTACTCTTACTGGAGATGTAGCTATAAATTCAGGAGCTCAAGCCAAAAAATCCCATACAGGCTGTGGTTCTCTTACAGCTTCCAAAGTCTTACCTCAAAGTTCAATAGCAGAAGAAGTTAGGTCTCAAATAAAAGAAAGAGTTCACTCTATTCCACTATCTTCATCCTGTTGAACTATTCAGGGACCAACTTCAGGCTGTTGAACTGTTCAGGGACCAACTTCAGGCTGTTGTTCTTGCATTTCAAGCTGTTCATCTTCTAAGTCAGTCTGAACATCTTCCTGTTCATCTTCTAAGTCAGTCTGAACATCTTCCTGTTCCTGCTCCATTTGTTGCTGCTGTTGCCATGCTTGCTGGATATTAGGTCTCTGATTTGTAGCCATATTTTGTTTGTAATATTATAAATTATTGTCAAAATAGGTTTTGTAAAACATTTTGCTGCTGTTGTTGTTCCTGCTGCTCACCTGTTCAAGGCATAAACTGTTGCATCATTTGTTGCACAGGATCTACTTCTGCTTGCTGTTGTGCTTGTTTTTGCTCATAAGCCTTTGTTACTGCTTGCCTCAATAAATCTTGAGGATTAGCTTGTTGAGCTTGCGCGTCAGTAATACCTTCTGTCACATCTAATGCCACATTTTGAAATCCTCAGAATCACATTCTATTTAAACCATCAGCAATAAAGGAGGTAAGCTGTGGTAAACCTTGTTGAGCTCTTTGCAATCTTTCAGGAGTAATAAGTTGTTGCATTTCTTGCTCTATTTCAGCCGCCTCTCTTGTTGTTTCCATTTCAAGAGCTGGTTGCAATTGCTTAACAATATTAGATACAGTCATATTCTCTACTTCAGCCAATCATTGTTGATAATTTTGCAAAACATTATTATACATATTCCTAACATTTTGCTCCATTTCAAATACAGCAGCCTCATCAGAAGCCTCTTGCTGTCTTATGTTATCAATCAACTGATTCTTTTCTCTTCTTGCATTAATAATTCATTCAGCCATTTGTTGCTGTATTTCTCATCTTTTTTCTTCTAGCCTATCTCTAAATTGATTTTGAGTAAGTTGCGCCGCTTGTGCAGCTTGTTCGTCTGTTAATAGTCATTGTTGAGCTAACTGGTCAGCCCTAGCTCAAGTTCTTGCTTCAATATTTCTATTAAAATTTTCCATAACTTGCTGTTTCAAGTTTTGATAATCACTTCTCAAATTATTAAAGTTTTGTTCAGCCTCTTGTATTCTTTGACTAGATATATCTTGTATGTTTTGTTTCATTTCTTCTCAAGCTCACTCAATAGCTTGTATATTTTCAAAAATTTGATTTTGAGTTGTTTCTAAATTATCTGTTATCCTTCCAAAACTTTCTTCAAGCCTGTCAACAACCTGTTCGGTAGCATCAAAACCAGTATCAACATCAAACATTTCTTCTCAAGGAGTTTCAAGTTCAGGTGATTCCTGACTAGGCTCAAACTCTTCTGGTTCTTCTGTTTTAACAGATCTGTCTATAAGTTTCTGTTTTACTCTATCAGCCTCAGACTCTCAAACTCACTGCTCTTGCAATCTTTCTTTTACTTGCTGTGCCATTTGTCACACCCCTCAATACTGTTCTCCTATTTGTTGTATTTGTTGATGGTCAGAAGCATCAATAGCTCTTTCAATTCTTGAAATATCAACACCTACATCTGTTTGTGTGTCAACATCTGGAGTTGTTTCTGGCTCGGGTGTCGGCTCAGGCTGACGTAGTTGTTGCTGTTGCCCTCTAATTCTATCCATAGTTGTTTGTATATCAGTATCAGTAACATCAGGAGCTTGTTGTTGTATAGTCTGTCTAAAAGGAGTTTCAAATTCTCATATATCTCTATCTCAAAGCTGTTCAGCAATCTGTCTATCTCTAGTTTCATAGTCTTGTACTCAATACCCAAAATCAAACTGTGAAAAATCTACAGGAGAGTCTTGAGTCTGCTGTTGCTCTCACAATCAAAATTTTCTGTCTATTGTCTGACTAATAGGTGTTAGTTCATCATCTCCTACACCCCTGTCTTTTAAGGCTTGAGTCAAATCATCTCTCATCTGTTGAGGTCATCAATATTGTTCAGCTATTTGCTGTAACTGCTGTTCGTCAGTTTGCTCAAAAGCCTGACTAATCTGTTGTGGGGTTAGATCTCTTCAACCTATATTAACCATAGTTATTCATTAAATTTTAAAGGAATATTTCAGTAGTTGTGTCAGTTAGATAAGCTCTGATGCATAGTGTATACTACAACTAATCAACCAAAATAAAATTGCTTATCTGAATTGTTTTCCAATACAACCTTATAATAATCACCAGCTAAATTTAGTCAAGCTGAAATATAAAACACTTCAGCAATATTCCCTGTTATTTTACTTCAAACTCATCAACCAAACTCAGCTTTTCAAATCAATGTTTCTCAAAAGGTTCATTCAGTATCTTGCAAACTAGCATTTAAGTCTTTAATAACTCTAGTATTACCTATATCCAACTCTATTTCTGACTCAATACCAGCTCAAGATATGACCTTTAAGTCTCAATCAACCTTATTATGATAATCAAATCAAGTCTTTATTTTAACTCACAATAACTGTAAAAGTCTAAACTGTCATTCTTTAGGTCAATACATTACTAATCTTTGTTTTATATTTTCTCACAAATCATCAATACCTCATCTTTTAATTAATTTATTTTCATATTGAGAGTAAACATTAGGTCAGACTTTTACAAAATCCTTTCAATAAGTTCATCATATTTTATAAGAATCTTTAATCCATCACTTCCATTGACTATAGTATTTATATATATTTGTGAAACCATCTCACTTATAAACTACTCTAAGATTATCTTCAACCATATGTATATAAACCTCTCAACCATCAAAATCATCAAAAAAGTCTTGTAATATTTCTCATTGGTCTGTTGCACTAGGATTAACTACTCATCAAGACTCTAAATCAAAACTTAAAGTATATAGTTTGTGGTCGTCCCCAAACGCTCGCAATCATCACTTACCAAAGTTATAACTCTCAGGAGAATAAAGACCAAACTTAAACACATCATCATAGTCGTATAAGAATTCTCAACGTTCTTCATCTAGAACAACTTTAGTAACTGCTCATATCTTATGCTTAAAGAATACCATCAATGCTCATCAAATAGCATCAATATTAACTATCTCTCAAGTATCATAAAAGTTAACAACATTATCTATATCAAAAATTTGATAGTTAGTTGATAATGATGGTACAAGTCATTGAGCTTCTTTAGGTAACTTAAACATTCTGTTGTCAAACTCTACAAACCTTCTAGCATCTGGGAAATTCCAAAAGAAAACATTTCATTCATTATCTATTGACAATAACTCATCAGGATTAGATTCTTTTCTTATTTGAGGAAACCAAAACTGTTCTGCAAACCTATTAAAGAATATAGCAGTGTCTCAGTTGTTAAGAGGTATGTCCCAATCTCTAGACAGAACTAAGGTCGTATTGAATTCATCAAAATCTTCTGTCTTAACATTTCTTATAAACCTCCATTGATATTGAGACTCATTAACTCATCCTTCTGCTTTAGATTTTATGTAAACATATTTATTTATGTAAGCCTCAGGATCTACATTTCATTCATCATCTTTTAATTCTTGCTCAAAATGTATATCATTCTGTTCAAACTCAGTCTCATCTTGTCTTAAAGCTTGAAAAAAATAGTCAGCCCCTGCTGAAAAGGAGTCTATTTGAAAATCATCTAAAACCTCAAAATCTTTACTTAAATGTAATACATA